>Ga0209223_10000003_pt1 | contig 376767 bp, 285 predicted proteins | sample COG_06_FD_184750 | JGI IMG/M metagenome (GOLD analysis project Ga0209223, IMG submission 184750) | Pelagic Microbial community sample from North Sea - COGITO 998_met_06 (SPAdes) (version 2) | ecosystem: Environmental > Aquatic > Marine > Neritic zone/Coastal water | place: Helgoland, sampling... | reverse complement strand
AGATACATCTTCAGTACATGAATCCTTTAGTAATGTTGGCGCTGGCAATGAGAAATCTGCTTGACAGTTCCATGGGTTTACACTTACACTAAAGCCTTCTGCCTCAACTTGAGGTGCTTCTGTATCTGCTGACTCTATTACTTGTACATAAGTCAACGGATCAGCTGTAGGATTACACCAGTCAAGTACTGACCATGTTCTTATCACTTTTACATTACTACTTCCACAATCAGTTCCACATGTAGGTACTACCTGATCTGTATATGTAGTATAGAATCCACACATGCCGTATTCTACTGCCTGTAGGTATTCGTTACCGTCACATCCGATAGCTGGATAAGTAAGGTATGCGTACTGCGTTCCTTCATTTTTCTCAACTACATCTACGATACAGTTAGTAATGTCATTTGTAGATGGATCATCAAAATAAGCTTCGATTTCCTCTGGACTAGTACCTGTACCACATGGTAGAGATATTATAGCCGGTGGAGTTACAAACTGACTGAATGTTGCAGGTAGTAATTGATATTCTGCTACACAACTTGACAATACTGATCCGTCTTCTGCTAGTATACTAAATGTTCTAGTAATTACCTTACTACCACATATTTCTCCATCTGTAACTTCATCACTGTAATACGTAGGTACTTCACCATCACAGTTATCCATTCCTACTGGCGATGGAACTTCTATTACTCCATTAAGAATACCCTCTTCTTGGAAACATGTAAATAGACATTCTAATGGAGCATCTATTAGTTGAGCATCAGTGATTAATTCTACAACATAATCACCATAATCATTTCCATTATTATTAAATGTTGTTACTACAAGTATATACTGCGTTCCTCCTTGTAAGTCAACATCAAATTGGCTTAATAAACCAGCTCCACCATCATCGTTTGTCGCAACTAGGTTCTCACATGGTAATGTAGGATCGAAACTCGTCTCATATAATGCTAGGTAAGAATCTACCGTAGCGCCACTTGGGGCAATGAAACTTACCACCTCAAAATCACTATCCGCTCCTGTAACTATCAAGAACTCGTGTGTTTGATATGCAACAGTTGCAAACGATGGATTACAGTTAGCTGGATTACCATTGGGTCTATTAAACATTGGGCTATCAGCATTCAACGTTCCTGTAAATGGAAGATCAATAAAACTTGTTGATCCTGGTGGACAGCTTGTACACTCAAGTGTAGGACTAAAGTTATCTTCTACAACAATTGTATTCCAACAGCTATTTCCAGTATCTGGATCTGTTACTGTTACTATATATGTTCCTGAACTTGTTACTGTCTGACCTTCTAATCCGTCAATCTCTACAATATAGTCATCATAACATCCGTAAGGTCCTCCCTCTAACATTAGATCAGCACCAATAAATGCTTCACAATTTTGATCTAGAGATATATTCACATTATTATTACATACTAACGCTCCTATAGGATCTTGGTATTCTAACACAACTACATCAAATGAACATGTAGATACATTCCCTGAAGGATCACTAACCTCAAATGTATTAGTCGTTGTTCCACGCTCAAATACTGAACCTGAAGGTAATCCTGCTGTCTGTATTATTACATTACCTAGTGAATCTGCTAATAAACTACAGTTATCAGTTGCTGTTACTATAAAGTCAACTATCTGATCACAATCTCCTGGATCTAAGGCTATATTGATATCGAATATAGGACATGTTAAAACTGGTGCCTCTGTATCTTCTACTGTTACGCTGAATGAACAAGAAGAGGTATTACCTGATCCATCTGTAACTACATATGTATTTACCGTCGTTCCTAATGGAAATGCTTCTCCTGAAGCCAATCCTAATGTTTGTTCGAAAGTGACATCTAAACAGTTATCATCTCCTAAAACATCATACTCAAACACTGCACTACATTCTCCTAAATCGTTTTCTAATATAACATCAGCAGGACATGTAATCGTCGGTGCCTCTGTATCTTCTACTGTTACGCTGAATGAACAGGAAATAGTATTACCTGCTTCATCTGTAACTTCGTAAGAAGTAACTGTCGTTCCTAATGGGAAAAATGCTCCTGAAGCTAAACCTGATGTTTGTACAGGTGTGACATCCGAACAATTATCATTTGATAAAATTTCATATTCAAATACAGCACCACAAACACCATTATCGTTACTTAGAGTAACATCATCTGGACATGTAATTGATGGCGCCTCTGTATCTAATACTTCTACAACAATAGAACATACTGATTGATTACCTTCTTGATCAATTGCTGTATATGTGACAACTGTTTGTCCAACCGGATAATTATCACTAGCATCTGCTGTATTGTTATAATCATTTACAAAAGAATCTATTTCGCAATTATCTGTTGCTACTGGATTATTAAGCACAACATCAGCTGAACACTCACCTGCTTCAACATTGTCAAATTCCTGTGGACTAACTCTTCTTAACGAAGCATTATCCCATAGCATTGCACCTGGTTGATTCTCAAAGTTTAAAAATATAAGGACAGCTCTTGCAGTAACTGCATTTTCTGGGGCCTGTATACATCCACCAATATTTTCCCATTGATCTGCTACAGCAGGGGTAGTTAAATTATAGTCATCTAGAACTGTTCCAAATGGACCGTTTATTATGTTTCCACTAGCATCATAAAATTCTATCTTAACTTCACCCCAAGCAGATGCATTTATTTGATCGAATGATAAAGTAATTGCATCTGCGTCCATACATAGCCATTCTCCTGAAATAACATCAACATCTTGTTGTAATCCAGATATAAATCCAAATACTTTTGCAGTCTGAGCATATGTAAAGGCATCTTCAAAGGCAAACCCAAATGTTCCCCAATTTGCAAATACTGCGTTTGTCGGAAATGAACTTGGTGTCGTTATATCAGAGAAATCACCATTCACTAATAACTCCTCAGAGTTTGGACATTCTAGCTCAGGTCTCTCATCATCAGCAGCACATACACTAAAGCTAGCATTTGAAATCTCAACTACGATCTCTTCCGCAACTGGGTTGCCAGAGAAATCAGCTAAAGCAAATACAACTCCGTAATCACGTCCTGGAGTGAAAGCAAATCCATTTACAGCTGTTCCGTCAGCTTGACTTCCTCCTACAGAACAAATGCCTGGACCGTCTACCATCACGTCATATACCAATGCCCTTCCACCATTTCCTGGTGCTCCAGATCCATCTTCTATTCTTACTTCTAACAAGAATGGATAACTACCTGAGATTACATTGATATCTGCAGTAAGGCATACATCATTGATAAAGCCTGGTAAAGCCAAATTATTTACTCCACCTGATGCAAACGCATTGATAGCTCCGGCTGGAAGAGTATATGTACCCATACCATTTGAATAAGTAGGTGCTGCAATTGGTTGGTAACAACAGAAACCTTCACCAAACTGGGCAGCATCATTAAATTCATCTCCAGAAGATAAATCAATATCTATAGATTCTTCACATGTCTGACAGGATACACATTCTCCAGATGTAAGTGAACATGGTTCAGCTTCGCAGTTTCCAGAGAAATATATATTATCTAAGTATATATCTACTGGATTGACACTATTTGCACCATTAGCTGCAAATTTCATTTGGAATACTCCATCCCAAGTCATACCAACGAAGTCTGATTTAGGCAGAGAAATAGTAGTCCATTCTCCAGATTCATATGGTACATCTACTAAATACTCACCAGTACCAGAGGCATTGTTTATAGGACTTACTTGTAAGAAAGTCGCCGCTGGATCAGCTGCCGTCCAAACATCAAAATTTAAAAACTCCTTGTCTGAAAGGTCAGTAGTATTTAATTCTGTTCCTTGATAATTAAAATTAGGATAAGCTAAAACAACATCTCCTGTACCAGGATCATACGCAGGATCTACTAAGGTATGACCAGACTGACCCCAGTTTGGATCGTAGTTGGTCGCAATGTTAGTAGAGTAGTAGTCACCATATATAGAAACTACATCTGACTCAGGACATTCCGGATCTGGTGCATTATCGGTAGGAGCTGTAACTACAGCAGGTGCACAAGTAGAGAAAAATATGTTATCTAAATACAAATCTACTGGCACAGTACTTCCCTCACAATTGGAAGCGAACTTTAATTGATAAATATTATCCCAAGTCATGCCAATAAAATCACTTTTTGCTAACACCACATTTGTCCATTCTCCAGAAACATATGGCACGTCAACAAGATATTCTCCATTAGGATCTTCTATAGCAGTTACTTGTAAGCATGTCTCAGCTGGATCAGCCGCAGTCCAAACATCAAAATATAAATAATCATAATCCGAACTATTACTGTAGAGTAATTCTGTTCCTTGATAATTATAATTAGGGTAAGCTAAAACAACATCTCCTGTACCAGGATCATACGCAGGATCTACTAAGGTATGACCAGACTGACCCCAGTTTGGATCGTAATTGATAGCAATACTAGAATCGTAGGCATCACCATAAACAGATGCTACATTTTCTTCAGGGCAGGTAGGCTCTGGTGCATTTGTGGTAGGTGCCGTGGCTGGAGGACAACTTGGGTCCGATAGCGAAAAGTAAATATTATCTAAATAAATGTCTACTGGATTGACACTATTTGCGCCATTAGCTGCAAATTTCATTTGGAACACCCCATCCCAAACCATACCAACAAAATCTGATTTAGGTAGAGAAACAGAAGTCCATTCTCCAGATTCATATGGTACATCTACTAGAAACTCAGCAGTACCAGAAGCATTATTTATAGGACTTACTTGTAAGAAAGTCGCAGCTGGATCAGCTGCCGTCCAAACATCAAAATTTAAAAACTCCATCCCTGAAAGATCAGTAGTAATTAGCTCTGTTCCTTGATAGTTAAAATTAGGATAAGCTAAAACAACATCTCCTGTACCAGGATCATATGAAGGATTTACTAAGGTATGACCAGACTGACCCCAGTTTGGATCGTAGTTAGTAGCAATGTTGGAAAAATAATAGTCACCGTATACAGATACTACATCTGACTCAGGACATACTGGATCTGGTGCATTTGTAGTAGGTGCAGTGGCTATACAACTTGGGTCCGATAGCGAAAAGTAAATATTATCTAAATAAATGTCTACTGGATTGACACTATTTGCGCCATTAGCTGCAAATTTCATTTGGAACACCCCATCCCAAACCATACCAACAAAATCTGATTTAGGTAGAGAAACAGAAGTCCATTCTCCAGATTCATATGGTACATCTACTAGAAACTCAGCAGTACCAGAAGCATTATTTATAGGACTTACTTGTAAGAAAGTCGCAGCTGGATCAGCTGCCGTCCAAACATCAAAATTTAAAAACTCCATCCCTGAAAGGTCAGTAGTATTTAATTCTGTTCCTTGATAGTTAAAATTAGGATAAGCTAAAACAACATCTCCTGTACCAGGATCATATGCAGGATCTACTAAGGTATGACCAGACTGACCCCAGTTTGGATCGTAGTTGGTCGCAATGTTAGTAGAGTAGTAGTCACCATATATAGAGACTACATCTGACTCAGGACATACTGGATCTGGTGCATTATCGGTAGGAGCTGTTTGAACTGGTGGAGAATACGTTTCTATTGGCCATGGAGTTTCAGCAGTTGAATTTGATGATTCACCATCATTAACATTTGTACCACTAACAGTCCATTCTGCAATGTCAAACGTAGCTGAAGGACAGGAAACTGAACTGTCTCTGTAAGCCCATCCATCTAGATAATCCCAATCTTGTCCAGTACCATCTACATCGATAACACCATACAAGTCAATAACATCACCATTATAAAATAATTCTATAGCATCATCACCATTAATGCTGGCAGCACTTGAGGTGTAGTCAGGCTCAAAACCGAAATAATTATTAAAACTAACACTTTCGCTAGCAACATGGATATAATCACCAGCGGTTGCCGGTACTGCTGGAAAAGTAAATTCTTGACCATCAGATCCACCTCCATTATTAGCAGATCCAAACCCAAACAAGCTAAGATCAGCTATATCTTCAATAACATAGAACTCTATAGCCTTAGGTACACCACCAGACAATGGACCATCAAAAACTCCCGTGATTAAAAGATCACAAGGCACACTTGCTGGACAAGTAGCATCAAATGGTATGCTTACATCGTTTGTTGATAATTGCCAGTTTCCTCCAAATGACTCCTTACTCCACAAAACATTGAGTAATACATCCGTCGGAGGAGTACCAGTCCAGGTAAGAGTAACAAAATATACCCCTGATCCAGGTGCTGTTTCTTCTGCAGGATCTATTGCAGCTCCAGTCCCACCAATAACAATAAGTAGATCTACTGCATCAGCATCAGCTGACTCTGCAGTTACCTGCATAGTATTAGCACTTGTATTTTCTATAGTTAAAAGGATTTCTGAGCCTGGATCACCAGCAAAATGAAGTGTTGGGGTGCTACAATAGTCAGATTGTTGTCCAAGCACAGTAAATGCTACGAAACAAAAGATACTTGATAATAGTAAATTAACTTTCATGAGTTTTGGGTTGGTTGCAAAAATTTCTAATAAATAAAAATATCACGCCTCCCCACAAACTCCTTATATAGTTAAGTTGTTGTATGATTAGTAGGTTCAAGCACCCCTTTTGAGAATAGGGCGAAGAAGAATTTACAGGTTGGTGTAAAATATTTCAATGTGCAATTTAGAAAAAAATACCATAACAAATGGAGAGTTTTCTATTAAATTTGCGAACTAAGTGTAATTTCGACACTTATTAAAATAAAGAGTGATATGTATCACTTTCGTAAACGAGCTTTTATGTCAAAATCATCTTCTATTATTTCTTTCTATTTGAGAATTTATTTTATTGCTCTTATTGGACTTCTTACCGTTTCTAATCTTGTAGCACAAGTGGAAGAACTACCTTGTCAAACTGAAGCATCTGCTACCATCGATTTAGATCGAAAAGACTTTAATAATGGGTCTACAGTTATACATAGCCAAGCGAGTATGCATAATTTTACTTTACCCGAAAACACATTTGGAGATTGTAAATATATATCTAATGTTTCAATAGAAATTACAGCCAACAGCGTAGATTATGACTTTCCAGCTGGATGCAATCCTCCTGGTGTTTTTTATTACAATATTGCACTAGGCTGTGAGGATTTCACCCCCGCATCTTGTAATACATCTAATTTAATAGGCGAGCCTAATACACCTAACTTTGTAGATCAGTCTTTTTCATACAATGGTCCTCCCGAAGATTTTCAGTTTGGAGATAATATATCAGTTGATATTGTGCCTGTTATGGACCAGGGAACTCCTTGTGGTCAAAATGCTCTTTCTGAAGAATATATCATTTTAGACTATGAAATATGTGTAACTGTTACTATATCTGAAGGTGATATCGATGATCCAATTGATCTCGGTATAGATTTGGAATCTTGTGCTGGAGGTACTAATTCATTATTTGGTGGTAATTATGACGATTGGTTATGGAGTAATGGACAAACAGCACAGAGTATTAATGTGGGACCAGGAGATTATTCAATTACGGTAACGGATAGTAATGGGTGTACTGATACTGATGAGATAACAATCGAAGCTTTTCCAGATGCTCCTATTACTTTTGATCCGGCTGATCCAATAGTGTGTGATAACGAATCGATCACAGTGAGCGTAGTAGAGGGCTCCTACGACTCTTACGATTGGAGTAATTCGGAAGAAGGACAAACTGTAAATCTTACACCAGGCACTTATGATGTCACTATTACGGATGATAATGATTGTACTACTGTAAATACTGTTACGGTAAGTTCAATACCGTCTCCAAATGCTGGAACTGACAACACTGAAACTATATGCGAAGGCGTTGAGTTTGATTTGAGTAATCTTGTAGAATCAGGTGCAGACGTAGATGGAGTATTTTCAGATCCAGCGGCAACAGGTTCCTTATCTGGATCTATTGTCAATACCTCGGGACTAGCGGACCAAACAATTGATTTTTTATATACCGTAGGTCTTCCTGGGGATTTATGCGGATCTGATGAAGCTACTTTTACATTGATAATAGAGGCACAAGCTGTCGCAGGAGCAGATAACTCTGAAACCGTTTGTGCAGAGATTATATTTGATCTTAATGATCTAGTGGATGCTGCTGCAGATCTAGGAGGTACTTTCTCTGACCCTGGAGCAACGGGTGCTTTAGATGGATCTATGGTAAATACAACTGGGCTTGAGGGCCAAACGCTTGATTTTATATACGAAGTGGGTGATGGCACTGATGCTTGTGGAGTGGATCAGGCAACACTAACATTAATTATCGAAGATGCTCCCAATGCTGGTATTGATAATTCTGCGGAAGTATGTGAACAAGATTTTTTCGATTTAAACGACTTATTGGATATAAATGCAGATGCCGATGGAGTATTTTTAGATGTAGCAGCTACAGGTTCTCTTTCTGGCTCGACAGTAAATACACTTGGCTTAGGTGGGCTTACAATTGATTATGTTTATCAGGTGGGAGATGCAGCAGATCCATGCGGTGTTGATGAAGCAACCTTAACTTTAGTAATAGGAGTTCTTTCTGAAGCTGGTCAAGATAATGTGTCGACGGTATGTGATGGTGAATTATTTGATTTGAATGATATATTGGGTAGTGATGCCGATTTAGGTGGTGTATATCTAGATCCAAGTGATTTAGGAATTCTCAATGGCTCGATTGTAAACACAACTGGGTTGGAAGGACAGACTATTGATTTTATATATGAAGTTGGTTTTCCTGGTGATATATGTGGAATTGATCAAGCTTCGTTGGTTATTATTGTAGAATCTACTGTACAAGCCGGTGAGGATAATTTTACAACCGTTTGTGAAGGCAATACTTTTGATCTCAATGATTTGTTGGACGCATCTGCAAGTCCAGGGGGCATTTTTTTAGATCCAACATCTTCAGGAGTTTTATCTGGTTCTATTGTCAATACTTCAGGATTAGCTGGCCAAACAATTGGATTTATATATCAAGTGGGTCAATCATCAGATCCTTGCGGCATGGATGAGTCAATACTAACAATTACGGTTGATTTTTCATTATCAGCAGGTGACGATTCAATGGAAACTATATGTATTGCAGGTGTAATTAATTTAGATGATTTTCTTGCCAACGCAGATTTTGGCGGAGTCTATAATGATATCGATCTTAGTGGAGGGTTGAATGGAAACTTGTTAAATACTGATGCCATATCTCCTGGACAATACATCTATCAATATATAGTTGGTGATGGAATTACTTGTCCTTTTGACACAGCTAATATTACCATCCTATTCAATGCGATTCCAGAAGGAGTATTTGAAATTGATACAGTAGAACTCTGTTATGATATATGTCAAGAGATTAATATATCGGTAATAGGAGGGAGTCCATTTACTTACGACTTATCTGCAGAAAATCAGAGTGGAACACCGCCAGCCACAACTACATTATCGAGTTCTACCAACGATTTTTCTGTATATCTATGTAATGATCAATCACAAATTGCATTTTCAAATGACACACTAAATTTTGGCAATTTAGACTCTTTGCTATTGACTATAGAAAATGTGCAAGGAGATTTATGTAGCTCCGAAACAATAGATTCATTGTGGATCACTTCGCTTCCTGCCAACGTGTTCCAATTGGATACTTCCATATGTATTTTTGATACATTGTTCATTGATGATTTAGAATTGTTTTTTGGAAATTCATCTTTTATAGATACCATCAACGGAATAGAATGTGACAGTTTTATTAACATCAATGTTTCCTTTGAAAATGTAGATACAAGCTACATACTAGAGACAATATGTCCAGGGGATTCCACCAATTACTTCTCTACTTGGTTCACAGAAGCAAACCCTTTTGAAGAAATTACCATCAACACCCAAAGTGGTTGTGATAGTTTGGTCATTGTAGATATATCATTCTTCCCTCAGGTAGATTCATTGATCAACCCCCTATTATGTGAAGGTGACTTTATTATTGTCAATACTGTAACTTATGATGAATCTAATCCTTTTGGTCAGGAAGTATTGATCGGTGCTTCTTCGAATGGATGTGATAGTCTAGTCAATATAGATTTACAGTTTAGTAATGGCATAAATATAATGCGGACAGACACTTTATGTGAAGGTGGATCCATTGTAATAGGTGGTACTATATTCGATACAACTAACAATCCGAATCAACTCATTATTCCTGGTATCAATTGTGATACTACTTTTGATATAAATCTAACTTTTGTCGCTCCATCTATGAATGTAATTGATGGTATTTATTGTGCTAATTTTGACACCATAGTCAATGGAGTATTATACGATTTTGATAATCCATCAGACGTAGAAACGATTGTTGGAGGAAGCTCTTTCGGTTGTGATAGTATTATTACTATTAATCTAAATTTTGCATCTCCATCACAAAATATTATTGACGGTATTTATTGCAGTGATTTCGATACATTGGTAAATGGTATCTTATACAACTTTAACAACCCGTCAGATACAGAGACTATCGTAGGAGGTAGTTATTTGGGTTGCGATAGTATTATTACAATAGACCTAAACTACTATCCTGTAGCTCAAAATATTCTCGATACCACTATCTGTAATAATGAGAGTTTTATCATTAATGGTGTTACTTATGATCAAGACAATTTGTCTGGTACCGAAACTATGATTAATCAAAATGGATGTGACAGTACTATAGTAATATCAGTCTCACTATATGACACTTTTGAAGACAATCAATCTCTGACTATTTGCGAGGGTGACAGTACTTTTTTGATGGGTGCATGGCAACTATTAGCAGGTACTTATCTGGATACACTTACCACAAACTCTGGTTGCGACAGTGTTATTATCAGCACTCTAACTTTAATGCCTTGTAGTGTTGATATCAATGTAAATTCAATAGGAAACAATTGTGTAGGCGGAAATTTGGGCTTAATAGATATCGAAGTAATATCACAAATTTCATTACCCTATAGCATTGTAATAGAAGAACTTTCCACTGGATCCCAAGCCACTATTAATGTAAGTGTAGAGCAAAATAATTATCAATTTGAAAACCTAAATTCTGGCTCATACGAAGTTTCTATTATAGAAAATGATGGTACAGTTATTTTCACAACAACCGAAGTGATAAATGATTTATTTGATGCCTTAACTGGATCATGGAATTTAATCGAAACTATAATTTGCAACGGCGAATTGGCTCAGTTGGAATTTGTACCAACTGGTGGATTACCAAACTACAATTATACTTGGAGCAATACAAATCTTGGAAATGCTTCGATAATTGATCAAGTGCCAAGTGGCGCTTACTCCATAACTATAAGCGACATGAATGGCTGTACGTTTGACAGCTCATTCACTATTGATGAGCCCACTCCTATTACATATGATCTTCAATCTACAAATATTTCATGCATTGGTCTTGAGAGTGGAGATATTACTATCGAAAACATTCAGGGTGGTACATCTCCTTACAGTGTCTTGATTGATAACGTAATCATAAATGAGTTTTTTATAAACTCACTTTCTGAAGGTCAATATACTATTGAAATATTAGATGATAATGGATGTATCAGTATAAGTAATCAAGTAAATATCACTGGATCCACTTCAGTAACTTTAGCAGATTACACATTGACACATAATATTACCGAAGGCAATTCAGTTCTCCTTGATGGAGAGTTTTTTGAAAATAATCTTTCTTTCGAATGGTCACCAAATTCTACTCTAAGTTGTATCGATTGTATGGAGCCAATAGCTTCTCCATCTACGACTACAATATATGAATTAACAGTTACCAATGAAGATGGCTGCGAACAAATAATAAATATCACAGTTATTATATCACCTAATGTAATAATACAAGTATTTCCTAATATTTTTTCTCCTAATGGAGATGGTTCAAATGATGAATTTCTACTGACCTTTGAAAATGAATTGACGACTAAAATAGAACTTATTGTATTCGATCGATGGGGAAATCAATTGCATAATTCTATAAGTTCTGATGGTACTATTATGTGGAACGGGTCAAGCAATGGAAGGGATTTGAATCCTGGAGTATATATCTATCAGTTGACTATAGATTATATTGATGGAACTTCTGAGACCATTGTAAACGATCTTACTCTAATCAAATAGAAGACTTGAATTATTAAGATTTACATTTATAAAACTACTTCACGATAAACGGTATACGAATAGTACTTTTATTTAATCCAATCATCGCATTGAAAAGACATATTTTTTCATATTTATCAATATCTACAACTGAAATATCTGCTTCTAGTATTTTACCCTGATCAATCAATTGTTGTCTGCGAGTTCCATTCAACAGACAAGTTAAAGGCGTATACCAAACACCATCTTTAAGTAGGGCTATGTTGCCATAAGAGCTATCGGTAAGCATTCTATCTTTCACCATGATGATGTCATCACAATTACCTCGTTGTGCATATAACTCTTTGATATGATTGCGATCCAAATACTTGTATTGATAATCTATTAAGTTGCTCTCTACAAGCTTCAATGATTTTATGATATACGGCGAGTAAGAAGTATATGTAATTTCCTGAACATCTTCCTTATACACTATTCTACACTTGACTAATCCCTGACGAAGGTCGTTAGGGATTTCAATATACTTACGAAGTGGTATGGGTGTTATATCTTTTGAAATAAGTGCTACCCTACTTCGCTGCATACGATTTTCATGTCTCCGAAGATTATAAATACAACCATTGAATATCTTTATACTTTCAATGAGTAGGGACATATATTTTATCTATTAGTTCTTGATATTCGGTTTCGAGATTACTCATTGCGGTAATACCACCACCACTACGATATTGGAGTGAGCCATCTGCTATTTGCTCTATATATCTGATCATCACACCTGAGTCAAGAGTCTCTCCATCATAGATACCAAATACACCTGTATAGTATCCGCGATCATATAACTCAGCTTCTCTAATAATCTCTAATGTTTTTGGCTTAGGTGCACCACTGATACTTCCTGCTGGAAGCAATGTAAATAATATCGAACCCAGTCGATCATGAAAATTACTAGATAGTTTTCCTCGGATCTCAGAACTCACTTGATGGAGCTTATTTACATTAGTCTTAATTGTATCAATATATCTAAATTTTGTCACTCGGACTTCCTTAGCTACCATGCTCAGGTCATTTCGGATAAGATCTACTATAGTACTATGTTCAGCTATCTCCTTCTTATCGTTAAGTATATGTAGATCTGCACCCATCGCTTCTGCATCTATTGTCCCTTTCATAGGATAAGAGTAAATGTAATCATCCTTAATTTGAACAAATATCTCTGGGGAAAATACTACTAATTCATCCTTGAGGTATAGCTTATATTTAGCTTCACTACGATGGTATACATCTTCTAAAGATAGCTCAGTATCTACTTGAGACGGGAATGCCAAATTGAGTAAAAATGTATTTCCATATTGAAGGTGTCCTTGTACTCTTGCGAAAGCTTTAGTATACTCTTGTTTACTTACAGGATTAGGCTCAAATCGAAAAAATACAGAATCTGCCTCGTTTGCCTTCCTATTTGACACACCATTGAGATCATACCATATATGGTCCGGCAATTCATCTAAGGGATAGATGATTGGCTTTTTCATCTCAAAATCTATCATAAAGAAAAAAGGAATTCGCTTAGTTCCAAGTTTATTTATTTTTTCGATGCTTTCTTGTATGAGTTTTGTTTGGGTCATGCAGTTACAAAGATGATGTTTCTTTTTTGTTTTAAGACATCCGTGTCGTAATAAATGCAGCTGCTGAAATCAACATTTAAGACTTATATGCAACATTACTAATAATTTACTTACATCTTGGAGATAGAATGTAGTATAATTGCCCATAGCCTCAAGCCTAAAAATCTCACTAAAAACCTACTATTTGTATCTTGTCAGAGGTATGCAGAGCAAGTTTAGTCGATGGTTTATTGTCTCCTTCCATTTGCTCTTTCACCAGCAAAATTTGTTCTTTTTGTGTTTTGCCCTGTTTGATGACTTTTTCTACTGTTTTCCTGAGTAAGTCTGGATCGACTGGCTTCATAATATAATCTACTGCCTCATACTGAAATGCTTTGATCGCATATTCATTACTTGCAGTCACAAAAATCACCTTACTATTGAGATCTGTTGGTATATCTAACACATTGAACCCATCTCTATCTTGCATTTCTATACCTAGAAAAACGATAACTGATTTAGTATCCTTTGCTAGTTTTATACCTTGGACAACACCGTCTGCCTAACCTATTATTTGTGTGCCAGGAAGCGTATCACTGATTTCTAGACGAAGAGTGGCTCTAGCCAATTTCATGTCGTCGATAATGATGGTTGTATGTCTTTTTTCTATCATTTATTCTTAAAAGACTAGTTCGTTTGTTAAATAGGTAATTAAGTAAATGCGGCACTTCACTTTCTATTGTAAAATTTATTTTTTTAGACTTTAATCTATAACTTCTTCTTCTAAAAGTCTGAACCCTACTCCGTGTACGTTCTCTATCTTAAGACTTGAATCTGGACGCAAATATTTTCTTATACGACTAATAAAAACATCCATACTTCGTCCTAAAAAATAATCATTTTCTCCCCAAATTTTCTTTAGTACATTCTCTCTAGTGAGTGTGTTATTCTTGTTGTCCAGCAAAAGCTTAAGTAGGTCAGCTTCCTTTTGTGTAAGATTTATAGAGCCATCTTCAGAATGCAGCTTAAGATTACGATGATCAAAGGTAAACTTACCAAGCGCAGTATTATTTGTAGCAGGTTGATTGACAAATTTCCTTTTGAGAAAAATTTCTATTTTTAATATTAGCTCTTCTATACTAAATGGCTTAGTAATATAGTCATCTGCACCTAACTTAAGTCCGTGTATTCTATCTTCCTTGAGTGACTTGGCGGTAAGGAATAGTATTGGCGTTTCTATATCAGACTTACGTATATTACTCGCAAGTGTATAGCCGTCCATCTCTGGTAGCATCACATCCAGAATACATAAATCAAAGTTGTACTTAGTAAAGTGATCCAATGCAGATTTACCATCCGCAAAATGTACTACATTATATCCATTTAATTCTAGGTTATCTTTAGTAACAAAACTAAGTGTCTCATCATCTTCTACATATAGTATAGTTGCTTTTTCGCTCATAACGGTTACACCAAATTTTTCTGCATTAGTAAATTTATTGTTTTATTAAATACCAACTTCATATTAAAAACTCTATTTTCAATTATTATCGTATCCATTTGTATCCTTAATTATATATTAGACAAATATATCTAAGGAAAAAGTAGTTCCCTTACCTAGTTCAGATTCTATTTTTGATATCCACCCATGCGCTTGAGATATATTCTTAACATAGAATAGTCCAAGGCCAAAACCTTTGACATCGTGGACATCTCCAGTAGATACTCTATAAAATTTATCAAAAACTTCTTTGATCTGTTCTTTCGGTATACCAATTCCCTGATCAGTAATCGTTATACATACTTTATTACCTTTTTTGGTCATAGATATATGTACCTCAGGCTTTTTTTTACTGTACTTCACTGCATTGTCGAGTATATTAGAAATCACGTTAGTAAAGTGTAATTTATCCGCATTAATCAATTCGGGATCATCGACTAGATCGTATGTAAGTTGTCCATCTTTGAGTTTGATCTTCTCATTTTCTATTATATTTCTAAGCTCTACTGTGAGATCAAATTCTTCCTTTTTGAGTTCTAGATTATCCTTTTCTAGTCTAGCTACGTTTAGGACTTTCTCCACCTGATCGTTGAGCCTTTGATTTTGATCAATAATAATATTAGAATAATTACTAAGTCTAATATTGTCTTGAACCATCGGATCTTTAGCCAATACATCAGCTGCGATCTTGATACTAGAGATAGGAGTTTTAAACTCGTGTGTCATGTTATTGATGAAGTCTCTTTGGAGCTCTGACAGCCTTTTTTGCTTTACGATCACCCATATAGAATACAAAAAAAACAACACAGAACATATAGCAATCGCGGCAAATGCAAGCGTCATATTCATATTACTCAACAGAAAACTCTCTCTACTTGGGAATCTTACTACGAAGTAATATTCAAGATTATCAAGCGTTGGAAGCTCTTCAGACTCAGCCTGCTTTTCCGTCTGTTCACCCATTTCACAATAATTGCCATAAATGAGATCCTTACTGAAGCAATCATAAACCGCATACTCAAAATTGGTACTCAGTCCATGGTTATTCATTTCTTGGTAAAGAAAATCTTCTAGTACACTTGCATTGATTGGACTGTTGACATTAACAGCATAATAATTAGATGACTGCCTCTGTATGAGTTTAGTCTTAGGTAGCTCTGTTTCATGAAAGTCAGCAATACGATCCGCAACATGTCTAAGCATTATATGAACAGTCTGATCAAATTCTTTATCCTTGAGATCCCAAGTTTTGAGCAGCCAATATGACTGAATCGATATAATACCTATAATAGCCAATGCGCCAAGTAGTAGTAGTCGTCTAATTAAGTTTCCTGGCATATATCTAAGAATATAGTTTGATTATTAGAGACTAAGATAATAGATAATTACTGACCAAGGCTTTCGCTTAACAGCTTATTAACGAGAATTTGCATTTTGTAAAAGGCATCCATTTACATCACTATGAAATGTATATTTACCAGTGTGATTTCACAATCGTAAATATTGAATTGTAAATTTAACATAGGAATTACAAATAATGCTCATCGCAGTCTTATCAAAGTCACCTCATTTCTATATCTGTATGAGAATAAAAGTTTTAACTTTGTGATCGTGAAGAGGATTTTCAAATATGTATTAGTCAGCTTAAATTTGTTACTTGCCTATACTAGTCAAGCGCAGCAAAGTTCAAATCCTTTTGAAATCATAAGAACAGATAAAAACAGTACTGATACAGTAGTCGCAAAGAGACCAAAAAGTGATCAAAAAAATATTAAAAATAGCTTTGAAGTTTACAGAAATGATGATCCATATGCATCTATACCCTCAACTAATACTAATCAAGACAGTATAAAAGTTGAAAACTTAGGCGGCACCAAAGATGAAGAGTCGGATGAAGTAGATAAAGATGATATGGACTATATGATTGATAATCCTTTCGAAGTATCGCACGTACCGTATCGACGAAGTGAGCTTAAAGAGCAAGCCAAATCAGCAAACACAACTAGTCAATCTAAAAAAAGTTATACACGATCTATCGTTCATTTAAAGTATTCGACTAATACATTCATTTTTTGGTTAGTGCTATTTACACTCTTGCTATTGGCAATAGTAATTAATGTACAGCGAAACGTTATTTCCAAAATTGTAAAGTCCATCACTAATGAAAATGTCCTCAAACTATTAAAAAGAGAAGAAAATAATGGTCTATCTGGGCATTATATCATGCTATATGTGATATTTTTCATCAATTTTACTTGTTTTATTTACTTAATGGCCAAGTATTATAAAGGGTTTGATGGCTTTAACAATTGGTTAGTAATCTACGGTACTGTAACGGTCACTTACCTGCTGAGGCATATTAGTATGGCCTTTATTGGTAACATATTCAACATCTCAAAGGACAGCAGCCTGTATAGTTTTACGATCATGTCATTCAACATATTCTTAGGTCTTGTACTCATTCCAGTAAATCTAGTTGTCGCATTCAGCCCAGTTGAGATAAGTAGCGCAGCACTGCAAGTAGGCATTGGATTGATAATAATACTCTTACTAATTAGATCAGCTAGAGGACTTCTTGTTGGTGCTAGATTTATTGGTGAGAATCTATTTCAATTTTTTATCTACCTTTGCACTTTCGAAATTGCACCTATTTTAATTCTACTGAAAATACTAGGTGAACAATAGGAAAGTGATTAGGAATTAATAGTAAAGGGTTAACAAACGAAGTATTTATGGCGTTAAAAGGTACAAATACTGCACAGCAGCCTGCGCAAAAGGATTCTTTTAAGAAAATCAAGACTATTCTTGTGTCTCAGCCAAAGCCTGAGAGATCACCATATTACGATCTAGAGAAAAAATGGGGTTTGACAATCGACTGGAGACAATTTATCCACGTCGAACCTGTAACTGAAAAACAGTTCAGAAAAAACAGAGTTCGTCCAGATGAATTCTCTGCTGTAATTTTCACCAGTAAGAATGCTATTGAGCACTTCTTCAGATTGTGTCAAGATATGAGAATACAGATGTCTCAAGATACTAAGTATTTCTGTCTATCTGAGGCAATCGCTAATTACCTACAGAAATTCATTGTTTATAGAAAGCGTAAAGTTTTTGTAGGGAAGAGACGTATCGACGACCTCAATAACTACTTCACGAAGCATAGCAAAGAGAAATTTATTCTTCCATGCTCTAATCTAGGAGCTAAAGACGTAGTGAGTTATCTAAAGAAAAAGGATCTTGATTTCCAAGATCTCATGATGTATCGAACAGTGGCTAGTGATCTATCTGATCTAGAAAATGTCACATATGACGTACTTATCTTCTTTAGCCCTCTCGGTATTGATTCTCTATTTGAGAACTTTCCAGGATACGAACAGAAAGATACACGGATAGCAGTATTTGGCAACTCAACTGCTAAAGCTGTAGATGATAGAAATCTTATCGTCAATATCAAAGCACCTGCTCCCGAGTCACCATCCATGTCGATGGCATTAGAAAACTACCTACAAAAAAGCAACAAAAAGAAGTAAGAGTAATCTTACAAAACGATATTCAAGAGGCTTGTTGATTTTTCAGCAAGCCTTTTTGTGCCGCCTTAAGGCTTGTTTTAACAACTAAGAAATTCACTTCTTGTAATAGATATTATTGTTCTGTGCTTAATAGATCTTGTTTTTCGGAGTCCATGAGCTTATACTGAGCAAGCCACTATTTGTCTAATTCCTCTTATCCAATCCCCAAAGCATTTTTTCTCTAATAGTCTGCATGAAATCTGTGCCATTGAGATGTGCTAGCTTAGTATGAAATGGACATTTTGTAAGTGTGATCTTATGCTTTGCTGTAATGGTTTCATATCTAGAGTCCATCGTACAAAGAAAATTTTCTGATCTTCCTTCTACTCTGACACTGATTTCTGCATCATTAGATATGACTATGGGTCTTACATTAAGATTATGTGGTGCTATAGGTGTGATGACAATATTGCCAGAGTCTGGTGAGATTATAGGACCACCACAACTCAGTGAATATCCTGTTGAACCTGTAGGTGTACTAAAGATCAAACCATCCGCCCAATAGGAATTGAGATATTTGTCATCTACCATCACTGTAATTGTGATCATGGATGAGGTATCTCTCTTATGTATAGTAAAGTCATTGAGAGCAAAAGGCATATCCTCAAACAGGGGTAAATTACTCTGGAGAGACAACATGCTACGTTCTTCAGTAAAGAAATCTCCTGCGATAATGGTATCTACGGCTGACAGGATCTTCGACTTTTCGATATTGGCTAAGAATCCTAATCTACCCATATTGATACCCATGATAGGAATATCTAGATCTTGCACGAGATTAGTTGCCTTTAGTATCGTGCCATCCCCACCTAATGTAATGATGAGATCAATAGCATTGGTCTCTAGATCATCCTTGGTATTGATCGCAGATCGATCTTCATATTCTATACTAGCTTCATTTAAAGATAATTTGTATCCATCAAATATATAATAATCTAGAGGGGAGTCTTCTAGCTTTTGGAGTAGTGCTTTAATAATCCCTGTGTCTGTCAGCTTCACTGTCTGACCATATAATAGGATGTTCTTCATAATAGTAAAGGTATGAAAGGGAATTTAGAATGGTGAATTGATCTAATTTCGAACTTCGATATAATTAAAAAATCCTCATCAGTATTCCTGAGGAGGATTTTTTATGCGGGATAAAGTTGCCTATTCAGCCTCCTTTTTAGCTTTTGGAGCCTTTTTCCCTATAAGTTTTACTATGGCATCTGGGTTTATTACTTCAAGAATACCTCTATCGTAATCTCTGATGAAATCGTCCACTTTCATTCTGCTCTTAGAATTACTGTTAATGTACTTGATACCTACAAAAGAGCTGGTAGTATCGAGCACCTTTACTTTCATTTTATGGACTGCCATGTTTTATTAAGTTTATTTAAAAAAAGTCATTACTAATTTAACTAATCAATCGGATTTTTGGACTATAAGTTCCACATTCTTCTATTAGAATTGATTTAAAAACTATTGTCTATTCAAACCATCTTGGTTTAAAGCATAAAAATATTGTACTATCTGGGTTTTAGCATAATCGTTAACTTTCACATATGAAAGTTTGTATATCTTTTAGTTTGTCAATATGTGTCATGGTTATTATCTAAAAAGATTTGATTACCAATGAAAACTAGTTTACAGTTTTCGTATCTTAATATACGACATCAGTGCTCTGCAAATTTCCATACTTCTTATATAATCATAGAGAAATTATAGTGCCCATATCAGTCGTCTCATTAGTATCTATATAAAGCCTAACGGAATTAACACTTCAGTGATGGACACAACAAATTAGTCAACTCGGCAATATTAATATTTTACTCTACCATCTTCATATATACCTCCATCATTCCTTTAGCCGTTATTTCATCAGTATATCTCTCTGAAACGTAGGCTTTGCCTTTTTGAGTTAACTCATTTCTCAGAGTATGATTTGAAACTATATCCATGATTGCATTAGTTAATTCGATTTTGTCATTGGGCTCTATATAAATGGCCCCTGGACCAGCAGCTTCGGGCAAGGATGATGCCGTAGTAGTAATTACAGGTGTATCACGATAAAGTGACTCTATAAGAGGTATACCAAAACCTTCATAGATGGAAGGATAAACCATAGCGATAGCATTATCGTAAATATAGAGCAAAGCTTCATTATCTACATGATCCAAAAACTCGAAATACTTACCTAGACTTAGCTCTGATATTCTTGATTTTATTCGGTTAGCATAGAGGCCGCCCCTACCTACTACTTTTACCTTAACCCTTTTATCCTTTGATATGTTAGCCATCGCTTCCACTATCAGCAAAAAAGATTTTCTTTCAATCAATGAACCTACATAAAGTAAGTATTTTTCACATGACTGAGGTGACTTTGACGTGTTGTAAAATGCTGGATGACAACTTTGATAAACCACTGATACCTTGGAAGGATTTACCTTATATAAAACATTTAAGTCTTTCTTGGTACTTTCACTAATCGCTACTATCTGATCTGCATTCTTAGCGGCATATCTATACTTTCGCTTATATATATAGCGATCCAATAAACCAAACTGCTCAGGATAATATTCAAATATCAGATCATGCATAGTAACAACCGTCTTCGCATCTAAAGAATGGCTATTGAGCGGTATTTCATGGCTAAGTCCATGATATATATCCATCCCTACAGCGTTGATTTCTTTGGTCACTCCTCTACTCCGCCAAAATGATCCGAAATTCCCATTACAGGTATGAATAATAAACTTCTCTTTATCCAAAAAATATAATACCTCTGAATCTTGGCTGATCTTAGGTGTAAAAAGGTGATACTCATGCTCTGGATACAATCGTTGAAGATTTCGTACTAAAGTACGGCTATAATTCCCTAATCCCGTACGATTATGAAAGAGACGCTTGGCATCAAATCCTATTTTCAGTTTTTTCACCATATATACATTAAGCGATAAAGATAACAATGATAAAAGAAAAGATAGAATCACGAAATTTCAAACTATGTAAGGTTTAATACCTAAATAGTCAATACATGATACACAATGACATTCATTTGAAATCTGCCTACAGTTAAGTATCTTTGGGCAACCAGATAAACAATAATTGTTTATACCAACATGGAGATAGAAAAAGAGACTACAATTGAGAAAAAGTGGAAAAAGGAAAAAACCCTTAAAATAGTTATGCTAATGCTATGGATAGGGGCCATAGCTTTAGTGATAGGCACATTCTTATTTTTCAACTATATATCCAAACAAGACTTACCATCATTTGAAGATCTAGAGAATCCTGAGTACGATCAAGCTTCTATCATTTATGATGATAACGGTACTACATTTGGAAAATACTATATCGAAAATAGAGTACCTGTGCACTATGATCAGATATCTCCATTTATTGTAGATGCTTTACTCTCTACAGAAGATGAGAGGTTCCATAGCCATAGTGGTATAGATGTACGGGCTCTATCTAGAGTTGCATTTAAAACCGTACTACTGCGACAGGAGAGTTCTGGTGGAGGCAGTACTATTTCGCAACAGCTCGCGAAGCTTCTTTTCAAGAGGCCCAGCCTATTAGGAATGAGTAAGATAAAACGTTCATTTGAACTCGTAAAAGTAAAGCTCAAAGAATGGATGACTGCCGTAAAAATAGAGCGTAGCTATACTAAGGAAGAGATCATGGCTATGTATCTCAATAAGTTTGAATTTATCAATGGTGCCCATGGAATACAAGCGGCATCACAGACGTATTTCAGTAAGGAGCAAGAAAATCTAAGTGTCGATGAAGCAGCGATACTTGTTGGAATGCTTAAGAATCCAAGTTTATACAATCCACTAAGATTTCCGGATAAAGCTAAAAGAAGAAGAAATATCGTTCTTAGCCAAATGGAGAAGGCTGACAAACTAGACAGAGTAGCCTATGACTCATTGATCGTCAAGGATGTCAATATGGATGAATTTCAACGAAAGACTCAGTCTGAAGGTCCAGCGCCATATTTCCGAGCAGAACTAACTAAGTGGCTGCGAAAGTTATTCAAAGAAAATGACATCAATAAATCTGACGGCACTAGTTACAACATCTATACCGACGGACTGAAGATTTTTACAACCCTAGACTTACGCTATCAAAAGCATGCAGAAGAGGCCGTGACCGAGCATATGAAATGGAATCAAGAAAGATTTGATAGCGTATGGAAAGATAAAAATCCATGGAAGTATGAAGCGGATGCTTCACAAAGAAAGATAAGAAACGATATTTTTGAAAGAAGGATAAGAGCTTCGGATAGATACATAAGTCTAAGAAACAAACACCTAAGTGCAAATATCGCAAAACTAAGGGACAGATATACTGAAACTCCATTTACAGATAATGCAATCAAAGCGATGATTCGTGTAGAAAGCAAAAAAAATGGATTTAGAAAAGAGATTAAGGACAACTATATCAAGAGCAATTATTTAGATGAATACAAGTCGATTATGAAAATGAAAGACTGGACAGAACTCAAGAATAATTGGAAATCATTCATAGCTGCATATGATAAGTCGTTCAATACTGAGGTAAAAATGATGGTCTTTGACTACAGTGAAGAGCAAGAAAAGGAAGTGAAAATGACTCCACTAGATTCAGTAAGATATCACAACATGATGCTTCAGTCTGGCTTGCTATCAGTAGATCCTAAAACAGGATATATCAAAGCATGGGTGGGTGGTGTTAATCACCAATACTTTAAGTATGATCATGTAAATTCTCAGCGTCAAGTAGGATCTACAATAAAGCCATTTGTATATGCCACGGCAATCGGCATGATGGGAATATCACCTTGTACAACATTCGATGATATTCAATACACGATCGCTCCTGGAGATGCTAACTTTGATCTACAGGATGAATGGACTCCTGCAAATGCTAATGGAGAATTTACTTTGAACAAATACAACCTATACCATGGACTACTATATTCCAAGAATAGTATCACTGTACGTCTAGTAAAAGAAATGGGTACTGTACAAGTAGTCAGAGAACTACTCAGAAATGTAGGCATCAATGTGGATGAAGAAGTAACTAATAATGAAATAAAAGTACCAAACCTACCTTCTATAAGTCTAGGTGCGGTAAACCTAAGTCTATACGAAATGACCGGCGCGTATACTACATTTGCTAATAATGGAATGTATACAGAACCAATATTTATCAAACGAATAGAAGATAAAAGTGGTAATGTGATATATAATGCAATACCAGATAAAAAAGTAGCTATCAACCCTAAGTACAATGCTGTGATGGTAGATATGCTACAAAATAATGTAGGTGGAAAATACGGACTAGGCATCAAAACTCCAGTAGGAGGAAAGACTGGTACGACTAATGATTATACCGATGGATGGTTTATGTCCATCACTCCTAATTTAGTGTCGGGAACTTGGGTTGGAGGTGATGATCGATGGATCAGATTTCTCTCATTAGATGAAGGGCAAGGGTATGTACTTGCAAGACCAATAGTACAGAAATACCTTAAGAGACTTGAAGACGATGAAGAAATAAACTTAAATACGAATGTCAATTTCCCAGCTCCTCCATATGGATTTAAAGAAATAGTGGACTGTACCAAATACAAAGAAATTACACCAGAGGAAGAACAAGCAGAGATCATAGAAAACAAAAAACAATTAGATGAATTTGAAGAAGAGTTTGGTGATGATTTTGAAGAAGAATTAGAAGATATGCCGATAGACACAATCAGCATACCTATCGATACTACTGGAAATAATTAAAACTAACAAATCATAAAACAACAAATCATGAACGCACAGACAGCTAATCTTATCAATGCAGTAGTTCTCATTTCAATGGGAGCTTGGGGATATTTTGGTAGCATAACACCCTCGCCTACAGCACTTATTCCTGTATTTATAGGAGTCATACTTATGGTATTTAACAATGGCATCAAATATGATAATAAAGTAATCGCACATATAGCAGTGGTCCTAACTCTTCTCATCTTAGTAGCATTAGTAAAGCCATTGACAGGTAGAATAGACGCTGGAGACAATCTTGGAATAGCTCGCATTGGCCTTATGATGGCGACTTCAGCAATTGCGATGGTCATGTTTATAAAAAGCTTTAGAGACGCAAGAAAAGCGCGCCAAGCAAGAGAAAATAGTTAGACTACTCTTTACAATAAAGAGTATTTAGCCTAAGATTCTTTGATAGTTTCTTAGGCTATTTTATTCTGTGAATATCTAAAGTCCTTTTCAATGCTATCAAATAATAAGCGAAGTATTCATCATCTACCGCTAAATGACTTTGCTAGAATAATAGATTGCCTCTGGAGTCAGCTAATCAAAATAAGAATGTAATCCAAAATTCTATATACACACTCTAAGTATTTATTTAATATTACTCAAGTCAACCATTTACATCTTCACAAACTTCTCAATCTCTATTCCTCTCTCTGTTACAATCCTTAGTAAATAGTTTCCTACAAATAATGAACTTACATCAATACTTTTTCCAGCATTAGAATTCAACAGTGATTGTCCGTTGATATTGATGACTTCTAATTTGACAATCTTGATATTTTCTTCTGTATTGATATTTAATAGATCACTTACCGGATTAGGTGAGATAGAAAAATAATTTACCTGAGTATCATTAGTAGAAAGTGATTGAGAAGGTAAAGGGTAAGTGAACATAGAATATCCAAAAGTAGCTGCCAACAATTCTCGCTTCTCTACATGTAGATCAAGATCATTAACTATTACCGGAGGTAAGTCCTCACCCATTACCTCCCAAGAATCACCAGCATCTTCAGTTGAAAATATTCCTAAGTCGGTAGCCAGATAATATGTGTTGGGTAGTATAGGATCGATTACTATTTCATTGACTGGGACTTCTGGCAAGTTTGAACTTATGTCCGTCCAAGTGGCTCCATAATCTACCGACCTGAATACATGTGGCAGATAATCATTAAATCTATATCCTGAGAAAGTAACGTACACAGTCGACTCTTCTAATGGATCTGTAACTACACTCGACACAGATACTTCTGGCAAGTCTTCTGATATTTCTGTCCATTTGAGGCCTAAGTCTGTTGTGATATGCACATTTCCATCATCAGTACCAGCTATCATTATATTTTGGTCGACTTTGGAGACGTCAAGTGTCGACATAGAACCGAACTCTCCATCTGTAAGATCATCACTTATCGCTGTCCAGCTATCGCCAAAGTCACTAGAATAATATACTCGCTCTGCACCATAAATAATTCCACCTTCTTGATCTGGAATAGTGACAAAAGGTGTATTCCAATTTCGTCGTTCTGATCCAGCTTCATCTGGTCTTATACCTGTCGCAGAAAAGGAAACATCATCCACTCGATTGATCGCACCAAATTGACTTTCAGTGTATAGGACAGAAGTATTCACTTGGTCAAATTGGATTACAAATCCATCTCCACCGGTGACTCTTTCGTATCCATCTATTCCTAAATTTTGTGTGACTAGCGTTCCATTGTCTTGAGCACCACCGAAGTATGTACTATCAGATATTGGATGGATTTTACATTCATAAAATTGGTTGTTAGGAATTGTCTCTACATGACGAATATTCTCTCCTCCATCTTCTGTAATATATATTCCTCCATCATTTCCGAATACTCGAAATTCTGAATCTAATGGATGAAATTCGTACGCATGTTGATCAACATGATACCCTCCTTCCCATGAATCCCAAAAGTCCCCATTAAAGTTATAGTTTAAAAAACCTACTACTAAAGCATCGTCTGGATCAGCGGGATTAACTCTTACATTACCAAAAAACCAACCAAAGCCTGAGAATGCACTCTCTAATTCACCATTACTTATTTCCGTCCAGCTATTACCTTGGTCTATTGATTTAAATATCCCTAAAAATCTATTGGTGATTGGATCTTTAGAGAAAACTGAATAGACCACTTGAGGATCTGTAGGTGATACATATACTCCTATCCTACCCAAAGAGTCTGCATTGCTGGGTACACCATTAGTCATCAATTCCCAATTCTCTCCAGCATCTATAGATCTATAAAGTCCTGATGATTTTCCACCATACACTCTACCTTGAGGAAATCTAGTACGCTCCCAAGTAGAGGCAAATAAAATATCTGGAGCCATAGGACTCATACTTACATCTATAGCCGCAGTACTATCACTCACAAATAACTTTCGATCCCAAGTAGCTCCGCCATCTTCACTTTTAAATATTCCTCTTTCTTCATTCTTACGATAGAGCTTTCCTGCTGCAGCTACATATACTATATCACTATCTTCTGGATGTACTATTACTCTACCAATATGGTCAGAATTTTCTAAACCCATATTTACCCAACTGTCTCCTCCGTCAGTAGATTTATAAATACCATTACCAAAAAAAGCACCAGAGGTGGCCGAACCATTGGCTTCTCCTGTACCTGCGTATATGGTGTTAGGTTCACTATTTGCAATAGTCAAATTTCCTATTGATAATCCTCCTGGCTCATCAAATACCAATTCCCAGTTAAAGCCTTTGTCTACAGACCTCCATATGCCACCAACTGATGATCCTGCGATAATGATATTCTTATCCGTAGGATGCAAAGCAATATCGGTAATGCGCCCTCCGACATTTACAGGACCTACTTGTTGCCATTTTTCATTGAATGTTCCATTTTTCACATCAGTCATTCTTCTGTATTGAAGTTCAGCTAAGGCTTTTGCTTCTTTGTCGATACCATTGGGATACGCACGTTGATTGTACATCCATGAGCCTGGGGATTTATCTGGACCTACCGGTATTTTTGTTTCCTGCGATTGACAAGAAAAAATGACAAGAATTAAAGCGAAGTATAAGTAGACTTTCATGTTATATATATTTACAGCATGGAAGTTAATAAAGAAAAATAATCTTAACTGTCGGTGTTGATCAGAAAGGAGATATTGAGAGCAATATCCTATCAATAGTAAACATTGAACAAAACAAGTGAAACAACCTAAAAGAGGAAATATATTAACTATCTTAGGTTCTCTTGAGCAGTATTGTATTAAAACGTCTTAATTGAAAAACAAGAGACTCTTATTTCTCACACCATTTTCTTGCATTCACAAAAGCCTCTCCCCATGGACTGACTTTGTCTGCTTTATCACTAGGATAATGTGCCCAGTTCCAAGCGTAGAATGATCTCTCGATATGTGGCATCGTTGCTAAGTGCCTACCATCAGTACTCGATAACATAGCAACATTATAATCGCTACCATTGGGATTTGATGGATAAGAATCGTAACCATATTTGGCTACTACGTTATACTCATCTTCGGACTTAGGTAATGAGAATTTTCCTTCACCATGCGAGATCCAAACTCCGAGAGTAGAACCCGCTAGAGATGATAACATCACACTAGTGTTCTCTTTTATAGTAACAGAAGTAAAGTTACTCTCGTGCTTCTTAGAATCGTTGTACGTCATACGTGATGGCTGATCATTAGCTTGCTCAGGATTGATGAGATCTAACTCTAAGAAAAGCTGACATCCATTACATATTCCTATCGATAGAGTGTCTTCTCTTTGGAAGAAATCCATGATCGCCTTTCGTGCTTTATCATTGTATTTGATGGCTCCAGCCCATCCTTTTGCAGAACCGAGTACATCACTATTACTAAATCCTCCTACAGCTCCTAGAAACTGAATGTCTTGTAATGTCTCTCTTCCAGATATAAGATCTGTCATGTGCACATCTTTGACCTCGAAGCCTGCTTGGTATAATGCATTGGCCATCTCACGCTCAGAGTTACTACCCTTCTCTCTAAGAATCGCAGCTTTTGGTCTATGGTTGATTGCATCTCTACAAGGTAATTGTCCACTCCAATTTTGTGGAAATGTGTAATTAAGTGGCTGTACTTTATAATTGTCGTATCTCTCTTTGGCAAGGCCATTTGCAGTCTGCTTACTGTCTAAGAGGAACGATGATTCGTACCATATATCTCTGTAGTACGCTATGTCTAGAGTATCATTTTGACCGTCGTAACCCAGCTCAATTTTCGGAACAGAAGTCACTGCTCCTAACTTTACAAATTTGATCCCTTCTTGCCCTAGATAACTTTCCAGTTTATCATCATTGGCTTGGATAATTACACCAGCATTTTCTGCGAATAATGTCTTTATGAAATCACCATCTCCTACTCCACTGAGGTCCACATTAACACCGATCTTAGGATCTGCAAAACACATTTCTAACAATGTAGTAATTATACCACCGGCAGAAATATCATGACCGGCAGATATCATATTTAACTTAATCGCATTTTGTATCACTTGAAATTTACGAGCAAATTCCGTAGCATTAAATATATCTGGTGCTTTGTCACCTATAGCAGCTCTCGTCTGCGCAAATGATGATCCACCTAACTTCAACACATCATTTGACATATCTATATAATAGATTGCACCTTTATCAACTTGTAACACTGGTTCTACAATCTTAGTGATATCGTCGCAATGAGCTGCAGATGAAATGACTACTGTCCCTGGAGCAAGTACCGTCTTATCACCATACTTCTGCGCCATCGATAGCGAATCTTTTCCTGTAGGTACATTAATACCTAGTCCGATTGCAAAATCAGAAACTGCTTCTACCGCAGAATACAATCTTGCATCCTCTCCTTCATATTTACAAGGCCACATCCAGTTGGCAGACAGAGATACAGACTTTATACCTTTGTCTAGAGGTGCCCATATGAGGTTAGTCAGACATTCCGCAATCGCATTTCTAGAGCCTGCTGCTGCATCAATCAATCCACTCACAGGTGCATGACCCATACTCGTAGCAATACCTTGCACACCTGAATAATCTAAAGCCATAACGGCTACATCATTGAGCGGCAATTGGAGTGGGCCAGCACATTGTTGCTTCGCTACTTTTCCTCCTACACATCTATCTACTTTATTCGTCAGCCAATCTTTGCAGGCGACTGCTTCTAATCTCAGAACGTCTTCTAAATAATATTTAAATTCTCCACCATGATAACTTAGTGGCTTATAGGTACAATTTAGCTTTTTGTCCTCCATGATCGTTTTTGGACTACTGCCAAACATATCTGACAATGCTAAATCCATAGGATTCTGAGCCGTCTTATCTTCAAATGTAAATCTATGGTCTCCAGTTACTTTTCCTACTTGATATAATGGAGATCGTTCTCTTTTTGCTACCCTATTGAGTAGGTCAATATCTTTTTCGCAGATCACTAATCCCATTCGCTCTTGAGATTCGTTGCCGATGATCTCTTTGCTACTGAGGGTTGGATCCCCTATAGGTAGCTTCTCTAGATTGATGATTCCTCCAGTATCTTCTACAAGCTCCGATAAACAATTAAGGTGTCCACCTGCACCATGATCATGGATAGATACAATTGGATTTTCGTCTAGCTCCACCATCGCTCTTACCGTATTGGCAGCACGTTTTTGCATCTCAGGATTAGATCTTTGAATCGCGTTGAGCTCAATGCCTGATCCGAGTGCACCTGTATCTGCAGATGATACCGCAGCACCACCCATACCGATTCGATAATTGTCTCCACCGAGAATTACGATTTCGTCTCCTTTTTGCGGTTCTTTCTTTATGGCCTGCTCAGCCTTACCGTATCCGATTCCGCCGGCTTGCATGATTACTTTATCGAATCCTAGCTCTTGCTCTCCTTCTGTATGTTCAAAAGTCAATAATGACCCACAAATCAATGGCTGTCCGAATTTATTGCCAAAATCTGAAGCTCCATTACTCGCCTTTATCAATATATCCATCGGAGTTTGATAAAGCCACTTACGCTCGTCCATCGCTTGCTCCCAAGGTCTATTATCCGCGAGTCTACTATATGATGTCATATATAATGCCGTACCAGCCACCGGTATAGACCCTTGTCCACCAGCTAGTCTATCTCTGATCTCTCCACCTGACCCCGTCGCTGCACCATTGAATGGCTCTACAGTCGTAGGGAAATTGTGCGTCTCTGCTTTTAAAGAAATCACAGATTCAAAATCTTTGGTCTCATAATATGAAGGTACATCTGGCTGTGCAGGAGCAAATTGCTCTACTTTAGGCCCTTTGATAAATGCTACATTGTCTTTGTATGCGGATACGATCTCATTAGGAAAGGCCTTAGCCGTCTTCTTGATCAATGAAAATAATGACTCTGGCATCTTCTCACCATCTATGATGAATGCACCATTAAATATCTTGTGCCTACAATGCTCACTATTGACCTGTGAAAATCCGAATACTTCAGAATCTGTCAATGGCCGCTCTATCTTAATGGATAGATCTACTAAGTATTGAACCTCATTTTTAGATAGAGAAAGACCTTCTTTGGTATTGTATGCGGCTATGTCTGTGATCTGCTGTACTACTTCTGGAGTCACAGAGACGGTAAACATCTCTTGATTTAATCCATCATATACCTGAGAAATCATAGGATCAAAAGCGTGGCCAACATCATGAAATTTAAACAATTCTATCCTAACGATACCTGAGATACCCATATTCTGAGTAATCTCAACAGCATTAGTACTCCATGGAGTAATCATAGCCGCACGTGGGCCTAGATACTTTGCGGATAACGCTATGTCTGATAGTACCTGAGTATTTCCAAATAACCAATTGAGTTTTTGGATAGATTCTTCGCTTAGTGGTGCATCGAGCTGTACTGCATATACGTTACTAGTCGAGTGGTTGAAAAAGTGAATCATGTATAGTGTTCCTTTAAGAATATGACTAATAGGTCAATCATGATCTTCAAAACCACCATAAGTTACTCTAAACCTCTGATCGTGAACGATAACGACTGAAATATGATAGTTCGCGTTACAAAAGACAAAGGTAATTATATGAATTGGATGGAGTGTTGTCGAGTATAGTTAATTTGCCAAATTTCTGAAAAGATTATTCTTTACATTAGAATTGTAAACAGTAGCGTTTGTGCAAATATTACAATTTGAAGTTAAACAAGATTAATTTACAATATTTACAAAGCCTATCGAATTTACTGATTATAAATTATCCTTACCCCTATTATATCAAAAAAATTAAAAAAGCTAAAAGGGCAAGTTTGAGCACATGAACATTTTTTACTCTCCATAGCCCTAGTCTTACTATCTACATTTTACTTTGGTCAAAATTTAATGCAAATTTCAGCAGATACCAAAATAGTTAGATTAATCTAAATTTTATTTTTAATAAGCTTAATTAATATTCAACTCTTTCAATTTTATGGCGTCTTTTTTGTAATAAAAGAGCTAATCTTGTTAAAGTTGACTGTTTTCATCCTTTTAGATGGACATTTCACCTGCTGTGTGTAACTATTGATTGATATAGTTGGCATATTTGCAGAGACATAAAGAATATACAAAAATATAATGCCGTGAAAGATTACTCATACGTATACAACGCACACCCTACCTTCATAGAAAACATGTATAAGCAATATGCTAATGACCCTACATCTGTAGATGAAGGTTGGAGAATATTCTTTGATGGATTCGAATTTGCTAGTGGAGCCTCTGACGATGGATCTAGTCCTACAACAAGTGGCGTTACTATTAACACTAAGGAATTTAGTGTGTTATCTATCATAAACGGATTCCGTACTAGAGGACACTTATTAGCTACTACCAATCCAATTCAAAGCCGTAGAGATAGAGCACCTCACTTAGATTTATCTGATTATGGCCTTACTGAATCCGATCTACAAAACACATTTACATCTGGAGAAGAAATAGGATTAAAAAATGCTACGCTGCAACAGATTATAGATAGGCTAAAACATATCTACTGCGGCAATATAGGATTTGAAATTTCCAATATAAATGATCGTGAAAAACGTTTGTGGCTCAGATCAAAAGTAGAAAGCCTAACAACAGATAATGCTTTTGGATTTGACATCGACCAAAAGAAAAATATACTAGAAAGACTTAATGATGCAGTAGTTTTTGAAAATTTCTTACATACAAAATATGTAGGACAAAAAAGATTTTCACTTGAAGGTGGAGAATCTGCAATCGTAGCCCTCGATACTATAATATCCAACGCAGCTAATGATGGCGTCAAAGAATGTATCATCGGAATGGCACACAGAGGCCGTCTCAACGTACTAGCCAACATTATGGCTAAAACTTATGAACAGATCTTCAATGAATTTGAAGGTACCGCAGTACCAGATATGGCATTCGGTGATGGAGATGTGAAATATCACTTAGGATTCTCTACACAACGAGTAACAAGTAAGGGTAACAAAGTAGATATCAAAATGGTACCTAATCCTTCTCACCTTGAGTCAGTAGGTCCGGTGGTAGAAGGATTTGCGAGAGCCAAAGCGGATATTATGTACGGTAGCGACTATGATAAGATTTTACCTATACTCATACACGGTGATGCCGCCGTAGCCGGTCAAGGTGTAGTATATGAAACTGTGCAGATGAGTCAGCTAGAAGGATATTATACAGGTGGTACAATCCACTACGTAATCAATAATCAGATTGGATTTACAACTGACTTTGATGACGCAAGATCATCTACATATTGTACTGCAGCAGCTAGTCTTGTGCAAGCGCCTGTGTTCCATGTCAATGGTGATGATCCCGAGGCAGTTGCTTTTGTATCCCAATTGGCAATCGAGTATCGTCAGAAATTTAATAATGACGTATTTATAGATATGGTATGTTACCGTAAGCATGGTCACAATGAAGGAGATGATCCGAAATTCACTCAACCAAAAATGTATGAACTAATCTCTAAGCATGAGAATCCACGTGCATTATATGTAAAGACACTTACGAAAAGAGGTGAATTAGAAAAAGAGATGGCAGAAAAGTTGGAACAAGATTTTTGGTCTGACTTGCAAGGAAAATTAGACAAAGTTAAGGTAAAGCCACTTCCATATGAATATCAGGAACCAGAAAAAGCATGGAGAAAACTAAGAAAAGCAGAAGCTAAAGACTTTGAAAAATCGCCAAAGACTGGTATTACAAAAAAGAAAGTCGATCAGATCCAAGAACATCTCATGAGATTGACTGAAGGATTTACACCGCTGTCGAAAGTTAATAGACTGCGTAAGGGTATGCAAAAACTATACGATGCTAAGAAAATCGATTGGGCGATGGCAGAGCTAATGGCATATGGATCCATCTTACTCGAAGGTAAAAATGTTCGTATGAGTGGACAGGATGTTAAGAGAGGAACATTCTCTCATAGGCATGCGATATATAGAGATGCCAATACATACGAAGAATACAATAGACTTAGTGAAATGACTGGCGATCAAGGTGAATTTATGATCTTCAATTCTTTATTATCTGAATTTGCAGTAATGGGATTTGAATATGGATATTCACTCGCTACTCCTAATTCATTAGTAATATGGGAAGCACAATTTGGTGACTTCTATAATGGAGCCCAGACTATAGTTGATCAATATATTGTGGCTGCTGAAAGTAAATGGCAGCGGATGAGTGGCTTGGTATTATTACTGCCACACGGATATGCAGGACAAGGACCTGAGCACTCGAGTGCTAGAATAGAAAGATTCCTGCAGCAATGTGCAGAATACAATATTACTGTAACAAACCTAACTACCCCAGCTAACCTATTCCATGCACTTCGCAGACAGATAGTGAGACCTTTCCGTAAACCTATGATCAATATGTCTCCCAAGTCACTTCTGAGACACCCTCTATGTGTAAGTAATCCATCAAAGTTTACGACTAACAACACTTTCCAAGAAGTAATCGGTGACGATAAAGTAACTGGGGAAAAAGCGAAAAGACTTCTTCTTTGCACTGGTAAAATCTATTATGATCTTCTGGAAGCAAGAGAAAAGAATAAGATCAAAAATGTGGCTATCGTACGTATAGAGCAACTCTATCCTTTCCCACAAACTCAAATAGATGCAATATTAAAAGATTACACTAAAGCTGAAAAATATTGGGTGCAAGAGGAACCACAAAATATGGGAGCATGGAGCTTCATGTTGGGGTACATGCGTAAGGTAGATATCGATCCAATCTCAAGACCTGCAAGTGCGTCACCAGCTACTGGATACAAGAAGAAGCATGATATGCAACAAGCAGAGATTATCAATACTGCTCTGGATCTTTAAAGTTTTCAATGATTCAGTTTCGTTATTCATAAATAAATGAGATTAACCAATATACCTTAGAATTTCATCAATACCCTATCATAACAGCTAATACGAGGACCACCCAAGACAATAATAAAACTGATACTACAATAGGGGAAATAAATCTCAACCACCTATCCAAAGGAACTCTACACATACTTAGCATAGCTATAAGTCCTCCCAATGTAGGATTCACTAAATTGGTCACTCCATCACCTATTTGAAATGCAAGAATTGTACTCTGTCTTGTCAAACCCAGCACCTCTCCTAATGGGATCATTACTGGTAAGGTGGCTAATGCTTGTCCACTGCCTGAAGGTATAAAGAGATTGATCACGCATTGAGATAATGACATAGATATAGCTGAAGCATACAATGGTAATCCTTGCAACATATCTGCAAGATAAAATGATATCGTGTCACCGATTTGCCCTTCGTCCATAAGCACCTTAATAGTAGTTGCGAAGCCAACCATAAATGCACCGGGAGCTGCTTTGGATACACTATCGAGTAGAGACGCACTAATCGTATCTCCACTCATTTTTGAACCTACACCACAAGCAAAAGCAATCATTAAGAAAATGGCTGATAACTCATTAATATACCATCCATGATTGAACACTCCAAAGAGAGATACCCCTAATCCAATCAGAAATATCGAAATCACTAACCAACTATTTACATTCATTTTATAGCTATCAATAGGATGTGAAAGAGTCAATCCTTTCTCATCTAATCCATGTCCAAGACCTAACTTATAATCAGAAGTAATTCTCTTAAAATACCTCACATTATAATAGGCCATCATGGAAAGCGCCGCGGCACATAAAAATGTTCTTACTTCCCATCCGCTAAACATGGAAAGTTCGGCAATCTTATGCCCAGTTCCCACTGTATATGGATTGATCGGAGATAGACCAAAACCAACAGTCATGGCACCTACCGATATACCCGCGGCTAATATAAGATCTCCTCCGAGTGCAATACTTACAAGCGCTGCAATAGGAACAAGCGCTATATTATTTTCATATCCAACAGCAACTCCTAGCATACCAAAGATGAATGTAAGAATCACTACAATTAGATATTTTCTCTCTAATCCCAATTTCCTTACTAAAGTACCCACTGCATTTTCAACAGCTTTTGATTTTTCCATGATACCAAACATGATACTACCGGCCAAAACTATGAAGATGATATCTGACGCAGCCTTGAATCCTAGAGGTATCGCTCTAAACATTCCAAGTAGAGATATAGGACTAGAAGTACCTTGAGAGTATGAATTAGGGACAACCCTACTTCTTCCATCTACCATTACTCGCTCGTAAGTTCCTGCAGGCAAAATATATGTCAAAATAGTCACTAAAACTATAATGCCAAATAGCATAGTCACCGCATGGGGGATATTATAATACCACTTTTTCATCCTTATTAATTATGAATGTCTATCAACTCCTTAAATAAATAATCCAATCCATTTTCCTTGATCACGAAAACATTCTTCAGTAGATCCCCGAGTTTTCCTTTTGGCCAAGCATCTTTAGTTTGACACCAAATCAAATAACTCTCAGGTATATCACAAATAAGTCTGCCCTTGTACTTGCCATAGGGCATCACAGTTGTAATAAGGGCAAGCAGAATTGCTGGATCTGGCTTTAATTCCATTACTTATACAATTGATGTTCGTAAATGATATGATTTCCTAGGCCTCTAATTTCAGCCTTGACATTCGGTGGTACTACTGACCAATCGATTTCCAACTGAGCAAAGTTCTTTTGTCCTGATAATATATTATTAACCCTATACTGATTAGGCTCACCATTCTGATCTACCTTTTCATAAGAATGTGTCAAACCACTTGAAGTAATATCATAAAGTGGGTAATCCAAGCTATCCAATTGAATACTAGATATCTCCGCTATATGTCTATCACCGCTTATTAGTATTGCTCTACTAGGTTGAGTTTGATTAAGTAGATTATACAATCTTTGATGAGCCATTGGGAAGTTAGCCCATTTTTCATAGTTATGCTCTACGGGGACGAATTGAATACCACATCCAATAATATGTATCGCAGCGTCACTATTACTAAGCTCATTTTCTAACCATTTCCATTGTGCTTCACCCAATATGTCTCCAGCTTCATTCTTATGGTACCTCTGACCACTTCTAACTATATTATTCTTGAGTTCGTCTCTAAAGTATCTTCCATCTAACAGTAATATTTTAACCTTCTTTTCCCCTTCCCCAAATGTGTATGACTGATAAGCACCTTCTCTTTTACGCACATCCGCGTCTTTATCAATATTCAAAAAATTTACCATTAATTCTTTACTCTCCTTCTTAATCGCAAAATTCTTGTCTCCATCATTTTCACCATAATCATGATCATCCCATATGCCTATAACAGCTGTACTACTTAGTAACTTCTGATATTCCAAATTTGCTAATTGTTCATTATATTTTTCTTCTAGTACCTTAGGATTATCACTATCTCCATAAATCATATCTCCTAACCAAATCCAAAGATCCGCTTCATTAGATACTATATATTTCCAAATAGGTTGGGGCTCATCTTCGTCACTACAAGACCCAAAAGCAATACGACTCAGAGTTTTCGATGTGTCTACCGATATAACATTCACAGAGTTTACAGATAAGGGTTGATCAGATTCTGTTTTACACCCTAAGAGACCTAGTAATATTGCGGCAATTATTATTCTTATATCTATCATAAGAGATAAATATACATGAAAAAGAAAAAGCTCAGTAAGAAATTATTTAACTGGGTTTAACAAAATTATTTGAATTGATAGTTAGTCTAACTAAATAGACCAAAATCTAATGTAGCAAAAAGTACTCCGCCTACTAGTGCAAGTGAAATCAACCAATACCCTACATGGATAAGGTTATATCTCCAGCTTCACTTTTTAAACAAGTTATTTGTTGCAATTCTTGAAAATATAAATAGTAAGACAGTAAGCACTCCTTATAATGCAATAGGTTTTTAGTCTACAACAATAAAAATTAAGTGTTACGCCAGCTTTATTAAGCTCCACTGCGTACTGAACTTCCGCTAGTCCATCAGTATCTATTTCATTGCTAATATCTGCTGTGTTGATCTTTCGTACTTGCTTTACAAAAAGGTCAAATACAGTAATGCTTTATCCAATCATTTTCTATAGTATATTTTCTGTGTCTTAAGCATCCGATGTAACTAGATTGTAAAGACTATCATTTCTCCTAAATCCAGATCTGTCACTTGCACCAATGACTATATATCTAAATACCTATAATTCATTTGTTATGGAAGGATTTCCTAAGATTACCAGCATAAACGTTAGCCATTATCAAGTTTATTACATAAACAGAAGACAGGTGTGGTTGCAGTTCCTATAGTCACGAACACACAAAGTAGTAAGTAGTGAGATAACTGCTTCATTGCATTAACTGTCAATTGCATTGTTCCTTATAATAATTAAAAAATGAGCATTCCCACTCAAACATGGGTATGCTCCCTAGAATAAACTATTGCAATAAACGCTGTACTTTAGTAAAAAAATAAAAAGTGCAATATTAATTTTTTTCATCTACGGTACTTCTATTAGAAGCTTCTCTAGATTTACATTATCGTCTATTAGTCGTATTGCTTTGTAAATTTTCCATGCTGTAGATCTGTTGATTTTAACTTCTATATTACTTATTTTAATTACCGAACCATAAGTATCGAGATCTGTCCGTATCAGAGGAATCTTGAATTCTTCAATATAATTAAGGGTCGAGAAATCAATAACTCCTTGTCCAGTAGCTACTATTCCAGATAGTGGCGAATGAGTAAATCCTACACTAACACTAATGGACTTGATTTTATTGATGGCATCATTAAGCGCTCTAGTACTCACAACTAAAAGCAAATCCTCAGAACTCCTTAACTCTTTCAGATCTATTAGTGATCCAGCAAGTATATTCTCTATCTTGTTATCTGCCTGATCTACATTATAGGTAATTGTACCTTCCACTGAATGAGCTATAGTTTTGATAAGTGGATAGGCAAGCGTCTTATCATATGGTAGTATTCCTAGCAAGGGCAGGCCTTTCTTGTCCAACCATTTTTTAACGTATTTTCTTACTTTGTTCGCCTTCTCTGGTATTACTTTATTAATAATTACACCTATAATAGGTACTTCTTGTTCTCTAAATAGTGATGCGCTGAGATTGAGCAGATCTATCGTATTTCCGATTCCACCTTCCACTATGATAACTACTCCAGCATTAAGTAATTTGGCTACACGAGCATTAGAAAGATCCGCCACACTTCCTACTCCTGGATGTCCAGTACCTTCGTATATGACTATATCATTAGTCACAGATAGTACTTTCTCAGCGTTGAGTATCTTCTCATCTAGGGGGTATTTTTCTGGATTATCCAAGTAAACCTCTGTAGCGCCTTTGCCCAATATTACAGGACTATGTATCTCTGGTATCATTTCAAAATTGATAAGATCAGCAAATAAGATAGTATCCTTGTCAACTCTCAAATTTTGTATATCAAGAAACTTCTGCCCTACTGGCTTACAGTATCCCACTTTGAGGCCTTTTTTCATAAAAGCCGAAACTATCCCCAAAGTAGATGTAGTCTTTCCTATATGCTGACTAGTCGCTGCTACATATATATTTTTATACTTCATAGTCTCAATATCGCAATTCCGAATCGATAAAAGCTTGGTGTTATGAAAAAAATGAAAAAATTTTTTTTTAATAGGGGAAGTCGCTTACAGAATCATTTAACATACACCTAGTGTATTTAAAGATTTCAGTATTCCAAATCGATCTTGATGCACTCATATTACTAGTGTGAGCAATACTCAATTTACAAAGTAGCCAAATACTTAATCAAAAATTTAATCTTATGAACCATTCATCAAAATTCCTCATGCTGAAGGATATAAATATCCTTAAGACGCTATCAGAAGCACAAATCAACGAGCTAGCGAAAAGATGTACGATGGAAAAGGTACATAAAAAGAACAAAATATACTGTTCTGGACAAACAATCGACTATGTATATTTAGTAAACAAAGGGAGCATAAAACTGGGTATGGTAGCTGAGTGCGATAAAATTCTAATCAAGGATATTGTATACGATCATGAACTTTTTGGTGAGAATATCTTCGCTAAAAACGTGGTGAGAAAGGACTTCTCAGAAGCTATGTCTGATACTATAATATTTAAAATTCCAACTGCATTATTTAAAGAATTGGTAGAAACCAATTCTGAATTTGCTAATGCTGTGATGACAGTAATTATTGAAAGGATTCGAAACTTAGAGCAACGAATGCAAAACTTTGTATTTATGAAGGCTAAAGCACGTATAGTTGACTTCATACGTAAGACTGGAAATCGCAAGGGTATCAAAATAGGAGTAGATGAGATACTTATTAATCATGGCATGTCTCACAAAGACATAGCTTACCTTACTGATACTAGCAGACAGACCGTAGCAAGAGTCTTAGGTGAACTCAAAAAAGACAATTTGATTCATTTTTCCCCACGTAAGCCGAGTAAGATATTAATTAGACACAGCTTTCAATTAGCATTGTAAATAGTATAGCAAAACAACAAATCATACTTCGTTAACATTATCTTTTTTCCTGATAAAGGTACATCTTATAACAAATAAGAAGATCAATCTACACCTTGATAATTAATAATTTTCAACTCAATCATAAAGGCCTTTTTGGTTACTAAGATTGATTGAATTTTGAATTCATAGGATTAAAGCATAGCCTCGAAAATGTTACAATAATTTACTAAGCAATAGCCTTGAAAAATAAAAAGCCACTCAATCGAGAGGCTCCCTATAAATTTATCTAAATTTTTAAATCCTTAATTAGAGAATCTAACTTTTACTGTTTCTCCAATCCAACATCCAACACTAGCCGCATGTCCTACTTTTATACCTCTCATAAATCCATCATTTTTATCAGGCATAGATGCTCTGTATTTAGATAGTCTACTGTTGGCATCCTTTGCTTGCTCTGAATCTATTGATTTGGCGTAGTTATACTTATCCATAGCTGCTAAAATAGCTAGTCTTTGATTCCATGAGTCTCCACAACTACGTGCTGTAGAGCCATACATATCGCCAATCAACATAAATGGTCTCCCCCATCCAGGTCTTAGTTTAGCCGCTTCTCTAGCAGTTGCTCTAGCTTTACTATATTGCTTCAATTTTCGAAATTCTATAGAGGCTAATGAAAATAAATACCCTGCTTTTTTAGAAGGGTCTACTTCTCCATCAGCTGCTTCTTGATATTTAAGGGCAGCACTTTTGAAATCTCCTTGATCGTACAGCCTTTTAGCCGCTACATTAGGATTATTTTCCTCGAAATCAGCTTGAATCTTAGCATTCTCAACTGCGGCATATTTCTTCCACTTAGTGTCCAACTCATCAAAGAATACATCGCCAGAACCACACCCTTGCCCCTTTAATATAGCAAGTGTTTGTTTGATTACCTCAAAATTATCTGGATCTGCATCATATTCCGGACGTAGCTTGGCTTTAAAGAATTCACAGTCAAATATATATCTCTCGATTTTGGAGAATGTAGAATTCATTGATTGTTTAGCTTGTTGATAGCTATCACTTAATCTATCACCTTTGGCTATGTTCAAATCAGCGACGGCATTTAATCTCTCATAAATCGCTCTTGCTTCTTCCTTAGTCATTAATTCGTTCTCAAAGTTATATACTACAATGTTGGCATATGGAGCGAATACAATGTACTCTAAATCGTCTCCACTATTTTCAACAGCTCCTGAAAGTTGTTCTATTGTTTTAGAGTATGGAGTATTAAGAATATAAAACATATCATAGGCTAGCCTACCTTGTAAATATCCAATTCTCTTGGTGTAGCAATCCTTTTGACCATGACATTTTAGAGTGATACCGCCAGAGCTTAGACAATTAACAGCTTCTTCTTGTAATTTGAGAATCCTATCTATATATTCCTTCTTTTTCGCAGCGTCTGTTTCGTTCTTCCATCTATTCAGATATAGTTTAATTCCATCTGTATAATGAAAATCTCTCTTACCATCGGCAGCAGGAGCTATACTATACGCCTTTTCCCAGTTTTCAAATGCCATTTGGTAATCCTTAGTCTTAAGTGCTTGTCTATATATAGTGTGTGCATCCTCTGCTTCACCTTTTTGAGCACTTCCTTCCCAATTATCACATTGTGCTGATAAATTGATAGATAAGGTTAACATAATCAACCCAGGAAGTAATTTGAATAGTAATTTTGATCTCTTCATAATTCGCCAGTTTAAAATTTTCTTGTTGTAAGGTTCAGTTAGTTCTCCTAATATTTAAATTGATTAACGATAAATCTATCTGGACAGTTATAAGCTTTCGTGTACTTAAGATTTTCATAACTATTTTATTAATTAATTCAAAAAGTAATGATCTCATTAGATCACATACTACATTCCCCTATATTTCTATACAAATTTGGTCATCAACAAAATGCATGAAAGCACCATCAAACATGTATTGAAGCGCAAAAACATTAATTATACTTTCTCTTTACAAACCATTCATCATCATTAAACGTAAATCCTAATGTGAATCGGAAATAATTCTCTTGTATTGATGTATTCATACCGCTGCGACCTATATCTATGCCTAAATTAGCATGTGATACTTTTCTTTGAAAAATAAATGGTAAGCCCATACCGAAAGTTAAACCTTGGGATTTGATTTGTTCTCCACCAATTAATCTAGGGTCTGATCTATTGTATGCTCCATACCTGTAATATACTCTCTTCCAAAAACTTGTAAACGACTTATAGTTTGGTCTTACATAACCACCAATAGCTATTGAGTTTGTGTTTTCTAACGTGCCAAGTGTTTCATTATTACCATCATTAAAATAGTTAGACCAGCTAGTAGCATTATAGTCGGCACCGATAGACCATTTTTCACCACTTGTATAATGAATTCCCAGACCTACAGATCCTGGCAATTTTCCTTTTCCCGGTTGCCCTCTAATAGAAGTTATTGACGTATCTATAGTAGATGCGGCAAGTCCTGCAAAGAATACTCCAAGATTTTGGATATTAGACTCAGTAGAGAAGCTTGTAGCAGAATTAAAAGTAAGACCTATATTAAGAGTTTTAGAAGTAGATCCATTCGAATCCTCCATTTCTTTTTTGTTCAATACTTTAGAATATATCAGACCGATATCATACAAAAAACCTTTAAGGTTGTAATCTGTGGAAAATCGATTTTGCCTCGCAAGTCCAATTTCATTGAAATCTATACTTCTATTGTATGTAATCTTGCCAAAAAGATAACCTAGATTAGCGCCAAATGCAAAGTCTTTGTACTTGATTGAGTTTCCCCAAAGAAATTTATACGTTCCTCCTTGTCCGGTATAGGTTCTCTGAAAAGTCCCCAAGCTATCAATAGACGTATCATCGGTATAAAGGTCATAAGATACCGTTGAATATGGCTTCAAGGTAAATGTCATACCTATGCTGATATCTTTCTGCTCTCTGTCTAATAATTGATTGAGAGGATTATACAATGGAAATCCGAGAGACAAGTACTCAAGATTACCAGTCCATTGTGACGCAGATTGATCTTCGGTCTTCAGGGTACCATTCTTAGCATAAATTCCCATGTCAAAGGCAGTGGTCCTAAGAAAACTGTAAGATGCTGGATTTTTAATATTGATTTGGAATGCATCTGTATATGCATTACCAAGACTTCCCATCTGTTTGAGATGCTGAAATGCATCATCTGAGAGATCACCTATCCCAAATCGAGAGTAAGGAGAATTATCTCCCGTTTGCGCCATCAATGTGAAAGTGCAGCATACACACAGTATGATATATAGAATTTTATTCTTCATTATACTTTAATATTTCATGCAGTCCAATAAGGACTATGTTTGGGGCTACAAATATCTTAGAATTTAGCTTACTACCAAAGATCTCTGCATCTCCACCAGTTAAGATTACGTTAAGTGGTGTAAATAAAGCATTCATGCAGTGTATAAACGATTCTATTTCGAAGATTGTACCCCAAAAAGCACCATTTTGTAGAGCAGAAGTCGTGTCTTTTCCAATCGGATCGTCATTATATTGCCTAACAGGCAGTGAAAGCTTGCTTGTAAAGTGGTTCATAGCCTTCAGTTTCATATCTACTCCAGGACTAATATTGCCTCCTTGATAGGTTCCATTTTTGTCGACCAGGTCGAATGTATTGCATGTTCCCAGATCGATGATAACACAATTTTGCTTTGGATATTGGACATAGGCACCTACCATTGCAGCCAATCTATCTCTACCGAGGGTCTCAGGAGTTCTATATAGATTTTTGATAGGAATAGCAGTATTATGATCCAAGATGATCATGTCATACCTCCTCTGGATAGCAGTGATTATTCGTTTGTCTATTACTCTAGTGGAGGAAAGTATTGCTCTAGAGAAGAGAAATTTCTTGTAGAGCTTATCTACATTACCCACGAGTAGCTTATGATGGCGTTCCTTATACACGATCTCGCCATCATGAAAGATTGCGAGCTTAGCGAAACTATTTCCTATATCGATAGTGAGGTACATACTACATCAAAATAAACGATACTAATGCTAATCCGAGTAGAATTAAAACCAACCACATCTGACTTCTAATTTTTCCGATCATTCCCATGATATATAATTTATAAATTGAATGAATTATTAAGTTTAAAATGCAACCGTTTTAATGCTTAAAATGCCTAATACCAGTCATTAACATTGGCATCCCTTTGCTGTTACAGTAGTCAACACTTAAGTTGTCCTTTATACTTCCTCCTGGCTGTACTACAGCAGCTGTACCCGCGTCATGAGCTATCTCTACACAATCTGGAAATGGAAAGAAGGCATCTGATGCCATTACACAACCTTCTAAATCAAATCCAAAGGCTGTCGCTTTAGAAATTGCTTGGCGTAAAGCATCTACTCTCGATGTCTGACCGCAACCCATACCAAGGAGTTGGTTATTTTTAACTAGGACTATTGTATTAGATTTCAAGTGCTTCACACACTTATTAGCAAACTCTAGGTCTGATAGTTGCTGAGGTGTAGCTTGTGCATCTGTAACGCATTCCATCTTATCTGATGACTCCATGGACTTGTCTGTATCTTGCTGGATCACACCATTTAATATACTCTTAAATGACTTATCGTTTACATGCCACCTGTTAATTTTCATAAGGACACGTTTTTTCTTCTTGGTCAATAGATTGATAGCGTCTTGATCAAACTCTGGAGCTATTACCACTTCATAGAATAACTTATTGATCTCTTCTGCCGTAGCCAAATCTAATGTTGTATTACTGATAAGTATGCCACCAAATGCTGATACAGGGTCTCCAGCTAAAGCTGCATGCCACGCTTCTACGACAGTTGATCTTGTTGCGATTCCACATGTATTGGTATGCTTGAGCACTGCGAATGTAGGATCGCTATCCACGAATTCTGACATTACGTTTACAGCTGCATCTACATCTACTAGATTATTGAAGGAAAGTTCTTTACCACTAATCTTCTCAAACATCGTATCTAACTCACCGAAGAAGATTCCTTGCTGATGAGGATTTTCTCCATATCTCAGCACTTGACTATCGATCAGACTATGCTTGAATGACACATCGTCGCTGTCTCGATCAAAATAGTTAAATATCGCCGTATCATAATGGCTAGATACCTTGAATGCTCTTCTAGCCAACTCTTTACGATCTGCTAATGTACTCTCAGCGTTTTGCTCAGCTAAGATCTTTTGTATCATCGGGTATTCATTCTTCGAAGGTACGATTACTACATCGTTGAAATTTTTTGCTGCTCCTCTTATAAGTGCTATACCACCAATATCAATCTTCTCTATAATGGCCTCTTCATCATCCGTGCTCTTCACAGTATCTTCAAATGGATATAGATCTACGATTACTAAATCGATCTCTGGCATGTCATACTTAGCCAGTTGACCCAAGTGATCTTCATCTCTACGAGCTAGTATACCACCGAATACTTTTGGGTGGAGTGTCTTCACTCTGCCATCAAGGATAGATGGATAACTAGTGAGGTCCTCTACACGCTCTACTTTTACTCCATGTGACTCAATGAATTTCTGGGTGCCTCCAGTAGAGTATATAGTTACATCGTATTGATCTAAGAGATTAATTATTTCGTCAAGTCCGTCTTTATGAAATACGGAAATAAGAGCTGATTTTATCTTTCTAGCTGCCATAGTAAGGTTAGTGAATTATTATTACAAAACCTCAAAAAACCTAGCGAACCAAAAATTATGAGGAAGAGCCCAAAAGTAGGAAGAAAAAACGATCCGGGTTGTCGAAAATGATGCTATCACAACTACAGAACCTATTTACCTCGAAAGTCTTTAAATATAGCCTTTAATTGCTTAGAATAATAAAGGAATGTCGAGTATCAAATTACGAATGTCTAAACGTGTCTTATAAGCTATACTATTATCCTTAGTCGCCCTTATTTAATTCAAAAAGCAAGCATCCTTTATTATTTCTATTAGTATTCTATATTTGTCTCATATAATTAAAATCAGTACTACTCAGAGAACTGAAATGAGACTATCCGTCGCTCTTCTTCTCTCAAACTTACTCAATCTCAAATCAATGACTCAATTTAGCCTTGCTCACGCCAAATCATTAGATGTCCAAGATCCACTGCAAAAATATAGAGCACAGTTTTCTATACCTAAGCAAAAAAATGGAGAAGAGCATATCTATTTATGTGGTAACTCACTAGGTCTCATGCCATACAGGGCTCAAGAATATGTGAATCAAGAGATGGAGGATTGGGGAAAGTATGGAGTCGAAGGCCATTTTCATGCTCGTCACCCTTGGATGCCGTATCACGAATTCCTGACGGATAAGATGGCTCGAGTAGTAGGCGCACTGCCTCATGAAGTAGTAGTAATGAATAGCCTAACTGCCAATCTACACTTGATGATGGTGTCATTCTATAGGCCGACAGCGGAGAGATTTAAGATATTAATAGACTATAGTCCATTCCCATCCGATAGATATGCTGTCGAATCACAAGCTAAATTTCACGGATACGATCCTAAGGGTGCTATCATAGAATTACAACCCTCTGGAGACAAGGAGACGGTAGATCACGATGATATCTTAGCTATGATCGATAAGCATGGAGATGAGATTGCACTCATTATGATCGGAGGTGTCAATTACTATACTGGACAACTATATCCACTAGCAGATATCACAAAAGCAGGACACTCCAAAGGCTGTTTTGTAGGATTTGATCTCGCTCATGCAGCAGGAAATATCGATCTTCAGCTACATGATACAGGATCAGATTTTGCAGTCTGGTGTACGTATAAATATCTCAATAGTAGCCCGGGATCACTTTCAGGATGCTTCGTACATGAACGCCATGCAGAAGATGAAAACATGCCAAGATTTTCAGGATGGTGGGGACATGATAAGAGCACCAGATTTCTAATGGGAGACGATTTTAAACCTATGCGTGGAGCAGAAGGATGGCAACTAAGTAATCCGCCTATTTTACCTATGGCTGCTATGAGAGCATCACTAGAAATATTTGAAGAAGCAAGTATGCCAGAGATCAGAAAGAAATCATTAAAGATGGGTGATTACTTACTCTCACTTTTAGATAACATAGATACTGACAAGATATCAATCATCACACCTAGAGAGCATACAAGACGCGGTTGTCAACTGTCGATACAAGTAAAGGATGCAGACAAAAGATTATTTGATAAGATTACTGCAGCTGGAGTAATAGCTGACTGGAGGGAGCCTGATGTAATTAGAATAGCCGGTGCTCCTTTGTATAACAGTTATGAAGATTGCTGGAATTTTGTAGAATTCTTACGATTAGAATTGTTTTAGTAGAACCCTATAATCATTGCCCTTGGACTATATTAGACAACAAACTTATACAATTCCCATAAAGGCAAGTTCTCTCCTGCAGAAGGCACATACTATGCTTGATTGAATGTATCAATAGACTATACAACTCAAGCTATCCCGCACAACACTATATCCACGCAAACACTTACATTTACCATTTCTTAAAAAGAAATCATACAAAATGGACTTCAAGCAACTAATATCACATAGTAAAGAATACGGATTTATATTCCAATCGAGTGAAATATATGATGGTCTCAGCGCTGTCTATGATTACGGTCCGATGGGAGTAGAACTCAAAAATAATATCAAAAAATATTGGTGGGATAGTATGGTTCGCCTCAATCAGAATATCGTAGGTATAGATACTGCTATCTTTATGCATCCTAGTACTTGGAAAGCAAGTGGTCACGTAGACGCTTTCAACGATCCATTAATAGATAATAAGGATAGCAAGAAGAGGTATCGTGCGGATCAGCTTATCGAAGGATATGTCGAGAAGATCGATATCAAGATTATGAAAGATGTTGCTAAAGCTAAGAAGAGGTTTGGTGATGATTTTGATGAAGTACAATTCCGTGCAACTAATCAGCGTATCATAGATCGCCAGACCAAGATGGATGATATATTGGGTCGTATGGCTGCCCTGCTGACAGCTGAGGATATGAAAGGATTGAAAGCCTTAATTGAAGAGCTAGAAATCGCATGTCCTGAAAGTGGATCACGTAATTGGACTGATGTAAGACAGTTCAATTTAATGTTCTCGACTCAGTTGGGAAATATATCTGGTAGCGAATCCAAATTATATCTAAGACCAGAAACTGCTCAGGGGATATTTGTAAATTTCCTTAACGTACAGAAGTCTACTCGTCAAAAAATTCCATTTGGTGTTGCTCAGATTGGTAAGGCTTTCCGTAACGAAATTGTTGCTCGTCAATTTATTTTCCGCATGAGAGAGTTTGAACAGATGGAAATGCAATTTTTCGTTCGTCCGGGAGAAGAAATGAAATTCTATGAAGAGTGGAAATCTAAAAGATTGACTTGGCATAAGTCGCTAGGTACTGATGCTAGCAAACTTAGATTTCACAATCACGATAAGTTAGCTCACTATGCTAATGCAGCAGCAGATATTGAATTCCAATTTCCTTTTGGATTCCGCGAGTTAGAAGGTATCCATAGTCGTACAGATTTTGACTTGATACAGCATCAAGAATTATCAGGAAAAAAATTACAGTATTTTGACCCAGTACTGAACGAAAGTTATGTACCCTATGTAGTAGAAACATCAATTGGATGTGACCGTATGTTCTTAGCTATGATGACTAATGCATTACAAGAAGAGACAGTACCAGATGCAGATGGAAAAGATAGTAAGAGAATAGTTCTTAAACTGCCTGCAGCTATCGCTCCCGTGAAAGTTGCCATCTTACCTCTACTGAAAAATAAAGAGCAACTTACTAATTTGGCAAGTGATGTTTATCACAAATTACAATCACACTTCAATTGTCAATACGACGAAAAAGATGCCATCGGTAAAAGATATAGAAGACAAGATGCCATTGGCACACCATACTGTGTGACTGTTGATTTTGATTCACTAGAAGACGGTACTGTTACTCTTAGAGATAGAGATACACTATTGCAAAAAAGAGTACATATTGATCAACTATTAGCTGAAGTAGCTGATAGTGTTAGTATGTCTAATTTATTAGAAAAACTCTAATAGTTAGTTACAACATATATAATTTTAGAGTTTAAAAGTGCTATGACCCAAGATAAAAAGTATAATGATACTTTATCCTTAAAAATAGAAAATCACTCTAAGATAAAGCTAGAGTTAAGAAAAAATGACTTTAGGAAGTTTACTTATTTATCAATTAAAGATATTGATAAATAAGACTTTTAGAGTAAAAGAATTACTTAACAAATGAAACTCTCAAAATCTATGCCTCTAGAAAATCTCTTACGGCGCTGAAAGAAACTACTTTGTCACTAAAGTACTCTACTGCGTTTTCGATCTCGTTATCTCTAGCCTTGAGTTGATGCAAAATATTTACCAAATGCATTTTCATATGACCAGATTGAATACCTGTAGTAATGAGAGATCTTATTGCCGCAAAATTTTGAGCCAAGCCAGTTACTGCGATTACTTTCATGAGTTCTTCCGCAGTAGGATTTCCTAATAACTCGAGTGATTTTTTGGCTATAGGATGAAGATTGGTTAAACCTCCAACCGTGCCTACTGCGAGAGGCATATCAATCCAAAATCTAAATACATCGTCTTCAATAGAGCAATGAGACAAACTCTTATATTGACCGTCTTTAGCGGCATATGCATGACCACAAGCTTCTATAGCGCGGAAATCATTTCCTGTTGCAAGTACGACCGCATCTATACCATTAAATATTCCTTTATTATGAGTTGTAGCTCTATACGGATCGATTTCTGCGATACGGATCGCAGTCCAAAATTTGTAAGCGAATGCTTCCGCATCTAGATCAAAACCCATCGTTCCTAATTCAGAAATGGGACAACTTACTTCTGCTCTCACTAAACAGTCTGGTGTAAAATTAGATAATATGCACATGATGACCATCAGCTGATTCGATTGAGCTGATGTAGATGGATGATTAAATATAAACGTTTGAAGAGATTTGCCAAACTGTTCCAGCACACTATTTATAAAATTAGCTCCCATACTATCACATGTTTCAAATGAACATCTGAGTTGGTACAGACCATCTTCTTTTTCTGTAAAATCTAAAAGTTCAATATCTAATATACCACCACCGCGCTTGTCCATGTTAGCAGTAATAGACTTCGCTTCTTGAATAAGATCGGCTTTGATCTGAGGAAATATTTTTATAAATAATTCCTTACCTCCAAACCATTTAAAATGTACTTGACCGATTTTGATAGTACCTAGAATAGTCGTTTTAAATCCACCTCTGGACATCCAATACTTTGCCGCCATAGATGCTGCTGCAACAACAGAACTTTCTTCGATGACCATAGGAACAGCATATGGCTTTCCATCTATCAAAAAATTAGGAGCTACACCAAATGGCATCGGAAAATTACTAATAGTATTTTCAGAGAACCCATCAAGTATCTTTTGCTGATCATCATCGGAGTGCCAATAACTTCTCAATTCTTCAATAGTTGATTGTGGATCTTTAAAAAAGTTTTCAGCCAGCCATTTTAGCTTACCTACTTTCGACAATTTAGAAAATCCAGAAATTATTTTTTGCTCGTTTGTAGTTTTGTGATCCATATTATCGCCTCACTGTAAGTAATGTATGAGCTAATCTCAGTCCTTCTACCTGAGCATGTACATGTTTTTGCAATTCTTCGTAGCTACCTATTGCATGTTTAAGGAATGAAGATGCTTGACCATAAACAGAATGACCATAACACTTTGATATCAGATGGTATCCATCTAAAAAATCCTTTACTCCTCCAGAGATAATAAGATCAGGCATATCTCCAGAACTATCAACCATCAATTGATTGACCATATTGACCATATCGTCCGCAGTATGTCCTATACTCGCTAGCTTAGAATAAGTTTGCTTCATAGCTTCATCAGATCTGAGCAGCTCCAACATAGCAAAATTTGTTCCTCCACCTGCAGCAAACTCTAATCCGTCTAACGGCAAATCGCATAAGGCCCTTAAGCTTTCACTTCCTATACCTTGACCTACTTCTTTAACTATAAGCGATGTATCCAATGCATCTATCGATCTCTTAATAAGATCGATTGGCTTGGAATAATATCTATCTCCTTCTGGCTGCAACCATTCTTGTAAGGGATTAACATGTATGATGAGACCATTTGCTTGTAATCTATTGACTAACTCTAGAATAGTATCCCATTTATCATCTTTCCAGATTTGCTCAATCTGAGCGATACCAAGATTAGCATATAATGGTTGGTCTCCTATATGCTTTCGGACATCAAAATCAGAAAAATAAGTGTCGTCATGCATAAGCTTACGACACGACCCTAGCCCCATGCCCATGCCAAACTCTGCACAAGCTTTTGCCAAATTTTCATTGATCGTAGCAGCTATGCCAGTTCCTCCAGTCATACTAGACACCCATATAGGATTAGTGAGTCTCTTGCCTAGAAAAGTCTTGCCTATATCCAAATCAGCCGATGGATGCCCTGCAAGCATAGGTTCATAATAGAACCGTGTATCCATCTTATCACCATCTATTCTGGAGGCCTCAGCTAGTTTGATATGATCTAGCTTACGTTCCGCAGCTGTCGGATCTTCTATATTTCTACTTTTATCTCTACCCATTATAATCTCAAAGCTAAAAATTTAACTGCCAAAGCACAAAAGAAGACAACATACATAATCGAAAGTTTAAAGCTTTATAAAAAAGAGTAGTGTAAATGGAAAAATTATTAGGCTCTTCCATAGCCAACCTAATAACTAAAATCACAAAGAATATCATCAAGCAAAATGAGATAAGTATCTTAACGTATATACAGAAACTAATTACACACCATGTTAGGTTACATAAATGGTACGCATTTATTAAATCTAACAATATCCATTCTTTATGACTAGATCATATCTATCCATCATTGGAATTTTCCTTTCGATAAGCATATTTGCTCAAGACAACGTAACTAAATCTTACGAATACTTTAATGAGGGTATTATTTTTTATAAGGAAAATTATTTTAATACCGCTATCAGGTATTATACCAAAGCTATTGACCTCAATGAGAAGTATCCAAAAGCATATTATTATAGAGCCAATTGTAAGCTTAAGCTCAAAGAATACGATTCAGCCGTCAAAGATTTTAAACTAGCTATCAAGTATGATGAACAATTCGCTAAGGCACATCTATACAAAGGGTATGCACAGATGCAACTCAAAGAATATGATAAATCTCTAGCGAGTTTTGAAGATGCGTTAGATTTAGATCCGAAGTTAACTAAAGCACACCTCAACAAAGGAACTGTGCTGATGAAACAAAAAAAATATGATTCTGCAATTAATTCATTAACAAAATCTATATCTTTCAATGACCAACAAGCTACTGCGTATTACAATCGTGGCATCTGTCAATCGAGAGTAAAAAAATATCATGAAGCGATTAGAGACTACGGAAGTGCCATAGAAATCAAGCCATCGATAACTGGTGCATACGTGGCTAGAGCTAAAGCTTATTTAAAAGTTGAAAAATTTGAAGAGGCGATAGCGGATCTAAATAAGTTGATCAGAAAGAAAGCTAATAATGCAGACTTTTACTATTCCAGAGGATATGCTAAGCTAGCAATCAATAATTATAGTGGAGCAAATACAGATTTCACAGCAGCACTAAATATTAAGCCAAAGCACAAAAATGCGTTGATTAAAAAGGCCCTTACAAGTTTCAATATGAAGAAATACGATGATGCTGCCAAAGAATACGGTACTCTGTGTGATGTTTTTCCAGATAAAGCGCTTTACCATGTAAATAGGGGTATCGCTTATCTTAGACTAAATGAATATGATCAAGCCGTGACTAGTTTTAATCACGCTATTGATTTAGATAATAAGTTACCTGAAGCTTACTTCAATAGAGCTAATGCATTCTCTCAACTAAATAGAAATGATAAAGCTTGTGAAGATATGAGAACTGCTGGAAAACTTGGTTACGATGCAGCATTTGAGTATATCGGTGATTTTTGCAAATAAAATCAATAATGGTACTTGCACTTTTAAAGTACAGGATCATTTTTTATTCCTATCCTTTTTCTACAACTAGGCATGTCAAAATAAGTGATTCGCTCTACGCTACTTCTTCTTTTAACTTATCTAGATCTCTAATGAGTAATCTCTTTCTATTGAATGTGATCAGCTCTTTTGTTCTCAGTTCGTTTAGCACTGTAGTCACTGTCTGACGCGATGTCGCGGTAAGGTTAGCGATCTCTTGGTGGGTGATAAACTTACGCACGACCCATTCATACCCTACTCTCTGTCCCCTTCTTTTCACTAGATCTAAAAGGTACTCTACGATGCGAGAGCGACTATCCTTAAATACTAATGACTCCAATCTATTTTCCATTTCTAGAACTCTCGAACCCATTACTTTCATAAAAAACATAGAAATACTACTATGATCCTTCATCAACTTATTCATCTTATCAGAGGTCAATACACACGCTGTACTTTCTTCCATAGCATAAGCAAAATCTCTCCTCTTCTTTTCTCCGATCATCGATAGCTCTCCGAAAACCTCTCCATTATTGAGGATAGCTTTAGTAATCTCCTTACCATTATCTCCAATGTTACCTATCTTAACTCTACCTTCTACTATGAAAAATATCTTATCTGAGCTCTGTTCTGGCAGATAGATGTACTCCCCTTTCTTAAATATTTTATGACCATTATCATCAGATACCCCTGCTACCTTTTGGGGACAAAAAATGCCTGTAACGTCTATATTTTCTAAAAACCAAAGTGATTGATCCTTCATAGCGATATTGTTTTGATTAAACGGTTTCAAATTACTTTAATTTAAAGCAAGCCTCATAGGTCTGTCTTTAATCATTTATACGACAAACAACCATTTATGGTTGTCTACAGACATATATAAAGGTTACAACAGACATCATTGTTGTCTTTGAGTTAACAAATGTTTCAATCTAACTTAAGTTTAATTGAAAAAACTTATTATTTGTCAATCTTGAGATCAAATCGAATTCTTAGCTCTGATAATTGCGAATTTTTATTGTTCATGAGTTCATACTTCTCACGACTATTGTAAAGTGTTTTGGGCTTCTCTTGCTCAACCTCAGGAAATAACGACTTGTCAACAACCACATCGAGAATCAAATCTTCAGCGCCTAGCTGTTCTCTTAGTTGATCCTTCAGTCTATCTTCTTGGAGTATGACATTTCTGCCATTTTCGGATCCTACTTGTACTGTAATCGTAAGTCCTACTAAAGTTCTGAAGCTATTTTTCATCGCTACTTTGACACTAGAAGATTCATTTTTATCAAAATAATCCATCCATATTTTTTCTACGAGTTCAATACTCATAGACTTTCTCGCCTCCTTTTTTGCTTGTTCCTCAGCCTTAACCGTATTCATTATAGAGTCTAGCGAACTTAATGAAGAAACACTTTTTACAGCTGGAATTGCATTGGGTTTTAATGTGGGAATTGATACTTTGGGAGTTGCTTCTGAGCTCGATATTGGATAAGTAGAAACAGACGGTTCACTAGTCGGAATCAATTCTATTTTTTCCGCAATTGGTTCTACTGGAGATAGAGCCTCAAAAGCACTTGGTAAACTTGTATGCTGAGAGGTAGGATCTTCGACTAATATTTTAATATCTTCAGCTATATTCAGACTGGTAGGTCTCGATTTTTCAGGGGTTTGTTCTTCCTCAATAGTAGTGTTCGTATTTGATGTTGGCGCCTGTAAGGCTTCAGAGTTACTTACATTAGCCTGAGAAACACTAGCGATTAGAGTTTTTTTTTCAGCGCCTGCACTCTGAGGAATCAGATCCGCTTCTAAAGCTCTATTGAGATAGCATATTTTGCTCAAGGCAATCTCCGCATATAGCCTTTTGTTACTCGCTGTAGATAGTGACATATCACATTGATTCAGCAAATTGAGTGCCGATAGCAAAAATGAATTGGTACAGATCATAGATTGATCATGGTACCTCTTCATAGCACCTTCACTAATCTCTAATATAGATAAGGTCTCCGGATGACGGCAGACCATCAAATTACGCATATGTTCTGACATACCTTGGATAAATAGGTCCACTTCAAAGCCTTGCTTCATTACATCATCCAATGTCAAAAGTATCTGACTGAAATCCTCTCTGAGCAGATAATCTGTCATCTTGAAGAAATAGTCGTAATCCAATACGTTGAGTTGCGTTATAACTTCTTGATACGTAATATTATCATTTGACGCACTCGCTATCTTATCAAATATAGATAAGGCATCTCTCATCGCTCCGTCTGCCTTTTGAGCGATCATTTGGAGTGCCTCTGGCTCTGCAGTACGATTTTCAGCTTTGCAGATATGCTCAAGTTGCTGTATTATATGTGATATCTGTATTCTTTTGAAATCAAAAATCTGACATCTACTGAGAATCGTCGGTAATATCTTATGCTTCTCCGTGGTAGCCAATATGAATATAGCGTAAGGTGGTGGCTCTTCTAGCGTCTTTAGAAAAGCATTGAAAGCCGCTGTAGAGAGCATGTGCACCTCATCTATAATGAATACCTTATGTGATCCTTGTTGCGGTTGAAACCTTACTTGTTCGATCAGTGTACGAATCGCCTCTACACTATTGTTAGACGCGGCATCAAGCTCTATGATATTGAACGAAGCACTATCACTAAAGGACTTACACGATCCACATTCGTTACATGGATCTACGCCATTAATCTTGTTTTCACAGTTGATCACCTTAGCTAGTATACGTGCGCAGGTAGTCTTACCTACCCCACGAGGCCCACAAAAGAGAAATGCATGAGCCAACTTATCACCAACCAGAGCATTCTTGAGAGTCTTAGCCACATGATCTTGGCCAATCACCTCGTCAAAAGTGGCTGGTCTATACTTACGTGCGGATACTACGAATTTGCTCATGTTGCTAAGGGCGATTTCATGTTTGTGTCAAAGGTAAGAAACTGAGCCAATTTCCAAACTCTAATTAGTATCTTCGACCTAAGAAATATTAGAGAATAAATATCTTTCGAATATGAAAATAACTGTAGCACAGATCAACTATCATGTAGGTAATTTTGAGGCTAATGTAGATAAAATGCTAAAAGCTGTAAAAGAGGCCAAAGTCGCTGGATCAGATATTGTATGCTTTAGTGAATTAGCCACTTGTGCTTATCCACCAAGAGATTTTCTAGAGTTCGAAGACTTTATTATTAGAGCCGAGAAAAGTATCGAGAGATTAGCCAAAGCCGCAGATGATATAGCTATAGTTGTAGGTTCACCCAGTCGAAATCCTGTCATAGAAGGTAAAGACTTATACAACTCAGTGTACTTCCTTGCGGATAAAGAGGTGAAATTTGTACAACATAAAACGCTCCTGCCTACTTATGATATATTTGATGAGTATAGATATTTTGAGCCAGCCTCAGAATGGGGCGTAATAGAATACAAAGGCAAAAAGATTGCATTGACTGTATGTGAAGACATATGGAATATCGGAAACGAAAATCCATTATATACCATATGTCCAATGGATGAAATGATCAAGTTTGAGCCAGATTTCATTATCAATGTATCAGCTTCACCATTTTCACATATTCACTCTAAAGAAAGACTACATATATGCGAAGAGAATGTCAAAAGATATAATATTCCACTATTCTATATCAATCACGTAGGCGCTCAGACGGAGCTCATATTTGATGGTGGATCAGTAATCGCTTCACCTAATGGTAATATCTATGAAGAACTACCCTACTTTGTAGAAGCGATCAAGCATTATGAATTGGATGAAGTTATAAATGGCGAGCAAGAAATTCTGCAACCCAAAGATAAGATCAAAGATATCCATGATGCGATTGTACTCGGCATCAAAGATTACTTCGGAAAATTAGGATTTACCAAAGCTGTATTAGGTCTCTCAGGAGGAATCGATAGTGCGGTCACAGCAGTACTAGCAGCTAGAGCATTAGGACCTGAAAATGTACGTGTACTACTTATGCCATCACAGTTTTCTAGTGATCACTCAGTTAATGATGCGGTAGCTTTATCCGAAAATTTAGAAATACAATATGACATAATAGCGATCAAGGATATGTATGACTCATATCTAGAAAATTTATCTCCGTTATTCGGTGATCTGCCTTTCAATGTAACTGAAGAAAATATACAAGCACGTGTCAGAGGAACACTCAATATGGCGATCTCTAATAAATTTGGGAACATACTACTCAATACTTCTAACAAAAGCGAGATGGCAGTAGGTTATGGAACACTATATGGCGACCTTGCTGGAGGTATATCTGTGATAGGTGATGTATACAAAACTGATGTATTTCGCATGGCCGAATATATGAATAAAGATGGCGTAGTCATACCTGTAAATACTATGACCAAACCACCAAGTGCAGAACTAAGACCTGATCAAAAAGATAGCGATAGTTTACCAGACTACAATATACTAGATGAAATACTTGAGCTATACATCGAGCACCATAAAGGACCGAAAGAGATAGTAGCTGCCGGTCATGATCCTGCACTAGTAAAACGAATTCTTAAAATGGTCAACATCAATGAATTTAAAAGGTACCAGACTGCACCTACGCTCAGGGTTTCGCCGAAGGCATTTGGTATGGGCAGGAGAATGCCGATAGTGGCGAAGTATTTGTCGTAGGTAAACTCAGGACATTAAATAAGAACCAAAAAATGGGAAGTCATTGAATTCTTGTCATATCATGGTTTCATATTTCAGTCCACATTTGAATCCCCTTCTGTAGATCTTAGAACACATATCTTCAAATATATTACAGATCATTTAAATTTTGAAAATATTGCTCCCGTATTTAATGATATAGTAGCAAGATTAGTCAATACTGTACAAAAGTATAATATACTAATTCACTATCGAGTGGTTTTATTACCTCGGCTGAAGCCAAAGTGACATTAGTCTTAATAGTCAAAAATTGGTGCGATGTCCAATGTAATTGCTACTGAAGTAGCAAGTATAGCTATACGTTGAGCGACAGCACATATTTTCTTATATTTATAGAATACCTATAGGATGAAATGTAGGTTATAACCAGAAATAGAAAATATTATGAGTGAAAATATTTTTCTAAAAAATGATCCAAAAATTGAATTCCAGTTTCTTGAAAATGGTTTTGAATTAATCGATAGACAAACAAATCGAAATTCTGGTTTTTACTCTTATGATGATTTACTGTCTATTGATTTAGATAATGCTTGGTTCCCTAGATTAGCCAAATGGTTAAGAGCTATAACATGGATAATTAATGGTGTTCCATTTTTTCCTGATTCAGATTCTTACAAAAAGGCTAAGCTTACTATTCATAGCGAAAAATCTAATCTTAGTATATGGTTGACTGACACTTTTATGGCTGAAAAAGCGAAAAACATAAAGGAAATATTGGACACAAAATCCAAACAATCCCCTAATAATCACAAGTAATACAATATCAATTATCTTCGGATACAACATTGTCTCTTTGAGTACTTACTCATATCTTTGTCGCTAATAAAACTCCAACTTAGTGAATACAATCATAAAAGAAATATTTCAAGATAACACCTTTGAGAAAGACAAATCCGAATTACTCTACAGCAAATTAAAAAAATAGACCTCAAGAGGGGAGCATTTTTACTAAAGGCGGATGATGAAAAGTTCATGATTTATACTACGTACATTCCAGATGTCTTAGAAGTTACTTCTCTCATCAAAATGGATAGTTTAAAGAAATAATGGTATTCACTAAAAAATAATGAATTTCCCATTTTTATACATCAACTCTCCATCAACGATGATCTGTCCTCCATCTCTCATATCTGAAATCATATCCCAGTGGATCGCTGATTGATTGAGTCCTCCATTTTGCTTGTATGCCTGACCTACTGCCATATGGATAGATCCACCAATCTTTTCATCAAATAGAATGTTCTTAGTAGCCCTCTGTATATTATAATTGGTGCCTATGGCTACTTCTCCAAATCGATTGGCTCCAGGTATTTTCATTACTTCATCGATCACTTCTCTACCTCTCTCTGCATCCCATTTGACTATCACACCATTCTCTACCCACAGTGTAACATTGTGCACATCTTGACCCATATATACTATCGGATAGTCGAAAAATGCTACCCCATTGACACTGTCTTCTATCGGAGCAGAGTATACTTCTCCAGATGGCATATTAGTCTGACCATCAGAGTTCATCCATATTCTGTCTTTTACTCTGAATGTAATATCCGTCTTCTTGGATTTATATTGTATGACATCCGCTTTATTGAGATAGTCAACTACTTTTTGTTGCGATGCGCGCACTTTGAGCCATTCTCCTTCTGGATCATCAGCAAAAAGATTACATGCATTAAAGACAAACTGTTGGTACTCTTCCAAACTCATTCCTGCTTCTTGAGCACTGGCTTGGGTAGGATACTGACAGAGAGATCTTTTAAGTGATCTGTCTGCCGTGCGTGTGAAGTATGTTTGATTGATACCAGACAAAGCATTGCTCCTTTTCTTTAGTTGCTCAGAATCAACACTTTGTGTTTCTTTTAAATTAAATGGTGCACGTATTGCTAAAAATGCATCATATTTCTCCATTGCTTCTTTTTGCAATGGAGAAATATGTGCTAATTGATCATCATTAGCATGATCCAGAAATATCTTCGTTTCTTCTCTGAAAGCCATTTTGATATCTATGTGTGCGCCAGCTTTCATAGCGACTCTATATACCTCTCTTACAAGTGGCTGAGCTAAAGTGGTTGTCGTGATATATAATCTCTCTCCTTGCTGTATCTCAAGGCAATAGTGCACTAGTAAGTTGGCGTATTTTTCTAGTATTCGCATAATTTCTTCTCTTTATTCCTGCAAATTAATTAATACTTTTTGAAAGCCCATAAATAGGCCTTTACGGTCATATACTAATTCAGTTCGTAAAATATTTAGACCTCTCTGCTAACAATAAATTCTCTATTAGATTTTGGCTGCCTTTTCTAATTTTACTCGATTACCAAAATAATTATAGATCTAGCCAAATCATATAAAAATAATCCACTTGCGGCAATATGTAAAGTGCTACAGATCATATCCGACAAAAAACTAGAGACACAATTTAAGAGAATTATAAAAGCTGGAAAAGTACTTGCAAAACTCTCAGTAGACGTTGATCAGATCGAAATAATGAAGTTTCAACATGTTATTCGTAACATATTTTAAAAATTATCATGGATAACATGCAGTTATATGATGGTCTTCTTATTTTCGTGGTACATTTAAGTAAACTATCAACAACTTACCTGTCATCGCCAAAGAATATTACGCTCACGGAAAATTACTTCTCACTGGAGAATATGCTGTCTTAGACGGTGCACTTGCACTTGCTCTTCCTACTAAGAAAGGGCAAAAGATGACCGTCAAAAACACACGTGGATCTGACCTGATCTGGGAAAGTCTTACTCCAGAGGGTAATAGTTGGTTCAATGCTGATTTTGCTATACTAGATTTCAAGTCCAATAAGACTACTAATCTAGAGACGAGCCTATTGCTCATGAAAATATTCAAAGGAGCAATCAATCTCAATTCAGAGTTTCTATCTAAATGGAATGGCTTCAAAGTAGAGACTCAGTTAGAATTTCCGCAGAACTGGGGATTAGGTAGTAGTAGTACTCTTATACACCTAGTTGCTCAATGGGCAGATGTAAATCCACTAGAGTTATATTATAAAGTATTCAGTGGATCTGGATTTGATGTCGCATGTGCTGGAGCAGATGGACCGATTACCTTCTTTTCTAATGATGAAGAAATAGGATATACATCGATAAATTGGACACCGTCGTTCACCAAAAATATCTATTTTGTTCATCTCAATGAGAAAGCAGATTCTCAAATAGCAGTGAAAGACTACTTCAAAAAAGCTAGGAAGAGAAAGCAACTCGCAGCAGATATTGATGCCATCACCAAAGAAATGGTAAATGTAAGTAGTTTATCAAAATTCGAAGAACTCATCGATAAGCACGAATCTATTCTCAGCAAAAGCTTAGGTCTACCAACGATCAAGGAAGAAAGATTTAGCGACTTTCAAGGTTGTGTCAAATCTCTAGGTGCTTGGGGAGGTGATTTCGCTTTGGTAACTGGCTCTAAGGAAAATGACCTTAGAGAATACTTCACAGAAAAGGGCCATGATACGGTCTTGTCTTACAGCGATTTGATTCTCTAATTCTTAGAAAATTAAAAGCATTACAAAAATGAAAAAGCATTACTGAGATTTAGCCATGTTTTATCTTTGGAATTTCGAATATTCCTTTTTTGGAATGTCCTTTTCCTAACCTTTCAAAAATCCTCGAATAGAATTTTTAGCATAATCAGAAAGAACTAAACTTCCACTCATTTCTGCTCTCTCCTCAAGTAGATCATCCCAATGCTCTGTTCCTTTCCAAAATATACCTTTGAGTAATGTCAGTGCCTTCGGATTTTTGTCAACTAGATTAGTGGTAAAGTGAGTGATATATTCATCCAATTCTTTTGAAGTCTCGAACACCTCAGTGAATAAGCCTTTTTGCTTTGCCCATTCAGCGGTTTGCCATTCTGTAGCATTAAGTGCCATCTGCGAAAATGCCGATAAACCAACTTTACGCTCTACTGCTGGACCAATCACAAATGGACCGATACCAACCGCCAACTCTGAAAGCTTAATAGACGCAAATTTGGTTGCCATACAATAATCACAAGCAGATGCAATACCTACTCCTCCACCGATTGCTTTTCCATGTACTCGACCGATTACGATCTTACCACACTTTCTGATAGCATTGATCACATTAGCAAATCCCATAAAGAATGACTTACCTGAAGCAAAGTCTTCTATCGCTACTAATTCATGGAAACTCGCTCCTGCACAATATGTCCGTTCACCTTCTGATTGGATAACGATAAGATCATTATCCTCACTTGCTCCTGCTTCATAGATCGCATCTCTGAAATCTCCTAAGAGTTTTCCAGGAAGCGAATTGTGCATTGGATGAAAAAATGTGATCGTACAGATTCTATTTTCTGTAGTCGTAGTAATGTGACCTGCTTGCGTTTTATCCAAAGTATTGAAATTATTTGTTGTAGATTATCAATTATTGATTTAAAAATTCCAAAAAATAAAATTCCAAATTCCAAGCCCGATAAATGTAACCGTCATTCGAAACTCAACATTGTAATTATACTATTTCTTTACATTTTACCATCGTGAGTATGGTTGCTATCGCCACAGTCTCTCCAGTTTCATCAAAAACATCAACAAGGAACTTCACTATACCTTTTTGGAAATCTTCATCTTCTTTTTTCTCCTGTATTATTTTCTCTTTAGCAGTAAGTCTAACACCAATTGTCATCCCTGCATATACTGGTTTAGTGAATCTACATTCATCGATACCATAATTGAGTAATACGGGCCCTTTACCTGGATCCACAAATAATCCTGCTGCTGCACTTAGTATAAAATAACCGTGCGCTACCCTCTGTTCAAATGTAGTTCCTTCTAAAGATGTCGTATCTGTATGTGCATAGAAGTGATCCCATGAGACGTTACCAAAGTTGACAATATCTGTCTCAGTGATAGATCTCTTATGAGTGATAACAGTATCACCGATATGTATATCTTCAAAATGTTTACGGAAAGGATGCTGACCTGAATCTTTATACTTTCCTCCATATTGGTAGACACCTGTCACTTCAGTCAATGTTGAAGGTGATCCCTGTACTGCACATCTCTGCATATAATGCTTGACACCTCTGACGCCTCCCATCTCTTCTCCTCCGCCAGCTCTTCCTGGACCACCATGCACAAGTAGTGGCATTGGTGATCCATGGCCAGTGCTCTCTGGCGCAGATTCTCTATTGAGCACTAGAATACGTCCGTGATAACTCGCCGCACCAAGTACATAATCTCTGGCGATTTTGTCATCGTACGTAGCTACAGAAGATACTAGTGATCCCTTACCCATTTTAGCCAATTGGATCGCATCATCTAGTGTATCATAAGGCATGATAGTAGATACTGGACCAAAGGCTTCAATATCATGTACATCCGTATTTTTAAATGGGTCGTCTTGTCTCAAAAGTACTGGAGCCATATAAGCGCCATTAGGATTACTATCTCCGAATATATCCACTTGATCAAGATTACCGTATACCATTTGACTAGTTTGTAGCAGCTTGTTTATTTTCTCTTTAACTTCTGCAACTTGATCTTTTCCAGCTAAAGCTCCCATCTTCACTCCTTCTACTCTTGGATCTCCTACATTAGTTCTTTGAAGCGCTGCACCAAGTTGGATCTGTACATCTTCGATATAGTCTGCTGGTACGATGATACGTCTGATCGCTGTACATTTTTGACCAGACTTTACGGTCATCTCTCTTCTTACCTCCTTGAGGAAAAGAGTAAATTCTTCTGTGCCTGGAGCAGCATCTTTACCTAAGACAATACAGTTGAGCGAATCCGCTTCCATATTAAATGGTACTGCCTCTTCTATGATTCTAGGAGTAGACTTTAGCATTCGTCCAGTGATAGCAGACCCTGTAAATGTTACTACATCTTGAGAGATCACACTATCAAGTATGCCTCTACCACTACCACAAATTAACTGTAATGCTCCTTCTGGCAATATTCCAGAAGCAATGATATCTCTTACCATTGCTTCCGTAAGAAATGATGTCACGGTAGCTGGCTTTACTATAGCTGGCATTCCTGCTAACCAATTTACTGCGCACTTTTCTAGCATTCCCCATATAGGGAAGTTGAATGCATTGATATGTATCGCTACGCCTTCTTTAGGCACCATGATATGCTGACCTACAAATGTCCCTTCTTTACTCAATCCAACTTGATCTCCATCTACGAGATATGGCTGATCAGAAAACTTTCGACGTAGACTAGCATTAGCGAATAGATTTCCGATTCCTCCTTCGATATCAATCCAACTGTCCACTTTGGTAGCTCCAGTTTGATAGCTCATTGCGTAGTATTTCTTACGTATGCCATGAAGGTACATCGCTAGCGCTTTAATCATCAAACCTCTCTCTTGAAAAGTCATCTTTCGCAACTTTGGCGAACCGACAGTTCTACCATAGTGCATCATATCTGCAAAATCGAGTCCTTTACTACTAGCTATTGCGATCACTTCATTAGTAGATGCATCATATAGATTTTGACCATCTCCATCTCCAGTTATCCATTTTCCTAGTGCGTAGTTGCTTATTTTCATATGCTATTTATTCTTCCTCTGATGATCCAACATTAGATGTTGCTGTACTGGTGGTTTCTGATTGTATTTTAACGTCTTCTGGCTTTGTAAAAAAGCGACGGTGAAACAGTAAGATAGCTATCACACCTACAGATATTGCAGCGTCAGCTACATTGAATACTGGTCTAAAAAACTCAAATGAACTACCACCCCATTTTGGCACCCATTCTGGCCATGTGGTCGTCACCATCGGAAAGTGAAACATATCAACCACTTTACCTTGAAGGAATGGAGCATATCCACCGGACTCAGGCATAAACTGTGCTACAGGTCCATGAAATGACGACGCAGAAAATATCAAACCATACACCATACTGTCAATAATATTACCAATAGCCCCTGCGATTATGAGAGAGAAGCATACTATTAGCCACTTAGACTCTTTTACTTGTACTAGACCCTTGATAATATATCCTAATAGACCTACCATCAGTATCCGGAATATAGATAAGGCGTACTTTCCAGCGGCTCCACCCATCTCAAGTCCAAAAGCCATTCCCTTATTCTCTACGAAATGAATGCGTGCCCAATCTTGCCCAAACATCTTGAATCCTTCTCCTATTGGATAAGTCAATTTGATGTGAACTTTGAGCCATTGATCTATGATCAATACGACTATAATGGTAAAAAATATTAGTGTTGTTCTTTTCAAAATATCTTCTCTACTTTAGTATAATCCAATCTTATAACGTTTCTAATATCGCAAGGGTTGCTATAAGCAGTAAAAGTAGGAATAATTTAGAGAGTTAGCGAAAACCAAAGTATTCGTAAGCCGTCCTCAGTACCACTAACAATACTGCTACAGATCCAACTTACCATAATACGCAGTATCAATATCCTTCACCATCTTAGTGAAATAGGTGATCTGACCAGTATGATAGCTAAAATGCTCACTTACATGGAATAAAATGCTGACTCCACTCTCATTAAAGTGTTTCTGTATGGTCTTGACTTCTAAAAGATCTTTATCTACTATACGACCTAATGAGGCATCTAAATCATGCATTATGATATTAAGTTGATTCAGAAGAACTTTCCTAGGTAAAGATCCCTCTTCACTAAATTCCAAACTACGTCGTCTTACATCATGCTGTCCATCCAAGCCGTGCATAATCCACTGACGTACATTTCCACAAAGATGTAACACAAGATTTCCAACTGTATTTGTATTAGAATTGGCTTTATGCCAAATCTGTTCTTCTGTCAATTCAAATAGACATTGTCTTATACGAGGAATAGATTCATCGATAATATGTTTTCGACTTGCAGCAACGATCGCTTTTTTATATTGGAATATTGACATTTTTGCGTGGCATTTGTATTGTTAAAATCGAATTGGTGAAATGCACATTTCGTCATTGATATTTTTCTCTGGAAAAACCAGAAACTACCATGTCTTAGTTTTGTAAGGATAAACTTTATTGTACTCTAGATCAATCATCTCAGTCAATTTTACTCTTAACTGATCTACGTTTTCTTTAGTAACCGCAGAAATAAAGATATTATCATTCTCATAATTATTCTTGAGGTTTTGTTTGAGTTCTGCAATGATCTCAGACTTCACTTCATCTTCTAAGAATTCGTCAAAATATCTCTTCTTGTACAGATCGATTTTATTGAAAACTAAAAGTGTCGGTTTATCTGTCACACCTAATTCTTGCAGCGTAACTCTTACGGTCTTGAGGTGATCTTCGAACTGTGGATGAGCTATATCTACTAAATGCACAAGAACATCACTTTCTCTTACTTCATCTAATGTAGACTTAAAGCTCTCGATCAAATGGTGAGGCAGCTTACGGATAAACCCTACAGTATCAGAAAGTAAGAATGGCATAGTACCAAAAACAACTTTTCTTACAGTGGTATCTAATGTAGCAAACAGCTTATTTTCTGCGAATACTTGAGATTTACTAAGTCTATTCATAAGAGTGGACTTACCTGCGTTGGTATATCCTACTAGTGCCACTCGAATGAGTGTCCCACGATTTTTACGTTGTGTGGCATTTTGTTGATCTATCTTTTCAAGATCCTTTTTTAGTTTAGATATTTTGTCTCTTACAATACGTCTATCCGTTTCTATCTCCATCTCTCCAGGACCTCTCATACCTATACCACCCTTCTGTCTCTCCAAGTGATCCCAAAGTCCTCTCAATCTTGGTAGCATATATTGTGTCTGAGCTAATTCTACTTGAGTCTTGGCCTGAGCTGTCTGTGCTCTACTGGCGAATATATCTAGTATCAATGTGCTTCGATCTACGATTTTCACTTTGAGCTCTTCCTCTAGTATACTTGCCTGCTTACCCGTAAGATCATCATCAAATATTACTAGCGTAATATCTTCGTTACGCTCAATATATTCAGCGATCTCTTGTAACTTACCCTTTCCTACAAATGTACGTCCATCAGGATGCTGCAGTTTCTGAGTGACACGCTTCTTTATCTCTGCACCAGCAGTTTTAGCCAAGAATTCCAACTCATCGAGATGCTCTTTGGCCTGTTCCTCAGTGTATTGCTTAGTTATCACTCCAACCAATATGGCGTATTCTGTTTTTCTCTTGAGGCCTTTTACTCTTTCTTTACCTATTTTCCAATTATCACTCATAATTCTTATTTCCTTTTTAATAAAATGCAGTAAACCAATTTTTCCTACAAAAAGCATTAATTCCTATAGTATTATGGTTTTAACCATCAATAAGAAATCCATCGACTATTACATAGTGAATGAAGCTAATATAATTAGTTGCATTTTCAATATTAAACGGTATTACTCTTCTATCCACTTATTAGCATCTAATCTCACTTTATCTTTCCACAACTCAAAGTGCAATTTATTTTCAGTCGAATCTACGCTGCCTAGCACTGTGTTTTTTTCGACTCTATTACCCACACTAACTATGACATTATTCATCTTAGCATAGACACTATAGTAGTCACCATGTTGTAAGATAATCATCCTTCCAAATCCACTCACATCTTTGACACTAACCACTCTACCTGGAGCTATAGAAATAACCCTTGCTCCTTTTGCTACAGATAAAGATATAGTACTGGTCTTATCTTCATCACTAATTGAGAAATTTTCTATATATCCATTGGTGATAGGGAGCATTATTTTTCCTTTGACAATCACAGGATTAGATTCATTGGACTTACCTCTATCTGAACCTATTTTCACCCCAGATAGTTCGTTTATTACTCTAGACTCTATCGCTTGATTAAGAGATTCTCGAGCCTCTTTAATCACTAATAGTTGACTTTGAAGTATCGTTTTATCCTTTTGAAGCTCTTTGATTAGTTCGTTTTGCTGTTCGATCCTTTTTTGCAGTTCGCTATTTTGCTGCTGTTGTTCTTGGATAAGAGCTGAATTTTCTAGAGCGTGCTTTTTAATCTCTTTATTTTTCTGAGCTACTATTTTCCGTATTGACTCTATCTCCTTTATCTTGGATTCACGATATGTATCGAACTGTCGATAATAATTCCATCGAAGAAATGCTTTATTTATATTACTTGTTGAAAAGATAGTAATCCATTTGCTTCCTATAAGCCTCCGTACGTACTTAGAACGCAGTAATATAGCATATTGATCTTTAATACTCTTCACTCTCTGTGTGAGACTATCAAGAGTAGCAAGGTTAAATTCTATTTCAAATTCTGCAGCTGATATTGATTGTTTTATATTATTGAGTAGTGTATTTCTTTGATCAATCTGACCACGCAGTGCTACTAAAGTTGCTATGCCTTTCTGCCTATCGGCCTCACTACTAGCTATAAGATCATCTGTAGCTTCTATTGATTCTATAACTTGCATACGCTCTTGCTCTAGCTGCTCGCGGTCTTGAGCCGAAAGAGTAATTGAAATAATACAACAAAACAAAAAAAGTAGTATTAGTTTACAACCTTTCATAATGCGAAGGAATAGAAAATTTGATGGCTCTTGGTTTATTAATCTCAAACTCTTTGAGTTTTAACTGAAGAGAAGCCGTTTCAGTCTTACTATAAGGTATTATGTACCTTCTTTCAAATGGTATTTTACCAAAGTCTTCCACCTCTCTATAATCTAGATATTGAATATCCAGATCACGATTTCGTCTATCGTTGATGAGTATTCGCTGCAGAAGTAATTGATAAGGATCTAGACTGTAAATAAGCTTGAAATCACCGCTTACGCCGCTTACTAGATGTACCGATTTCGTTTGTTTTACTTTGGTGAATGCGCTGTCTGGAAGGATTACATTGCCAAACATCATTTGTTGCATATCTTCAAATCCAGCATCCAACTTATAGTTATAAATCAGGTCCTCTAAACGGCCTTCATCAAAGGATCTATCTAGTCGATAAATTATTTGAAATGAATCCGGAGTAATCTGTGCCCTGACTGCCTCTACACCAAATTTCTTTACCATGATCCATATTACGCTGTCGCGCTTCATCCGCAGATACATAGATCCTCCTACCTTCTCTGATGGTGAATCTATATTGATACCTGCTTTTGAAATAAGCCAATCCCAACTTACATTTCTATCTTCTAGAGACTGTATGATCTCACCATCACTATAAAAAGGAGCAGGACCAGAAATGATTAATTTTTTAGCATTACAAGCGCTTAAAAGCAACACAATTCCAAGTATTACGGTTAATGTATATGGTTTCATAAGGCGGATAATTATAGAGAGCCTTTGGCTATTTTAGCCGCGAGATTTGGATTAAGATATCCAAGCTTTTCTGCTTGTTTCCAATATTCTATTGCTTTTACATTATCACCTTTGAGAGAAGCTAGATCACCTAAAAGTTCTACAGATTGTGGGTCTTGGCCCATAGACCATTCAATAGATATCGACAAATGTTTAGCTGCAGCATCATACCTGTTTTGTTTCATAGCGAGTCTTGCTCTCTGATTCTCCACATTGGCCTTGTGGTATAGATCTTTACCAGCGATCATCTGAGCATCTTGAAGATAATCTACCACTTCATCGAGTTGACTTGATGATATCTTAGCACTCGCGTATAGATAGTAAGCAGAAGCTTTGTTAGGAAATAAGTCCATTGCATCCTCTGATCTAGTTGCCATTGTGGTATAATCGCCTTTTTGACCATATGCAATTATCAATTGCTCCCATACGGTGTAAACATTATCATTTAGAGTGATCGTCTTTTCGTACTGCTCTATAGCCTTATCTATATTTCCTAGTCCATTAAAAATATCAGCGTACATAGCATGTACCTTAGCTTCATTAGGATGTAACTGTACAAGTGTCTTTCCTATCTTGAGAAGTGGAACTCCTAGTTCAGGCTCAGATCCTAATCTTTCTACATAAGGTATCATTTCTAAGATTTTTTTATCCATTGGAATCTTATCACTTTCTATCAAGGGCTGTAATGCACTGAGATATCCTTTTTCATCTTTTAGATTATCAGGATTATCTAGCATAGCTAGATTAGCTGAAGCGTCTTCTGGGTCTAACTGCAATATTTCTCTATATACTTTCCTAGCGTCTTTGTCATTGCCTTGATTCTTGTAGTATGACGCTAAATTATATCTATATCTCATTGTCTCTGGATACATTGCAACTAGCTTTTTAAGGACTTTTATTACTTCTTTTGACTTTCCATTTTCATCTAATATATCTACTTTTCTAAGTGCAATTTCTTCACTAAATCCAAGCAGAGTCTCTAGCTGATCAAAAGTCGTAATCGCCTTATTATAGTTTCCAGTTCGTAAGTGAGCTCTCGCCAGTAAATCATAATATTTCGTCTCTTCCGGTTGCAGCACTATCAACCTATCCAATGCTCTAACTGCTTCTGTCATCTGATTAGATTCCAAATATAGATTACCTAGAAGAAGATTGTAAAACACATTATTTGGAGAACCATTGACTGCCTTCTTTCCATGCTTAATAGCCGAAGGTAGGTCATTAAGTGAACCGTAGACTTGTGCCATTTGAAAGTTGAGTCCGGGATTACGACTATCTTTCTTGTATATATCCTTAAGTATCTTGATAGCTACATCATACTTGCCTACCATGATTTGGATATTGGCATCCATAAATGATTGCTCAAGGGTAACTTTCTCTTCTGTCCATCCATTATTGACATTCTTCTGCGCAGTAATAGATATTGATAATAAGAATGTAAAAACTAAGTGGTAAATCTTCATTTAGTACTAATGTTATGTAATGCAAGGTAAAGATATGGTATTACTTAGCATAGTATTGAAGAATGAAGCCATGATTTAAGTTCAAGTTCAAGTATCAAAGTCATACAATAAACGTGTAAATATGAGCTTCGTAACTTATGAATTGAGTAATTTACAAAAGCTAATCAACTGACTTTCCTCATGGGAAGATTCCAGAAATTCGATACTTAATGATTAAATCCCTAAGTATATCAATTTGTTTGAACTTGAAATTAAGCTTGAATTTGCTAATCGGAATCCATCTGATTGCTGCAAGAACTACATTCTCACTCCGACTTCGAGCATTTGCTGCACAACACGTTCTAGTCTACAATAGAAATCTTAAGCATATTAGTTCGAAAGCGTTTATGTAACGGCATGGCTGCAGTATTGACTACGATATCACCTTCCTTTACTTTCTTCTTTTCTTTGAGTATTTGAGCAAGATCCTTAACAGTCTCATCTGTAGTAGAGAATTTATCATAATGAAAGCATTTTACACCCCATAAAAGGTTAAGTGTAGCTAACATTTCTTCTTTCGGTGAAAATATAAATATTGGACATGAAGGCCTATAACTTGACATTTTAAAAGCTGTATACCCGGATACTGTTATTCCTATGAGCCCTTCAGCATCAATTTCCTCTGCAAGTTTGGAAGCAGTAAGACATATTTTATCTGATAGGTAGGTAGGGCTATCTTCTGAGGCTTTTGGCCTCTTACCATGAATTTCATATGATTTCTCAGTCTCAAAGATAATCTTATTCATAGCCTCTACTACTTTTACCGGATGCGCTCCTACAGATGTCTCTCCAGATAACATTACTGCATCTGTGCCATCTAATACAGCATTGGCTACATCTGTGATTTCAGCTCTAGTTGGGCTAGGACTGGTAATCATACTCTCCATCATCTGAGTCGCTACGATTACTGGCTTACCTTTCTGAATACATCTTTTGATAATCATCTTTTGGATACTTGGTAGTTTTTCCATGGCTACTTCCACACCTAAATCTCCTCTAGCTATCATAATAGCATCTGTCGCCTTGATGATAGACTTTATGTTAGTAATTGCCTCAGGCTTTTCTATTTTTGCTATGACTTTAGCCGAGTGTCCTGCATCTGCAATTTTCTTTTGTAAGTCGGTAATATCTTTTCCTTTACGGACAAATGACAATGCGATCCAATTAATAGGCTGAGTTAGCATAAATTCAAGATCTTCAAGATCCTTCTCCGTTAAAGACGGTTGCGATATCTTAGTATCAGGAAGGTTTACCCCTTTATTAGATGATAATATGCCACCATACATTACTTCTAGTTTCACTTGTGAATTTCCATCTGTCGCATGTACTTTTAGTTCGAGCTTACCATCATCTATCAGTACCTTTTCTCCTACTTGTACGTCTTGTGGAAACTGTTCATAGCTCATGTAAATCTGCTTCATGGTACCCACGCACTTTTTAGAAGTGAACGTGAGCATATCTCCAGGCTTGATCTCTAACCTATTATCTTTTATCTCACCTACTCGAAGCTTAGGACCTTGCAAATCACCCAATATACCTATGTGTTGCCTATAAGTCTTGTTGATTTCTACGATTCTTTCTATCACAGCTTGATGGTCCTCGTGCTTACCATGAGAAAAATTAAGACGAAAAACATCAACACCAGCTTTTACCAAATCTAGCAATCGCTTTTTGCTACTAGATGCTGGACCAAGAGTCGCTATGATCTTCGTCTTCTGTATGTCTACTACTTTGATGAGTTTATTAGTCAATGTTATATCTATTTACTTTTAAAATAAGAAATGCAAATGTAGCATAATCTATGATAGTGTATAAAGTACAATAATTATGCTCAAAATATGACTGCTTAAAATTATTTAATTTTTGTTTTTTCTAAATATCAAATAAAATTTATAGCATATGATCATAATATTCTGCTCTATTCCACTTACCATTAATTAAAGTATCATAATGTTCTTAATTTATTAAACTCAGAGTTTAATAAATTAGCAATGAAATATTTTGATAATAACTATTTGATAAAATTTTATGCGGTGATTGCACCAATAATACTATCAGACCCAATAAAAAATTTGGAAACATCAAAATGGTCAATAATTATTATTTTTATAATGACTTGATTATCATAATATTGCGATATTACCCTAAATTAGTGATTGTGAAAAAAGGGTTAAAAACCTTGGATTGGAATTTTCTTATGCATTCTTTTGCACTCATAAATTATAACAAACATTATATAACTATGTCAGACATTGCACAAAAGGTTAAGCAAATCATCGTTGATAAACTTGGCGTTGACGAATCAGAAGTTACTAACGAAGCAAGCTTCACAAACGATCTAGGAGCTGATTCTCTAGATACAGTTGAGCTAATCATGGAATTCGAAAAAGAATTTGATGTATCTATCCCAGACGAACAAGCTGAAAACATTCAGACTGTAGGCGATGCGGTAACATACCTAGCTTCGCAAAAGTCTTAATAACGGATAACCGATTCTGCTTCCCAGGAGGTAGATATTTAAGCTAAAAGAGTCCACAATCATTTATTTGATTGCGGATTTTTTTTGTTAGTTGATTGAAGCATCGTTATGACGACAAGTAAACTAGCTTTCTCTTTACTCTAGCCTTGTACTATTTGTTTCCCTTGAAGTCCTTCTACATAGTGAATTCGAATGTGTACTATTATAAGTTTGATATTACTTCTCTTGGAACAAGGCTTAATAAGGATCTACATCAATATTGATCCTTACACTCTTGAATCCAGACATATTTTGTACGGCTGCTTTAGCTTCTTGTAACCATACTTTAGCCGCATGAAGTACTTTAGAGTCTTTCTCTAGCTTAACAATAAGATGTTGTAGATATAGCCCTCTTACACGAGCAATACCAGGAGGTGATGGACCAATGACTCTAGTCCCTAATTTCGAGCCTACAAGATTGGCATATACAAGAGCCGCTTCATCTACAGTATCTGGCTTTTTATGCTTGAGTAGAACTATGATCATTCGGTTGTACGGTGGATAATGAAAGGCTTTACGCTCTCCCATCTCTCTGCGAAACATTAAATTATAAGCTCCCATTACGGTCTCCCTAATCACCGGATGATCTGGCTGAAAGGTTTGAATTACCACTTTACCTTGCTTCTTTCTACGGCCTGCACGACCAGCGACTTGAGTCATCAATTGAAACGCTCTTTCACCAGCTCTAATATCAGGAAACTGAAGCAATTTATCAGCATTAAGGATTCCTACTACCGCGATATGATCAAAGTCTAACCCTTTGGTTATCATCTGTGTTCCAACCAAAATATCTATCTCTCTATTCCCAAATTCCATCAAAATTTTTTCATGCGAATTTTTAGACCTTACCGTATCAAAATCCATCCTCTTGACTCTCGCCTTAGGATACAAATCCATCAATATATCTTCTATTTTCTCTGTACCTAGCCCAGCATCTGTGAGTTGATCATTACCGCAATCTGGGCAACATTTCACCTTTTTACTTCTATAACCGCAATAGTGACATCTCAACTCATGAAAAAATTTGTGGTACGTAAGCCCAACATCACAATTAGCGCATTGAGCAGACCAGCCACAGACATCGCAGTTGAGCGTAGGTGTATACCCTCTCCTATTTTGGAAGATAATCACTTGCTCTTCTTCTTCCAAGGCTTTATCAATAGATTTGCGCAACTGAAGGCTAAAATGAGATTTCATTCTTCCCGTTTTATAAGCAATTTTGAGATCTACTATTTCTATTTCCGGCAGTGCTACTTTACTATGGCGTTGTCTTAATTCTGTAAGACCATATTTTCCCAGTTTGGCATTAAAATAACTCTCAAGACTCGGTGTCGCAGATCCAAGTAGCACTTTTGCGCCAAACTGACTAGCAATTACAGATGCCGTATCTCGAGCATTGTACCTAGGACTTGGGTCGTGTTGCTTATATGAACCATCATGCTCTTCGTCGACTATGATCAAACCAATATTACGATAAGGAAGCAGTAGACTAGATCTAGCTCCTACTAAGATTTTTGCTTCATGCAGTACAGCATTCCAAATTTCTACACGTTCGTGCTGATTAAGTCGACTATGATATAGCACTATCCTATCTCCAAATACAGCTTCCAATCTATTGACGATTTGACTGGTCAGCGCAATCTCTGGCAATAGATAAAGTACTTGCTTTCCTTTATCAAGATATTCTTGCATTAACTCCATATAGACTCTCGTCTTTCCACTACCTGTGATTCCGTGAATTAAACACGTTTCCTTTTCCTCCCAGGCTTCTTTAATCGTCGCTATAGCATCTATTTGCTGAGTACTAAGTGGTGGCATGACAGACTCATTTATTACGTCAGCTATAGTAAGCCTACTTATCTCTTTCTTATAGATATCTAGAATACCTTTCTTCTCTAGACCTTTGATCACCGCACTACTTACTCCGGAGAGCTCCATGAGAGCCGCCTTGGGCACTTCATTTTGTTGGCGATATAACTTATAGAAACTCAACAATGCTTTATGCTGAAGCTCTGACTTTCCTATTCTTTCAAATGCAACATTAATAGAAGCCTCAGTATCTTGATAGGAATTACTCAATGCCACCACCGTAATATGCTTTGGCTTGTATTTAGACCTTAACTCCTCTTTGATATATAACACTCTACGATCGAGCAATTTGCGTATATAGGGATATACTACTTTTCGGTCAGTAATATCTTTTACTTGATCTATTGTGAGTTCGTTTTGAATAGAAATGGCCTCCGCTATTAGGTATTCCATCTCATCAAAATCAGAGTAATCTTCATCAAAATCTGGGCTAATAATTAACTTTGTCTCAGATGTCAACTTTAGTCCAGAAGGTAAAGCAACCATCATAACTTCACCAACCGTACAGCAATAGTATTTCGCCATCCATTTCCATAGATCATATTGCTTCTCTGTGATGATCGGCTCCTTATCTATGACAGCTCTAATATCTTTGGCTTTGTAGGTCACATTTACCTCATTCATTGTTTCTACAATTATCGCTGAGTATGCTCTATTACGCAAGGGGACTTCTACTCTCTTCCCAAATTCTATGTCACCACACATACTTGATGGCACCTTATACGTATAGTTCTTGGGTACCGCTAGAGGCAGTATTACATTGACATATTTTGGACTGGAAATAGTAATTGACATCGAAGCGTAAAGCTAATGTTTTTGAGCTTTTCGTGATGTGTATTACATAATAATTAGAAGTAAGTGAAAGTAGAAACAAATAAGATTGAATATTGGAGCTAGTTTATTCAATCTTATAATTAAGCCTGTAAATTTTCTATTTACAATTCTAAATCATAAATACATCTAACTTACTACACTCAATGCATTAAACTCTCCTCACTTAAAACAAATAAAAAACTATCATAATACGTATCTATCTGATATAAGCTTACTATCAGTCTCAAAACTAATTGCCATACAATAATTTGTCATTTTATCCCGCTATATCTATATATTGAGCAATCAAACAGTTTAGACTCTTATCTTTACTCCTTACACATTGAGATATCTGTGACAATCAATAGGCACCCAATGCTTTAGATTTTTAAATAAAAGAACTGAAAAAATGTTTAAAAACAAAAAAGAAGAAAACAAAAAAAACGAAGCTGTATCAACAGTATCAGGATCTAATAATAGTTTAGTAACCGGCACCAAATTAGAAGGTACTATCAACGCTAATAGTGATATCAGAATAGATGGCGAATTAGTAGGGAAACTATTTTGTAAAGGTCGAGTAATCATAGGACCATCAGGCGTGGTAGACGGTGAATTAGCTTGCCAAAATGCTATTATTGAAGGTAAATTTACTGGTAATCTCAAAGTATCTGAACTGCTTACCCTAAAGGAAAATGCAACGATCAGCGGTGATATCAAAACTGATAAGATCAACATCCAAACTGGTGCATCATTTAACGGTAACTGTAGCATGGGTGGACAAAGTATAAAATCATCTCAGAAAAGCAATGGCGCTCTAGCAATTAGCTAATGGAAACGGATCCAAAACCTAAAAAAAAATCAAATTCGAGCAACAAATACATGAAGTTCTCAGGTATCGCTTTTCAGTTGGCGTTTTTGCTTTTTTTTGCAATATGGGCCGGAGGAAAAGTAGATTTTCTTATGAAGAATAAAAGCGCCTACATGACAACTCTTTTTGTAGTTTTAGCTTTTGGTGGTTTTATGTATAATCTTTTTAGAGATCTCGAAAATTTAAAATAATGGATATTCTCACTTCTAAGAGATTCTATACAGGAATACTCATCACTTTGTTAGTATCAGCCCTAATTGCCGGCTATTCAGGAAAATTGATGGGGGTATCCGAACACAACCTTCTGATGTATCTCTCTATTGGGGGTTTTACGGCACTTGCTATTGGAGTATTTCATTTATCTGAGCGAGCCGCTAAAATGAATAGCCGTATTTTTTTTATGCAGATTGTCATGATCAATACTATGGTCAAGATGTTTGGATCCGTTGCCCTTGTCATCGGCTATTTCTCTATTACCAAGCCTAGCACGAACAAATTCATAGTGCCTTTTCTTATCGTATATGTACTATACACCATCTTCGATGCTTACTTCATGATGAAGCAATCTAGAAATATTTATTCTAAGTAGAATCTGTAATCTGATTGAGTTATGACAAACTCAAATTTTCGATTTGTTAAAATTTCATCATCCCTAAAATCCTTTCAAAAAGATACATGGCAAATGTAGCTTACACAAGACAAAAAATTATGTGTTTCAATTCCTGTATTGTACTTGTTAAGGTTTTGTCTTACTTGTTTGAACTTTATCTTGACTAAGCAACCCATTTATTTGCTATGCAATACACGTTATACTCCTTCTATGCGTATTTTCTACGAAAGCCGTAATTAAACTTATATCTGAGCCATTACTAGACCTTCTACTACCATAGGATAATATTCATGCTCTAACTTTAGCACCTTCGCGGCAATGTCTTCTACAGTGTCATTTGGTACTATATCTGTGCGACCTTGGAATACGATCACTCCTTCATCATAATTCTCATTGACTAAATGGATAGTCATTCCTGATATTATCTCACTATTTTCTTTTACAGCTTTATGTACACTCATTCCATACATACCTTTACCTCCATAAGTTGGCAATAACGCTGGATGGATATTTATAATTCGATTGGAATAAGTTGATATCAAATTAGTTGGGACCAACCAAAGAAACCCTGCCAATATTATCCAGTCGATTTCTGCTTCTTTTAATTCTGAAAGGAATGTATCAGATTCGTAGAAATCAAATCTCGTAATTACTCGATTGGTGATACCATGATTGGCTGCCATATCGAGAACTTTAGCGCTCTTTCGATTAGAGGCTACAAGTGCTACCTCTATTTGTTCGTTGTCTCGCAAGTGCTCGATTATTTTTAAAGCGTTGCTTCCTGTGCCTGATGCCAGTATGGCTATACGTTTCATATCTGTACTATTAGAACTTACTTAAGGACATTATATCTGTCGGCTTGAGTAGGATCTATCTTTAACATAGTCGATCTTACTTTTGTCTTTTGCCCTTTATCGCCTACTTGAAAGACCTCAATCACTTCATCACGTTTGGTATCGGCCATAAGTCGCATTACCATAGAATTATTATAATTGCTATTGACTTCACCATAGACATTGACAGCTGCTAACATGATCGCTCTTCCTTTATCTGCATCTTCGTACATTGTATCTAGACCTTTAATATGATAATCGTAAAATGATTGTCTATATGGTCTCACCTTGGGATTAAGCATATTCTCCACTAACCAATATCTATTACGGCGTACAGTAGTAGCTCCTGAATCCCAACCTGTGCCATTAGTCAGACCACTTGGGATTGCATTAATTACATTCTGCGCGCCCTGCCAGTACTCTTCTCCTCCAAGTGATGAAAAACTATCATAATCTAATGCAATTATCGCATAAGCATAAAATGTCAATATCGAAGAAAGCTGATCTAGATAAACATTGTCACTTCTCTGTATAGGTTGATTGATATCATAATTAAAACTTACGCTCTTATCTATGTAATTAAGCATTGGTGTTACATATACCGCTTTAAAAACTGGGCGTTCTGATTGAACAATTATATCCGCCACGAATGAGTTACTACTTTTCTCTTCGACTATCGTAATTCGTACTGTACCATTTATGCGCTCTTCGCTAGCTACCTCATCGTCTGTCCATTTCGTATTATTAAATAATTCAGCGACTGATTTTTCAAGCGTTTCGAATAACTTAGGATCAGCTGTAGGACTTATTGGTGTAGTAACTTTTACATCAATATTTAATTCTTGAGCAGTAACTGTGATTGCTGCCGAAATGATCAATAATAGTATGAATGTTAGGTGCTTTCCCATATGTTATGTCTTCTTTACTTAAATCTCTAAAATAGTACCTATCTCCTAAGAGTAATCTTCTATTTAGACAAGCATTGTACTTCTAATAGTATTATCCTACAAAAAGCCAACCAACTCGTCTATGATATCTACAGCTACTAGACGCTTAGATTTAAGAGGATATTGTATAGGTTCTGAGTTATGTTTGAGTATAGTTACTTTATTCGTATCTCCTTGGAAACCAGCACCTTGATCTCTCAAAGAATTAAGGATTACCAGATCGAAATTTTTCCTAGTAAGTTTTCCTTGTGCATGCTTCATCTCATCATTAGTTTCAAGTGCAAATCCGACATGAACTTGTTTATCAGACTTCGATTTACCTAAAGTCGCAGCTATATCTATAGTTCGCTCTAGAGCTATGGCCATATCGTCATCTTTCTTCTTGATCTTTTTATTTGCCACGGATGCTGGACAGTAGTCCACTACGGCTGCAGCGAATATGGAAATATCCGAAGTGCCGTGATGAGCATTCATAGCCTCATACATCTCCTGAGCAGATCTGACATGCTCTGTAGTGACTCCGATATGGTGACTTCGTTGTGATGTTGGACCTAATACTAATACCACTTCTGCACCACGATCAGCACACTCCTCAGCTATAGCTATACCCATCTTACCACTGCTGCGATTACTAATAAATCTTACAGGATCAAGATCTTCTTGAGTAGGACCGGCTGTAATGATTACTTTACGATTCCCTAAATCATTTTTTTTTTGAAATAGACCGCTCAAAGATTCTACTATATCTTCTGACTCAGCCATACGGCCATCGCCAACAAGTCCGCTCGCTAATTCTCCATATCCCACAGGAATAATATGATTACCAAATGATTGCAGCAATTTGAGATTGTGCTTGGTGGAACCATGCAACCACATATCCAAATCCATCGCAGGAGCGACCCACACGGGGCACTTAGCAGACAAGTAACAAGCTACAACCATATTATCAGCAATACCGTTGGCCATCTTAGCCAATGTAGTAGCTGTACACGGAGCCACGAGCATAATATCTGCCCATAGTCCTAATTTTACATGATTATTCCAGCTTTCATTGCTCACCACCTCAGTATGAACATCATGCTTGGAGAGTGTTGCCATCGTCAAGGCACTGATAAATTTAGTGGCCGATGGCGTCATGATTACCTTAACATCTGCACCTAATTTAACCAGAGATCTGCACAGTGCCGCAGACTTGTAGGCTGCTATACTCCCTGTGATAGCTAGTAGTACTTTTTTGCCCTTTAGGTCCTGCAACATATCAGTGGTATTCATAAATGCAAAATCCCACCCTTGTAGTAAAGGGTAGGATTAGCATGTTAATTATAATATAAAATTTGGACATAATCGATCAATTTACATAGCACTGCAATCTTTGACTATGCTGTGTATACGCTAATGTCAGTATTTATAAAGTGTCTTCCTTTACCACTTGAGCATCTTTATACCTGTGCTCAATTTTACCATCTAAGTACTCTTCTGTAGCAATCACTACAGGATTTGGCATTCTTTCATAGAACTTTGAGATTTCGATTTGCTCCTTATTTTCATGGATCTCCTCGATAGTATCAGAATGCACAGCGAACTCCTCAAGCTTAGCGTGAAGCTCCTCTTTTACGTCTATTGCTATACTTCTAGCTCTTTCAGATACAATCTGTAGAGTTTCATATATATTACCTGTAGTCGCAGCTAAACCTTTAACGTCTCTAGCTCTGATGTTGGGATTAAGCCCTTGTACTCTTGATTTGATATCACTCATACTTTAAATTTTTGTAACTGTTTAGTAGTTTCTTTGAAGATCTCATAGAGTTCTTCATCGTATTTAGATGTCTCGTACTTTCGTTTATACTCATTATAGAGCTTAGCAGTTTCGAGAAAACGGTCTTCTTTTTTATCATAAATACTGTTATCCGCTTGAATGTAGGCTGACTTCACCATTAAAAAGCGCACTTCCTGTGCATTTTCAGACCCTGGAAAGTCTTTTAGCATGTTGCCAAAAGCTGATAATGCTGACTCATAATAGCCAGTAGTATAATATAACTTAGAGCCATAGTAGGCTTTGTCTTCTAGTTTTTCTCTCATCTCATCGATGAGATCATTGCACATTTGCACTCTATCACTTCGAGGAAAGGTATTAGTAAAATCTTGGAAGGCTTCTATAGCCTTGAGAGTATATGTCTGGTCTAGTTTATAATTAGGCGAGAGTCTGTAATTTGAAAATGCAGACATAAACCTTGCTTCCTCTTTCTTATCACTATTATAAAATGTCTTAGAAAATTGATCAAAATAGTGTGCTGCCAAGATGAACTGATCAACATTGTAATGAGTGTAAGCATACTTGTAATACAACTCTTCAGCTTGCTCCTTGCCTCTATATAATGGTAGAACAATCTCAAATAATGATTGAGCTCTGTACCAATCTCCTTGATTGTAGTAGTCTAAACCAGAATTATAAACTAATTCAGGATTTTGACTAGTTCGAACCGTCTCAAACTTAGACTTACAAGAAGTCATAAGTATCACAGCAAAAACTAAAATGATTAAAACTCTATTCATCCTTTTATATCTTATTGATGATCAATGGATTAGCCCTTATTCCCATCAAGCCTGCAAAATTACAACATTTTTATGAATAATGGTTGTGATAATTAACGAATCTTATGTTCTGTCTATCAATCACTTACCTTTCAAGACTAAACGAAAATGAGCTAGAGTATGTCTGTTAAGGTGAGGTTAATTATATAGTCTATGTATTCTTTACATACCAATAATCTTACAATAGAACCAATATATTGCTTACGAAATAATTAAAGGATATGAAACATATACTTTCACTGAGCATTCTTACCTTTTTATTGGCAAGCTGCCAACCCAAAAATCTACCTACCTTTTTAATTTTTTTTGCAGACTATAAAGAAGTAAAGATTTCACATATGACCACTGAAGATCAGTTAGCCAAAATCAAGTCTAAACTTAAAGATGTAAGCAACATAAATTTTGATTATAGACAAACATTAATTCTTAGTAGATGGTCATGTACCGACAATGCAAATAATGGCTCAAATGCCAGATTTAATAAGAGGGACAGCTTATACTGATCTAATTACGCTACAGTTCAACTATTTTGTGTTTGTGCATAACCATGGAAGTAGTCAAAGTACAACAATTAGAGCAATGAACTAAACAAGAAATTTCAAAAGTTTCAAAATCCCATCCTAATCTTGGCTCATCCCATAAATCTAGCACAGAACAACCATGTTCTAACTATAGAAAGTTGGGCTTTATTTATTGATGAGTAATGATTGATTTCTCAGTGAACGTTTATGATAAAGCTCACCTTACTAGATAAATAACTTTGTAACCATCACGATCGTTTTGTTTAGCGTTTACTTTCACAGCTTCATCTCTGGAACATCTCCATCAATAATCAGCCTTCCTTCTGTAGCTGCTTGTATCTCTTCTAATGAGACGCCAGGTGCTCGTTCTAGTAGCTCGAATCCATTAGGAGTAATATCTAATACCGCCATATTGGTAACGACTTTCTTGACACACTTCACACCTGTAAGCGGTAATGAGCACTGACGCAATAACTTAGATTGACCTTTACGGTTTGTGTGACTCATAGCCACTATGATATTATCAGCTGATGCTACTAAATCCATAGCACCACCCATACCTTTCACCATCTTACCTGGAATCTTCCAGTTGGCGATATCACCACTATCTGACACTTCCATAGCACCAAGGACAGTAAGCTGAACATGCTGTCCTCTGATCATCGCAAAACTCATACTCGAATCGAATATACTTCCACCTTTCATCATAGTCACAGTCTGCTTGCCAGCATTGATAAGATCTGCATCTTCCTCTCCCTCAAATGGAAATGGGCCCATTCCTAATAGTCCATTCTCCGATTGAAACTCTACATCAATTCCTTCTGGGATATAATTAGCGACTAGCGTAGGAATACCGATTCCGAGATTGACATACCACCCGTTTTGTAGTTCCTGTGCGATTCGTTGAGCGATTTGATTTCTATCTAACATTCGAGTGTACGATTTTACGATTATTGAGAGCAATTACGATTTGGCTTAAGCTCGCCTATGATTTGAAATTTACAACTACGCCTTTGGCCTAGTTGTTCGTTGTTCGATACGTTTTTCATAGCCTGTGCCTTGAAAGATACGCTGAACGAATACTCCAGGAATATGGATGAAATTAGGATCCAACCCTCCAGGCTCTACAAGTTCTTCTACTTCTACAACTGTAATTTTTCCGGCCATAGCCATGACAGGATTGAAGTTACGAGCAGTTCCTTTAAAAATAATATTTCCGTAACGATCACCTTTCCATGCCTTTACTAAAGCATAATCAGCCTGTAGTGCTGACTCTAGTATATAAGGTTTACCATCGAAATATCTTACTTCTTTTCCGTTAGCTACTTCTGTACCATATCCTGCAGGTGTGAAAAAAGCCGGAATTCCAGCTCCGCCTGCTCTACATCTCTCAGCTAAAGAACCTTGTGGGATTAGATCTACTTCCAAATCTCCAGAAAGCATCTGGCGTTCAAATTCGTCGTTTTCTCCTACATAACTAGAGATCATCTTCTTTACTTGGGTCCGCTGAAGCATCAATCCAATACCGAAATCATCTACACCTGCATTATTAGATATACAAGTCAAATCTTTCACTCCAGTATCTACAAGTGCTGATATACAATTTTCAGGGATGCCGCAGAGTCCAAATCCGCCCAACATTAGAGTCATTCCGTCTTTGATGCCTTCGATACCTTCTTTAGCATCTTTTACTAGTTTATTCATTGGTAGTAATTCTAAGATAAAGATAGACAATTTAAGAACAAGGAATTTCAATACTAAAGAAATTCATTCGCTTAGCTTACGCTTTCTATTTCTTTGATATGATCTCCCAACTTATTGAAATACCCTCCGAAAGTTTCTTTTTTTCTCTTCTCATTTACAAAGCTTAAGAATAGAACATACACAAAGATCCTTGACAACAGCGGAGTTTAAATCATAAAAGCTCTGTACGTAGAATCGCTAATTGCAAAAGCTATAAGAAGTGACCCTATGATAAACACAATAGGTAAAGCATGATAACCAATGATATTTAATAAAAATTCAAAATACATTTTCAAACACTTAATTATCAATTAGTAGAACCGATAAATAAATTATTTTATTTATCGGTTCTATATCTGTAGAGCTAAGAATTCAGGACAAGAGATAAAATTAAATACCGCGAAAAACACTTCTATTAATATATCATTATTACCAATTTCGGCATTAGCCTAAGCCCTAATTCAATTTAAACTGAATTCCCATCTCTTCCAAAGCGGTTACAAATTCAAAAGAGGCATTAATCATCTTGTTTCCTGATTTCACATCGATAGAAATCTGATGCTCCATATCCAATATTCTCATCTTTAGTTTATGCGACCCTTCGTTTTCTTCACAAAGACCATCTAGTTGTTCAATAAATTGTTCATTAATTCGATCCAATGGAACTTTGATAGTAATAGACTTCGTCATCTGTTTTCCGACGGTATCTAGCATTTTAATCTTGCTCACTTTGAACATATATCTATCTCCCCAACCCTTCTTATTCGCGCCTTCGAGATAGATTATATTTCCTTTGAATAACAATGACTTCCATTCTTCGTAATGCTCATTATATAATGCTAGTTCTAATTCGCCACGATAATCTTGCAAGGTAAATCTACCATAGGCGGTTCCTCTTTGCGACACACCATGTTGTGCTGATGTGACTATTCCTGCTACTTTTACGAGCAAATCTTTACTCATCTCTGCTTGCTCAAGAGTGTGCTGGACGAAATATTTAAATTCTAACTTGAAATCATCTAAAGGATGACCTGAGATATAGATTCCAGTAACTTCTTTTTCTTTATCTAGTTTATCTATATTAGTCCAAGGCAAAACCTCAGGAATCTGTGGCTGATCGATCAATGCTTCATCTGTCTCTCCGAAAAGAGAAACAGCATTAGACTCTTTCATAGTTTGATAAGCATTGCCATATCTCACTAGCTCCTCTAAGAGTGTGGAAAACTTACGAGTCGCTCCAAAATATTGTTCTCTAGTCACTTCAGTAAAACTATCAAGTGCCCCACCTAGAACTAGGCTTTCTAGACATCGTTTATTTACTGCTTTGAAATTTAACTTATGAGCCATGTCAAAGAGATTTTCAAAATTCCCATCTTCTTTTCTCGCACGTATAATCTCATTTACTGGACCTTCTCCCACTCCTTTTAGTGCAGATAATCCAAAGCGAATCTCATCTTTTTCGTTTACATTAAATTTCATTACCGACTCATTGATATCTGGACCCAATACTGTAATTCCCATCCTCTTACATTCTCTTAAGAAGAAATTTATTTTACTAATATCGGTCTTATTATGATTTAACACAGATGCCATATATTCGGATGGATAGTGTGCCTTGAGATAAGCCGTCTGAAATGCTATAAAAGCATAACACGTCGAGTGGGATTTATTGAAAGCGTAAGAAGCAAAGGCTTCCCAATCCGACCATACTTTCTTACATATTTCCTTGTCATGGCCATTTTTTTCACAGCCTTCCATGAACTTAGGAAACATCTCATCAATGAGTTTTTTCTTCTTCTTTCCCATTGCCTTACGTAACATATCCGCCTCACCCTTAGTGAAATTGGCTAACTTTTGAGAGAGTAACATTACTTGCTCCTGATAGACCGTGATTCCATATGTCTCAGACAGATACTCTTCCATATCTGAAAGATCGTATTTGATCTCTTGCACACCATGCTTACGTGCTACGAAATCAGGAATATACTGCATTGGACCCGGACGATACAATGCGTTCATCGCAATCAAATCTTCAAAAGCTGTTGGCTTTAAATCCTTGAGGTGCTTCTGCATTCCAGATGATTCATACTGGAAAATACCTACCGTCTCACCACGCTGAAACAACTCGTATGTCAACTTATCTTCCAATGGAAATTCATCTGAAATAAGATCAATACCCTTACTATCTTTAACGTTGATAACAGCATCTTTAATAATAGTCAAAGTTTTAAGGCCCAAGAAATCCATCTTAAGTAATCCTGCATCTTCCGCAACTGAATTATCAAACTGCGACACTAACATATCTGAATCCTTAGCAACAGTTACCGGCACATAATTCGTAATATCGTCTGGTGTTATGATAACTCCACAGGCGTGTATTCCTGTATTTCTCACTGACCCTTCAAGTTTCTTTGCCATCTGGATCATCTCACCTATCTTATTCTCTTGCTCAGATAGAACACGGAACTTTGCAGCTTTCTCGACATCATCACCATTTAATTTGTCTTTAAGTTTTTTAGCTACACCCCCAACGGCTAATACATCTTTTAACGATGCACCCAATTGTTCTGGAAAAGATTTAGTGACGTCATTTACTTCATTCAATGGCACTTGCATTACCCTACCGACATCTTTTATCGAACTCTTTGCTGCCATTGTACCATATGTAATAATTTGAGCAACTTGATTTCGACCATATTTTTCGATTACGTAGTCGATCACTTTTGAACGTCCTTCATCATCAAAATCAATATCAATATCAGGAAGTGAAATTCTTTCTGGATTAAGAAATCTCTCAAACAGAAGATCATATTTAATCGGATCTATATTGGTAATACCTAGACAATAAGCTACTGCAGATCCTGCTGCTGAACCTCTACCAGGACCTACACTCACTCCCAGCTCACGTGCAACAGTGGTAAAATCTTGTACAATCAAAAAGTATCCAGGATACCCTGAAGCATTGATAACGGACAATTCAAAATCAAGTCGTTCCGATATGATTGGTGTGATCGTATCATACTTTCTATTCGCTCCAACATAGGTAATATGGCGAAGAAAAGACTCTTGAGAATCAAAGCCCTTTGGCAAAGGAAATGCAGGTAACAACACATCTCTACTCAATGTCAACTTGTCTATCTTACTGGCGATTTCCATCGTATTATCGATAGCTTGAGGTACATCACCAAAGATATAGTTCATCTCATCTTGAGTTTTGAAATAAAAATCTGATGATGCAAATTTGAAGCGATTTTGATCCTCCACAAATGAACCGGTATTAACACATAACAATAGATCATGTGGTTGATTATCTTCTTCTTCTACATAGTGAACATCGTTCGTCGCAATTATTTTGATATTATGCTTCTTAGCAAAACCTATTAATATCTGATTGATATCTTCTTGACTGTATTTAGATATTGCCTTGTTACCATTTCTATCTCTATAGTCCAACTTCTCCAGACCACTGTGACGTTGGAGTTCTACGTAGTAATCCTCTCCGAAGAGATTTAACCACCATTTCAGTTTTTCTTCTGCCTCTTCTAATAAACCATGCATAATTGCCTGAGGTACTTCAGCACCTAAGCAACAACTCGTGGCAATAATACCTTCATGGTACTGCTCTATTAGTTCTTTATCTATTCGAGGAAACTTTCCATACTGACCATCTATATATCCTAAGGAACATAACTTACAAAGGTTTTGATAACCTTTAGCATTTTTTGCTAACATCAATTGATGATACCTGATATCCCGCTGTCCCTTAGCTTTTTCAAATTTTCGCTTGTGTCTATCCTCTACCATATAGAATTCACATCCCACAATAGGAAGAATATCTCTCTTATTGGCTTCAGCCACAAACTTGTATGCACCAAACATATTTCCATGATCAGTAAGAGCCACTGCAGTCTGTCCATCTGCCATAGCCTTGTCCATCATAACACCTATCTCAGATGCACCATCAAGAAGAGAGTATTGAGTATGACAGTGTAAATGGGCAAATTTTGGCATAGGTTGTCTTTATATGCAGAAAAGTAGTACGTGGACAAATATAGAAAATTAGTTGACGAGTATACACTGTGAATAATATGGAATTATGTCATAAGCCTAATACACTAAAAATCGTCTTGAGAGAGCTACTACTGCCTATACAGGCTTTTTGCATTGGATTGGATATGAGTTCCTAAATCCTAAAAGTGTGGATACCGAATTCAAAGTAAGTAAACAAAATCATTTCAAAGATAATAACTAAATGCTCAATATAATTGTTTTGAAATATTCCAACTTCAGAAAATATCGGATATTCTAGAAATGAATTAATACAATAAATTAGCTCGTTTAAATATCATCTCCATTATTCCTAGTTTCTCGGAACGATAAAATATCGTTTTGTTATTTCCGTTTTCTATAAAGAGTTTTTAACTATTTATTCTTATATGTAGTATTTAGGACTGGAGGAGTATAAATAAAATAAGCCCAAGATTGCTGTCAATCCTGGGCTCTTTCGACTAAGGTCTCAAAATAAGAAAACTACATCTTAAAGAGGTTTGATTTCGAGGTCAACCTCTATTTATTTTTATTAGCTTAATTCTAATAGTAAGTCTAAAATCATGCCATAATTATTTGCCTCCTGTTCTCGAATACAAATAAATGTACCTATTTAAACTTAAATACAAATCTACACTATATACAGTTATAACCAAGCATATATCATAAAAAACGGCATTATTCTCTAAAAGTTTCATACATATGTGAAAAAATTGAATAAACGCAGAAAATATCTATAATACTCTATCTATCAATACATTGAATTTGTGTTTGTACTCAAAATTGAATAAAGGATAAATAATATTTGGTAAAAATTCAAAGTTGATAGTCACAATGTGTTAATATGTAAGCCATGCTTATAATTGTATTGTCTGAAAAGTAGCCTAGAAATAACAAACTAAAAAATCTAATTTCTGATAGAATTTAATTTCTATTACGAAATCACAATAATACATAAAAATCCCAGTTGCACTCAAAAGATAAATCATCTCAAACATACTCAGTGAAACTCACAAACAATAAGAATATTCTATTAGAGTATTACAGGATAGACAGCTCGCATAATTTACGTTCAAAATTTACTTTTTTTCGATTACAACAAAGGTGATAATTAATTTTCTTTACAAAAGAGATATGTTTATACACTAATCTATTAAGTTTTAAATGCTATTAGATATTACTAGAAACCGATGGAAGTTTTAAAAAAACCTTATAGATTAAATAATTGCTATCCCTAAATTGTCCTTATATTGTGCCATTACACAAAAAATAAAGAGTTATGGTTTAAAAAATCCATAACTCTTTATTAACCAATTGTGCCCGGAGGGGGACTCGAACCCCCACGTACGTAGTACACATGTCCCTCAAACATGCCTGTCTACCAATTTCAGCACCCGGGCTTGGACAGAGCCTTTTCCTTTGAAAACGCCTTGAATAATGCGCATTACATAGAAACGAATTGTTTCTCTAGAATCCGTTTTTAGTCAAAATTCTATGTGTTTTATCATTAAATTATAATTACCCCACTCACGTTTAATCTGCTTTCCAATTTGTCACAAAGATTGTAAAATCTTTTAAAACTCAACTATATACACCTAAAGATTTTCAAGGCTATTTTTGCCATTATTTTTAGCTGCTTCTACTAGCTTTTTGAGAAAAGGAGATGCAAAGATAAAAGCATCTAATTCTTTGTTAACAGTACCCAGTACTTGCTCTTTATTACCCTTCCAAGCTAACCTTCCTGCCTCAAGTAGAATTATATTTTCACCAATCTCCATCACGGAATTCATATCATGTGTATTGATGATAGTAGTAATGTCTTCTTCATTAGTTATATCACTAATCAATTCGTCTATCGTGATGGAAGTTTTTGGATCTAATCCAGAATTAGGTTCATCACAGAAAAGGTACTTAGGCTTAAGCACTATTGCTCTTGCGATACCGACACGCTTTTGCATACCTCCACTAATCTCTGATGGATACTTAAGATTCACTCCGCTTAAACTTACGCGCTCCAACACTTCATCTACTCTCATTTGCTTCTCTAAAGAAGTCATAGGAGTAAACATATCCATTGGAAATCGAATGTTTTCTTCTATTGTCATTGAATCAAATAGCGCATTTCCTTGAAACAGCATACCTACTTTCTTACGAATTGCTAGAATTCCTTTTTTATCTAAGTTAGTGTAATCAATATCATTAAACCATACACGACCTTGTGTAGGAGGGAATAATCCTACCAATATTTTTAATAATACCGTCTTACCAGCCCCACTACGACCTATGATTAAATTGGTCTTTCCAGATTCGAAGGTAAAGTCAACGCCTTTAAGTACTTCTTGGTCTCCAAATTGCTTAAAAATGCCTTCTGCTCTAATCATATCTCTACTGTGTAAGTAATACTACGATGAAGTAATCTGCTAGTAAGATTAATATATCACTATATACTACAGCTCTAGTACTCGCTGCCCCAAGTTCTATGCTACCGCCTTTAACAAAATAACCTTGAAAACATGATACCGATACTAATATAATCGCGAATGTTACGGACTTAACGAGCATCATAACTACATTAAAAGGTATAAAGAATGCTCTTAGTCCCTGAACATATTCAGCTTGAGTAAAGAGATCTGCTGGCACACTAGCTAGATATCCGCCTATAATACCAACTATTGCAGCTACACATACGAGCAAAGGAACCACATACGCAGCAGCTATCAACTTGGGCATAATAAGGTAACTCGATGTATTGAGACCCATTATTTCCATAGCGTCGATATGTTCTTTTTGTCGCATACCACCAATCTCAGCGGCCATAGTCGACCCTACATTACCCGCTAAGACCAAGCAGGTAACCATTGGCGCAAGCTCAATAATCATCATATCTCTTACGATATAGCCTATATAATAGGGCGGTATCAAAGTTCCTTCCATTTGATAGTAGAACTGAACTACGGTCACTGCTCCTAAGAATACTGCTATAAGCAATACAATTGGAAGCGAACCTATACCAATATCATACATCTGACGTATGAGTTCCTTATAGTACATACCCCAATTCTCCGGCTTGCGGAAAACTTCCTTTTGCCAAAGTACAAACTTCCCAAGATCTGATAAATATCTGAGTTTCATATAATGTGTTAGCCGTTTACAACGATAAGGCACAAAGATAGTTTTTTCTTATAGCCATTTATAAGCATCATCTTTAACGTTCTTGATATTTGAATTTATTTAAATGGACTCATTAACATATTGGTGTTTTGACCAAATATATCTTCACAATCTCGTTACATTAGCATTTAATATAAAATCTTAAAGTATGAACGCTGTAATCACAGGAGGGACAAAAGGAATAGGAAGAGCAATTGCTGACTTACTTGCGTCAAAAGGAATCAATCTATTTGTCTGCTCTCGAAATGAAAGTGACCTAGAAGAGATGAAATTCACTATAGAAAAAAACAATAATTCAAAAGTACAAACAACAGTAGTCGATATGTCTATAAAAGCTGAAGTTCAGACATTCGCAGCTAACATTTTGAAAAACGTGGAGCAGGTAGATATATTAGTCAATAATGCGGGCATGTTTATTCCTGGCGCGTTAGCGGATGAGGAAGATGGGGCTCTAGAACAAATGATCAATACGAATCTATATAGTGCGTATTATCTCACAAGAGCATTACTTCCTAGTATGATGGATCGAAGGAATGGTCATATATTTAATATTTGCTCAGTCGCTAGTAAAATTGCATATCCCAATGGTGGGTCATACAGTATTTCGAAATTTGCTTTATTAGGGTTCTCCAAAGTACTGAGAGAAGAACTGAAGGATAATGCCATCAAAGTGACGTCGGTACTACCAGGAGCAACTTGGTCGAATAGTTGGGCTGGCATAAATTTGCCTCGAGAAAGGTTGATGGAAGCGAACGATATCGCAATAGCGATTTGGGGTGCATTACAGATGAGTACTAGTGCTGTTGTAGAAGAGATAGTTCTTAGACCTCAGTTAGGAGATCTATAATATAACTTAACAATGATTCAATAATTGATAATAAATAATAGAATTATTAAAATGGCTCACAGTGATAGTTTTATACCCTATGAGGCGCAAAGAATAAGTGGCAAAGAATCTGCGAAGCGAAGTGCAGACTATAGAGCTTATATGGACCAAAGAAGATCAATTCGATTTTTTTCGAATAAACCTGTATCAGAAGAGGTCATCAAAAATTTGATAATGGCTGCATCTACTGCTCCATCAGGTGCACATAAGCAACCTTGGACGTTCTGTGCAGTGTCCAATCCTGAGATCAAAACTGCCATCCGTAAAGCCGCCGAAGAAGAGGAATATAAAAGTTACCATGGACGTATGTCTGAAGAGTGGATCGAAGATCTCAAGCCATTTGGTACAGACTGGCACAAAGAATTTTTAACTGTTGCGCCGTGGTTGATTATCGTTTTCAAAAAAGCATTTGACTATGATGGCGAAGAGAAAAGGAAAAATTACTACGTAAACGAATCTGTAGGTATTGCTGCTGGAATATTAATATCTGCTATTCATAATGCTGGACTAGTTACACTTACGCATACTCCTAGTCCAATGAATTTTCTTCAAAAGATACTAGAGAGACCTGACAATGAAAGACCTTTCCTACTTTTACCTGTTGGCTATCCAATTGATGATGCTGTAGTGCCTCTGCTAGAGAGAAAGAATGAGCAAGAGGTAATTAAATATTATAAGTAAACTCTAGTGATTAGGGGATTGAGATTCGCTTTGTTCGTTTAAGGATATCACTTTATTACATTCTCAATACTACACTTTCCGTACATTTCGATCTTACCGTTTTTTCTCTTTGTAGATTGAAGATCAATACCTTCCCAAGTATCTCCACAGTCATTATGTAAATGAGCATTATAAAGCTTAAGTGTGGCTCCTGGCTCAACAGTTATTTTTCGGCCTTCCGCCATAGAAACTCTACAGTATATTTCTAAGGTATTTCCACTTTTGACAATGACATCATTCTTAAGATCTTTGGAACCTAGCCATTTTCTATCCCGATCGATTACTATAGATTGAAAATCATCTGATTCACACCACTGAGGTACTAATAGTTTACGTTGTTTGGAATCTTGCTTATGAAAGTTACGGTGTATCTTCCCTATCTGACAAGGAGTGAGTGCCATCTGACTTGAATTATAGTCCATCATGTTGTTACTTGTTGGCCCTTCACATGGTGGCTTACCTGAAGAATTCCAACAGTTACTATTTGGTGGTGTATCGTCGCAGCCATCATTACGATACCACGAGTGACTAAGGCCCAGAATATGCGCGATCTCATGATTAAGATTAGTGGCATGTTGCCATGCTGGTAGTCCTAATTCATAGACACCTGCAATTTTTACAGTAGTACCCATCGCTATACCTGTGATATCTGTAGTATACGTTTTACTAGCTACACTATCCGGATGAGTAGGTTGTATAAATATATTGAGTACTGAACCTTCATCTTGTTGATACTTAATCAGCACTTCTTTTCGACTATTGTTCCGATTCTTTCCCTTACTAAGAAACCAATATAGATCATCATCCTTATGAAAAGCATATGGGCTACGCCCTACTTCCGTATCCATATCTCTCAGAACATATGTAAAATAGGCTGCTAAAACAGGAGTTTCGTTTCCTTCTGGAAGCCTCATTTTTTCATTAATCTCAAGACGCATAATGGCATTTTCCATGATCTGATCAAAATATAATTCTCCTTCCGACCTATCAAAGTTGTACTTCCCTTTTTCTGCATCCATGTAATGCACATTTATCCGCACTTCCTGTTTATAGTATTCTAATGGATAATTTGAGTCTGGAGCATAGTTTATAGGCTCACGACAAGTACTACTATACCCCTCAGGGACATCAAAATGAGAAATATGTTCGTTGGATTGTGCTAAATCACAAATACGTAACGAAATGATCTTATTATTGCAACTAGAAAATAACACGATACATAATAAGAGAGTCCAAACTACTTTCATATTATTATTCTTTCGGATTGATCAATTTTTAACATAGAATCTGATCCCTCTCGGGTCATACAACGATAACAACTCTTTTGTGCTAGAAAAATATATGACTTCCCTTAGGTCAAAGACAAATAACTAATAAGGACATTAATAGAATTTGCTTTTTAAAATACTTATCAACTTAATTCTAAGTATTGAGTCCTCCACATACACTTATCGTCTGACCAGATATATACCTTCCCATATCAGATCCAAGAAATGCGCAAGTATTAGCTATATCAACACCACTACCTAATCTTTTGAGTGGAATATTGTCGGTATATCCTTTTATAACTTCTTCAGAAAGTTCTCCAGTCATATCAGTCTCTATGAATCCTGGAGCAATGGCATTGCACCTGATTCCTCTAGATCCTAATTCCTTAGCAATAGACTTAGTGAATCCTATGATACCAGCTTTAGACGCAGCATAGTTTGCCTGACCAGCATTACCAAAAACACCTACTACAGAACTCATATTGATAATAGATCCGAATCTAGCCTTGAGCATATGACGTATTGTATGCTTAGTAAGATTAAATACCGATTTGAGATTGACTTCAATTACTTGGTCCCACTGATCTTCACCCATTCGTAGCATAAGGTTATCCTTAGTGATTCCAGCATTATTAATGAGAATATCAATTTTCCCAAAATCTTCGATTACAGATTTCACTAATTCTCCTGCTTGATCAAAGTTAGCCGCATCTGACTTATATGCCTTCACATTACGGCCAGCAACTGAAGCTTCTTTTACTATATTTTCAGCGCTTTCGCCTGATGATCTATATGTAAATGCTACATCACATCCCATCTCAGCGAATTGTCTTACGATAGCTTCTCCTATACCTCTTGAACCCCCAGTAATGAGAGCTACTTTATCTTTTAATAATTGCATATTGTCGATTGTTGATTTAATAAACTTTACAAATGTAGTAAACTAAATACTGTCAGAGGACTAGGGCATACTTTGCGCAGTAACAGGGTATAACAGATAATACATGGATTCTTTTAAAATACTATCCATATTGTTGATAACAATTTATCAATTACAATTTCCAAACAAGTACTATCTTTACGAGCTTATAATATATACAATAGGTTATGCAGAAAAGAGAGAAAATCGTAGATCTGATCCAAAGTGTTCAGCTAGACAGAGAAGTAACGGTAATGGGATGGATACGTTCGTTTCGTAATGATAGATTCATTGCACTTAATGACGGATCGACAATCAAGACACTGCAAGTAGTTATAGATCAAAATAATGAAGACTTTGCATTGCTAAAGAGATTTACCGTAGGTGCAGCTATCAAGGCCACTGGTAGGATCATAGAGTCTCAAGGTAAAGGTCAATCTGTAGAGCTTGTAGCTGAGACATTAGTAGTATTAGGGGATTGTGACGCTGATAAGTATCCTCTACAGCCCAAGAAGCATTCTTTAGAATTTTTGAGAGATATAGCGCATCTCAGAGTTCGTACTAGTACATTTAGTGCAGTATTCCGTATTCGTCATGCAGTTACGTTTGCAATACATAAATTTTTTAATGATAAAGGGTTCTACAACGTCCATAGTCCTATCATCACAGGCAGTGATGCCGAAGGTGCAGGAGAAATGTTCCAAGTAACTACCATGAATATGGATAGTATTCCACTAGGAGAAGATGAAAAAGTAGATTACAAGCAAGACTTTTTCGGCAAAGCAACTAACTTAACCGTATCTGGCCAACTCCAAGCGGAATTAGCGGCTCTTGGTCTGAGCCAAGTATATACTTTTGGTCCTACTTTCCGAGCGGAGAATAGTAATACGAGTCGTCACCTTGCAGAATTTTGGATGATAGAACCAGAGGTAGCATTTTCGGATTTAGATGATAACATGAATCTCGCAGAAGATATGCTTAAGTATGTCATCAAATACGTAATAGAAAAATGTGACGACGATCTACAGTTTCTCGAAAATAGAATCGTACAAGAAGACAAGCACAAACCAACTGCAGAAAGACAACCAATGGATCTCAGAGAGAAGTTGAAGTTTTGTGTAGATAATGATTTTGAAAGATTAACTTATACTCAGGCTTTCCAAATACTGAGAAATAGTAAACCGAATAAGAAGAAGAAATTTCAATTTGTCTTAGACGAGTGGGGAGCAGATCTGCAATCAGAGCACGAACGTTTCTTAGTAGAAAAACATTTCAAGAAGCCGGTAATTTTAACTGACTATCCTAAAGACATCAAGTCATTCTATATGAGACAAAATGATGATGGTACGACTGTAGGTGCAATGGATGTATTGTTTCCTGGAATCGGAGAAATCATCGGTGGGTCAGCTCGTGAAGAGCGTCTAGATAAACTCACTCAGCGTATGGATGAAATGGGTATTCCTCAGAAGGAAATGCAATGGTTTCTTGATACCAGAATGTACGGAACTGTTCCACATGCAGGGTATGGTTTAGGATTTGAAAGATTGGTGCAATTCGTTACTGGGATGGCAAATATTCGTGACGTAATTCCTTTCCCAAGATATCCAGGTAGTGCAGAATTTTAAAAAACCTATTGAAGACATTCGGCGATTAATCTACTCCTCTTCGTCAGTTGCACTTAAGTATCCTTGAGCTTCTAAAGCCACATACCATTTGATTACCTTCTTGATATCATTAGGATATACTCTCTCTCTATCAAACTCAGGAAGTATCTGCTCAAAATATGAATTCAGTACATCTCTACCGCCTTTTAAATCAGGAAGCGGTACTTCCTGAATCTTTACGGTCATTGAGTTGAATACATTTTTGAGCTCAACAGTATCCGACCAAGTGTAAATTGCTACAGTCTCAAGCGGTGTAAACTGATGTTTACGAGATGAACAGAATTTACTCTTACCTCCTCCGATAGGTATTAAAAGTAGACCATTCGGTCTGTTAGCTGCTAATTCGTATAATCCTGGAAGGCCACTCACGGCTAGTACATTAGAGAGATTCATATTCTGTATTAGTAGTATATATTATAAAATGTTTTCAGGGTGCAAATGTAATTAATTCGATGATTGTATGTATCACTATGTCAAAAGAAAGCAGACTAGATTTTTAGTCTAGTCCGCTTAGATCATTTATTATGAACTGCTATGCCTCTTATGGCATCTCTCGTCTCACGTTAAATTGTACTCAAGGTAGTATCTCTGAGCTGTTAACTCATGTTCTCCATCATATTGATATCTTTCATAAACGCTGCTAGGTACTTATCCACTCACTCCACAGAATTAGTAAGTAATGCTCTTTTATCATCAGTGAACGCAAAATATAAAATCGTTAAAAATTCGTTTACAATTATTGGTATATTTCTCTTAACGCGATTTCTCTTTTCATCTTTGATGATGATTTCAGAGTATATATATGCTGACCTCTCTTTTCACATATGTTACTGAAACATATACTTCTTGGTTGATAGGTATTATGAGTATGTTACCTAAAGAATCGACTTTCATTCTTCCATCTTCTCCTACCCAGTTTTCTCTACCCACTTCGATGACCGCTTTCTCATGGAAATGATCAAATCCCTCAGATTATGTACCGAGTATTTTATCTTCAACTTGTACTATCACTTGATAATCTACAGTACAGCAATATATCTATCATTCTTTTGATATGAAAGAAGTGTCACTAGTATTGTAAGATAATGCATCGTTAATAAAAATCTCAAAATCAAGCGCCTATATTGCCGGTATATAGCAACTGTTTAAGAAAAATGTTTGAACTAAAACATAACTAAGCTATTCATCGAATAATACATTAGGATCTTGTAACCTATTACTTTTGAGAAGTTTATTTGCACCATCCAATATGATCAAATCTCTAAAGGCTGAATCTTCTTCGCTATCATATAACGAAATCATTGATGATGCAAACATGCCAAATAAAAGATCTCATAATAATTAGAGATCAGCCTGGTGTAAATCGTCGCTTTCATTACTTTTATGTATTTATTAATTTAGAAGATCAATATGCTCAAAATAGGAATCATACGCGAAGACAAGTCTCCACCTGATAGTAGAGTGCCACTTAATCCAACTCAGTGTAAAACATTGATAGACGATGGCATTGATATAGTGGTGCAATCTTCTCAAGTGAGATGCTTTACCGATAAAGACTATCAATCTGCAGGAGTACCTGTGGTTATCGATGTCGTAGATAGAGACATACTAATAGGGGTTAAAGAAGTACCGATAGGTAAATTGATACCCAATAAAACATACTTCTTCTTTTCTCATACGATCAAGAAACAGGTATATAATCGTAAACTATTACAAGCTGTTATAGAACGTAATATTAGACTTCTTGACTACGAAGTTTTGACCAATAAGAGTGGAGCTAGAGTTATCGCATTTGGAAAGTTCGCTGGTATGGTAGGTGCGCATAATTCACTTTGGACATATGCTCAACGTACTGGCACTTTCGAATTGCCGAGAATGAAAGATCTATATAATTATGCCGCAGCCAAAGATGTATATAATAAAACGAAATTTCCAAATGTAAAACTCGTTTTGACTGGCACTGGAAGAGTAGCAAATGGAGCCGCACAAGTATTAGATGATATGGGATTCCAAAAAGTAAGGCCGATGGATTATATTACAAAGCAATATGATCGTCCTATCTATACTCAACTAAGTAGTTTCTACTATACTAAGCGAAAAGATAAAAGGGAATTTGATGATGTGAGAGACTTCTATAATAATCCATCCATGTACGAATCAGATTTTGATCACTTTTTATTGAACAGTGATATCATGGTCAATGGAATTTATTGGAATAATGATGCTCCGGCATTCTTTACTTTAGAACAATTAACTTCTGATGACTTTAACATTAAAGTGATCGCAGATGTAACTTGTGATATCGCACCAATCAGTTCTATTCCTACTACCATCAAAGCAAGTACTATTGCTGATCCAGTATTTGGTTATGATCCTCAAACACAAACGGAATCAAAACCATATCAAGCACATACATTAGATATGATGACTATCGACAACCTACCAAACGAACTCCCACGTGATGCATCTACAGCATTTGGAGAAATGTTCATAGAACACGTGATACCTGAGTTGATCGCAGGTGGTGGACCAATGCTTGATAAAGGAAGCGTTACACGAGATGGCGATTTGGGTAAACACTTTGAGTACTTACGTAATTACTTGAAGGGCAATTAACTTTTATCCACATTTCTAATTTCAACAGAAATAAAAAAGTATCATGGCATCAGAACGAATGAGAACATTATTGCCCTATGTATCTATTGGAATAGGGATACTTGTATACGTCCTATATTATTATAGTACTCAGAATTGGAAGCAAGCCCAATCTGATTATGAAAGACAACAAATAGAAGCAAGTCAATCTAAGAAAAGAGCGGATAAAAAATACTTAGATGAGGCTAAACCATGGATCTCTAGCGATGGAAATAAGATTTATAAAATTGTAAGTCGTAAAGAAAAAAATGGCCTTACATGGATAAAACTTACAGAGCTTAATGAAATTATAACTTACAATCTCAGACAAGTAGAATCTGCTAATGGAGAAAAATATTCTAGCAATGCTGGTAATATCTTTTGGATCAAAGGGGATGAAGCTATATTTGAAAATAGTGAAAAGAAAACTGACAACCTGAAGAGTCCTCAAGTTTATAAAGGTTTATATTCCTATATGGCAGATGCTAACTCTTTCAAACTGTGCGATGGAGACCAAAGAATATCTATTTCGATGTTAGGAGACAATATTAAAATAGAACAAGAATACTCCAAAATAAATAGATCTGGAGAAGATGTTTATCTTGAAATAGAAGGCGCTATGATCAAAAAAATGAGTTTGGAGGGAACTAAGAAGATTAATGCTATATATCCTTATCAGTTTTTGAAAATTGAAGATCGTAAAGACTGCAAATAACCTATTATTTTGAAGTTACTTACGAACTACAACTCAACATCGAACATCCCACTTTGTTTCTTGCCCACTCTGGTCTCTTCGCAAACCATTCTTGATTTTCTGGTTGATCTGAATAAGGATCTTTAAGTAATTTATACAATTCATCGATCAATGCATAATCGCCATCATTAGCTTTATCGATAGCTAACTGAGCCATATAATTTCGCAATACATACTTTGGATTTACAGCATCCATTTTCTTTTTTCGATCAGAAGCAATGGCATCTACTTCAGTTAATCTATCAAGATATTTTCTGAACCAACTTAACCAAGAATGTTGTAAATCATCTATTTCTTCAATCGTGACATAAAAAGCTTCTTTAACTAAATTTAAAGCATCTTGTTCATTCATAGCCACTTGATCTATATCTGATAATAATCGAAAGAAAATTGTCATATCCGTCTCTGTCAACTGCAATACTTGCTCAAGCTCTTGAATGAGTTTCATGTCTGATTCACCTTGTGTCACGACTCCTATTTTTTGACCCATCATCACGAAATATCTCTTAGGATAAGCCAGCTGATAAGTCTTGAGTATCGCTTCCAAAGCGGGTACATCGTCTACCAAAACATTAAGTGCATTAGCCAATTGCATAAGATTCCAAAGCGCCATATTGGGCTGATTACCATATCTATACCGTTTACCTTGAGCATCAGTAGTATTCGGTGTCCACTCTGGATCATATCCCTCTAACCATCCATACGGACCATAGTCTATCGTAAGACCGAGGATAGACATATTATCAGTATTCATCACTCCATGAACAAAACCGACTCGTTGCCAATGGAGTACCATATCCAATGTTTTATCCACGACCTCTTGAAAAAACTGTAAATAACCTTCATTCTCTCTATTAATGATATGAGAATGAAAATGATTTATCGTATAATCGACTATGGTCTTGAGTGTATCCTTATCTTCTCGTGCCATGAAAATCTGGTAGCTACCAAACCTCAAGAAACTGGGCGCTACTCTACACACCACTGCACCTTTTTCATAATCAGCATTACCATCATACAACATGTCACGCATCACTTCATCACCAGTGAGTGATAATGAAAGGGATCTTGTGGTAGGTACTCCTAGATGGTGCATCGCTTCACTACACAGATGTTCTCTTATAGACGATCTAAGTACGGCTAATCCATCTGCAGATCTAGAATATGGCGTCTCTCCTGCACCTTTGAGTTGTAAAGCCCAACTAGTATTATTATTTTTTACTTCACAGAGATTAATCGCTCTACCATCACCCAATTGTCCAGCCCAATGTCCAAACTGATGACCAGCATAACACATTGCATATGGAGAAGTATTAGGCATCACTTCCGCACCAGAAAATACTTTCCTAAAAGACTCCGACTTAGCATCATCCGCATCTAACCCAATAGCTGTCAACATATCATCCGAAACATGTACTACACTAGGATTACTTGGAATCCTTGGTGTCACATATGAAAAACAAGCTTCTTCAACTTGTCTTCGATAGTTGCGTAAGCTAGGATCTGCTTGCAACTTTTTATTGAAAGTATCTTGTATATTAAGTTTCACTAGATATGATCATTGATATATATAACTAAACTACTCAGAGCCATTAAAGTTTTAAACTACTATTGTCTACTCTCTTAGCAAACATAGACATTAATTTTTTGAGTTTTGGTTCGATCTTATTTTTACAAAAAGCTTTCTCAGGATTATTAAAGTAATAATCCTGATATTAATATTTATTGATTTTAAACTCCGAAAACGAAAGCGCCTTAGTTATAATCATATCCTCAAAACATCTTTGAAGAGTAATGATAGCTTGATGAGACTTTTCGTTTTGCTCATTGTCACATTACAATTGTTTTTTGAAAATAATTTGGTATCCCCTTGTCATGATTTCACTTTGCTTTGTCGTGGCGTACTACACTTGTTTTTTTTGCGAAAAAAGGCGCTAGCCTAATCCATTCTTTCAATCAACCTCCTACTAATACGAATAAAGTCGTTCTCTGTAATTAGCCCTACAAGATCGACCCCGTTAACTAACACTGGTAGACAACCGATGTCATGCTCGCGCATGAGTCTAATAGCTTCCTTAATAGTCGTTTCTTCGGTGACAGTAACAATATCCGTAACCATTATATCTTCTACAGTGCGAGTTTTTCTTTTAGTAGGATTTCGTGTCAACTCTCTCAATATTAATCTTGCCGAAACCAAGCCTATCAACTTCCCTTTAGCATCCTCTACTGGAGTATATTTTATCTTGTTCCAATCCATGAGTTCTGCAACCAATTGAATGATATCATTCTTCTGAACTGTAAATAAGTCAGTAGCCATAAAATCAGAAACTAACATCTCTGAAATCTTATACTGTTTTAAACTATTTGTATCTGGAGCTGGCCAATTGTGTACAGGTATATTTTTCTTTTGATTGTTTACGATTTCAGCAGTAATCACTCTTAATGCTTCGTCTTCTCCTATTGTTTTTTTGAGTTCAGAATATCCTCTGAGCATCCATCTTGCACCTGTCATATGTTTTTTGGCACGCTCTTCAATTACACCTAAGTATTTGTCTATATCCGCTTTATTAACTTTTCGGTATTCTAGGCCCTCTCTAGCAATTGGTATAAGCTTTTCTCTAATCAGTTGAGATGCTGGTATCTTTTCGTCATCAAACCAATTGAACTTAGAATCGATACCAAACTGAGCCGCCTTAGCAAAATTGTCACGCGCATCTTCAAAGGAAATATGCTTTGTAATATCATCTGTACGTTGCGCCATTCCTTCCATCAATCCTAACCAAAAACACGCACTTGCTACCTCATCTATCACGGTTGGTCCAGCGGCGATTACACGATTTTCTATTCTTAAATGCGGCTTTCCGTTATCACTTATTCCGTAACAAGGACGATTCCATCTGTACACTGTTGAATTATGTACTTGCAAAGACCTAAGCCTTGGTATTTGACCTTTCTTGATACATGCTAAAGAATCTTCTTTTACATCAGAACTCAATAATACACGGAATCTAGCAATATCCTCTTTATATATTTCCATGATAGACTTATGTAACCAATCTCTGCCAAAACTTACCCTAGCGCTACGCTCACGCATATGATCATGTGATGATCTAGTGTCCAATGCTTGCTGAAACATCGCAATCCTACTTTCATGCCAAAGCCTTTTACCGAACACTAATGGACTATTAGCAGAGATCGCCATAACAGGGCCTGTTATGGCCTGAGCAATGTTATACATCTTCACGAAATCACTAGGCTCTATCTGTAAGTGTATCTGAAAACTAGTATTCACCGCCTCTAGAAGCGGACTATCATGCTTGAGGGCCAATTCATCTATTCCACTCAACTTGAGTTCATATGAATTACCTATTAATTGCTGATTAATAGCTTCCATCAATGCATAGTACCTCTTTTGGGGGGTGAGATTGTCCATGATTAAGTCTCTCTTCTTAAGCGTGGGTAATATCCCTGTAAGCACGAGATCAGTATCCATTGTATCAAGTACTTCTTGTATTTTATCTAGTTTCTCGGAATTTTCTTTCTCGAGATCAGAAAAGCAAGAACCTATAAATTTTCTTGGAGTAAGATTCGTCTCTAGATTAAACTTAGCCAATTCGGTCTCTACCCAGTCATAATCTTTCATCTTTTCCAGGGCTTCCATTGCAACACAAGCAGGCTTTTGGCTTTGCTTATTTACCATTACCATCTCCTGTTCAGCGCCTATACGAATAGTGCCAGACTCAAACCATTTATGCTCGAGCATATATTCCATAGCTTGTACGTCGGCTAGTAGAGCCTTGACAAACTTTTGCATTTTTTTCTCATCATTAAGTGCTGATACTCTCTGTTCTCCCATGTGGCTTTATGTTTCGATAGTATTTCTATGTAGAAATGCAAGATCAAGATATCGAAATATTTTTTTTGACGTTATATTTAAGGGCATTTTCTATTCAAGCACGTTCTTATTAGACAATCTGAAAGGTATTATATGAAAATAAGATTAAATCAATTATCAGTATTAGTCGCTACAATAGGATCTCTACTATTGTTTTTAGGATGTAGCAAAGATGAAGAACCAAGATTCAGTATGTCTGTGGAAGTATTTGTATCCTTCCCTGCGGAATTCAATACTGTTGCCACACATACAATAGAACTCTTTAGCCTACCTAACTTCATAAACACTAGATTGGCACAGAATAGTATGACAGCAGATCAGGTCACGAGTATAGTAGCTGGTAGAGGTCAAATCATTCCTGTATCTTCTAATGTGCAATACCAACTAATAAATAATGTAGTTGTGAACGTGAGTTCCGTAGACAATGATGACTTGAATGAAATGTACTATAATGATTTCATCGAATTTGACCATAACGGTAGTCTAGAATTACTCAGCAGTATATCAGAGCTTAAGGACATAATGTTGGATGGAGTATTCGACTTACAAGTCAAGTACAACTTAAGACAAAGTCTACTTACTGAAACCGAGCATAAACTTAGGTTTGATCTTTTGATCTTCGATTAATTTTCTTGCTACTAACATTCTCTTATTAACAACTATTGTTGCTGTAGATTGTAATCTATAGTCAACTCCTATATATGCCAAAAAAAACTTCCAGAAAGTATATTCTTTATATTCTAGCAGTGATGAATTTCACACACATTATAGATTCTATGCTGATCATGCCTCTGGGAGATATATTCATTTCAGAATTTAACATTTCTCCACGCGAGTATAGTTGGTTAGTCTCAGCATATGCCCTAACCGCTGGTATTAGCTGTATACTGGGCATCTTATTCCTGGACAGATTACCTCGAAAAAATGCATTGCTTTTTCTTTATGGAGGATTTGCAATTGGAACATTTCTCTGTTCACTTTGCACGACTTACGAGACATTAATCACCCTTAGGGCTGCAACAGGATTTTTTGGTGGGATGATAGGTGCACTAGTATTATCTATTATAAGTGATCTATTCCCATTCAAAGAGAGAGGAACTGCTATGGGAATTCTGTTTGCCTCTTTTTCTGCTGCTTCTGCATTAGGTGTACCATTTGGAATATACATAGCTGCTAAAGGATCTTGGCAGATTCCATTTATGATCTTAGGCTTATTAGGAGTAGTAATCGCAGCAATTATATTTTTCACTTTTCCTGCTATGAATGATCATCTCCAGCTGCAACCTAAAAAACGTAATTCTCTTTTTCAGATTTTAGGCAATGTTATAGAAGATAAAAATCAAGTGTATGCATTGACAGCTGGATTTGTATTGATTATGGGGCATTTTATGATCATTCCTTTCATATCGCCTTTTATGATTAAAAACATTGGTCTAACGCAGATAGAAGTAGCATATCAATTCTTTGCTGGAGGAGTGGCTACATTTATCACTTCACCTGCCATAGGTAAGATGACGGACAAGTATGGTATAATGAACGTATTTATAATTGTCATGGTAATCAGTTGGGTTCCTACATTACTAATTACTCACTTGACCACAGCGCCATTATCTATCTCGATTTCCTTAGTAGCCTTCTTCTTTATTTTTGGAAGCGGTCGAATGATATCTCCAAATACAATTATCACCGCTGCAGCTAGTACAGAGACTAGAGGAAGTTTTATGAGTCTCAAGTCTGCACTCCAACAATTAGCGATAGCTTCAACTGCGTTTATCAGTGGTACAATTGTCACTATCGGAGCAAATGGAAAATATCAAAACTATAATTACACTGGATATCTAGCGATCTTCTTTTGTATAATCACTATTTATTTAGTCAGCAAAATACGAGTAGCTAAAGGTAATTAGAATCTTAATCAGGAATGATAGAGAAATGTTATTAAAAAAATTAAATAGATATACTCACCAAAGAATTCTCTTCGATTTCTCTAAGAGTAACTTGCTGTACTTTTCCTAACTGATTTGATTTAAGAGGCGCTTGCACCTTCACATAATTGTCAGTAAATCCAATCATCGTATCTTCTTGCTTACTAGGCTCCCAAAGTACTTGTTTCGTTAATCCAAGATGTTGCTCGTAGAATGCTCTTTTCTTTTTTTCTGACAAGATTCTTAGCATTTCATTACGCTCTCTACGGATATTCATTGGTACTGGTTCTCCCATTTCAGCCGCTGGTGTGTTGACTCTTTCACTATACGTAAAAACATGTAAATAAGAAATATCCAAGTCCTTGAGAAAGTTAAAGGTCTCTTTAAAATCTTCTTCAGTCTCTCCTGGAAATCCTACGATCACATCAACTCCTATACACGCATGTGGCATATACTTCTTGATGCTAGCCACTCTCGATGTATATAATGGAGTGAGATATCTACGTTGCATAGCTTTGAGGATCTTATCTGATCCTGACTGCAGTGGTACATGAAAGTGCGGAAGAAACTTATTGCTTTGAGATACAAATTCAATAATCTCATCAGTTAATAGATTTGGTTCGATGGAGGAAATGCGATATCTCTCTACACCGTCTACTTGGTCTAGCTCTCGAATCAGATCGATAAACATCGCTTCCTTCTTTGGTTTAGTTCCTTCTATCACTTCAGTACCGTTCCCAAAATCACCTAAATTGACACCTGTTAAGACTATCTCTTTCACACCAGAGGCACCTATTTTCTTTGCATTCATTAAAGCATTTTCAATAGTATCTGATCTACTTGCTCCCCTAGCCTGTGGTATTGTACAGAAAGTACATTTATAGTTACATCCATCTTGCACCTTAAGAAATGATCTTGTACGATCTCCAAAACTAAAAGCATCTATGAAACTATTGGCCTCTGATACTTCTCCAGCCATGACCATTCCTTTATCAGTAGTCTTTGATAGACCATCTATATACTTTATGATATTGAATTTCTCTGCCGCACCTAGTACTAAATCTACTCCAGGAATCTCAGATATCTCTTTAGGTTTCAGTTGAGCATAGCAGCCAATTACAACCACTCTTACATTAGGCGAATACTTAAGTGCACGTCTCACTTCATATCTGCACTTCTTATCTGCAAAATCTGTTACTGAGCATGTATTGATGATATAGATATCCGCTCCTTCCTCAATCTTACAAGATCCATATCCGTGATCTTCGAACATACGTCTAATACTACTCGTCTCTGAAAAGTTGAGTTTACAGCCTAATGTATGGAATGCTACGTTAAGTGGTGTTGACATATAATGGTTAGTATTATGATGCAAAAGTAAGATTTTTGGATATTGAATTGGGAATATTTAATGTCATACTTAATTCTTGATCAATTAAACCACTGGATGTTAATATTTCCTAATCTTCATACCATTAGGCCATCTAGTCCATATAGACGATTATCTTTATAGCATATGAATAGAATACTAGTCTTCGTTTTCCTGCTTTCAATATCCTTGATTAGTCATGCACAGAAATCCACGCATACTGTTGTTCAAAAAATAGATGGACTTACTATGGTCGCACCTCCAAGACCATTTAATAGTGATCCTATGCTCGAAATAGCTGAGGTAAATGCTGGATGGATCGCCTTGGTTCCATTTGGATTTACTAGATCTGGAGAAACTGATGTCAAATTCGGATCTGATAGACAATGGTGGGGAGAGCGTACGGAAGGTGTAGAAGATTGCATCCAAAGAGCTCACAAAGCGGGGGTAAAAGTAATGATCAAACCTCAAGTCTATATGCATAATGATTGGGTTGGCCACATGGATTTTGATACAGAGAAGAAATGGAAAAAATGGGAGGATAGCTACCGCAATTACATAATAACATTCGCTAAATTAGCTGCTGATCATAAAGCTGAAATATTTTGCGTCGGAACAGAATTTAAACTTGCTGCTAAAAAGAGAGAAACTTTCTGGAGGTCACTCATCAAAGAAATCAGAACCTTCTATAAAGGAGAAATCACTTACTCCTCTAACTGGGATGGATATCAGACTGTTCCATTTTGGGATGATCTTGATTATGTCGGGCTAAGCGCGTACTTTCCGCTAACTAATGACAAGACACCTAGTGTAGATGATCTAATCAAGAAATGGAGAGACACAAAAAAGACACTCAAGAAACTATCAAGACGAGAAGGAAAGCCAATACTATTCACAGAGTATGGCTATATGTCCATAGATAAATGTGCTTGGAGAGCTTGGGAAATAGAAAAAGAAAGACACAAACTTCCAATCAATGAACAAGCTCAAGCCAATGCACTAGAAGCACTCTACTCAGTATTCTGGGAAGAATCTTGGTGGGCAGGAGGTTTTATGTGGAAGTGGTTTCCTAATGGTATGGGTCACGAAGGGTATTTTGATAAAGACTATACACCGCAAGGAAAATTAGCAGCCAAAACGGTAGCAAAATGGTTTGGTTCAGAGTAATCCAAATTGAGTCTTCAAAATCCCAGTAGAATTATTTGATCCAAGACCATCAACATATGCGAGGAAGGTATCTCTTCCTCTCGTTGAGTTGAAAGCAAATTCTTGAAGGCCTTTTCCTAAATCATATTTTCTTCACTTCACCATGTGCAAAATAACCATCATAAGTCTTCCTCTTGAACGTGTAGCTTCCACTTTCTAATCTTGAAAAATCAATAATCGGGTTTTTATACTCATCCCAAAACCTTTAATTCTGATGCATTAAGGATTTTCTAAAGTTGAAAGAACAATGTTATAAGTGTCCTCTATTTGAACTAGCTTACGTTTAATAATCTGATTTGTATCACTTAGTATTTGAACATTTGAAATAGCAATATTTCCTAATTCATCAAAAAAATAAAAAGTTATTTTAGGCTTCTTTTCGTTTATCTAGATTCAGTATAATGGTTATAAAATCATCATTGCAAAAAGTCAAATCAAGTAACTCACCTTCACAAACAAATGTGCCATAACCACTATACTGATACTCTTCTTTGAAAAATCGATTACCATCTTTATCAACATATCTACTGTAGCTGTCGGTCGGGCTACTCAGAAAAATGAATCACTTTTAGTCTAAGAAATTTCAGTGCCAGCGAAAGCTATCTTACTTTTTGGGCTGAAGGAGTATAGACCTACAGTCATACAGCTACGAAAAAGTAAAAAAATAGATAAAGGCTTATATTCGATAAATCATAATTGTGTAATCAGATAATAGAATTATGTAATTTTAAATCTTAGAAGTGCTTCACCTATAAGAAAAAAGATAATGATAGTTTTCACAATAGCTAACTTACAAAAACAATTAAATAAGGAAAGAGCCAAGGGCAAAACTATAGGATTTACACCAACGATGGGTGCATTACATGATGGTCACGGAGCATTAGTAAGTTTATCTATAGAGCAGAATGACATCAGTATAGTTAGCATATTTGTCAATCCTACACAATTCAATGAAAAAAAAGATTTGAATAACTACCCACGAACGCTCAAGTCAGATGAGAAACTCCTAAACAAACTTGGCAACGTGATCATATTCGCTCCCTCGACGTCTGAAGTCTATCCCAAAGGACTAAATACGAATGTCAAAGTAGGGCTCGGTGGACTAGACGCACAGATGGAAGGCGCATTTCGCCCCGGTCATTTCGAAGGTGTAGTGCAAGTAGTAAAGCGAATGCTAGATATCATTAATCCCACTCAGCTATTTATGGGTCAGAAAGATTTTCAGCAGTTTACTATCATTCAGAAAATGATCGATGAATTATACGTCCCTACACAATTAGTCGTCGTACCGATCCAAAGACAAGACGATGGACTGGCCATGAGTTCGCGTAACGTGAGACTTTTGCCACATGACAAATCTAGAGCTGTAGTTATATACAAAATACTAAAAGCCATAAAGCGTAAAAAATATCACCTCACACCCGAAAAATGCATAAAATATGCGATGAAGCAATGTGATCTAGATGGGTTTAAGCCTGAGTACTTTTATATCGCAGATGGATACACACTTAAGAGTATTAAGTCTTGGGACAAACATGATTATATAGTATGTTGCTGTGCCGTCTGGGCTGGAGATGTAAGACTGATCGATAACATAATCATGAAAAAGCCAAGGTCTCTGAAATTGTATTAAGCGCAATAGTGTGAGATTCAAATTTATTCCTTTTACATAATACTAGTTTCTACTAGCGAAACAACCATAGTGCAAACACTGAACAATACTTCAATTAAATATATCAAAAGACTTAAGTTTGTAACTTTCTCATTTCATATTATTTAATTTTGATTTCATGAGTTATGCTGATGAAAATACTTCAAATATATGAGACTCCTGCCTTTACGATTAACATTCAATTTCTACCTGACTTTTTTTTATACAATTTCTATTAACCTCATATTACTGAAAGCACGTACCTTTACCCTATGTTATTACAAATACACAAATCAAAAATCCATAGAGCTACGATCACACATGCGGACCTCAACTATGTAGGCTCTATCACTATAGACGCGGATCTCGCGGATGCTGCTAACCTTTTCGAAGGTGAAAGAGTACAAATCGTAAATAATAATAATGGTGAGCGAATAGAGACTTATGTCATCAAAGGCGAACGCGAAAGTGGTATTATATGCCTCAATGGAGCTGCTGCACGTAGATGCCAAGTGGGTGATATAGTGATCATCATATCATATGGCCTCATGACTCCCGAGGAAGCAAAGGTGCACGTGCCTACAGTAATATTTCCTGATGAAAACAATAGCCTGAACTAATCCTTGTCCACCACATTCAAAAACATATTCAAGACACTCATATTCTTCGGAATAGGCTTTGCGGTATTATACTGGGTCTTTCATAATCAGCAGATCGCATTTGAAGAGCAATGTATGCTCGAAGGTACAGATATGGATAATTGTAGTCTTTGGGATAAGATGCTCGCTGATCTTTCTAGCGCTGACTTCGGTTGGATAGCTTTAGTGATACTGTGCTTTATGATCAGTAATTTAAGTAGAGCGCTGAGGTGGAATATGCTACTTAAGCCACTTGGTCTAGATGCTAAGCTGCATAATACGTTTGGATCTATCATGATTGCCTATTTTGCTAATCTCACTATACCAAGATCAGGGGAGATTATTAGATCTGTGATGATCAGTCGATACGAAGATGTCGAAATTGAAAAAGCGATGGGCACAATTGTTACGGATAGAATCATAGATGTACTCAGTCTAATGATTGCAATAGGCTTGGCATTCATTTTGTCTTTTGGCAAAATGAATACCTACTTCAAAGAAAATATGGACTTAAATAATACACTAGAACAAATTTTATCATTCCCTGCATTAGCCATAGTTCCGGTCATAGGACTTAGTACAATTTATCTCACCTATCGAAACTGGGATAAGCTCTTAGATACCATGCTAGGGCAAAAAATATATAAGATCGTATCAGGCTTTTCAGATGGCATCAAGTCAATAAAAGATGTAGAAAACGTAACTGTTTTCATCTTTCACTCAGTCATAATTTGGACAATGTATTATGTGATGACCTATTTATGCTTTTTAGCTTTTGCACCTACATCTGACCTTGGATTGGTAGCTGGATTGACAGTCTTTGTATTTGGTAGTTTGGGTATCGTATTCCCTTCTCCAGGAGGGATGGGTAGTTATCACTATCTAGTTGGTGAAGCTCTAGGCTTTTATAATATTGGTGGAGCTGATGCATTCTCTTTTGCCATGATTGTATTCATATCTATCAATCTATTTTGCAATATCTTCTTTGGATTGATATTCATAATTTTGCTTCCTATTATCCATAAAAAGAATACTCTAAATATAGCAGGAAGCTAGAATTTATCAATATTTTCTATTTCTAACACCTTATCACAAGCTGCATCTATCAAGTCGTACACATAGCTAAATTCTCCTTCAAAATAAGGATCTGGAACAGCCCTATTTTGCCCAGGAAAACTATAATTTAATAAGATCTTCACCTTGTCAATATCCCCATCGCTTCTGGCTAATTTGATTACATTCTGATAATTACTTGAGTCCATTACAAGAATCAAATCAAATTTTTCAAAATCCTCTGCGATAAATTTTCTCGATCGCTGATACTCTATATCCAGACCCCTTTCTTTAGCGATCTCCCTTGATCTACGGTCTGCTTTTTCACCATCGTGCCAGCCAGAAGTACCAGCGCTATCTACGTACCATTTCAAATTAGCATCTTTCGCTTTTGCTGCAAGTATTCCCTCAGCTAGGGGCGATCTACATATATTTCCAAGACAGACAGTTAATACATTCATGCGTGTTAAATTGTTATTCAAATGTAAAATAGTTTTCTAAGTTCAACATGTATTTAATTTCCTAGATTACATATTACTAACGTTACGAGTACATTTGCCCTACTTATCATATACACAACAAAACCTGAAAATAGTAAGTAATAATCTCATCAGTGCTATTATGGCGAAAAAAATGGGCGCTGCACTTAAAATATCAAGGTTAACCAACCTAGAATATGTGAGGCCTGACAAACAAGAGATGTTTAGTTCTCTGGGTATAGATAACATCATTAGTCCTACTCAACTAGCAGTACAGGAAATAACAAGACTTTTAGATCATTGTGAAGTGACTGACCACTTCGAATTTGAAGATGGTAAACTATCACTAGTAGGTATTACTATCAATGATTAGTTAACGTTAGAACTATTCTTCTTATAATGAGTTATAAATAATAGATTTGTTCTAACAAATATCAGTACCATTTCTTCAATATATGAGATTAATACTACTTTTAATTACTTCCTTACTTTTTTTAACCGCATTAACCGCTCAAAGGCCAAGTGGCAAGAGAATTGTTAAACAAGTGGAAAGAATCACTATAAAAGGGACACTCCTAGATGCAGAGACTCAACAAACTTTAGAGTTTGCCACTATCTCAGTTCATTCAGTTAAGGATTCTGCTTTGATTGCTGGAGGGGTAACAGATATGAGTGGTAAATTCTCTGTAGAGTCACCTAGTTCTGAAGTATATCTAGCTTTAGATTTCATAGGTTACAAGACTGCTGTAGTAACCGATGTACCGATACCTAATGGATCTAAGGTGATCGATATGAAGATTATATCATTATCACCTGGTGGAGTGAATCTAGATGATATTGAAATTACAGCTGAGCGTAGTGAGACAACTTTCGCATTGGATAAAAAAGTATTCACCGTAGGAAAAGATCTAGCCAATAGAGGCGGTACAGCACAAGAAATACTCGACAATGTACCATCTGTAACAGTAGATGTAGAAGGTAATGTAAGTCTTCGTGGAAGTGAAAATGTACGTATCCTTATAGATGGTAAGCCTTCTGGTCTTATCGGCATAGGTGAAAGTGGAGGACTCAGATCTATTCCATCTAATCTTATATCACAAGTGGAAGTGGTAACTAACCCATCTGCCAAATATGAAGCCGCTGGAACTGCTGGAATTATCAATATTGTACTCAAAAAAGATAAACGTGCAGGATTCAACGGAAGCTTCGAAATGACCTTAGGCAATCCCTCTCAATATGGAGCTGGAGCTAATATTAATTATCGTAGTGGTAAGATCAACTGGTTTGCTAGTTATAATTTGCAATATCGTGAAAGTCCAGGATTTGGAGTTGCTTATCAAAATTATTATCAAGGAGACTCAACCCTCATTACTCAGATAGATAGAGATATGAGTCGTTCTGGGATGTCTCACAATATGAGATTTGGAGCAGATTACTTTCTTACTGATAATCAAACAATCACTGCATCACTCAACTATAGAATCGGTGATGATGACAATACAAATACCATCACATATAGAGACTTAACAGTTCCTGGAATCTTATCATCTACTGATCGTATTATTCCAAGTTTTGATGATCCATATACATTACGAACCGACGACGAACTAGAAGATGAATCTAAGCATGAGTACAGCCTAGATTATCGCAAAAAATTTGTTGAAAAAGGAAGATCGTTAAGTGGTCGAGCTAGTTTTCAAGACAACGGAGAAACAGAACAATCGATCCTAACTAATCAATCATACCAATCAGGACTTTCTCTTGGAAATATCACCAAAGAACAAGTATCTACGAATGACGAAAACGAAACTCGTACTCTTGTACAACTTGACTACAAGCACCCAATAGGAAAAGATGGAAAAATAGAAGTAGGCGGTCAAACGAGTCTTAGAAAGATTCGCAACGACTTCGCAGTATCTGAGAAAGAAGGAGAAGACTTTCTAGAAATCGCAGAAAGAACTAACGACTTTCAATATAATGAAGACGTGCATGCCGCTTACCTGATTTATGGCTCGAAACTCAATAAATGGTCTTACCAAGTAGGGCTTAGATCAGAATATTCGATAGTAAAAACAGAATTACTTCAGACAGAAAAGGTGAATGATAGAGACTACTTTGGATTATTTCCAAGTGCATTTCTAAACTATGACCTACCAGCAGGGCAGTCAATTCAACTGAGTTATAGTAGACGTATTCAACGTCCTAGATTTTGGGATCTAAATCCATTTTTCTCATTTACAGATGAACGAAACTTCTTTAGTGGAAATCCAAATCTGGACCCAGAATACACAGATAGTTATGAAACGCAATACATCAAAATATGGGACAGTGGTAACATAGGTGGTAGTATCTATTACAGACACACAGAAGACGCTCGCCAAAGAATCAAAGAAGTAGATCCATTAGAAGGTACATCGATCACTATACCTGTCAATCTAGCTACTCAGGATAATATAGGATTAGAAATGCTATTCTCATACAGTGGTATAAACTGGCTCAGATTAGACGGAAATGCCAACCTATTTAGAGCGCAGACAGAAGGCGAATACAACGGACAAAACTTTGATGTAGATACTTACTCTTGGACAGGAAGATTGACATCAAGATTTACTTTCTGGGATGGAGCAGACTTCCAAGTCAGAGCCAACCACAGAGCAGGAAGAGAAACACAACAAGGCACAAGAGGGGCGGTAACATCTTTAGACCTAGGGTTTACCAAAGACCTCCTCAATAAAAACCTAACCATTACCTTCAGCGTCAGAGATCTATTCAATAGTCGAAAGCGTATCTATGAGCGCTTTGGTTCAGACTTCTACGAGGATGGAGAATTCCAATGGAGAAATAGATCAGCTTCGCTCACAGCCAATTATCGTATCAATATGAAAAAACAACGAGGCAGAAGCGTTAGATCAAGCGGAGATGGAGAGTTTTAGTTTTCTATTGAAAAATATAATCGATTTGCGCAAGAGCAACTGATGAGTATAGTTGTGTTTTTCTACATATTAGTCGATCGTGTGCTCATCAATCTTTCTCTATAGTCAGGCTTACGGATCACAATAAACGCCCAAATGAAATAACACAAAACAATAAATTTAGCCCAATCTAAAAATAACTGTATTTTTGCAACGTAACTCACACGTATGCATCTATCCAATACTGAAGAAAACTATCTCAAAGCCATATATAAGATAGCTGAACGCAAAAATAAATCAGCTAGCACAAATACTATAGCCAAGTATATCGGTACGGCACCTGCCTCTGTTACTGATATGCTTAAGCGACTAGCTGGAAAGCAAATGATCAACTATGAGCGATACAAAGGAGTTACACTCACAACCATTGGAGGAAGAGAAGCAACACAACTTATCCGTAGACATAGGCTGTGGGAGGTATTCTTAGCTTCAAGGCTGAGATTTAGTTGGGAGGCGGTGCACGATATTGCTGAAGAACTAGAACATATCAAGTCCGAAGAACTAGTGAATAGATTAGACGCTTATCTAGACTATCCAAAGTTCGATCCTCACGGAGATCCTATACCTAATGCTCAAGGAAAATTTACGCTAAGAAATCAGATGTCTCTATCAGCGGCACTACCAGGTAACAAAGTAGTCTTACTTGGCGTACGTGAGCATGAAACTAGCTTTCTTGAATACCTCAATGAACTTAATATTGGCTTAGGTACAGAATTTACAATTAAGGCATTCAATAATTTTGATAAATCTATGAACATCCTTGTAGACCATAATAAAGAGACGTTATTATCAGAGAAAGTTTGTCAGATTCTACTTGTGAAAAAAATATAAATGATTAAACATATACTTACATCGATTCTTTGCTTAGCAACGCTTATTGGTTTTTCACAAGAGAAAATAAAAGTCGTTTCATCTGCTTCTATCTTCCAAGATATGGCTAAAAATATCGGTGGCGACAAGATTACTTCCATGAGCATTGTGCCTATCGGTAGAGATCCACACACCTATACACCTAAGCCGAGTGATGTGGAACTAGTATCTTCTGCTGATCTGATTCTCATCAATGGTCTCACCTTCGAAGGATGGATTACAGAGCTTATAGAAAATAGCGGTACTAAGGCAAAAATAATACTCATCTCTGAAGGCGTAGAACCAATTATAAGTCAGAAATACCACAACGCATCTGATCCTCATGCATGGATGGATGCAATTAATGGAGTAAAATACGTATACAATATATCTGCGGGGTTAGCTTCAATAGATCCAGACAATGCTTTATTCTACGCAGATAACGGGGTGAAATATAATGCTGAGATCAAAAATGCTCATAACTATATTAAAAATCAAATAGCTACTATCCCTATCGAGCAAAGAATATTAATTACATCACACGATGCTTTCCAATATTATGGGCGAGCATATGACATTACACTTAATGCTATAATGGGTATCTCTACAGAATCAGAAGCTCAGAGCAAAGATGTACAGCGAGTAATCAATGTAATTAAAGAAAAAAAGGTGCCTGCAGTATTTATTGAGAGCACGATAAATCCTCAAATGCTTCAACAGATCGCTAATGACACAGGAGTAAAGATAGGCGGAGAACTATATGCTGATAGTTTAGGTGATGAAGACAGCGAAGCGTCTACTTATCTAAAGTTGCTTACTCATAATACTGATGTAATAGTGAATGCACTAACAGGTACATCCATAAAGAGGACAAAGATAGATAGTGATGATACTTCTAATAATCTTTGGATTTACGTCGGGTTAGGGGCTATGATGTTACTCAGTCTATTATTTTTAGTAGTGAAAATAAATAACTAATGGTAACTCCGACCGCAATATCTGTTAAAGGTTTATCTGTATCATACGAACGAAAACGCGTCCTTACCAACATCCATATAGAAGTAGAGAAAGGAAAAGTATATGGCGTAATTGGACCCAATGGTGCAGGTAAGTCTACCCTATTTAAATCTATACTAGGGATGATCGATATTAACACCGGATACATAGAAGTATTAGGTAAAAATGTGGAAGAAATACGTAAAAAGATTGCTTACGTACCGCAACGTGATGAAGTAGATTGGGACTTTCCTGCTACAGTAGAGGATATCGTCCTTATGGGGCGATACCCACATAAAAAAATCTTAGAGAGAATCAATAAAGAAGATCGCCGATTAGCAGCCGAAGCATTGGCTGATCTCGGAATCGAAGAACTCGTAAATCGTCAGATAGGACAACTGTCTGGTGGTCAACAACAAAGAGTATTTATTGCAAGAGCATTATGCCAGCAGGCAGAGATATTTTTCCTAGATGAACCCTTTGTCGGAGTAGATATGCTGACAGAAGAGAAAATTATTACGATACTACATAAACTAGCTGATAAGGATAAAACATTACTTGTAGTACATCATGATTTATCTACGGTCGAAGACTATTTTGATAAAGTAATATTGCTCAATCAGCGACTTATTGCCAGCGGAGATACTAAAGAGACTTTCACCCAGATTAATATTAGTAAGGCATATGGTGGACAGCTTACAATACTAAACCAGACTGAGGGATTCACTGGGAATTAGCAATTTGATCGATCGATAGAAATTCATTTCTTATATTGGTGTTCAATTTGAAATCCAATAATACTTATGCATTCAGCCATTCTATTATCTCTACCCTTCTCTAATGATGCGATTACGCTCGGACTACTCATATGTATTCTAGCTGCTATTTTCTACACATCATCCCTTGAAAGTGTCGGATGGAAGAGGTTTTACACCTTTGTTCCATCATTACTTTTATGTTATTTCATACCAGCATTATTCAACTGGCCATTTGGCATTATCACAGGAGAAGGATCTAATCTATATTATGTAGCCTCTAGATATTTATTGCCAGCAAGCTTAATACTATTCTGTCTAGGAATTGATTTCAAGGGATTACTCAATCTTGGACCAAAGGCAATTATTATGTTCTTAGCTGCATCTGTGGGTATTATTATTGGTGGACCTATAGCATTACTTGTAGCATCTAGCATTATGCCAGACGTTATTGGAGCAAGCACAGATGATCTTTGGAAAGGATTGTCGACTATAGCAGGAAGTTGGATTGGTGGTGGAGCCAATCAGACCGCAATGAAAGAGATATACGAAGTGAGCGATAATCTATTTGGTACTATGATTGTCGTGGATGTCGTAGTAGCTAATATATGGATGGGGTTCCTATTGTATGGTGCCAACATTAGTGATAAAATAGACGAAAAACTTGGTGCGGACAACAGTGCTATTTCTGAACTTAAACAACGAATCTCAGATTACAGAGCCAATGTAGAAGAAATGCCAACTGTCAATAAATTATTTACCTTAATGGCTATAGCCTTTGGAGGAGTAGCAATTGCCCATCTTGGATCAGAATTAATTGTTCCAATTATGGAAAACAACAAAGAGACACTTCAGTCTCTCAATATTACATCACTTACTTCTAGCTTTTTTTGGATCGTGGTGATATCAACTACTTTCGGATTAACGCTTTCTTTTACCAAAGCTCGTAAGCTAGAAGGTGTGGGTGCATCTCGCTGGGGAAGTATATTTATATATGTATTAGTGGCTACTATAGGTATGAAAATGAATCTCGGTGAAGTATTTGATAATCTTGGACTATTTGCCATTGGAATCATATGGATGCTAATTCACGTCATCATCTTATTGATCGTAGCTTATTTTATCAAAGCACCGTTTTTCTATGTAGCAGTCGGTAGCCAGGCCAATATTGGAGGAGCAGCGTCTGCGCCTATTGTAGCTGCAGCTTTCAGCCCTAGTTTGGCTCCTGTTGGAGTGTTGATGGCAGTATTGGGTTATGCACTTGGAACATACGGAGCGATCATTTGTGCTCAGCTAATGAGTGCTGTCAGTGGATAGGCAATAGCATGAGTTGCAAACGCGCTTAGACGCAGTGCAATGTATCCAAGTGTTTGTTTTTAGCAAACCAAACGTTGATGATCATCCTTAAATACCGTTAAATGATATTGATAGGCTGACAGTATTAATCATGTCAGCCTAATTTGACTTTCAAAGTTTGCAAGGTCTCTATCTATAGATCTTTATCTCGTAAACAAAATTTCATATCTTATTGATAATCAAGGGTAATCGTTACCAATAGTATCTTCAATAGGATAATATCTCAATATTTTTTTTATCTTTGCAGCCCTTTAAGAACAATTTGATTATGAGTAAAAAAAGAGTACTATTTATTACCCAGGAAATGAATCCGTATACGGCATTAGGGGAGATATCTGATTTTGTCAGAAAATTGCCTCAAAAGACTGTAGAGAAGGGATTCGAGATCAGAGTGCTTATGCCAAAATTTGGTAGCATCAATGAAAGAAGACACAGACTTCATGAGGTAGTAAGATTATCAGGAATGAATATCATCGTAGATGATGAGGATTATCCATTAATCATTAAGGTAGCATCACTTCCAGGAGCAAGACTTCAAGTGTACTTCTTAGATAATGAGGAGTTCTTCAAAAGAAAATTCATCTTCCATGACAAAAACGAAAAAATATACGAAGACAATGAAGACCGAATGGTATTCTTCTGTAAAGGTGTTTTAGAGACTGTTAAGAAATTTGGCTGGGCTCCAGACGTTATTCACTGTCACGGATGGATGACCAGTCTAGTACCTAAGTATATCAAGACTGTATACCAAAACGATCCTATCTTCCAAGACAGCAAAATTGTATATAGTTTATATAATAATGACTTGAGTGAATCCTTTACAGCCAAGTTTCTCGAGAAAGCTGCTATTAACGATCTTGGTCCTGAGCAGCTTGCTGAATACATGGTTGGAGATAAAGCTACACTGGCAAAAGGTGTGCTTAATCACATAGATATCTTAATAGAGGGAAGCGAATCATATGATGACAACGTTAAATCACTTATAAATGCTACTGAAGCAAGGGTGATACCTTACATAGAAGAGATTGAGGAATCTGTAATGCAGTGTATTGAATTATATAAGGAGATTACTGCAGAAGAAGAGGAAGAAGAAGCATAGTTAGAAATAATACTTATTAATATACATACATGTACAGATTACTGTTGAGTTTTACACTTGCCTTGACTCTATTAGGATACAGTTGCAATGATCCTATTACGATCGGTATCCCAACCGAAGATGATTTAGAGATTATTTATTCAGATACTTTTTCATTGAATACTAAAACTATCCAAGGTGAAACTACATCAACTTATGACCTAGGAGTAAACTATACGACCTTCCTTCTAGGATCGCTAGATAATTCTATATTCGGTAAAAGTACGTCTGATATATATGTAGAAATTGATTTTGCAGGAAGTCTTCCTGACTTTAGTGATGCCGTATTAGATTCTACTGTTCTTATTTTAGAATATGCAGAAAATGGCTTCTATGGTGACACCTTAGCTACATTCGACATTGAAATAAGAAGAATGCTAGAACGCATGGATGGTGATACTATATTATCTGATCAGACATGGAGCATAGATCCTACCGTAATTGGTAGCAGATCCATAGTACCTTCTAGATTTGACTCAATAACTATAGCTAGTCATGAAGCTGGTGGCGAACTTATAAAAGTGGGACCACAACTTAGAGTGCCTATGACAAATGAATTTGGACAAGAATTAATTGACGCAGAATCTACAAATTACGTTAATAGTGATGCCCTCATAGAATTTATTAATGGACTTAATATCTCAGCTACAACTAGCAGTAGTTCTATGATGGGATTGGACTTTAGTGACATTACTAATTTTTCAGGTACTAATAAATTAAGAATATATTATACCACTTCAGCAGCAACTTCGGATACTACAAAAGTGTTTGACTTTTCCTTTAGATCTCGTACAGCGTCTACGTTTGTGCATGACACACAAGGAGCAGATATTGAAAATTACTTAGCGGACGAAAATTTTAATAATGACGATCTTTTATTTTTCCAAGGAATGTCAGGGGTAGAAGGTCAAATTGACTTTCCATCAATAGAAGAACTCAGAGACAAGATAATTAACAAAGCAGAATTAATATATTATAGTTTATCAGACCCCAATGAAACAAATATGATTAATTCGCCTGTTGATATTTCTACTCTAACATACATTGACGTTGATGGAGAGAGGACATTAACTTCTGATGCATCATTTGGTATCAACCCTGGACCTTACAGTTCAGTACTTGGTGGTATACCTGAACTTATTGATGAGACGAACGGTATTTATCGAACCTCCGTTAATCTGACTAACCACTTTCATACTGTATTTAGTCAAGAGGGTGTTAGTGAGTCGGTAATATTAACTCCATTACAACGTTCTGAAAGATCATCAAGAACTATTATATTTGGATCAGGAAGTACGCAATACAAGCCAGTATTAGAGGTTACATACACGAACATTTAGATAAGTGTTTTCGTATCTATCAAATGACTAACCCAAAAAAATCAACTAAACCCTAACTATTTATGGTTAATTTATGTCTTTGTTGTAATAAAAAATACATAGTATAATGTGTGGAATAGTTGCATACATTGGTGAAAAAGATGCTTACCCTATCATCATAGAGGGACTCAGAAGATTAGAATATAGAGGTTACGATAGTGCGGGTATCTCTATACTTAACGGTAATATACAGACGGTAAAGAAAAAAGGCAAAGTGCAAGCACTTGTAGATGCTGCAGCAGATGTCAATTTGGTAGGCACTTTAGGAATAGGCCATACAAGATGGGCAACTCATGGCAAACCAGATGATATCAATGCTCACCCACACATCTCAGGAAATACGAGGTTATCTCTCATTCACAATGGAATCATAGAGAATTACGCTATTCTTAAAAAAGCTCTTTCAGAGTTAGGCCACGAATTTCGCTCAGAAACAGATACTGAAGTACTAATACACTTAATAGAAGAATATCAAACAAGACATAGTTGTGAACTAGAAGAGGCAGTTAGACTTGCACTCAAAAAAGTAGTTGGAGCATATGCGATAGTAGTTATAGATAGTCAAGACCCCAATACAATCGTAGGAGCACGAAAATCTAGCCCGCTAGTATTGGGTATAGGAGAAAATGAGTACTTCTTGGCATCTGATGCAACTCCTATCATCAAATACACCAATAAAGTAGTTTACTTAAATGATGAAGAAATAGTAAAGATATCACGTAATGGGACTTTCAGCATCAAAACAATAGGCAACGAGCTAATACAGACTCCTACTATCAAAGAACTAGATCTTAAATTGGAAGAGTTAGAAAAAGATGGCTTTGATCATTTCATGCTCAAAGAAATATTTCAGCAGCCCACGACTATAGCTGAAAGTATGAGAGGCCGAATCAACGCAGACGAAGGATGGATACTCCTCAATGGACTAGAGAAGTATATGAAACGATTCATGAATGCCAAACGTATTACTTTAGTGGCATGCGGAACCTCATGGCACTCAGCACTGATAGCCAAGTATTTATTTGAAGAGTTGGCTCGTATTCCTACTGATGTAGAATACGCTTCAGAATTTCGTTATAGAAATCCTATAGTCTATTCTGATGATGTAGTCATAGCTCTCTCTCAAAGTGGAGAAACGGCAGATACCTTAGCCGCTCTTAAATTAGCTAAAGATAAAGGAGCAATTACATATGGTATCGTAAATGTAGTAGGGTCTTCTATTGCTCGTATTACAGATTCTGGATCTTATATACACGCAGGACCAGAAATCGGAGTGGCTAGTACTAAGGCATTTACAAGTCAGCTAGTCGTATTGACTCTCATGGCAATTAGATTAGGTCAAGAAAAAGCAAATATATCGGAAGAGGATTTCAGAGCGCTTCTACAAGCTATGGAAGATCTTCCGCGCAGAGTAGAAAAAATACTTACCCTAAATGATAAAATTAAATTCATAGCAGGTGAAATCCAAGGAAGCAATCATGCACTCTATTTAGGTAGAGGCCTTAACTTCCCGATAGCACTCGAGGGAGCACTCAAACTCAAAGAAATTTCATACGTACATGCCGAAGGTTACCCTGCAGCAGAGATGAAACACGGTCCTATTGCCTTGATAGATGAAAATATGCCTGTAATAGTTTTAGCTACCAATCTAAGTGCTAGGGAAAAAATCATTTCAAATATACAAGAAGTCAAAGCAAGAAAAGGAATTGTCATAGCCATCGTAAAAGAAGGAGATGAAATAATCAAAGAAATGGCAGATTACACTATAGAAATTCCAGGTACAATGGAGTCACTTACTCCATTACTATCAGTAATCCCTCTACAACTACTCTCATACCATATTGCAGTTATGAGAGAGTGCGATGTCGATCAGCCACGTAATCTTGCTAAATCCGTGACTGTAGAGTAATAGACTCAAGATCATAATAAAAATATAAATAATGCAACTATACGCACTAGAATACAATTCAGAAAGAGAAAACCTTATTATCTCAGAGCATGGAAGACATGTACAGAAGCTCATCAATCATGCGATAACAATAGAGGATCGAAGTAAGAGACAACGCTTCGTAGAGTCTGTAGTCAACCTCATGCATCAAATGAACCCGCAGACTAAGAATGTCGCTGAATACAAAGAAAGACTCTGGAAACATGTATTTCGCATCTCTGACTACAAATTAGATGTAGATGCCCCCGAGGGCGTGCTTATCACAAAACCTAGTGAAGACAAAAGAGTAGCAAATCTTGGATACCCTAAAATGGAAAAGAGATTTCGTCATTATGGTCGTAATGTACAAGAACTTGTACGTAAGGCACTAACGATGGAAATAGGCGAAAAGAGAGATGCCTTTGTAGAAATTATCGGATCCTACATGAAACTCGCGTACCGTACTTGGAATAGAGAGCATTACGTTAATGATGAGATCATTATGGCTGACCTGAGAGCCTTATCAAAAGGAGAATTAGTCATGAGTGATGATATTACTTTCAATAATCTGAAATATACTCCACCTAAGCCTCACAATCGAGGTAGAAACCAAGGGAACAAAAATAGAAACAACCGTAATTCTAATAGCAGAAACTCTAACAATAGAAACAACAATCGTAATAGAAATCGTAAATAGACACCAGTAAGCAATTAAAATGCCATAAATGAATAATAGTTGATATACATCGTTTACTGTCTGATCGCTATATATTATAAAAATATTTAATACATTAGAGCCAATATTCCATAAGGAGTATTGGCTTTTTTAATTTAAGCGAACAGGATATAAACTAAATAGTATAATTGAGTCAATATGTTCGCTAAAGATTAAGCCTTAAACATATACCATTCAACAGAAGATATAGTATGAACAGTGAATCATTCAGAGTACAAGGAAACGCAAATCTAAGTGGAAATATCACACCGCAGGGAGCAAAAAATGAAGCATTACAGATACTTAGTGCAGTATTGCTTTCAGAAGATAAAATACGTATCAACAATGTACCAGACATCCTAGATGTACGTAAGCTAATAGAGCTACTCATAGGTTTGGGTGTAAAAGTAGAAAGACATGCTGACGAGGAGTTTACTTTCCAAGCAGACAATATAGATTTAGACTACTTTGCTTCACAGACTTACTTAGACAACGCCAGGCGTATCCGAGGATCAGTGATGTTGATGGGACCACTTCTTGCAAGATTTGGACGAGCATACCTACCTAAGCCAGGTGGTGATAAAATAGGTAGACGTAGATTAGATACACACTTTGGAGGATTCAAAAAATTGGGTGCAAATTTTAAGTTTGATGAGTCAGGAGAACAATTTTTCCTAGAAGCAGAAAAACTGAAAGGAGCTTACATACTCATGGATGAAATATCAGTAACTGGAACAGCCAACATAGTGATGGCGGCTGTACTCGCTGAAGGTAAAACTCAAATCTATAACGCTGCGTGCGAGCCATACTTACAACAACTTTGTAAAATGCTCAACCGAATGGGCGCCAAGATACAAGGTGTAGGGTCTAACCTACTAACTATAGAAGGTGTAGAAAAACTAGGTGGTACCGAACATAGAATACTACCAGATATGATAGAGATCGGTAGTTTTATCGGTTTGGCAGCTATGACGCAGTCATCTATTACGATAAATAATGTATCGATACCAGATCTCGGTGTAATCCCTGCGATATTCCGTAAGATGGGTATCCAATTAGATATCCAAGGAGATAATATACATATCCCTGCCCAAGATGTATATGAAATACAAAATTTCATAGATGGATCTATCTTAACAGTATACGATTCTCCATGGCCTGGATTTACTCCAGATCTTATGAGTATACTCCTGGTGGTAGCTACTCAAGCCAAGGGATCAGTTCTTATCCATCAAAAGATGTTTGAGAGTAGGCTATTCTTTGTAGATAAGTTAATAGATATGGGTGCTAAAATTATATTATGTGATCCGCATAGAGCCACTGTAATCGGTATGGCCAGACAAAATCAACTGCGTGGTATAGAGATGAGTTCTCCAGATATCAGAGCCGGTGTTTCTCTACTAATAGCCGCATTGTCTGCTAATAGTGAGAGTATAATCCATAACGTATCTCAGATCGATCGTGGATACCAAAATATCGATACAAGACTCAATACAATAGGTGCTCAGATAGAGAGAATAACTGTATAGAGTGCGATCGATGACAAAAATTTTAAAATTAACAAATGTGCAACTCCTTGAAAATCTAATCATTTGTGTAAATAAGAGTCATTTCACAATAAAAGATAGAGATAAAAACTGTAAACAGATTTTACAACTTTATGTCGCATGTAATCTATCTCAATAATCTAATTTCTGCGTCAAAACTAATCATCGTATCTACGGTCAAATTTGTAATCGTTATTGGATTGTATTAGTAAGCGAATGAAGCCATAGAATTTTCCTACGTTTTTCGTCTTGAACTAATGCTATTTAAACTAAATTATTTCCCCTGCATTGAATAATACAATCTAATACAAGTCCTCATCGTTTTTAGGAGTCCATTTATGTCAGATTAAATTTCTTATTTCTTCAAATAATTCAAATCCCCAATACAACTATTTGTTTTCACTTTTGAAAAAACAGCATAGTTAATGTTCAAAATAAACTAGCTTCAGTTAATTTAGCCAGCAGTATCGACGACAATAAAACGTTTGGTGTGAAAAAAAGAAACACTTACTTGCTCCTCATGGTTACATACTCTATCAACATCTTGAGTGATGCCTTAGTTTCGCTATCCGGAAACTCATCTAATATGTCAAATGCTTCTTGTTGAAACTCGAGCATCTTCTGATTTGCGTACTCCAAACCTCCACTAGCTTTTACGAAAGCTACTACTTCTGTAACGTACTTTTTGTTCTTCTCTGACTTACTAACGTATCGGATATACTTTTTTCGATCTGAGATATTAGCATTCTGTAAGGCATAGATGAGTGGAAGTGTCATCTTCTTCTCTTTTATGTCAATACCTACGGGTTTACCGATATCCTTATCTCCGAAGTCAAATAAATCATCTTTAATTTGGAAAGCCATACCTATTTTCTCACCGAAAAGTTCCATTCGTTCTATCAACTTAGAGTCTTCTGTTGTCGTAGATGCTCCTACTGCACATGATGCAGCTAGTAAACTAGCAGTTTTGCGATTAATGATGTCATAGTATACTTCCTCTTTTATATCTAATCTACGAGCTTTCTCTTGCTGAAGGAGCTCACCTTCGATAACCATCTTTACAGACCTAGATAATAGCTTGAGTTGATAAAACTGATTATTCTCCAACGCCAAAAGAAGGCCTTTTGATAATAGATAATCACCTACTAGAACTGCTATCTTATTTTTCCAAAGTGCACTAACAGAGAAAAAGCCTCTTCGCTTATCTGCATCATCTACGATATCGTCATGTACCAATGTGGCAGTATGAAGCAACTCAATCATACTTGCTGCGAGATGAGTATTCTTATTGATTTCACCATGAAGTTGAGCTGCTAAAAATACTAACATTGGCCTCATTTGCTTCCCCTTACGCTGTACGATGTAGTACATGATTTTATCTAACAGCGCCACATTAGACTTCATTGAGTCGCGAAAGTGAGACTCAAATTCTTTAAGATCAGTTTGTATTGGTGATTGAATCTGTTTGAGAGAGGTTTTCATAGAATGCCAGCTACAGGCGATTGTGTCAGTTAAGAGTGTGAAAGATACATCTAACTATCATCAAAACTGCCTATTTTGTTTAGCAAATAGCTAGCTATCTACAATTCTACCATTTAATTTGAATTTGCTACAAAGGCAACTCAAATATGATATATCGTAACATATCGATATCTTTGAAAAACTTTAACTTTGTAAATCAATATAATTGGTAACTATCCGTGTTAGAATTTTTTAGACGTAATCTCTTTTTGAATAGCCTCATGCTGTTACCCTATACCTTAATGGTTAGGATTGAGAGTCTATTGCATGCTGATCAACCTACTTACGCTAGCGACATATCTCCTTTTATAGCTTGGACAAATGAAATCATACCTTCTTTATTAGTACAAAATTTATTGGCCTGTATACTTGTCTTTCTTCAGGCTGTCTATATAAATAAAATAGTTATAAAACACCGTATAAATGTCCAGATTACCTTATGGCCTGGACTAGTGTATATCCTCCTATGTAGTATCGTTCCTCAATGCACTTATCTTTCCGCAGTATTGATTGCCAATTTATTTATATTAGTAGCATTCTCTGATATATTCAAGATATATAAACGCCCATTTGCAATAAAATTTATTTTCAACAGTGGTATCTTCATAAGTATTTCTGCCATGATATACCCACCATATATCGCATATTTGTTAACTGGTTTTATAGGATTGTCAATTATCCGATCATTTAAAACTAAAGAGATGCTTCAGTACCTCTCAGGCATATTAGTACCGTTTATGTTATTTGGAAGTTGGACTTTTTATTGTGGTACATTTCAAGAAAAGATGGTTGGGCTCGTGAAAGTTAAATTTGGATTTTCTTCGGATATCATGCCAATAGATACAAACGGATATATATTTATAGGGCTCATTTTTCTTTTTATCATTATTGCCATATTCTCTTATAATTCCTATAGTATGAAGAAAAGGATACAAGTGCAAAAAAAAATAAATATCCTCTTTTGGATGATTTTAAGTGCCCTGATCGCATTATTTATCAGTGATAGTCTTAGTATAGATCATCTACTAATGTTGTCCGCACCTCTAGGTATATTGCTAAGTATGAATCTATTAAAAATTAAAAGTGCAATCTTCTCAGAATTGATACACTTAGGAATTATCATCCTCATTTTCGTATTACATTTTGAAATACTAATCTTATAGACCTACTCTTCAATAATATTTCCAAAATATTAATACCTTTTGAAGAATAAAATTTGTGTTTTGGGTATAAATCAGCATTATCATTCACGTTTGTGATACAGAACTAATTTCTTATTTAACAAGTATCAATGACCATCATAAAAATTTGGGCCACGATTGATTAGTTAATGTTTTATTAATCGTACAATGATGATTGAAGTCTGCCTAGTATTAGTATACATTTGAAAATTAGGCATTTTAAACTTAATAACTAATCAAGTTATGATAATACAATCAATATACACCGTACTCTTAGTACTTACAGGGATTAATTTATCTACTACTGATACTATTCCTGACCCTATCAAATGGTCTTTTACTGTAGAAAAAGTAAGTGATCTAGAATACGTTCTAGTGGCAACTGCCGACATCAAGAAAGACTGGTACTTATATTCTCAATACAATACAAATGAAGGACCAGTACCTACAAGCTTTACTTTCTCAAAATCACCTACAATCTTGATGTTACAAAATGTAAAAGAAGAAGGAAAGGTTATCGAAAAACACGACAAACTGTTTGAAATGGTAATATCCAAATACAAGTCAAAAGTGGTATTCCGACAGAAATATAAGTCTACAAATAATACTGCAAACATCACAGGATACGTCACCTACATGGCTTGCAACGAATTAAGATGCCTACCTCCTAAAGATCTAGAATTCAATGTGAGCCTTTAATACGGTATTATTATATATTTTCGTGCTTGTCGTTTTGATTTATTCATTTTGGCAATTAACGAAATCACTACTTAATTAACCAATTGAAGTTATTCTGATCTTTTAATAGTTCTAATATCTTCGACGATAGTAAACCCCATCTATCATGATGAATAAGATATTATTCAGTCTCCTAGCTATCATTACAATAGCTAACACTTCTTACAGTCAACTCAAAAATCCGGTAAAGTGGAAGATAGGAATAGAATCTGCTGAAGACGGCATGTACAATATCGTATATAAGGCCACTGCTGAATATGGATGGACAATATACTCTCAGCATACAAGTGATGATGGTCCAGTACCTACTGAGATCGTATACGAAGATTTTGCTGGTATCCGCTTAGAAGGAGATAATATAGAAAGCGGTCACAAGAAAGAAGGCCCAGATCCACTATTTGAAAATGTCAATGTAGTCAAGTATCTCTCCGATCAGGCATTTGTCATCAAACAAAAGATATCTGTTAAAGATGCATCTATACCTGTAATAGGATATCTGACCTATATGACTTGCGACAATAAGCAATGTCTACCGCCTACTGATGTAGATTTTAATCTAGAATTACCCGCTGTCAATTCTGATAATGAAGCAGACTCGAAACCAATGTCTATAACTATGGGAGGTGACTATGTTGGTGATACTGACCAATCAAGCGGAATTTTAAATCCAGTTACTTGGAAATGGACAAAAGAAAAAAAATCTGAGACGCAATATAAGTTGGTATATACTGCAGCTATACAAGAAGGATGGACTGTCTACTCACAATTTACTAGTGATGATGGACCTGTACCTACAGAGGTCTACTATGAAAATGCTGAAGGTATTACTCTTGATGGTAAAAGTATAGAATCAGGTCATAAAAAGGAAGGTCCAGATCCATTATTTGACAATGTCAATGTAGTAAAGTATCTAGCCGATCAACCATTAACAATTACTCAAAATATTACGCTAACTGATAAGACTAAGCCCGTAAGTGGATACCTAACGTATATGGCTTGTGATGCTACGAAGTGTCTGCCACCAACAGATGTAGAGTTTAGTTTTTTAATGGATGGCAATTCTACTAGAATAAATAATACTGAAATAGCATTATCATCTGAAGACAAAGTAGATCAAAGTAGACCTCAATTAAGAGCTACTTACAATGCTCCTGTAAGTGACTGTGGAGCTGGAGGAAGTAGCGATAGTGATTCTAAGAGTTTCATATGGCTATTCTTCGCAGGTATGCTAGGTGGCTTTGCTGCATTGATGACTCCATGTGTATTTCCTATGATCCCTATTACCGTTAGTTTCTTTACTAAGGATACCAAGCGTAGTGGATTAATGAACGGATTGATCTATGGATTGTCCATTATAGTAATATACGTAGCTCTAGGATTGTTAATCACCATATTCGCAGGACCTGAAGCGCTCAATGCCTTGTCTACAAATTGGATCGCCAATATAGCTTTCTTCGTAATATTCATAGTTTTTGCATTCTCATTCTTTGGATACTACGAACTGACTTTACCTAGCTCTTGGACTACAAAGACGGATAGTATGGCAGATAAAGGTGGTCTTTTAGGGATTTTCTTTATGGCTGCAACACTTTCATTAGTTTCATTCTCTTGCACAGGACCCATAGTAGGATCCGCACTAGTGGCAGCTGCTAATGGTGGATACGTAGGACCATTAGTTGTAATGTTAGGATTTTCATTAGCTCTAGCCCTTCCTTTTGGATTGTTTGCAGCATTCCCATCATGGCTTAATTCTTTACCAAGATCAGGTGGCTGGATGAATAGTGTAAAAGTAGTACTAGGCTTTTTAGAAGTAGGATTTGCTTTCAAATTCCTCTCTACTGCCGATCTCACTCAACACTGGGGTATACTTCCATACGAAGTTTTCATGGGTATCCTGATCGCAGTAGCTGTAGCCATTGCATTATACCTATTCGGATTTATTAAATTTCCACATGATAGTAAAATTAAGAAGCTTAGCAATACACGTAAGATATTAGGTGCCACTTTTGCGGTTCTGGCCATATATCTCTGTACTGGATTTACAGTAAACAAAGACACTGGGATTTATAATTCCCTTTGGCTGACTAGTGGATTTTCGCCACCAGTAAATTATAATTTGCTCTTAGAGAAAGGGAAAGCTGATGAAACAATAAAAGCTAAATACCCATCATTCACCAAATGTGCTAACAATATCGATTGCTTCAAAAATTACTTCGAAGGACTTGAATATGCTAAAGAAGTGAATAAGCCTGTATTTGTAGATTTCACAGGCCACGGATGCCAAAACTGCAGACGTGTAGAAGATCAATATTGGGTAAATGATAATGTCCGTCGTATACTCAATGATGAAGTAGTACTAGTATCGCTTTATGTAGATGATAGAGAAGCACTAGAGAAGCCTTTTATCTCTGCATATGACGATAAAAAGAAACGTAATGTAGGTAACCAATGGGCAGATTTCCAAGTGGTGAATTTTGAAAGAAACTCACAACCTTGGTATACTTTAATAACTACTGAAGAGCAGGTAATCACCCAACCACAGGGATTTGACTACTTCAATAGTCGAAATGGTGCAGAAACTTACACTGAATATCTAGAGTGTGGTCTCAAAGAGGCTTCCAAACTGATGAAATAAAGATTGGTTAGATTTTTTACTTGTTATGAGGTGACTTTCTTTTGTTTGTTAATTTCAAGGATACTAATGCAAGTTTAAATAGGAGAAAAGACAACGACTTAGAATACATTACTTAAGCGCTTCCAAAGCTGCGCGAATAGAACCTTTATCCAATAACAATTTTTTAGCTTTCTCATAAGCCAGTCCTGTACGCTCTACTACTAGATTGGTACCTCTATCTACAAGTTTGTTATTGCTGAGTTGCATGTCTACCATACGATTACCTACAACCCTACCCAATTTGACCATTACTGCGGTGGTGAGCATATTGAGTACTAACTTTTGTGCTGTACCAGATTTCATGCGTGTACTACCTGTGACAAACTCTGGACCTACTGGCACAGCAACAGGAAATTTAGATTGCAATTCTATTGGGCTCTCTTCATTACACACAATACACCCAGTTGGAATACCTTCTTCATTACATTTTTGCAATCCACCCAATACATACGGTGTGGTGCCTGATGCTGCTATTCCTACTACTATGTCTTGTGTATTTAGTCCATATTCAGCTAAATCATTCCATGCTTGCATCGAATCGTCTTCAGCAAATTCTACTGCTTTACGGATGGCTCTGTCACCTCCAGAGATGATACCTACTACCCAATCATGTGGCACTCCAAATGTAGGTGGACATTCTGATGCATCTACAATTCCTAATCTACCACTTGTACCTGCTCCGATATAAAATAACCTTCCGCCATCTTTCATCTGTTGGTATACTGCGTCTACTAGTTTTTCGATTTGTGGTAATTTGGATTGTACTAAAAGTGGTACTTTTTGATCTTCTTGATTGATTGATAGAAGAAGTTCTGATGTGGTCATCCTGTCCAAATCATTGTAAAGAGATTCTGATTCTGTTATGCGGTTCATTTTGATTTTAATTGTCTTTTTTACGTATATATCTTTGTCTACCGACATTTCTACTTTTGCATTACCCAAAACGAAATCAAAACTCTTGGTGTGTTTAATGCACTAAATAATTCCTTATTCAATTTCGCCGCTCCCGCAACGCTCTTCACTCTCTAATGCCAACCTAGTGTCTTGTTTAAACCAACTTCGAACTCACTGTCTTATTAACTTATATTTACTGACGCTGCCTAATTAATCATTCTTTGGTTCACGCGAAGAAGAAATAAACCAAAGGCCAATGAGTGTAATAAATCCATTGAGTGCTATGATGGTATGCCCAAATGTAAATCCTCCTAACCAAGCAACTGAATTAGTATTAATAAAATACGAGATGATCGGTGCAGTGATACAAATAGGAATAACCAAATTGTCTTTGATCAATCTCTTAGTCAATATACCAAAAGTAAACAAGCCTAATATCGGTCCATAAGTATATCCAGCAAATGTAAATAGTTGATTGATAATCGAAGTCTCTTCTAGCTGTTTGGCTAATAATATAGTTACTAATAATACCAGAGAAAATCCTACATGCACTATCAATCTTGTTTTCCTCTTTAAGGATTCAGATCTTTCTTTTTTACCAAAATCCAAAAAGTCTAAACAGAAAGTAGTCGTCAATGCCGTCAATGCAGAATCTGCTGATGAATAAGCCGCCGCTATCAATCCAAGTATAAATACAATACCAATTATAGATGGCAAATGATTAAGAGCTATAGTTGGATATATTTGATCTCTGACTTCTGTAAATTCTATTCCTTCTTTTGAGGCATATATATACAGCAAGGCTCCAAGAGAAAGAAACAGAATATTGGCGAAGATGAGAATGAAACTAAAAGTAAAAATATTTTTCTGTGACTCACCTAAAGTTTTGCAAGTAAGGTTTTTTTGCATCATATCTTGATCCAAGCCTGTCATTACTATGGCCATAAGCGCTCCAGATATAATCTGCTTATAGAAATTATTAGGGTCTACCCATCCAGTATCAAAGTAAAACATCTTGGAATATTGACTCTCTTGAATCATATCAACCATACCAGAGAAATCTGTATTGAGACCCTGCATAATATAATAGATAGTCATAATCACAGCTCCTAACATACATACCGTCTGCAGTGTATCCGTCACTACGATAGTCTTGATACCTCCGCTAAATGTATACACCCAGATGAGTACAATTGTAATTAGTACAGTCCAAAAAAATGCAACGCCTAATGGATCCATAAGAAACTCCTGTAGTACTATAGCCACCAAAAACAATCTGAAGGCAGCTCCTACGACTCTCGACAATATGAAAAATGCTGATCCTGTCTTATGGGATTGAGGGCCGAATCGATCACCTAAGTAACTATAAATCGTAGACACGCCCAACTTATAGTATATGGGCAAGAGTACAGTAGCAATTACAAAATAACCTATTAGAAATCCTATCACCATCTGCATCCAACTGAATCCTACATTCTTGTTGTAAAGTAGGTCGCCTGAATCGCTGAGATAAGTATGTGGAGCTCCCACCGCGCCAGGAAGAGATATAAATGTTACTCCTGACAAACTAGCTCCTATCATCCCAATAGCAACTAACAACCATGGTGAGCTACGTTTTGCCGTAAAGAAGGTCTCAGTATCAGCCTCACGAGATGTAAACCAAGATACTACCATCAATAGTGAGAAATACAGTACAATAATTGATATTATAGTAGTAGGGCTTATATTTCCCATAGTAATGGCTATGATTAGTTGTGGATGTGAATATAAGGGATTTATGTAATTCTCAGTCTTCAGTTCGCAGAGACAAAGAAAAGTGTTCATCCTTATTGATGTTGCTTCACTATTAGTATGTCCAAATGAATTACATTTACGGACACAGAAATCTTTTAAATGAATATAATCAAAAGTGCCTGGAATTACTATTGTCCTAGATGTCGAAAGGGTAAAATATTTACCGAACCGTTAGTCATCTCTGATCCTCTTAATATGCCAGAAGAATGCTCAGTATGCGGGCAAAAGACAAATCCAGAGCCTGGGTTTTACTACGGATCAATGTTCCTTTCTTATATCATGTCTGGATTTTTATTGCTTGGTAGTGCATTACTATTGGTATTCTATTTTGACTGGTCAGCTAATCAAGCAATGGCATTTGTCCTATTCCTTGCGGTAATGATGTATTTCAAGATACTTAGAGTCTCTAGATCGATATGGATACATGCGGTAGTGCAATATGATCCAGAATCTAATTATACAAAATAAGCAATTTGTATAATATCTTGATATTACCTTCTATTAGCGCACTTAACTTATCTTTAGGCTTTTACCTATAGACAAGCCCAGGAGCATATCGTTACAGAATAAGTGAATATATCTATATCATACAAAAGTATATACCATATCATAGCCTTAGCTATCACGCTTTTGCTTTACAGCTGCGCAAGTACAGGTAATCCTAGTGGAGGATCTAGAGACAAGATTCCACCCAAGATTCTTGATGAAAAGTCTACGACCAACTTCCAAATAAATTTCACCAAACAACAGATAGAGCTCAACTTTGATGAATTTATCAATCTCAAGAACCCTCAGCAGCAAGTAGTAGTATCGCCGCCATTGATCTATCCATTACAGTTTGATCATAGAGGCAAGAGAGTACGCATCAATTTTCATGAAGATGAAATCCTTAAAGACGATGTAACTTATAGTATAAGCTTTGGAGACGCAATAGAAGATTATAGAGAAAGCAATAAACTTAAAAATTTAAAATTCGTGTTTGGAACAGGCGACATTTTAGACTCACTAAGCTTCACAGGGAGTGTACTGGATTCATACACGCGTGAGCCAGCTAAAGATATATTGGTGATGCTTTATGACACATTATACCGAGATAGTATACCTTATCAAGATAGGCCCTATTACTTTGCCAAAACAGATGAGAATGGCAAGTTTAGAATTGAGAATATGAAGAGTGATACTTTCAGAATATTCGCTCTAGGTGATGCTAATCTCAATTATATATACGATCAAAACACGGAGTTGATAGGTTTTTCAGATAGTCTATACATAATTAGTGACAGTATGCGTAGCTCTATAAAAATAGAAATATTTACTGGACAAACTGAGCCTTCTATATTTGATGTCAATAAAGATGAGTTTGGAGTAGTTCGGCTAGAATTTGACCAATCTCCAGTGGATGTAAGCAATAGGGCCTCGGATACGATTATGAGTGTATATCCACAGGTAAAAAACGATAGTCTGCTTTTATGGTATGATATGCCAAGTGATACTTTGTTGACATTTTTCATTCAAGAGGATACTATTAACATCAATATCAACACTCTGAAAAAAAGTAAAAGTGGGCCATTGACCAATATAGATGTCAATGCGAAACTATCTTCTGGAATCATGAAAAGTGATAGTTTAAAATTTACATTCAACCATCCACTGTCCTCCATTGATACAAATTTAATAAAACTCTATTACACTAATGATACCTTGGAGCAAGCTTTAGCTGGTTGGAAAACTGGCATATTAAGTAATGATCCATTTGGCCTTTATATCACTTACAGTTGGAAAGAAAAAGATACTATTTCCGTTAGTATAGACTCTTTGGCATTGCTAGACATATACAAAAATACAATAGATAGCTTTGGCCTAAAATTCAAAATAGAACAAACAGAAACACGTGGAACCATTCAGTTTGAGCTGACCGAAATAAAGGATAATATCGACTATGTAGTGGAGTTCCAAAAAAGCAACAAGTTAGTCAAGAAGTTAATAATGAATTCAGAAAATAATACAGTAATATTACCTGGCCTCAAAGCCGGAAAATACAAAGCAATTATCATAGAAGATATAAATAAAAATCGTAGATGGGACGCTGGAAATTATCTCGAGCATAGACAATCCGAAGTCATTCGAACTTTAGACATAGAAGAACTTAGAGAAAACTGGGAAATAGAAGTTATAGTAAATTGGAGTCAAGTACTTGAAGAAAAGTCCAAAAATAAAAACAAATAACGATGCAACTAAGAGCAGAAAAATTAGTCAAAATATATGGCAACCGTGAAGTGGTAAAGTCAGTATCTATCAATGTTAATCAAGGAGAGATTGTAGGGCTATTAGGTCCAAATGGTGCAGGTAAAACGACTACTTTTTATATGGTTGTAGGATTTATTCAGCCCAATCAAGGTCATGTATTCTTAGATGGTGAAGAGATCACTAACTTACCCATGTACAAGCGTGCCCAAAAGGGAGTCGGTTACTTGCCGCAGGAACCATCGGTATTTAGAAAATTATCCGTGGAAGATAATATCAAAGCGATACTAGAGATGACTGATCTTACCCAGGCAGAACAAAGTGATAAATTGGAGAGCCTTATTGACGAGTTTAGATTACATAAAGTAAGAAATAATATAGGCGATTCTCTTTCGGGTGGAGAACGTAGACGTACTGAGATTGCAAGAGCGTTAGCTTCTAATCCTAAATTTATTTTATTGGATGAGCCATTTGCAGGAATCGATCCTATCGCTGTAGAAGATATACAAGGTATTGTAGAGAAACTAAAGGATAAGAATATTGGTATCCTCATTACAGATCACAACGTACAAGAAACGCTTTCGATTACAGAACGAGCCTATCTAATGTTTGAAGGAAATATACTTAAGGCTGGGACAGCAGAAGAACTCGCTGCAGACGAAATGGTTCGTAAAGTGTATTTAGGTAAAAATTTTGAGCTCAGAAAGAAGGTCAATAATGGATAGAACAGTTGCATCTTGTATAATCGTTATAATGGCATTCACAATATTGAGTTGTAGTGAAGAAGAGCGTACAAGTCTCAATGTAGTTGAACGTAAAGAAGTCAATGAAAAATATAAAGCAATACTAGACTCACTCAACAAATCTCTCATCGATGAATGTAAAGAAAATAGAAAGAAAAATTTCAACTCTATAGTTGACTCACTTAAGAATACTAGGTTAAAAGAAATACTGCTCATCACTAAAGTAAAAGGAAATGAGAAGTAACATAATAATTGTAGGTATATTATCCATATTAGGGATACAGTCTTGTCAAAAGGAGAAACCTAAAAAAGCGACTGTCCTAATTAAAAAGGCACTGAATCAAAAGATAGAAAAATTCAAAGAAAATAAGCGTGCAGAGTGCTATGAAAACACATATACAGATGCAGAAATACTGGTAGACTCCATCATCTCTCAGCAACTGAACCTTGATACTATGGACTTTCCCAATAAACCTATAAAACCTAATAGCCCAAGCATAAAAGAAATTCCTGAGGAATTTAAACTGGTGCCTATTAAACAGTAGATAATTGCATCACTTTTTCGCTATTTATTAGAACTTTATAAATAACTTAATTCTATCGCTTCAAATTTTCAGTCAATCATTAATATGGCTCATATTAGATAGCTTCACCAGTTAGGCTTTAATTTTTTTATCGTCGAAAAAAAGATGCTTTTCAAAGAAGTTTTATTCTCGAAATTCAATACACTATTTAGGACAGAGATTGATAATTACTTATTATTAAATTATATCTAAAACTGAGAAATCAATGAGAAAAAAAATAAATCCTGACAGGTAACTCTCATCCATAAGAGTAATATGCTAAAAGGTTTTTTTATCTTCAATTAAGAATACTTGTTCTACCAACTTAGCTACAGTATTGCAATAATTATTTTAGCCAAATTCCAATACATATTGAAAAAATCGAATACAATCATTAACTTTTTCAGTGGTAATGGGTAATTAATCTAAAATGAGAGCATCTCAGTAATTACATGTTTAGAACTCTGTAATCGATTAAAAAAATCATAGCTGTTAATCAAGACGACAAATAAGAGTTTGAATTGTATAATACTAGATGACTTCAAAAGCATTTGAAATCCAATTCACAAATACGAACAATCATTCGTATTTTTGTCAAACGGAACAATAAGATAGTATGAGTACAATACACAAATTAAAGGTTAGTAAGATAATCAAAGAAACAGAAGACTGTGTGTCGGTGAGCTTTGATATACCGAGCGATTTACACAAATTATTCAGCTATATACCTGGCCAGTATCTCACCTTAGAGGCTCATATAGATGGTGAGAAAGTGAGGCGATCTTACTCACTCTGCAGTGCTCCACATGAGAATAAATGGAAAGTAGCAGTGAAGAAAGTACCACAAGGAAAATTCTCAACTTACGCTAATGATGTACTCAAGGCAGGTGATGAAATTAATGTGATGAGCCCTAAGGGTAATTTCAAACTGCAGTGTAATGCGGAAAATGATAATCATTATGTATCCTTTGCTGCAGGAAGTGGTATCACTCCTATGCTTTCTATGATCAAAGAAGTCATGGAGACTGAGCCTATGAGTCAATTCACTTTGTTTTATGGAAATAAAAATACAGAGTCCATTATATTTCGTGAAGAAATAGAAGGCATCAAAAATAATTATCTAGATAGGCTTTCTGTACACTACGTACTGAGTAGAGAAAAGCTGATGAGTGAGATATTCAATGGTCGTATCGATGAGGAGAAATGCAGAATGTATTCCAAATCGTTCTTCAATCCTGCTGAAATTCATTCTTACTACCTATGTGGACCGTCGCAAATGATATTTGCAGTTAGAGATACATTAAAAGATCTTGAAGTAAGTGAGAGCAGTATAAAATTTGAATTGTTTACCACAGACGATATGCCCACTAGCCAAAAACATATCGCTGAAATAGCTGAATTGGATAGAGGGAAAATGAGTTCAGTAAAAGTAACCGTAGATGGTGTCTCTTTTGACTTTGATCTTGCTTATGATGGTGAAAATGTGCTAGACGCATCATTAGGTTATGGAGCAGATTTACCATTTGCATGTAAGGGTGGAGTATGTTGTACATGTAAAGCTAAGCTCGTAAAAGGAGAAGTAGTAATGGATGTCAACTATACGCTAGAACCTGATGAAATAGAAGCTGGATATATTCTTACTTGTCAGTCGCATCCGAGAACAGAAACTATAGAAATTGACTTCGATGTCTAGAACGATAAAAATAAGTAAACGTAAACAAGAGATCCTCAATGCTGCGGCTATATTATTCAGATACAAAGGATATTCAGCGACTTCTATGCGAGACCTAGCAGAAAAAGTAGGTTTAGAAGTATCAAGTTTATATAGTCACATCAAATCCAAAGAAGAAATCCTTATTACACTTTGTTTTAATTGTGCTAATCTATACTCACAAGGGCTGAATCAAATAATGGACATGGACACCAGTGCGATGCAAAAATTTGATGCCATTATGGACCTTCATATCAATATTGCAATTGATCATCCTAGTTCGATTACTGTTTTTAATGATGAATGGAAACATCTTGGCGTCGCAGATTTAACTGAATTTCTTAAGGTCAGAAAGAATTATGAAAAAGTTGTGAAGTCAGTGCTGCAAAACGGTATAGATGAAAAAGTATTCAAAGAGTATCCACTAGACATTTTAATGAATACTGTACTTAGTGCTATGAGGTGGATTCATTATAGCAATAGTGAGTATGGTAAAGTTGAGCGATCTACCGTGCAGAGTACAGTTAAGAATATTGTGATGAGTGGTATAAAATATTAGTATTCCTCTCAAAAGAAATTAAAGTTTTAGACACAAAAAAAGTCCAGAAATTAACACTAATTCACTTTTACGAACATTTGTTCGCTTTTTACTTGATTAGTGGCCTTGATTAGTTTAGTTTTGTAATAATTTCGGCTATAATGCCATTCAATGCTGAACAATTAAATATGGAGCTTTCATTAGAGCAAAAATTTCAAGAAAAAATAGATAGGGATGAACGCATCGAGCCAAGAGATTGGATGCCCGATAGCTATCGTAAGACACTTGTCCGCCAGATATCTCAACATGCACACTCAGAAATAGTAGGAATGTTACCAGAAGGAAACTGGATCTCTAGAGCTCCTAGTCTCAAAAGAAAACTAGGTCTCATGGCCAAAGTACAAGATGAAGCTGGACATGGTTTGTATCTATATTCTGCAGCAGAAACCTTGGGTATAGAGAGAGATACATTGATTGATCAGTTGCACACAGGAAAGGCTAAGTACTCAAGTATATTTAACTACCCTACTCTGACATGGGCAGATATTGGAACTATTGGATGGCTAGTAGATGGTGCTGCGATCATGAATCAAGTACCGTTATGCAGATGCTCATACGGTCCTTATGCAAGAGCTATGGTAAGAGTATGTAAAGAAGAATCGTTTCACCAGAGACAGGGATTCGAAATCTTACTTTCACTATGCCAGGGTAGCCCTGAGCAAAAAGCAATGGCACAAGATGCACTTAATAGATGGTGGTGGCCATCGCTAATGATGTTTGGACCAAGCGATGTAGATTCGCCGCATACGCAGCAATCTATGGCTTGGAATATCAAGAGATTTTCGAATGATGAGCTGCGCCAGCGATTTGTTGATATGACTGTACCCCAAGCAGAACTTCTCGGTATTACTGTTCCTGATCCAGAGCTCAAGTTCAATGAAGCCACTAGTAATTATGACTTCGGAGAAATCGACTGGGATGAATTTTGGCAAGTGGTAAAAGGACATGGCCCATGTAATAAAGATAGAATTGCAGCTAGAGTCAAAGCACACGAAGACGGTGCATGGGTAAGAGAAGCTTCCATGGCATATGCTGAGAAGCAAGAGCAAAGAAAACTGAATCCGATAGAAGTAAAAACTGCGTAACCATGAAAAAGTACCTCCCTCTATATGAGATCTTTATCAGATCAAAGAACGGGCTGCATCACAAGCATGTAGGCAGCCTACATGCATCAGACCCGCAGATGGCTATTATGAATGCCCGAGATGTATATACACGCAGACAAGAAGGAATAAGTATTTGGGTAATCGAGTCTAAGGATATCACAGCAAGTAATCCTACGGATAGCGATGCATTCTATGCACCTGCTGAAGATAAGGTATACCGCCACCCTACTTTCTACAAACTTCCAGATGAAGTAAAATATATGTAATGCCATGGTAAACAAAGATCTACTCAACTATACTATACAGCTAGCAGATGATGTGATGATCCTTGGACATCGAGTGTCTGAATGGACAGGACATGGACCTGTATTAGAACAAGATATAGCGCTAACTAATATCTCTCTAGACTTAATAGGAAAAGCTCGAAATCTATATCAATATGCCGCTAAGCAAGAAGGTAATGGTAAGACCGAGGATGATTATCCTTTTAAAAGAGATGCGCGCGAATGGACTAATGCCCTTCTAGTGGAGCAAAAAAATGGAGACTTTGCTCAGACGATAGTTCGTCAATTTTTGTTTGATTGTTATCATTTCTATCATTTAAAAGCGTTAAGCAAATCTACAGATGAACAGATGGCATATATTGGAGCTAAGTCAGTGAAAGAGGCAAAATATCACTTACAATATAGTGCTGAGTGGATGGTAAGATTGGGTGATGGTACAGAAGAAAGTCATAGCCGAATGCAACAGGCTCTAGGAGATAAAATCCACTATTTTGAAGAGTTATTTATACCTACGAAATCCGAAAGTAAGCTGTTGAAAACAGGCATAGCGCCAGACTTGTCTTTGATCAGAGAAAAAGCATATGCTAAGCTCAATGCAGTATTACAAGAATCTACTTTATCTCTTCCAGAAGATATATTTCCTCAGCAAGGAGGACGTAAGGGAAATCACACTGAGTACTTAGGTTTTATCTTAGCTGAGTTACAATATATGCAAAAATCTTATCCTAATTTAACATGGTAATAGATCGAAATCATATTCTAGAAATACTCAAAGAGGTAAGTGATCCAGAAATACCGGTGCTTACGATAGAAGATCTCGGCATACTTAGAAATGCTATAGTCGATGACAATGGCAACGTAACTGTTCATATCACTCCAACATATACTGGCTGTCCTGCTATGGATATGATACGCGTCAACATCCTTGCGGCACTTCAAGAGCATGGTATATCTAATGTAGAAGTAATACAATCTCTCAATCCCATATGGACTACAGACTGGATTTCGGAAGATGGTAAACGAAAACTAAAGGAATATGGTATTGCACCTCCGATAGAACAAACTACTGATAAATCATTTATCAAAGGAGAAAAGAAAATAGTACCCTGCCCACAATGTGAATCTATTAATACTGAGTTGATTAGTCTGTTTGGCTCGACCGCTTGTAAAGCATTTTACAAGTGCTTGGATTGCAAAGAGCCTTTCGACTACTTTAAATGCCACTAATTACTTTGAATAAAAAATAGCTACCGCTCTAAGTTATCCATCATCGTTACAAAACTACGTAAGGAAGATTTTATAGCTGAAAAAATAATAGAAAAACTCTTATCTAAAGGTTAATTTTAGCAATCTAATCGCATTCAGTATTTATCATTTAAGTGTGAATCTTGAAAAGATAAAAAAGGCGTATTCGTCTTTACTCAAATGAAGTCACTATATAACATATCAGATAAATCATACTCGTCGAAAATCATATTATTCGGTGAGTACTCTGTAATACAAGGTGGAGAGATATTAGCTACACCAATAAACCAATACTCAGCTAGATGGAAAAAAAATAAACCTACCTCAAATCTAACTAAAGGCTTACAGCCCATTTTGGAATACCTCAAGTATACTAATAATACTAAAGTAGATCTCAAAGCTTTTGCCCAAGCCATCAGCAATGGTATGTACTTGCATAGTAACATTCCTTTAGGATATGGACTAGGTAGTAGTGGAGCGATTACAGCTGCGATATACGATTTATTCGTTCTAGATGAAAAGAAGGCTTCTGACACTTCCCTTCTCAAAGAAGATCTATTAGACATAGAATCTTATTTTCATGGGGTGAGCTCAGGTATAGATCCGTTAGTAATATATCTCAATCAATCTATACATATTGATGAAGGTGTAATACATATTTTAGAAGACAATATTGATCTTAGCCATTATTTCTTGATCGACACTGGTATTTCTAGAAAGACATCGCCTTTTGTAAAACAATATATCGATAGGGCTCAGGATGAATCATATTTATCGTCTATAGTTCGTTACAAGAAAATGTGTTCTGCTGCTATTGCAGCTCAAATGAATGATAATCAAGCATCACTTTGTGCTGCAATATCAGATATTAGCCATTGGCAATATGAATACCTTGATTTTGCTATACTGGATGACTATCGTGATTTATGGAAAGATTCTTTGGATAGAGATAACCTTTCTATAAAACTTTGTGGTGCTGGCGGAGGAGGTTTTTTATTGGGGTATGCGGAAGATGTAGATAAGACCATAATGGAGTATAATAAATATAAATTAATAAGGTTGTAGTTGATGTTATAAGATAGCTATTCTTAATATTTGGTAGTAAAATTGAATGTTTAATAAATTAAATATATGTTCATAAGACTACTTTCCTAATATTTTTAATATCACACTCATGTGTTTATATTTTGGATTAAAAATCTTTCTAGACGTCATCCTTATTTTCGCGAAAGACTATACTCTATGACTTTCGCTCTGAATTGATGAGTATCATTTACTGAAAATAAAAATATGAGAGATCGATTTATCGAAGTTTTACTTTTTTCTACGAAAGCTATGCCTTGTGTCATTTACGGTAATAATTGACTTTAATCTACTTCCATTACTCCGTAGTCTTTTCCTTCTTTTTGAGAATTCACAAAAATATTGCCTACGACTTGTATTGATTGCTTTAGTGGTCTATAGGTCATCCCTAAGATCTTCCTAGACTTAACATTATCATAGTGGGTCTCTTCTGCGGTACTTTTAGCTGATGCGGCAGTGAGTAGAAGTGATGTTCCTGTAAGCATAGATCTTAGCCATTCTAGCCTCCAGGCTATATTTCTTAAGAGTGGCGTGAGCGCTCTGGAAGGAACTTTAACTCCAATGGCTTCGGCGATCCATTGGAATGCAGTTTTATATGATATGGTCTCTGCAGATAAAACAAATCGCTCACCATTAAAGTCTGAATTCATCGCCATAAGAGCCGCAGCTGATACATCTCTGACATCAACATAACCATTGGTTCCCATTGGATAATAAGGTATGCCTTTGGCCATTTGGCTCCATATACGTGAGGATGATTCTGTCCAGTTAGAAGCTCCTATGACGAAGGATGGATTGAGTATGACCAGACTGAGGCCTTCTGCGTATCCACGCCAAGCTTCTTTCTCTGACTTATACTTACTGATGGCATAATCTGTAGTCTGCACACTATGATCCCATTCAGTATTTTCACTCCTCACAGTTGACTTCTCGGTCTTGCCTAATGCGGCGACCGAGCTGATATATACAAATCTCCTAACACCATAATCTAAGGCAACGTTGACCATATTTGCTGTGCCGCCCACATTGACATCATTCATCAGATCATTTTTTTTGGGATCATAACTCACAACGGCTGCCGCGTGTATAACGACTTCTATACCTTCAAAACAGTTCTGTAGAGATACTATATCAGTTACATCCGCTTCTAGCCAATGGAGTTTATCGGCTATACCTGGCAATAGATCCATCTTAGAGGATGGTCTCTTCGTAGCGCATATGTTATGATATCCCTCTTTCCATAGACGCCGTGCTATGTGCGAGCCGATTAATCCCGTAGCCCCCGTAATGAGTATTTTTGATTTCTTGTTGATCATCCTTTACAATATTTGCCAGCTATCGTGGATCGATTGGCTCCAGTTACACTTGGTATAGTACTAGGTATATCCATAGCAAATAAGTATCCCATTAAAGCTGTCATAGTCGCCTCTTTATAATCAATAACAGTTTTTTCTGGAATAAAGATTTGGATACCTATTGTAGATAGCTGTTTTTCTATACAAGATATTAAATAGGTATTATGCGTTCCTCCACCGGTAATCATTATTTTTTCTGGCAAAACGATAGAGAATTTTTGGATATCTTTTTTGATCTGAGTCGCAATGTGATTGCATGCAGTGTTCAGTGCATCTTTAGGGTCTACTTTGAGATTTGAAATAATAGGTAAGTATTCTTCTCTAATCCAATTGTTGTCAAGTGACTTCGGAATATCATGGGCTAAATACTCCAAAGCATCCCATGACTCAGCCAAGCCTTCATTATACTGACCTTTCTTTGCCCACTCTCCATTTTCATCATACTCAGCTCCCAAAATCATTGCTTGATCATTGAGCACTTGATTGCATGGAATAGTATCCCAAGCAATAATCGTATCCTCAGTATGAATACTAATATTGGCTATACCTCCTAGATTGATAAATGACTTGAACTCTGGGTAAAGTAATTTTTCAGCTATAGGTATAATAGGTGCGCCTTGACCTCCTAGGGTAATATCTTGAATCCTGAAATCCGCCACTGTATCAACGCCTGTAAGTGCAGCAATCACTCCAGGATCACCTATCTGGACACTGATACCTTCATCTGGGCGATGATCCAAAGTATGTCCATGAGACGCTATAAGGTCAACATCTACACCGAATATTTGTATAAAATCTTTGACCATCATAGAAATACAATATGAGTAATCCGCTTCAAAAGAAAAATAATCAGACATACTAAAATTTAGAGCATTACTGAGATGGTCAATCCACTCTGGTTCATATTCGATAGTATCGGCTACAATAATTTCATGTGTAATAGTACCATCTACCAATGGGGTAAACTTACAGATACAGATATCCATGCCGTCCAATGAACTGCCTGACATCATACCTACCACTGTTAGTGGTGTAAGCCTTTCCTCCATGCTCAATACTATTAAATTAGCTGAATCAGTAAATGATCTGCCAAATTAGAACATTTAGATCTGATACACTCTAAAACTTAGAGGCAATTACTATCCCTATCGTAGTATTCAATTTATGTTATGTCATATCAGAAACGAAATCATGTGGGATAAACTGCATTAGTTAAGGATCACCTTACCAATATATGTATCATTATCATGAGTGAGTTGTATAATATATAACCCTTTAGAGAGTTTAGAAAGGTCTATTTTATTAGAAGCTTGTAGAGGCTTTTTATCATATACTCTTCTGCCAGTCATATCGGTAACTATCACTGCAGTCTCCTCATTATAATGTAGTTGCAAATCTAAATATATCTCTCCTGCTGAAGGGTTAGGGTATAGCTGTATGGCATTTGAGTCTTCAATATTTTTATTTGACACCACCACTACTTTAGCCAATATTTCTTTACGTTCACTAGCACATAGGTCGTCTGCTGTTGTGATCTTCCAATCATAGAAATAATAATAGTATTCACCCCCAAATGGAGAATCTTTGAGAGACACTACATCATCAATCATATATGGGTAATTCACATCTTCACTACTCCTTTGAAGTCTTGGATCGCCAGCCCCAATGTTCTCTATATTGACTGCATCATCAGTGCTAATACGAAGATTATTACCAGATGGTATTTTGATACCCACGAATACTTGACTCTTACCCTCTTGTATTTCCACTAATTTAGAAACCAAAACATTATCCCCTTGATCAAGTATTGTTATTCTTCTTTCTGCAGCTACATCTGTATAGACAGTTACCGAATCTAATGTAAAATCTTCCAACGCATCAAATGTAATCGAGCGGCTAATACCTGGCACCGAAGAATAAGACGTACCACTATGCTCTATCATCCCTACTGACTCTTTAAGCCCAAAAACACCTGCACGATCTTCAACGTAGAAATAAGTATCTACATCAAGTACGGGCGTAGTAAACATGTTACCAAATCCTACTGGGCTTGAAGATAGTTCCTCATCGTACCATGCGAGATTATCTCCTTCCGCTTCCAAAACACCTGAATTTCCCATAAATAATTCTTGAATAGCCTCAGCCATGGGTATACCTGGAGTTACGGACACGATTACTTCTATTTCATTGGATATATAGTTATCGCAAGTACCTTCTACGACTACGGTATAAATCCCTGCAGCTGACACTGTGGTTGATAACCCTGTGTCCCCATTTGACCATGTGTAACCTATAGCACCCACCTCTTCAGACGTTGTCAATGTGACCGTCTCTCCATTGCATATATTAGTTTCTTCAGCACTTATCGTAGGTGTAAGTTGAGGATTTACAAGGACATTTACTCCTTGAGAAAAACCAAGGCATCCATTGTCATCTATTATCTTAAGGCTATATACCCCAGCTTCTGTTACCAATATAGACTGTCCAGTAGATCCATTGGACCATTCATAATTTTGGTAACCATCTGGAGCAGAGATTAAAAGTGACTCTCCATCGCAAACCGTTATAGTTCCTGATTCACTTAGTATAGGTGAAGCAGCTATACATGCCCCTTCTTCTATGATAAGTGATGCATTGATAGGAATATCGTACTCCGTTTGCATCTGACCAGATGGCCATGATATCACCATAGAGTCTATTTCTGTAGCTGATCCTATACCGAAGTATTGTTTAAGTGCATTAGAGATCCCATAACTTTCGCCAGATCTTACTTCGCGGATCTGTATACCCCATGCACCATATATCGAAATGCGTGCTCCAATCGCGTTTCTATTACTTTCTATACCTACAAGCGACACTGAAAGGTGATTATTATTATTTCCTTCATTGATCCAAACGATATCATCGATTGTACTGGGGTTAGTATAGATATTAGCATATCCTCCGTAAATATCGACAAATCCATCGTCATTAAGATCACCTAATGCGTATGACTCCATCTTTTGACCATTAAAAATATCGGTTAATTCCGTAAAGGTCAAATCCCCATTGTTGATAAAAACTTGTCCTTTATTACCGGATGTCAATATATCTACCCACCCATCGTTATCAAAATCTCTCATCACTCCTTGTATAGGAAATGAAATGTTAACTAGTCCAGTATTTTCTACTTCGTTGAAATATCCATTACCATCATTGATAAAAAGTTGACTATCATAATCATGATTGGTCAAAAAGCAATCTAAATGACCATCATTGTTCACATCTTGGAAATCTGAAGTCCATGACTGATATCCGACTCTGAGTCCACGTGCTTCACCTTCTTCAGCAAAATTTCCATTGCCATCATTGATCCAAAGAGTATTCAACCTACGAGTATCTGTCAAGTCTGTAGTACCTAATCTGCATTTAGCGATATACAGATCCACGTCTCCATCCGAATCTATATCTGCCCATATACTGCCATAGTTACCTGATGCAACTTCACCAGAACTGCCATCGACTGACATATCAATCCATATGTCTCTTTCTACAAAATTACCTGTACCATCGTTGCCCCACACCTTACTCTCTCCGTCATCATGACAAGCGAATATATCAACAAAACCATCGTTATCAATATCAACAAAATTTGACCCTTGTACAAAAATAGATGATCCATTAGGTAACATAGATAATGAGAAATCTGTACCACTATCATTAGCTGTAGAAAGTCTAATGTCATCATAAGATCCTGACACAAGAAACTCATTAAAACCATTATTATCTATATCTGCGATACACATGCTCCATCTACTATTTCCACCCATATTACCAAAACTCTTAGTTGTAAACATTTCATTCGGTCCATTTTGATATTCGATATGTAGTTCATAACCTTGATTCATACGAATAATGTCATCCTTGTTATCACCATTCATATCAGCGATACCAATTGCCACACCACTATGAAAGTCAGATTCTGTAAGTCGATCATTTCTATTAGTAAATGAAACTTGAGCCTGAGATAATTGCGCAACGAAACCTATTAAGAGTAAAAGTAGAATTCTGATTTTCATCGAAAAATGCTTTGAATTAATAATGACATTGAATTTGAATAATCTAAAGTAACCAATTGTTGGCTAATCATTTACTGCAGAGTATCCAAATACTCTAATCCATATACGAATTAAAGAAAATAACTGTTGCATAATGACTAAGGCCAATACAGTAAACCACGTCTCAGCCCCCCAATCATCAACCACTAAAGTGTATAACCAAGTAATAATGACATGTAACAGTATCAATCCACACCCTACTATATAGTATCGTGCGAAATTAGATATCAAAAGCCTCCATCCTGACTTCATAGACACGAGCAACCGATTTTCATCTACTATATGATATCGACTCAGTACACTCCATAGCCATATTACAATTAGACATAAAGCACTCAATATTACTAAACCTATAACAGTGAATATCAATGTCTTCTCAGAATGAAAAGTTTCTAACGGATCACCAATTAACATAAAGAAAGGAACCCAAATAATAGCAAGTACAACTATCTTTAAAATCAATGAAATGAGAACGACTTTCAGGAATTTAAAGAAATATATATTAGCATTCTGGAAGTATTTAAAAATAGAATAATAACCGTACCTGATATTACTTAATAGACCAGCATGTAGAAAAATACTTAACATTAAAAACAATACAACCATTAATGCGAATCGACTTTGAATATGCTCGATGATCACCGGAAATTTATTGATCATATCTGAGAAAATAGATCTATCAAATCCATTGGCTAAACGATCTAGTTCTAGAGAACTACCTATCGCTCCATTAAATTGTCTGTACGCTATAACAGCTACTATGCTTCCTAGCACTAATTGTACACCGTATATAAGCAATATAGATTTCCATTGCTTCGTAGCTTTTGATGATATGTCTATTATTTTATTCCACATATTACATCATAAAACTTGTCCACTGACTAACAGCCTGTAACCAATGGCCCAGTTTGGCAGCATACTTATACAGTGGCTTTTTATTTGGGTCGAGCGTAATACTATTATTATTTAGATTAAGATCTAAATATATTTTTTGCTCAGGATCTATATGTGCAGATATTACTTCTTTTGATGAGCTAAAAGTATGTTTAAAATGTTTTTCACTTCCTTCCCAATTTACAGTCTTACTACTACCGTCTTTGAACATTATAAGTACCTCTGTACCTATTTCAAAATTTCCTTCCCTAATCGCTTCAATTGTCTTTGTAGAATTATTAATATCTACCATTTTAAAATTGATAGAACTTGTAGCATGCAATACTTGATTGAGATACTTATCTGAGTCAAAATTGCTAGTATTTTTCTCCAGTACTTCTTTGATTATTTTTCGAAGATCAGCCTCTTTGGGATGTGTAAATTTATATCTTTCGAAATAAGTTTTTATAATTTCATCCATGATGTCACTACCAATAATTCTCTCCATCGTCTTGAATGCCGTAGCCGTTTTTGCATATATCAAAGATTTAAATCCTCCATCAAATTCCCAACCTGGTCTCGCTATCTTTCCTAAGTTTGGATTTTCCATACTTACGTACTCATTACGAGATTGTTGTGCATTACCAGATCTTGCGCCTAAAACATCAAATAATGAACTCTGATTTCCGTAGTAGTGATCCAGTATACGATCTTCAAAGTATGTAACAAATCCTTCGTCTAGCCATGCCTCTTCTTTCTCGTTGGACGCTAGCGAAGCCATGAAGTACATATGTGTAAATTCGTGTATCACCAATGATTCAACACTACGTACACTCCTGGGAATACCATAAGCCGTAGCTCCAGTAATCATCATTGGATACTCCATAAATCCACTATTAAGTGTATGCGTCGGTGGATCAACTACTGTAATTTTTGGGTATGGATATTTGCCTACATGCTTCTCTAAATATTCTAGACTTTGCTCTATCGCTTTGAGATATCTATCTGCAAATGCATAATGTTCTGGCACCATTAATATTTCTATGTCAGTATCTCCATAGGTAGAAGTGTATGTCTCATACTCTGGATAGGCTACCCAGCCAAAATCAATCAGATCATGGGCTTGAAATCTTACTAATTGTTCACCTATTGTACCTAGAACTTTACCACTAAAAGTCTTGCAACCTGAACCTCCGATCACCAAATGGTCAGAGGCATATATCTCTACATTATAATCGCCAAAGTCCGAAAAAAATTCTGTGCCTGGCATAAATTGATGACTATTCCATCCCCAGTTACCATCTACTTTTAGTTCATAGACACATACCTGAGGAAACCAATGTACGAATAAGAAAAAATCTCTAGGTCCATAACCTGACCTTACTATCGTCCGAGGAAGCTTTACATCAAAATTCATATCTAACTCGATTACTTCACCAGGCAGCAATGGCATTTCTAAAGGTATAGATAGCACAGTTTCATCTAATGCATTTCCATCATTAGGCTGAATATATTCTTGATTTTGAACAAGATCATTTCCATTTCTATCAACAGCTTGAGTTACTTCTATGTGCCCCCACTCTTTCTTAGTACGATTTTTGAGATCTTGGCCAAACATTTTTCTAGTATTCTTGAGATAGGTTGACTTAAGATCTTTGAATGCATTCATATACATATAAAACCTCAATTCCCTTAACGTATCTGGAGAAGTATTTTTCCAATTCAATTTCTGAATACATGAAGCACTTTTACCCTTATGGTCAAGATGAACTTCTATATCATAGTTAGCAATCTTTAGAGATTGCGATTGATTATAACTTGTATTACATTGGGTAAATACACAAGTATTCACAACCATGATGGTCATGAATACTAACAATGAATTTCGAAGCCATTTCTCAACCATCTATATTCGACTACTAAGTATATTTTATCCTTTTGGTCTTACTAATTTCATCTCATCGATGAGTCTGGTTGCTCCAGCACACTTATCTACTATAAATAGAATATATCTTGCATCTACCATAATATTACGGCAAATACTTACGTCGTAATTTATATCACTCATAGTACCTTCCCATACCCTATCAAAGTTGAGTCCAATTAGATTTCCATATGCATCTATAGCGGGACTACCAGAATTGCCTCCAGTCGTATGATTAGATCCTAAGAAACACACAGGAACTTTGCCTGTCTTATCAGTATACTGTCCGTAATCTTTGGTCTCGTGCAGATCGAGTAATTTCTGATTTACATCAAATTCGTAATCACCAGGCACATACTTTTCTACTATACCATCTAGATATGTAATTGGTTTATACACCAAAGCATCTCTTGGCTCATATCCTTCTACATTACCATAAGCGACACGCATCGTACTATTAGCATCAGGAAAGAATCTCTTACTCGTAAATGTCTCCATCTGCGCTTTCATATATATACGCTGTAACGAATCGATTTTCGTTTTGTTTGCATTGTAAGGAGCCGATACTCTTTCATTATATAGGGTTGACCATTCTTTGTACAATTTGTATGCAAGATCATTCTTAATTCCCTCTACTGCTCTTGCTGCTGGCATACTTAGGATCGCCATTATTTTATCCTTATTAACAAATACAGAATTGCTAAAAATATTGTCAGTAAGTTCTCTAATGGTATTAGTTGCTTTAGCATTTTTAACCGTCATTGGTTGATATTTTTCGTCTACATTATCGGCGTACATAGTTACTAACTCAGCGAATACATCATGATCTATTTCAGAGATATAATCCTTGTAAAATTCATCTAGAAAGGGCATCAATCTTGTTTTGAATCCGTTATATCCTTCTTCGCCTCCAGACTCAAAAGCTTTTACTAATCTATCCGTTACTCCTACTGTACGAAGAAGCTCAATGTTACGACTCATCACTTCACTATAGTAATCTCTAGTATATGCAAGATCCACATTAGCGACATACATTTTTTCAAACTCTGGAAGTATGTTTTTGTATTTATCTGCTGTTCTACTCTGGAAGTCAGCTTCTAGTTTTTTCTTTTTTGCTATTGCTCCAGATTTTTCCAACCCTTGGCTTTCACCAATCCACTTTTTCCAGTAGTTCGCTGTTCTCGCAAATTTTGATGAGTATTTTAATCTAATTTCTTCATCTGCTCTCATGTACTTATCTATAATCGCTAATGCATTTTCTCTAATGCTGATTTTTGCAGGATTAAGCTTTTCTACGATCTCTTCCACTGCTGGCGATGGTAGATACTGATTTGTGCGCCCTGGAAATCCAAATACCATAGTAAAATCACCTTCTTCTACTCCGTCTAATGATATAGGAAGAAAGTGCTTAGGTGTATATGGTATATTATCTTCTGAGTAATTAGCTGGTTTATTATCAGAGCTCGCATATACTCTGAATAAAGAAAAATCTCCAGTATGACGAGGCCATACCCAGTTATCCGTATCTGCACCAAACTTACCAATAGACTCAGGTGGCGCACCTACAAGTCTCACATCATTGTATACCGTAGTTACGAATGCGAAGTATTGATTGCCATTATAAAAAGGTCTTAGTAATAACTCTTGGAACTCTCCCATTTCATAATTAGCCTTGATCAGTTCTAAATTAATATCTATAGTCGATTGGCGAGTCTTAGCATTCATATCATCAGTTACGCCTATCATTGCAGTCTCTGTCACATCATCTATTCTATCTATAAATCTTACAAATAGACCTGGATTAGCTTTCTCTTCAGTATGTGATTTCGCCCAAAAACCATCTCTGAGGTAGTTGTCTGATAATGTAGAATGCGATTGTATATTACTGTAACCACAATGATGATTAGTTAGTATCAGTCCTGAGCCGGAGATCAATTCTCCTGTACAGAATCCTCCAAAGTGCACGACGGCATCTTTCAATGATCCTTGGTTTACACTGTAGATGTCTTCAGCCGAAAGCTTCATACCCATACTTTGCATTTCACCCTCGTTGAGTGATTTGATGAGTTGAGGTAACCACATGCCCCCTCCAGCAAATAAGCCTACATTGACAAAGGCAACAAGAAATGCCACTTTGATAGTCCTTACTATTTTCATTGCGATAGATTTGTATTGAATTATTTAAGTAATCGTAAAATAAGAAATATGCGCTATGATAGAAATATATAAGCAGTAAATAGTCAAAGGATATGAAAAAATAGTAGAGAAATAAACATTAAAAGCTCGTCCAAAGTTAGATTATACGATTCAAATAAATCATCATTTGTAAGAAGAGCGATGTTATTTTATCATTCACTATTTCACCTTGGAACAGTATCTGTATTTAATTAACTTGCAACACCAATTGATCACTTGTCTCAACTAGATACATGGAAAAGAAGAAAACCGCCGTAGATAAGAAAATCCTGAAAAGTGCATTTGAACTTATGTGTACTGCCAAAACGATGGCCGAAATCTATGAAAAGAACTTCAAGCATGTAAGTAAATACGTCCACGCTACGTCTAGAGGACATGAAGCGATACAGATTGCCGCAGGTATGCAATTACTACCTCAAGACTTTGTAGCTCCTTACTATAGAGATGACGCAATGCTACTCTCTATAGGTATGACGCCTTATGATCTTATGCTACAGCTTCTCGCTAAGCGCGAAGACCCTTTTAGTGGCGGTAGATCATATTACTCCCATCCAAGTCTTAGAGATGATGATAAGCCAAAAATCCCTCATCAGTCCTCTGCAACAGGTATGCAGACGATCCCAGCTACAGGAGTGGCAATGGGCTTACAATACAAGGAACTTACTAAAATCAACAAAGACAAAGCAAAGAAAGGCATATCAGTATGCTCAATAGGTGATGCGTCGATGACAGAGGGAGAAATCTCCGAAGCGATGCAGATGGCAGCACTCAAGCAACTACCAATCATATATCTAGTACAGGATAATGGCTGGGATATCTCGGCGAATGCAGAAGAAACTAGAGCAATGAATGCGGCAGAATATGCCAAAGGTTTTCCAGGTATCGAAGTAAGATCTATCAATGGTAGCGACTTTTCTAAATGTTATAACACATTAAATGAAGTGATTGATCTTGTCCGCAAAGAAAGAAGACCATTCCTCATACATGCAACGGTACCTTTGCTCAATCACCACACGTCTGGTGTACGTATGGAATGGTATCGAGATGATCTTGAAGAGCATGCCACTAGAGATCCATATCCTGTACTCCGAAAACAACTGGTTAAATCAGGGCTGACTGAGAAAAAAATAGAAGAAATAGAAGCATCTATAAATGAGCAAGTTCAAGCTGAATACGAAAAAGCGAATCAAGCTGAAGACCCTCGTCCAGAAGATCTATATACTAATGACTTTGCTCCGACGCCTATCACCATAGAAACGGGAGATAGATCACCCGCCAATGGAGAAGAAAAAGTAATGGTAGACTGTGCACTATTAGCCGTGCAAGAATTAATGGAAGACCACAAAGAATGTCTACTATATGGTCAAGATGTTGGCGCTAGACTAGGTGGAGTATTCCGTGAAGCGGCTACTTTAGCACAGAAATTTGGTGATAATAGAGTTTTCAACACACCTATCCAAGAAGCTTTTATAGTAGGTAGTACTGTTGGTATGTCCGCCGTAGGCCTCAAGCCAATCGTAGAAGTACAGTTTGCGGATTATATCTGGCCCGGACTAAATCAGCTATTTACTGAAGTGAGTAGATCATGCTATCTATCTAATGGTAAGTGGCCTGTATCTATGATACTAAGAGTACCTATTGGTGCATATGGTAGTGGAGGACCGTACCATAGCAGTAGTATAGAATCTATCTTGACTAATATTAGAGGCATCAAGATCGCCTACCCTAGTAATGGAGCTGATATGAAGGGTCTTATGAAAGCCGCATACCACGATCCTAATCCAGTAATAATGCTAGAGCACAAAGGCTTGTATTGGTCAAAAGTAAAAGGTACTGATGCTGCAAGATCGATAGAGCCTGCGAAAGACTATATCCTCCCATTCGGTATAGGTAATTTGGTGCAACAAGCCGACGAAGACAAAAAAGAAAATGGTGAATCGATACTTGTTATCGCTTATGGAATGGGAGTTCATTGGGCACTCAATGCCTCTAAGAATTACGATGGACAAGTAGGAATTTTAGATTTACGTACGCTATATCCACTAGACACAGAACTCATATACGAGCAAGCTAAAGAATATCATAGAATATTGGTGGTAACAGAAGAGCCGTCGGAAAATGGCTTTGGTCAGAGTATAGCCGCTAGAGTACAGTCAGAATGTTTTGAATCGTTAGACGCTCCGGTAAGAGTAATAGGCTCAGCTAATATGCCAGCAATTCCACTAAATGAAGTATTGGAAAAAACTATGGTTCCTTCTACTGATAAAGTCAGTAAGGCAATTGGTGATCTATTGGAGTACTAGAATACTTAAGTTATAATACGATACTGACAATCGTTTCTTGGTCTACTTGCGGTTTATTCTTGCATTGCTAAGAAAGAAAAATGTTAGACAAACCAAACCTCTAAGCATGCTTTGTTACCTGCACTCCTAAATGTTATCCAAGATTATAATTGTAATCATTTGAAGAGTTTCAAATGATTACTCGCCAACTTAAGATTGGTATTAATCCTAATTGTTTTTGCAATACTATTTCATCTTTCAAAGGATCAAAATAATAATAGGCATCGTTCTGTCGATTCATTACATTTTGGATATCTAGAGAGAAAACATTCTTCCATTTCCCTTTTTTGATGTAGCTAATTCTTAGATCAATACGATGGTAATTATTCAACCTACTAAAGTCATATTGACCATAAATCGTCTGATGTATTAGACGTGATTCATCTTCATTAATTAACATTCTTTGATAACCGTTTCTAAAATGGAAAGATGTTGTTACTCTAAGAGATTTTTCGTCTGATAGAGTCATCGATTTGTCCAGTTTAAAATTAAACATTGTTGTAAAATCTAAAGGGATAGAATGATTAAAATCATAATCCAATAGGTTTTCCATAAATGTATAATTGACATATATTTTGTAACTATTAATATCAAATCCTGCATAGACTTTAGAACCAAAAGTAATTGCATCTTCTATACTTCCTAGTGGCTGTATAGGCAGTTGTCCCAGTTCACTAAGACCAGAAATACCAGAGGTAGGACTAAAGGGCGTATCAAAAAGCAGATTACAAAAAAGCATAAATCCGTATTTCGATTTATTTACATCTAGCTTAAATGCCCATGAATTAATGCTATTCATAGATGAATTACCAAATGAAGTTACCCCATCAAATCCGCTCATACCTAGTAATTCAGGAGATACTGATTGTCTATCATTTTGTATGATAAGTGAAGTATTATAAGAATTAATCTTACCCGTATATGAAATAAACGGAAGTAAGTATGCATTGTTATTATACGATTGAATAAAGGCAGAAGATCCGATAGATAAAATTTGATTCTCATTAATATTCCATCCTAAAGTGACACGTGGACGAAGTTCCAAAAAAGCATTATCAAAAAATATAAACTTAGAAAAATCATTTAATATCGAATCAAAATATCTCGAATTCACATCAAAAATATCATAGCTGTATTGATTCGCATTAAGGCTAATTTTATAATCTATCTTATCTGTCTCCCAAGTCTTATATCCATAAAGTGACAAAATATTTTCGGTGAGTTGACTTGATGTAAATTCGCTTTCATCATCCCACATGTATCTACTCTCTCTATTTTCATCTCTAGAACTATAAGCTAAAGTTAATCTATGGTTAAATCCACTAATAGATAATGCAGTGGCAATATTTTGTGCATACAACTCTATGTCTTGTATCTCTTTGAATGTCGCAGACGAATCACTTTGAAGTAACTGTCTTTCAAAATTATTACTCGATTTACCATAAGCACATGTGACAATTATCTCTTGATCTCTCCATTTAGTTTTATACTCAGCCAATACGTCTTGATAAGTAATCTTATCTCCTCCAAAGTCAACCCCCATTTGACCCAATAATCCTACTGTAGAATATCTATAGTTAGCCAATAAAGAAGAATTTCCTTCATCAAAAACCCTATCAATTCCTGCTTCTAATCCGATCAAACTAAGATTAGCAGTAATACTATTTTGATAAGGAGATCTTAAAGACATATCCGCTACTCCGCCAATACCATGGGCTGGACCATCTATTCCTGTGTGATAGTCTAATCCACCAATTACTTGACCGCTAAATATATTGACTCCGCCAGCTGATCTGCTTATTTTATCATTAACTGTACCCGCATTACTCAAGTGATTGGGGTTGGCAATCTGCGCTCCATATAGACTCCATGTACTATAGTGGCTTGGTAAGCCATCATAAATAATGGCGTTATTCTGATCATTAGACACAGAGAATCCTGGATACTTCATCAGCAACCTACTCGGATCATCAAACGACGCCGGTGAACTCAAAAAATGAGATCTACTTAATGATACCTTCGATGGAGTAAATGACCTTTCTGCTCTGATCTCTACTGGGAGTAAGTCAACACACGTCGTATCTTGAGCAAGCAATGTAATCGACTGAATAATTAAGACAAATACTAGTAATAGATTACTTCTTTTCATAAATATCATGATTGACTATCTAATTACTATATACCTAGAAGTCCTTTAAGATACGCTTCATTCACATCACCCCCTGCAAAATCATCGAATGCTTTTTGGGTAACTTCTATAATGTGGTCTTTGATAAATGATGCTCCTTCTCTGGCGCCTTGTTCTGAAGACTTAACACAACATTCCCATTCCATTACAGCCCAACCACCAAATCCATATTCTGACAATTTGGTAAAAATGCCGGCAAAATCCACTTGTCCATCTCCTAGTGAGCGGAATCTACCTACTCTATTATTCCAACCTTGATATCCTCCGTATACACCAGATTTTCCAGTAGGATTAAATTCTGCATCCTTGACATGGAAAGCTTTGATACGCGAATGATAAAAATCAATAAACTGCAAATAATTCAATTGCTGAAGCAAAAAATGACTCGGATCATATAAGAGACATGCTCTTTTATGGTCATTTACCTTTTCTAAAAACAGCTCATAAGTCACTCCATCATGTAAGTCTTCTCCAGGGTGTAATTCATAACATATATCTACACCACAACTATCAAAATAATCCAATATCGGCGTCCATCTCTTACCCAGTTCTGTGAAAGCCATATCAACTAATCCTTCTGGACGTTGCGGCCAAGGATATACTGTTTGCCATATCAGAGCCCCTGAAAATGTAGCATGCGCCTTTAATCCAAGATGTTCACTAGCTTTACCTGCCATCATGAGTTGATTAACGGCCCAAATTTGCCTTACTTTAGGATTGCCTTTCACTTCATCCGGAGCAAACGCGTCAAACATACTATTATAGGTAGGATTGACTGCAATAAGCTGGCCTTGAAGGTGAGTTGATAACTCTGTAATCTCTAGTCCATAACTCGCAACTTTGCCCTTAAGCTCATCGCAATACGTCTTACTTTCTGCTGCTTTCTCCAAGTCGATTATCCTTGGCTCCCATGTAGGTATCTGTATACCTCTGTAGCCAAGGTCTGATACCCATTGACAGATACTTTCGAGTGAATTGTGTGGTGCTTGATCACCCATAAACTGTGCTAAAAAAATTGCAGGGCCTTTTATTGTCTTCATTTTCAATTTTTCCTTTTGATAAGATTGTGAAGATAAAATATTCTATTACTAATTCGGTCGTAGTACCTGAATTGGATTATTTGATATTTTTTCTTTCTATTTGCTAACTTTAGATTTCAAGCATAAATAAATTAGTGGCTAAAAAGAATAAAAAGAAAGCAGCGGTAACAAAGACACCAAAGTCAAAAACTGTCATCCAGCCAATAGTACCGCATATGCCACAAGATTACTCTTTCTGGAAAGATAACTGGTTGAAAGCAAGTATTCTATTTATACTTTGTGGATTACTATATTTCCAAGGTATAGATTATGGATACGTATTAGATGATGTTATCGTGATCAAAGATAATCAGTTTACATCCAAAGGTGTAGCTGGCGTCTGGGATATACTTACCAACGAAAGTATGACTGGATATTTTGGCGAACAGAAAAATCTAGTCCAAGGAAGTAGATATCGCCCATTATCATTAGTAACCTTCGCATTAGAGGTAGAAGCATTTGGTATGTCACCAAGAGTAGGTCATATCAATAATATCGTATTCTATGGCCTTACTTGTATGATTATATTTTGGATGCTATACTTACTATTGCTAAATAGAGATAAAAATAGAGATACCTTTATTGGCTTGGCCTTCATCACTGCTCTAATATATACACTTCATCCAGTGCATACAGAGGCTGTAGCGAATATAAAAGGACGAGACGAAATAATGGCGATGCTATTCTCTGGATTGACCGTAATCTCAGTAATGCATTATGTTAATAGCAAGAAATTATGGCAATTGATAATTGCAGTATTCATGTTTTTCTTGGGCCTTTTATCTAAAGAAAACACAATTACATTCTTAGCAATCATCCCTGCAGTAATGTATTTTTTCACATCTTCGAAGATTAAAGACTACTTTAAAGTAATGGGCTTATTATTAACAACTACTATAGCTTATCTCATATTGAGGTTCAATGTGGCAGGAGTACCGGACTTTAGTATGGAAATCACAGATGTAATGAATAATCCATTCTACGGAATGACTGGTGGGCAGAAGTTAGCTACAATATCTTATACGCTACTCAAATATATTGGTCTGAGTGTAGCCCCAATCCATTTATCACATGATTACTATCCATATGCTATTCCGATATTAAATTGGGAAGACTATAAAGCGATTTTAGGACTCTTAACACATCTTGGATTAGCAGCTGTTGTATTTTGGAAATGGAAAAGTAAATCAATTACAAGCTTCGCAATAATTTTCTATCTAGCAGCACTGAGTATTGTGTCTAATGTGGTTGTCAATGTAGGTACATTTATGAATGAGAGATTCATATTTATATCGACTGTAGGTTCTTGTCTGCTGATCGTATATCTACTTAGAGAAAAATTATGTAATTGGAAATCACCAATCGGTAAGTATATCGCTTATGGAATTCTGGGAGTGATGATAATTGGATACGCATACAAAACGTTCACACGCATACCCGCTTGGGAATCTGCGCTGACGCTCAATCAATCCGCTGTAAAAGTATCGACTAATAGCGCTAGAGCAAATTCGTTTATGTCTACTGCCCTTTATAATAATGCAAGAGCAGAAAGCGATCGAGAAAAGAAAAAGGTAATGCTCATAAAAGGGATGCAATATTCTAATAAAGCTGCAGCTCTCATACCTAATTATAAAAATGCACAACTTATGCGTGCAGGTATGGCAAGTGAATTATATAAATTAGATCAGAATCTACCAAAGCTATTGGCAACATTAAAAGATGCAGGATCTAACAGACCAGATATTCCATTCATCGTAGAATATATTGAATACTTAAGAGGGAACCGTATGTCAGACGATGCAATTATTAATTTCTACTATGATCTAGGCTACAACGAACTCCTTCTCAAAAAAAATAATAGTAAATGGGCAATGCATTACCTTGGTAAAGCATATGAAATCACAAAAACCAATACTATTGTGAATAAGGCAATTGGTGATACATACAAGATGATAGGAGACAATGCAAATGCCAATAAATTTTATCAATCTGCCCGAGTGGAATAAAAACGTTAGTGATAGAGGATATTTGTTCAGCATACAAATAAAAAATAGACCAATAACATTAATTAAATATTCTAAATCTAACTTAAAATTAAAATTTTCATCAACTAGAATTACAAATCTATTTTTATTTATTTTTTCTAAAAGCTCAAACCGCCGATAAAAAATAGTAATCAATTCATATTTAATAACGAAAGTAAAAACAAATTAGAATGTCATTACTTCATCAAATTGCGATCACTAAGATCAACAATGTAGGTCCAGTATCTGCCAAGTCAATAATTGCACACCTCGGATCACCTGAAGCACTTTGGTCAGCCAGCGCAGCAGATCTTGTCGCTATACCTCAAATTGCTCAGATCACCGCACAACAAATATTGAGCGATAGAGATGATGCATTGTCTAGAGCAGAAATAGAACTAAAATTCATTGAGAAAAACAAGGTCTCTACATTGTACTACCTCAATGATGATTACCCTCGCCGACTCAAGTATTTTGATCAGAGTCCTGTTATGCTATACTATCAAGGCTCAGCCAACCTTAATCCACAGCGAACTATTGGTATCGTGGGCACACGTAAGCCAAGCGAATACGGAGTCATACAATGTGAGAAAATAGTCGAAGGGCTCAAAACATATGGAGTGAGCATTATCAGTGGATTGGCATATGGAATAGACACTACCTCGCATCGTAAGTCTGTAGAGACCGGCCAAGAAACTATTGGTGTACTTGGACACGGACTAGATATGGTTTACCCAGCTACCAACAGAAAACTAACTCAAAAAATGGTAAATCACGGTGGCCTTCTTACAGAGTTTGGCCATGACAGTAAGCCAGATCGAGAAAATTTTCCTCTACGTAATCGTATCATCGCCGCTCTGAGTGACGCTGTTATTATCGTAGAATCCGCATTAAGAGGAGGATCTATTATTACCGCTACATTTGCAGATTCCTATAACAAAGATGTGTTTGCCGTACCAGGTAGAGTCAATGATGAAATGTCAACAGGACCTAACAAACTAATCAAATCACACAAAGCTCACATGATAGAATCAGCGAAAGACATTGCCTATATCATGCGATGGGATGAGATTAATAATCAACCTATACAAGCGCAACTATTTGTAGAATTATCGGATAGAGAACAATCAATAGTAGATTATATCAGATCGCATAAAGAACTTCCTATAGATACGCTACAGCATCTGATGCAGATCCCTGCGTCAGAGCTATCCTCGATATTGATCCAATTAGAATTTAAAGGGATAGTGAGGCCTTTGCCAGGAAAGAGATATATGATGCAATAAAGTATTGTAGCCTTAGAAGAGAAAAAAGGTCATTGAATTAACTTCAATGGCCTTTCTATATATTTTTTGCATTTATCATACCTACATCGCCTTGATTTTCGATATCAGCTCTTCCGTCGCACTAGGGTCACTACCCTCTTCTCCTGCCAATTTAACAGATTCTTCCGCGGCCTTCAAAGCTTCATTTTTCTTCCCTAACTTGTACAGTATAGATGCCTTAGTATCAAGATTAAAAGAATTTTTTTCTTGTTCAATAGACTTATTGATCCATGATTCTGCTTGAGCCAACAATAACCTATCATCACTCAATTCATAAATTCTCCAAGCGTGTGCATTGAGGCTCTTAAAACTAAGAGCGGGATTACTAGCCATAAATAATTGAACATCAGCCAAGTACTTCTGTTCGTTGATTTCTCCTGGCGAATACATAAGATTATTGAGATAGTATCCGATAGCTCTTTCATCTGCATGATCTACACCAAAGTACTTAGCAAAGTGAGTTGTCAGTGCCTCTTTATCTGTAGTATCTACTTGCTTTGACCTTACATCCGAACTAGCAGCAAAAGAGATTTTATCCTCTACTTTCTGCATACCTATTTCGGCTTCAAACAGATCTTTATTAGCAATCATATATTGAAAAAGTTTAGAATCGAGCGATGCCTTTGAGTAATCAAATAACACTTTTATATTCTTTGAAGTGTTCCAATTTTTCTCTTGTTCAATATAAGCCTGTGTCACTTCATCATACCCACTCATACCAGCCATAGTTAGTGCATCGGCATAATTAAGTAAGAATTTTTGATCTTTCTCACCTGATTCGAATCGATTTTGCAATGTGATTACTTGTTGGCTTGGATCAGAAGCAGACTGACCTAATTTTAAGAATCTTTTTTCATCTTGAAAACCCAAAGAACGGTGTACAAGATCTCCCCTAGCATTCAAAAACAAAAGAGATGGATATCCTCGCACAGAATGCTTTTGCGCAAAAGTTGGCCCTTTGCCTTTTTCCATGTCCATCTTAAGGTTTACAAAATTATCATTGTAGAATTTGGCAACTTCCTCATCTTTGAATGTAGTACGATCCATCATTTTACAGGGCCCACACCAAGTGGTATAGGCATCAACGAAAATTATTTTATCAGCATTAGTTGCTTGCACTTGTGCCTTAGTCAAGTCTGCTAGAATAAATCTTATACTATCAACTTCTTGTGCAAATATTGATACACTAGCAAATAGCCCTATTGTGATTAAGAATAACTTCATAAGTTTCTTTTTGCTAATTGAAAAAATTACAATTATATCTGAAATTCCCATCTAAAGATAAAAGGTATTAGAACTTTCAATAGTTATTTAAAATCTATTTAATTTACAGTCCTAAACCTAATTAGACATTTCATAGTTAATAAAATTTATCAGGTCAGGATATTTCGACTGAAGACTAGAAATATTATTTCTATCTACTATTCTACCATCTATATATGTTTCTATAGAAATACTATTATACTGATTAGTACTTGTCAGTCTTGATTTAGCAGATCTCGCATGGGAATATGTCTCGAATATCCCCACGGTATATTGGTAATTTTCAGTACCTATTTCTTTATCTATCATAACATCAGATTCAATTCTGATAATAGGATCTTTATACATTTGCTTAGTTGCAATTAGCGAGATCTTATACTTTAATCCTGATTGAAAAGCAGTAAATTTTTTGGCTTTTTTGTCTTTAGATTGATCTGGGATAGATGGATTATTATAAATAACCCTAAGAGGGACTTCAGATGGCGCTACTATTCTCAGCTCCAATCTTCTGTTATACTTGTTGGATAGTATTACGTTACTTGAGGATACAATGCTGTATTGTGTACCTACACCTCTCAGAAAAATTCTATTTGAAGAAATTCCGTTCTGTTTGAGGTAATCGGCTGCCTTTTCAGCTCTTTTAATTGAAAAATAAAGATCAAATTCTGGTAGACCTTCTTTCACTGCATGGCCTGTTATTTCTACACTCGCTTCAGGAAAAATTTTAAGTGTTTCTATTACTCTATTAAGTTGGGTCAGATTCTGAGGATTTATAATATTCTCAGATGCACCGTATAATAATGAAGCAATTACCACCTCCCTTTTTTTCATTCCTGAATAATCTTTCTTCTCCTCTGCTTCTACTACGACTTCTTCTTCTGATTCTATAATTACACCTATTGAATCCTTTTTATCCTCTTTTGCAATCGCTATTTCTTCAGCTTTCGAGACTTCTTCCAAAAGTTTACTTTCTCTTACTTTGAGAAAAGGTACAGTATAAATCAGATTCATTTGATCTTGAATCTGATTTTTAAAATATACCATAAATAAATCATGCCCACCCATAGACTCTACTCTGTTAGATGACATCATTCCAGATAAACCATCTGCGGCTAATCTAAAGTATATATCATCTCTAGAAGAATTGATCGGCAATCCGAGATTAGCTGGTTTTGACCATTTGCTTGTCTCTAATCCAAAGTCTGATTCGTAGACATCATATCCACCCATACTATTAATTCTATTAGAACTAAAATATAGCTTACTACCATTACTAGTTAAGTATGGTGTGATTTCGTCAAAAGAGCTATTAATCTCAGGACCCAAATTAATCGGATCAGACCAAACTCCGTCTTCTTTAGTAAGAAAATAGAGATCATATCCACCATAACCTCCTTTTCTAATACTTGAGAATAGGTATGTATTATCGTCAAAGACCCGAATATCTCTATCGCCCAAATCTCCTACTATAGGACATTGCATTACTCTAGGAAATTTTACTAGTTCTCTGTCTATTCTAAAAGTATCTGTCAGAAAAGATCCTTCTTTAAAATCATTAGTTTTAAGATAATAGAGAATTTCTCCACCCCTACTAAAATCTTGAATAATATCATGTCTTGGTGTATTGAGAACAGGATCGATACTTGAAACAAAATTCCAATTACCTCCTGTAGTTTCTATTGCATACATATCAGATGAATATGAGCCATAGATATTATCCTTAGTACCATCCTCAGATCTTAGTCCTCCTGTACTACCATTTCTATTAGATGAAAAGTAATATTTATTGGGGTTACCAGGGCTCTGCAATGCTGATAATTCATCATATATAGTATTCACTGATTCCCCTAGATTCTCTACAAATGCTCTTTGATCTACATATTTGTAGTCTTTGGCAAATCCACATCTTTTGATCTTATGGATTGTCTCATTTCTCTCTGGAGAATCTTTATCTATAAATCGCAAATAATTTTTATAAAAACTAGTAGCCTGTTCATACTTGCCTTGAGTCAAGTAATTATCGGCCATATAAACATATAATCTCTTGTCACGATTTCCATTGCTATAGGAATCGATAAGGGACCTGAGTGAAAGATCTATTTCTCCAACATGATACGCGGCAATACCTTTATAAAGCAAATTTTCTTTTGTGCTTTTGAGTCCTTTATAAAGCTCAAGGGCCTCTCTGTATTTTTCTGCTTTGAAGTACTTCTCTGCCTGTCCGTCTAAGCCTCTAACATAGGACTGAACATTGACTAAAACAGTATCTTCTACAAGCAAATTACTTGATCCACAAGAAGAAAAGATTATTGTCAATAAAATAATACTTAAAGCTCCGGTAATACAAAGAAATATATGTTTCATTATATTTTCTGATCTACATCGAACTGTTCAAGGTAGTCAGCTATCCTCTTGAGGAAGGATCCTCCAAGCATGCCATCTACAACTCTATGGTCGTACGATAGTGATAAAAACATCATCTGCCTGATAGCTATGACGTCTCCATATTCTGTTTCTACTACTGCTGGTTTTTTGCGGATGGCTCCTACTGCTAATATAGCTACTTGAGGTTGATTGATGATAGGTGTACCCATCACATTTCCAAATGTACCTACGTTCGTCATTGTAAATGTTCCCCCTTGTATTTCATTTGGAGACAAATTATTTGTTCTCGCTCTACCGGCTAAGTCATTTACTTTCTTAGTAAGACCTACCATATTGAGAGTATCTGCATTTTTAATTACTGGTACTATTAAATTACCACTAGGTAGAGCCGCTGCCATTCCTATATTGATATCCTTTTTCATAATGATGCTTGTACCATCTACTGATGCATTTACACCTGGAAAGTCCTTTATCGCTTTCACTACTGCTTCTATGAATATAGGAGTAAACGTAATTTTCTCTCCATGATTCTTTATAAATTCTCCTTTTACAGAGTTTCTCCAATTCACTAAGTTAGTTACATCAGCCTCTACGAATGATGTTACGTGAGGAGACGTATGTTTACTCATTACCATATGGTCAGCTATCAACTTACGCATACGATCCATCTCAATGATCTCAACATTGCCTGTCGCACTAACATTACTTGATGCAGTTGATACATTTGTTGATGCTTTTGGAGCTGACACAGTCTTTACTACCGCTGGTCCAGCTACCGAGGTCGTTGGTGCTCCAGATCTATTTACTACATATGCTAGCAAATCTTTTTTAGTTACTCTGCCTTTAGCCCCTGAACCGGGTACAGATTCTAGTTCAGATAATGCTATTCCTTCTGATGCCGCAATATTTTTCACTAAGGGAGAGTAGAATCTCTTACTATCGCCTACTCCATTGCTTGAGGATGCTACATTAGCCGAAGCCGCTGGTACTACTGCTGCTTTTACAGCTGCTGCTTGCGCTGCTGCTGGTGACGCTGTCACTGAAACGCTAGCGGATGGAGATGCACTTTCTCCTTCTGTAGCTATTATAGCGATCACAGTACCAATTGGCACTACGGCATCTACTTCAAACAATATTTCAGATAGTACTCCTACTACAGGTGATGGTATTTCGGAGTCTACTTTGTCCGTAGCTATCTCGAGTACAGTCTCATCTAAATCAATCGTATCACCTACACTTTTAGTCCAATTGAGGATAGTCGCTTCCATGATACTTTCGCCCATTTTTGGCATGATTAACTCTACTTTAGCCATATATTCAGTTTATGTTTATTTCAAAATTGGTCAACTTCGTATCATCTCCAAAATCGATAACAAAGTTAACTTATTTAGCCTGCAAAACGTATTTTCTTAGCATATTCAATGCCTGGTTACTAGCATAAGCAATGTTTTTACTGCGATCCTTAGAAGACAATATAGTTCGTGTCTCTAATATACCATGTGTACCAACTGCGATACATACAGTACCCACAGGTTTTTCTGTAGAGCCACCCTTGGGTCCAGCTACACCAGAAAGTGCCACAGCGATATCTACATCTAAAAGATCTAATGCGCCTTTTACCATCTCTTCTACCACTTGTTCACTGACTGCTCCATATGCTTCGAGCGTCTCAGCTTTTACACCGAGCATCTTCTGCTTGAGTGCATTGCAATAGGTAATCGCCGACCCTTTATAATAAGCAGATGATCCAGAGATGGACGTAATCAAATGAGATACATGGCCACCTGTACAACTCTCCGCTGTACCTACAGTCAGTCCACGATCAATACACATCTGTTGTAAGGCTTCTTGCAATGTGATCTCATCATACCCAAATACTAAATCACTTACTCTATCGCGTACTAATTCTACAGCTTTATCCAATTTGGATTGCAATACTGATTCATTATCGCCTTTGGCAGTAATACGCAACCTTACTTGCGCTAATCCAGGTAAGTAGGCTATACTTACGTCCTCATCAAATCCATCAACTATATCTTCAATCTTATCTGCGATACTAGATTCGCCCATACCAGCTGTCATTATCGTCTTGTGAAGTATCACTTTCCGATCTGGATTTTGTGCTAATCGCGGCAGAAGATGCTCTGTCATAATAGCCTTCATCTCATACGGAACGCCTGGCATCGAAACGATTTGCTTTCCTTCATGCTGCCAAAGCATTCCAGGAGCAGTACCCATAGTATTAGTCAATATCTCTACATTTTCAGGAAGATAACATTGATCTTTATGAGCGTCAGTCAACGGTATATCTCTAGGAGCAAATATGGCTTTAATTCTATCGAACACTTCTTTATGAAACTCCATACCTACACCTAGATAGTCAGCTATAGACAATTTAGTGATATCATCTTTGGTAGGACCAAGTCCACCAGTTATTAGTACTATATCCGACTTTCTGAGGCAATATCTTATTCCTTCTACTATCGGACCATGCTCATCAGGTACAGTAATTCTCTCTAACACTGAGATACCTAGAGCGGTCAATTTTTGTGACATCCAAGCCGCATTAGTATCGATGATTTGTCCTATTAGTAATTCGTCACCTATAGTGAGTATAGTCGCTTTCATGTTGAGTGTTTTCTACTATTAGAAACAAAGAAATTTATTGATTGTTTATACGTTTAGTAAAAGCTACGTCCAGCATATTTTTCTTCTAATTGTACTTTATATCTATGAAAATATAATTTTATTAATAAATAGAATAAAGCCCTTTGTATGAATATAATTCATCTATTTATGCAAATACTTTAACTCCCTAAAATTAAATTTCCTTAGTCCTCCATCCATCTCCAATTGCAATTTTCCAATATCTGTTATTCCAAGTATTTTACCTTTTACCACTTCCTCGTCGATTTCATATTCACTAACCTCATCCTTGAGATATAGTAATTCCACATATTCTTCCTTCAGCAACTCAAAACCATCTTCCATCAATCGGTGGTAATACTCTTGTAAATGTATACAAACCGTAGATTTTACGTCTGCAATATCAAACACGGTACCAGACACCATTCTCATAGATGTTGGATTGGGCAATGGTAGGTCAAAATGATCTTGATTGACATTGAGACCTATGCCCAAGATAGCATTTTTAATACCCTTCCCTTGTAACACATTCTGGATGAGTATACCACAAATCTTTTTGCGATCTATGTATATATCGTTGGGCCACTTGATATGTGTATCTATATCATAGCTTGCCAAGGCAGATCTTACGGCTAATGAAGCCAATATATTGAGTGTAAACTGCTGATAGGCCATCAAGAATCTAGGTTTCAATATGACTGACATTAGTAGACTCACTCCTGGATCCGCACTCCAATTACTGCCAATCTGTCCGCGACCCTTACTCTGATATTGCGCCCATATGACAGTTCCCTCGTTTGGATTGCTATTTGATACTAATGAAATAGCGTAATCATTAGTCGAATCGATAGTATCGAAGGTAATGGTGGGGCGACCTATAATAATGGAGCGTTGCATCGAAACAATTGTTTAACTTTGATACTTTAAATAGACGTTACTTTGGTCAACAAAAATAAGATATTTGAAACGATCCGAAATCGCTGATAAAATTCAGCAAGATATAGAAGAGCTCAATCCTCTAATCATAGATGCAATACAGGATATTAAGGGTAAAAATATAGTGTCTCTAGATTTACGTAATCTCGCTGAAGCTCCGGCTGACTTTTTTATTATTTGCGAAGGTGACTCTACTACGCAAGTAAGTGCCTTAGCCGGAAATGTCATCAAGCGAGTAAAAGATGAACTAGGCGTTATCCCTGATAATAGAGAAGGTATGATCAATGCCAAATGGGTATTAGTGGATTATTTTAATACAGTTGTACATATATTTTACCCAGAGACTCGTCAGTTTTATGATTTGGAAGATCTGTGGAATGATGCAGAAATTATTGAATATACTAACTTATAATAATTAGCAGGCTAAACGATTCGACCGTTAAAAGTGTTAAGGCTTTGGAAATGCCATTGCTATTAGCGATTGATATAAGGTTTACGTCAAGTTTATATTGGCTTAAGTCTGAAAATAAAAGAAAAAATGAGTGATAACGAAAATAAAGATCCACAAAAGACCCCTAACAAGGTAAACTTCAACTCGTATTGGATTTATGGTATCATTATACTTGTCATATTGGGTATCAATATGTCTGTAATGATGAACAACAGCACTAAGAACATCTCATATACTGAGTTCGAAGAAAAAGTTGCTGGTAACAAGGTAGAGAGGGTGGATGTCATCAATAAGCAGATAGCTCATGTATATCTTACTCCAGATGCTTTAAAGACTGATATGCCTGACTACCAAGAAAGCAGTTATGCTGTCAATCAACCACAATATCAATTTGAGATTGGGGATATGGCTTTTTTCCTTGAGAAAATGCAAAATCTTAAGGAATCAGGATATGCAGTTCCGTATAAAATGGAAACTAAGACCAATTGGTTGGCACCGATAATGAGTTGGTTACTTCCATTATTCATCTTGGTGGCTATTTGGTTATTCATCATGAAAAAAGTTAGTGGGGGCGGAGGCCCAGGAGGCGGACAAATATTCAATATTGGAAAGTCAAAGGCTACTCTATTTGACAATAAAGATTCTAAGGTTAACGTCACATTTGCTGATGTAGCAGGCCTTAATGAAGCTAAGGAAGAAGTAATGGAGGTAGTGGACTTCCTAAAGAATCCGAAAAAATATACTGCCCTAGGTGGTAAGATACCAAAAGGAGTACTCCTTGTGGGGCCTCCCGGTACCGGAAAAACTTTATTAGCCAAAGCTGTTGCTGGAGAAGCAGAAGTACCTTTCTTTTCTATCTCTGGATCTGACTTCGTAGAAATGTTTGTCGGAGTAGGAGCGTCTCGAGTAAGAGATCTATTCAAGCAAGCAAGAGAAAAAGCACCATGTATCATCTTCATAGATGAGATCGATGCAATTGGTAGAGCTAGAGGTAAAGGAGCAGTGCAGGGTGGTAACGATGAGCGTGAAAACACTCTAAATCAATTACTAGTTGAGATGGATGGATTTAGCACTGATAAAGGTGTAATTCTTATGGCTGCAACTAACCGTCCTGACATCCTTGATTCTGCTTTGATGCGTCCAGGTAGGTTTGACAGACAGATCGGTATCGATAGACCAGATTTAAAAGGAAGGGAGGCAATATTCAAGGTTCACCTAAAAAATATTAAGAGAAGTGAAACAATGTCGCCATATGAATTAGCAGAGATGACACCTGGATTTGCAGGAGCCGAAATCGCAAACGTATGTAACGAGGCTGCACTGATCGCCGCACGTCGTGGAAAGGCAGAAGTAGATATGAATGATTTCAACTACGCTTTAGATAGGGTAATAGGTGGATTAGAAAAGAAAAACAAACTTATAGCACCGCATGAGAAAGAAATCATAGCCTACCATGAGGCAGGACATGCTATATGTGGGTGGTACCTAGAACATGCTAGTCCTTTGGTAAAAGTGACAATCGTCCCTAGAGGAATGGGTACACTCGGTTATGCTCAATATCTTCCTAAGGAAGAGTACATTACTCGTACAGAAGCATTGCTAGATCGGATGTGCATGACAATGGGTGGTAGAGCCGCAGAGAAGAATATCTTCAATAAGATATCGACTGGAGCTCAATCTGATCTCGATCAAGTAACTAAGATGGCCTACTCCATGGTAGCCATATATGGTATGAATGAAAAGGTAGGTAACGTATCATTCTATGGTATGCAACAGGACCAATATAGTAAGCCCTATTCTGATGACACAGCCAGATTGATTGATCAGGAATGTCGTAAAATGATAGATCAGCAATACGATAGAGCGCAATCGTTACTCGAGGAAAAAAATAAAGAACTGCACTTGTTAGCTGCGGCACTATTGGACAAAGAAGTATTGACGAAATCTGATGTAGCTAGATTGATCGGAGATTCACCATTTGAGGATAAAAACAAGCCTATAGTTCCAAATCAACCTAAAGTACCAGAAAATCCTTCCATCGACGAGGTGCCGAGTCCAGATGAGAGAGTATAGTATCGATTTAGTAGATAAGAATATTGAAAAAGTTCAGTCTTTTGACTGCGCTTTTGTTCAAGGCGCAAAACACGGTTAAATCGAATGGTTTCATTAGCTTACTAACAAAACCCAAAAACGATTATAAATCTGCCCGTAGTCGCGATGAGTATTTTTACACAGAAATTAGATTCTTAAGACAGATTATAGGCATTATTAGCTTGTATAATCCTTGTGGGATATAACAAGTTTATGACAAAAACAAAAATGAAATTCTAGACAAAATAATTTAAACTTTCCTGCAAAAAATTATACTGAATTGCTATCCAATATAAATAGTCGGCTCTTAAAAAAGCAGAGTCCATAAATATTTAGTACCACAACCCTAAATGGATTGCACATACTTTTTACGTTTTGTAAAATTGATTTTTAATCTATATACAAAGAAATCCATTGTCTGATACAATGAAAGAAAACTTGAGTATTAGAAGAATTTTTGAATACCGAATGGGCTTCAATAGTAAAATGAGGGATTTATAAAAAATATTCAAAAATCCACTACATCCAATCCATTGCTTGGACGAAGTATGTCAATAAAAACGGAAGCATAACCCAGAACCACTCAGGAAGGATGATTAAAAATCCAATAGTAAGTAGAAGAGATACTGCGAAATATAACCAGTATTTCACTGTTGATTTAGTAGTAGATGACATAGTAATAAAGTTGTAGCTGTACTTTGATTTCAGTGCGAAAATAAACTTTTTTGAGATTATCAATAGCCTATATGAATAAATGTTATAATTCTCCAGTTCGTTTTCTTTTTACTATATCACTAAACCATATAGGCACAATGATCACTCCTACAATGAGATATGGATAGTATGTAATTAATCTCCAAATCAATGCCGCTAATGATGATATCCCTTCGGATATATAATCTGAATAAAATCCTCCAAATAAATATTCTGCTACTCCTGATCCTCCAGGCGTCGGTGTAAAAGCTGTCACCACATGCATAGATGCTCCTCTCCCCAATAATGTAAGTTGATTAAAAATATCTAATCCTGTATCCGGAACCAAGGCTACTATAATAAAACTAATCGCTACAAATCTAGTTACCCATGCTCCTGTCGTATGAATCATAGCTTTAATGTGATAAGACATTGGCTTTTGCACTAACTGTTTTGATGTTACAATAACATCTTCTGCAGTTTTCATGAGACTATTTTTGAACCTACTTAGCATTTTCCTCCTTGAGAAAAATAATAGAATCCTATAAATACTCCTTGGATTCATAAATAATCCATAGAAAAACACCAAACCATATAAGGTCATAATAACCAATACCGTCATAAATGTATAACCGAAGCCATCAAGGTCTGTAATAGAAGTCATCCCTGGACGTATAATAGTCGCACCTAATGCTAAGTAAAGTAGAGGTAGTCCAATAATAAAGAACACGGTATCCAATACCATAGAATATAGAACTACAGACACCGTTTTACCTGCCGACAATTTCTCTTGAGCGAGCAAGAATAAAGCTACTCCAGAGCCACCTACACTTGTAGGTGATACTGCTGAGGCAAATTCCCAGATAAATATCAACTGTATCGACTTTTTCCAACCAAAGACTTCGTCAGACATCAGTCTAAGTCTAGCCGCATAGAATAAGTGACGAAGCACGTACATCATCACTGCCATAAATAACCAAAACAACAGATGTCCATTCCAATTGATCCTTGCAAATTCTTCCATATCCAACTGGTTATACATCATATATGTAACGATACCAATACCTATGATGGCTGGTATTAATATTCTGCTCAGTCTAATAGAATCCATTACTGAATTCCCTTCTTCTATGTTAAAATTTTTATCTGGATTACTCACTAAAGTACTTGGTATCTATTGTTATACTTGAGAAACCGCGAAAGTACTATATTTGTTATGATATCAATGCTGTTTATTGCATCGAATTATAAGAGATATTTAATCTAACAAGGCCAAGAGATATGATCCATATCCGCTCTTGATATATTTATGGCCTAATACCTTAAGTTGCTTTTCATCTATATACCCCATTCTATAAGCTACCTCTTCTATACATCCAACCTTTAGTCCTTGACGCTGCTCTATTACTTGGATATATTGTCCTGCTTGAATTAAAGAGTCATGAGTACCTGTATCTAACCAAGCTACACCTCTACTTAATACAGCAACTTTAAGTTTTCCAGCTTCGAGATAGTACTTATTGACATCTGTAATTTCGTATTCTCCTCTAGGGCTAGGCTTTAGGTTTTTAGCCACTGCTACTACACTATTGTCGTAGAAATAGAGGCCAGGTACAGCAAAATTAGATTTTGGATTTTCTGGCTTTTCTTCAATAAATAAAGCATTATTATTATCATCAAACTCTACAACTCCGTACCGTTCAGGATCAGAAACCTGATAAGCGAATACTACTCCACCTTGAGGTTTGTTGAAGGACTGCATAAGGTCCATCATACCACTACCATGAAAGATATTATCTCCTAACACCAACGCCACATCATCTCCATCAATGAAATCTTCTCCAAGTACAAATGCTTGCGCCAGTCCATTAGGTTCGTACTGGGGTATATAAGTAAACGTACATCCGATGTCTTTTCCATCACCAAGTAGCTTCTGAAAATTTGGAAGATCTTCAGGAGTGGAAATTATTGCTATCTCATTTATTCCAGCACCCATTAACGTACTGAGTGGATAGTAGATCATTGGCTTGTCATAGACAGGCATCATCTGCTTACTGCATGCAAGCGTGAGTGGATATAATCTAGTGCCGAGTCCTCCAGCGAGTATGATTCCTTTCATATTGAGTTATTTATTATCGTGTTTATAACAAATTTCATACTAAAATCTTACGCAAAGATAGAAATCACTAATAAAGTAACTAGATGGTATCATATCTTGATATGATAAACGACACAAAGCAAAGATATCAAAGTTTATACTTTTTGATCAAACACATGAAGTGCAATGCAAGCTACCTTTTCTTACTCCTCCCGTACTTCCTAAAAAAAATAAAAATATTCTATCATAGTATACGATCTTGGAGACAGATGTATATCAATCATGCACTTGGCCATCTAAGGTAAGTTAGATTTAATATACGTCTAGAAATTACGATATTTGAACTGGGATGATCCTATTTATAAGACTAATCCCTAGGAATATATATAAATTGCGCACCTAATTCACTCAATGCAAATACGCATAAATACTGTTCTTGGCTCTTATAGTTTTGACGAAATTCATCCACCTTCTCTTGGAATACGATCTGCTTAGAGACAAATTCTTCTAGCGTAGAAGCATTGATAGACCACTGTGCTTTATTAGTTTCTTTATCGAGTAGAGGTATTCCAATATTTACCTCTTGCTGATGTACAACGAATATAGGATACTTAGATACCTCCTGCACAATGATTGTATCGGCAGCCTGAGACATCATCTTGATATAAGGCTTGAGCTGTTCTTCTAATCGAAGGAATTTTTCTAATTCTGACATGGGTTACTATAAAATGAATCTATTTATTAATTATATTTTAAAGCTTGGCTTTTCTTTCACTTATTTAGTGTTCTTACGTCTTCTTTAGTTCTAATAAAGCCACATTTTCTATATGATGCGTATGTGGAAACATATCTACTGGTTGCATTTTGACCATATCATATTTCTCTGATAATAGAGCTATGTCTCTTGCTTGAGTTCCAGGATTACAACTTACATATACGATCCGAGGTGCAGCAAGTGTGAGCAATGTATTGATCACATCACCATGCATACCTGCTCTCGGAGGATCCGTGATGACTACATCTGGGCTGCCATGAGTATCCCTAAAGGCCTCTGTCAGTATATCTTTCACATCACCTGCATAAAAAATAGAATTTTCTGTTTCGTTAAGTGCAGCATTAATTCTGGCATCTACAATTGCGGGTTCCACCTCTTCGATACCTACAATTTGCTTACAGTCTTTAGCAAGATAAAGAGCGATACTCCCCAGTCCAGTATAAAGATCATATACATTCATTTCAGACTCCAGTTGCGCATAATCTTTCACTACATCATAAAGCACTTTAGCTTGTTTGCTATTGGTCTGAAAGAAAGACTTAGGACCAATATTATACTTGCAATCACCTAACTGTTCGATAATAAACGGATCTCCTTTGTAGAGGATAATATCTTGATCCAAGATAGTATCATTCAGCTTTTGATTAATCACATAATGAAGCGATGTAATCTGAGAAAATGATTCTTTGAGGAACGCCATCACACCTTCAGCGATTTCCATCTCTGGCTCACCAAAACTTACTATCACCATCCAATGACCTAATGTAGTATTCCTTACGATCATGTTACGCATCATACCTTTATGTGATCGCGGATCATAGTATGTGATCTTATTTTCCATTGTATAGTCACGAATCGCATTACGTATTTTATCTGATAAGGTATCCTGTAAGTGACAAGTATGTATATCTATAATCTTATCCCAAGCGCCAGCTCTGTGAAATCCAAACGCAGGATGTTGCATAATCTCTTCTGCTGAAGCAGCTTCTGCTTCAGTGATCCATCTTTTATTAGAAAAACTGTACTCAACCTTATTTCGGTAGTATCTAGTTTCTTCACAGCCTTTGATAGGTGAGATATTTTCCGTAGAAATCTTAGCTATCTTACGCATGGCATCTACTACCATCGTATGCTTATGCTTGGTCTGAGCATCATAGCTGAGGTGCTGCCACTTGCATCCACCACAATCATCGAAGTGTTGGCAAAAAGGTTCTACTCTATCATCAGAGTAGGATTTAAATTCTTTTACTATTCCTTGCCCAAAAGATTTTTTCTTACGAAGCACAAGAACATCTACGACATCACCCGGTACTGCTCCATCTACGAATAGTACTTCGCCTGATGGTGCCCTACCGACAGCTTTGCCTTTATCAGCTAATCCTGTCATCACTACATCTTCTACTACTTTTTTACGTTTATGTCTTCTACCCATCGTATTATTATTAAAAGTGCAAAAGTAAGTATAGTAGAATTAATCGTTGGGTATAATATTTAGGTGAATTATTTCTAAATATTCATACGGATTGAGTGAATCAGCACAGGACTTCACGTATATTTCTTTAAGTAATAAAAAGATGAAATCAGACTATAATATTCTCTTAGTTACCTAATCAAAATAAACTCTGTCCGACGATTGCTTTTCCTACCAGCATCTGTATCATTGGTATCGATAGGATTTGCCTCTCCTACTCCGATGTAGCTAAGTCTTGACAATTCTATTCCATTGGTAGCAAGAGCATTGAATACCGCTTTAGCCCTATCCTCTGAAAGTTTCTTGTTGGCCGAACTACCACCTACTTTATCAGTATGGCCTTTTATAAGGATCTTGAGTGTCGGTTGTGATTTGAGTGTTTCACTTAATCGATTGATCTCTACCATAGATACATCTTTAAGTTTTGAGGATCCTATTTCGAAGAAAATATTATTAAGAACGATAGGTGTATCATACACTATATCTGGAGACTCAGCCTTAGGTACAGGTACCATCTCTACTGTGATTACATATGGGTCAAGGGCATTATTAATGCCTGCTAGGTCAAAATATCTCGACTGGAATATATAGTCTTCCATCTCCACACTTAGTCCATAAGATCTACCTGTAGGTAAACTAGTAATAAAGACTCCATCTTCTGCTTCATTTCTAGATAATATTGCTCCACTCTCACCATCGGCTAAATCAATCTTGTTGGCTGAGATAGGCTTCTTGGTAAGTGCGTCCACTACATTTACTTTTAAGTATGTAGTTAGAATAGGTTTAGCAAACTCTGGTATTGGGAATGTGAATACTTCTAGATTGGTATTCGTACTTCTATTTTCAAGAAATTCTCTATCCGTAGAAGTATAACCTCTCTCACCATCTAAAGATACAGTCAGTCCTCCATCGTGCCCTAAGGTATTGATAGGGTAACCCATATTAACTGCCTTGGACCAAGACAAATGATCTCCTTTTCTAGCCGAGAAATAATTGTCAAAATCACCCATTCCAGGAAGACCATTAGATCTAAAATAGAGCGTATATCCATCCGCATGAATAAACGGCGACTCTTCGTTTTCTTTAGTATTGATATTAGCACCTAGATTAATAGGCATTGTCCATCCATTGCGATCTCCACCTCTTAAACTTACCCAAATATCTTTTCCTCCTAATCCATGCTTACGATTACTTGAAAAATATAATGCGCTGCCATCTGCTGAAAGACTCGGCTGAGATTCCCACGCTGGAGTATTAATTACAAGTCCCATATTTCGTGGAGCGATCCATTGCCCATTTTTAATGCGAGAGTAATATAGATCGCATCCTCCAAATCCATTCCGATTGTTACAGCTAGTAAAGACTACAAACTTCCCATTAGCCGAAAAGCTAAAGGTGCCTATCTCGGCAAACTCATCAAATTCAGCAAAGGCTGGGGCCACCAAATAGTCATCACCGTCTTTGGTAGCTACCATAAGCTCATCTGAACGACTATCTCTTCTTACGAATAATATAGATTCTCCATCTATAGACTCGGTAGCGCCATATTCTCTTGCTGAGGTATTGATACTTGCTGGCAATTTATCAAACTGAGTAGTTACAGGATTTTGCAATGCTTCATGTGCAAAATTGCTGTTTTGCATCATTCGCCTGGCCTTAGCTTCCTTTCTTTTATTAGTCGCACCTCTTTCAAGATATCCTTCAAAGTGAAATCCCGCTGCACCATACTCTTCTAGGGCGTGTAGCGTGAGTGCAGTACTGAAATACATTTCTGGATCGAATTCAGGCGCCTTTGCAATTGCGGCCAAAAAGCTCTCTTTAGCCTTTAAATATTCCTTTTTTTGATAGTGGATAGAACCTTTTCGAAGATAAATCTCCACGAAATCTGGATATTTTTTTAATAACTTATCAAATACATTGATTGCCTTATCTGTACCATTAGATCTACCTGAGTTTATAGCTTCTCTTAGTTTCTTTACTTCTTTCTTGGTAATATCTTTGCGCTCAGTGTAGTCCTGAGCAAATGCCATCATAGCAAGACAAGAAAGTAAGATTGTACTTAATATTAATCTAATCATTGTAATATTTTCTAGTATTCATCAACTTCATTATTCTCAAATTGAATAGATACTCATTTGTGGGATATACGATCGCTATTTTATAAACAAACTTTAATACCACATCTGTTCCACATTTTGAAAACCTTAACTACAACATTTCATCGCCAATATAAATTTGATTTATTTTCACTTTATTTTAAACAATATCTTTTAGTTTAAAAATATTGAAAAAGCAAAACATATCATTTAACAATATTCGTTATAACCTAGATTTCAATTAGATAAAAATATAGAATAATCTAATACGAAAATCATATTTGCTAAAGTAACTCTCATTCTAGATAAATAATGAATGAATATCAACAATTTGCTGTCACTATAACATACGTACAGTGACCTATCTCTTTGATGTTAAATCTTTTTTAACGATCTTTACCTTTCGCAACAGATAAGCCTGTTTCATTATATTAAGTCTTTTCCCTAAAACTCGTCCTAAGATTTGCTCTTAGTGCAAGAGTTAGTTGTCTAATGACTAATAAATTTGGAGTGGTTATTTCTGTATACACATTATGCAACAACCCTAAGCTAAGTTGAAGATGTTTTTTAAAACGATAATACAAGGAAGGTTAGAATTTGCGACTCAGAAGAGTTTTGACAAGGTGCTGAAGATGTTTATATATCGTGCTGAAAATTACCATCGAAATGAAATGATATTTGCTTCAGAGGAAATATTCAACAAAGAAAAACTTCTATTAGATATTCCAAGATTTGTAGGAACAAGTTCTGACAAGCACTTTAGAAATACAACAAGTTTAATTGCATATTGTTCCCAGTTTGCTATATCTGGATCAGTTCGAGCGTGGTTTTTAGATGAAGGAAAAATTCTCTACTATGAGATGATGGAACCAACTTCGGATAAAGCTGCGGTACAATCTTTTCTCAAGGGAAGAGATTTAGTTAAACAAGTCGGAAAAGAAAAAGAAGCTATAGAAGCTCTCGACGAAGCCATAGAAAAATATGATCGTCATGCCATGGCATATGAGCGTAGAGCAAAGGTCAATTTCTATCTCAAAGACTATCACAACGCACTAAGAGATTACAATAAATGTATCGATATTGACTCTACTATACCTACTGCATATTATGGTAAAGCTAAGATTCACGTCATAAAAGAGGAATGGGAAGAAGCGATCGAGAACTATGATATCACTCTAAAGCATACAGTAGCACTGCAACCTATCTACTGGAAAGCACGGAGACAAAAGTCAATTTGCCATATTAAGTTAAAGCAATGGGACAAAGCAGCTTTTGATCTTAAGCTTTTTACCAAGAGAACTTTTACTGATGACAATCCTAATAAGGAATGGAAAAAGCAAGCCTTTTTTAATTATGCAGTAGTACTACAAGAAATGGACGAAACTGACGATATACTCAAAAGCTTAGATGCTGCACTTGAACTTCCAGAACACCCTTCAGTAAGTATTGCAGAAATCTTAAGGACTCGTGGTCTTGCTAAGCAAAAAATGGGCAAAAATGGATTCATCAAAGATCTCAAAGACGCTTCAGACCTTGGCGATAAAATCGCCAAAGGTGCACTTACTGCAAGAGGGAAAAAAAAAGTCACCTCTAAATAATAATGAATCTCTAAGTGTAATTGTAAATACAAGTATTACTTGTTCCGTTGTCATCAAGAATTAATATCAGTCCTTCGTGTAATCGAACGTCTTTTTATTTGAAAGTGTTAAATTAAAAGTCGATTAGTATTATTTAAATGCCCAATGAATCATCCATCTTTCCGTAATTACTTTCTATTACTAGGATGATAAGTCAATATAGCATCTCTTAGATACTGAGTATTTACGTGTGTATAGATTTCTGTAGTCGTAATAGACTCGTGCCCTAACATATCTTGAATACTTCTCAAATCAGCTCCAGCATCTACCATATGACTAGCAAAAGAATGACGGAATGTGTGAGGACTCACTATCTTTTCAATAGCAGCTGCTTTGACAGCATCTTTCACAATGTTAAATATCATTACCCTTGATAGATGTGATCCTCTCCTATTGAGAAACATATAATCTTCTTCGCCTGACTTAGGTATAACCTTATTCCGAATTGGTAGGTAGTAGCTAATATACTTTATTGCTGATTTCCCAATAGGAATGATACGTTCCTTATTATTCTTACCTATCACTCTTACAAACCCTTCCTCTGGAAAATAATATGATAACCTGAGTCCGGTCAACTCACTTACTCGCAACCCACATGAATACAATGTCTCTAGTATAGCTCTATTGCGTTGACCATGGTCTGTACTGTGATCGATACTCTGTATAATGAGATCTATCTCTTCGTAACTTAGTGTATCTGGCAAGTATTTTCCCAGTCTAGGCCCCTCGAGTAATTCAGATGGATCATGTTGTATTAGATCTTCTATCAATAGAAACTTATAGAATGCTCTCACTCCAGATATAATTCTTGCTTGCGACTTAGCTTGGACACCCAATTCGTAAAGATAAACCACAAAATCTTCGAGATTTTGATATTGAATCTGAATAGGAGAGAGTTCTAATTTTTTGAGTCCAATAAAGTCTTGTACCTTCTTGATATCTCGAACGTAAGCATCTATGCTATGAGGCGAAAGTGATCGTTCCAACATAAGGTAATCTTCAAAACCGCGAATGAGACTATTCCAATCCATACCACAAAGATAGAGGAATTATCAATAAACATTAAATTAAATCTATATATGTAATTTCTTGAAATTCAATTATTCAATACGCGCTTAATTGGTAATGTCTTACCTTTTCAGTAAAAGCGTTATACTATATCTTTGATTCTCACTTAATGTCAGATCTCTATATGGCTCTAAAGAGCAGAGAGCTGACCTTTTTATTAATTAAACCCCTTACTCAGCTTACTTACATCTTGACAAACTGCTTAGAAACAGCACCATCGTTACTTTCCAAAGTCAAAACGTAAGAACCTGGTGATAAATAACTTACATCTAAAGTTAACATATCACCGACAACTTGACCTTTTTCTATTAGTCTGCCATTTGTGGAAGATATAAAGTATTTCTCAAAGCCACAATCCGACCATTTCGCTGTTATCTGATTAGTTGTGACAGTTGGGTATAATGATATAGCAAACTCTGGTATGTAATCCAAAGTAGAGGGATTATTATCTAAATTAACTTGTTCAAGATCAAATGTCTGTATCCCTCTTGCGAATGTACCAGCTACAAGCTCATTATTGACTGGATTATATACCATGTCGTATACTTCAATGATAGGCATATTATCACCTAATCTATCCCAAGACTCTCCCGCATCTACGGTAAAGTATATACCGCCATCCGTAGCTACGAAGATCACATTATCATCATACTCTGGATGAAGTAAAATATCATTGATAGCTATTTGAGGTAGGTCTCCACTGATAGGTATCCATGTTTGTCCATTATCATCTGTACGATGTATATGCGCTACGAAATCATTAGACTTATATCCAGTTACACTTACATAAGCAGAATTCGGCTTGCTAGGAGAGGCAACTATATCAGATACATATCTATATGGTATTCCCTCCGATACATTGTCCCATGTCTGCCCAGCATCTATCGATGACCATACTAGACCATCTGTCGTACCTGCATAGAGGTATTCCTCTATCAGCGGTGATTGATGCACTGTACTTATTGTATGAGCGAAGAACGATTCGTTTCCTGTAGTATCTGTTAGTATATCACTTATCTTAGACCACTTCACTTCCTCGCCATCATTGAAACCCTTATATACACTTTGTCTTCCCGCATAGAGTACTTTAGGATCATGCTTGCTTACAAAATAAGGTGTATCCCAGTTAGTCCCCTCACTATTATCAAATCCTGATCTGGCGCTATCGAAGCTATCTCCACCATCAAATGTAACTCGGAGGTTACCATTTTGGGATAAAACATAATAAATCATCGAATCTGATGGGTCAAAATCTATAGTAAATCCGTCACCCCCGGAAAGTCTGGGCCATTCATTGATTATTTCAGCATTGCCTCCCGATGTACCATTATCCTGAGCACCTCCATAATACCAATCTGGTCTATGTGGATTATATCCTATTCTATAAAATTGTGTAGCAACAATGTTCTCAATATCTACCCAGTTTTCAGCATCATTGGTTGATTCATATATACCACCATCAGTAGCTAGTATCATTCGGATTCCGTCAAAAATAAGATCGTGCTTATCCGCGTGAACAGCATATGTCGACCAGGAAGGTACTGCCCTTTCCCAATTAGATCCTCCATCTTTGGTTCTCCACATATCTACACCAAGAACGAATATATCATTGTCATCATTAGGATTAACTCTCACTTGACCAAAATACCAAGCGAAACCACCTAGGGCATTGCAAGGAAAGCCTGTATCGGGCAAAGTATTTATCTCTGTCCAATTGTCTCCTGCATCATTTGTTTTCCAAATCCCTAGTAACTGTGAGCCACCATTGGAACAGCTATCACTACCTCCAGTATTAACATAAGAAGCATATATATTGTCATAGTCTTGACCTGATATAGTAAGTCCAATACGACCCATTTGATCAGCAATAGGAAGTCCTCCTTCGAGCATTGTCCAAGTATCCCCGCCATCTATTGATTTATGTATACGAGCATCAGGCCCAACGATCCGTGATAGACTGTCGCTTCTATTTCTATTCCATCCAGCGGCATAGAGTATATTGTTATCTTCAGGATGAACGACCATGTCGATTACACCTGTAGAATCATTGATCATCAATTTATGCTGCCAAGAATCTCCGCCATCTGTACTTTTATATACGCCTCTTGCTGTAGTCTTGATAAATGGAAGTCCCATAGTAGAGACGTATATGATATCTGAATTAGAAGGTGCTACATGTATTCGTGAGATGATACTTGCTTCTTCTAACCCTTTATAATTCCATGAACCTCCACCATCTGTACTTTTAAATATTCCAGACCCAATCTTAGGGTAACCTGAGATATTAGGATCACCGGTACCGACATATATAATAGATGGATTATTGGGATCATAAGTAATTTCACCAATATTAAGGTCCGCCTGATCATCGAAAACAGGCTGCCAAGTTGTTCCATTGTCTACTGTACGAAATACACCACCAGAGGCGAATCCTGCTATAATTTCATCGCTATTATTTGGATTGACAGCGATTGTATTTACTCTAGCTCCGATGTTACCTGGCCCTTCTACTTTCCATTTTCCATCAGACCTAGCACCAGCATTGGTACGATTGGATACGTCCTCTTTTGCCAACTTATAAGCTCTATAATCAGGAGTCTTATATGGAAAGTTCTTATGGATAAATTGTTGCTCGTAAGGAAATTGCTTCTTATTCAAAGTTGAGAAATCTTCTACAGAAGATTCTTCTTCAGAAATGACATTCTTTTCAAAACATCCACATACTATTATACTTGCAGCAATCGCCGAAAGCCAAATCTTCGATAACTTCATTCTTACAGTTTACAAATATTAAAGCATACGTCAAAAAGGATTATTTGAAACCAATTTGAAATCGCCAACTATTCTTAATAAGGTATAACAGTATATACAACTATATTTATGCCAAATACCCATTTAAAAATTTTCTTATAAAACGTAAAGCAATATACCCTCCCAAAATTAATAATATCCTAAATTTTAAAGTGTCTTTTATAAGTAAGAACAAATCAAAAAGTTAAAAAGAATAATTTATTTTTCTACAATACCGTTTTATCTAGCATTTTTTGAAACCTACAAACGCTCCCCTATCCAATCAATAGTATAATCAATAACTTCAACTCTCTCTGGTTCATTAAATATTTCATGGTACAAACCATCAAAATATTTCAAAGATTTATCATTGGATGAAACACCATCGAAAAGCATTTGACTACCTAAAGGATCTGTAATTTTATCATCTACTCCATGCATTACTAGTATAGGTAGGTCAATCGCAGTAAATCTTTCCATAACATACTCCATACTCATTATCACTTCATATCCTTTACGAGCTCTGATTTTACCTTTGTAGATAAGTGGGTCCGATTGGTATCTCGATCTTACTTCCGGGTCCTTGGAAATCATGTCCTGAGCCAACTTAGCGGCTGGCAATTTTGGAAAAAGCTTTGATATAATAGGAGCTATCTTTCTGAATATTGGAGCCATACTGTCGTCAGACTTTACAGCAGGAGCAGAGAATATTGCCATATCAAATGGATGGTCCTTATGATCAATTAAATATCTAGTAGCTATCAATCCACCAAGACTATGGCTTAGTAAAATAAATGGAATGTCCTTGGGTTTTTCGGCTTCAGCGATCATTGCAAGATCCTCAGTCAATTGTATAAATCGATCTATATGACCTACTAATCCATCAGATTTACCCCCACCCCTAAAATCAAAAGAAGTAACACTAATTCCAGCTCTATTGAAAGATTTCGCTAGTTGGTTATACTCATATCTTCCACTATACTCTCCCAGTCCATGTAGGAGCAATATGATTGCCTTTGGATTTATAACTAGCCATTCGTTTTTATGGAGATTAAGGTTATCTGATGTTATATACCCCATAGTTTATTTTTAGATTACTTTAAGCAAACCTTTTTGTTTCACTTCAGGAATTACCGTTATATGTCTGATCCTATTATTAACTGCTATATCATTTGATCTTGCAATACTAATGAAATCACTTTGAAAAAAAGTAAATACCTTATCCCAGTAATAATGCAAAACTGTTTTCAGCACTTTGTGATATAGTATTGTAGCTTAAGAATAAAACACTCACTAGTAAAATAACTCTTGTACACATTAATTCCTTTTAATTATTGCAAACTTTAAATAGTCCATCTTCAATACTACAACAATAGTTACGCTACGCCGATAAATTTTGAACCTGTATAATAATAAAAAGCACTTCATTTCTGAAGTGCTTTTTATTATTATCTGTTATCGTTCGTAGTTAATTACAAACATGAATTTCGCTGATCGGAGTTCATGTATTATTTATTGAACACGCTAGCCTCCGAAGTCATCAAATGCTACGTTCTCCTCAGGTATACCCCAGTCGTCCGCCATCTTGATTACTGATTGATTCATCATCGGTGGTCCACAAAAGTATAATTCTAGTTCCTCTGGAGCTTCATGCTTACTTAGGAATTCATCGATTACTACATTGTGTACGAATCCCTTGAATCCATCACCCTTAGGATCATCAAGGTCTTCTTTGAGTACCCAGTTATCTTCTGGTAATGGATTATCCAATGCTACTGCAAATCTAAAGTTAGGGAATTGCTTCTCGATTTCTCTAAACTCTTCTACGTAGAACAATTCTTGCTTAGTACGTCCTCCATAGAAAAAGGTAACCTTACGTCCAGTCTTCAATGTCTGAAAGAGATGATATAAATGTGATCTCATCGGTGCCATACCCGCTCCACCACCTACATAAAGCATCTCGGATTCTGTCTCTTTGATGAAAAATTCTCCATATGGTCCTGAGATAGTTACTTTATCTCCTGGCTTACATCCAAATACATAAGAAGAACAAATTCCAGGATTAACATCCATCCAATCGTTTTTTGCTCTATCCCATGGGGGAGTAGCAATACGTATCGTTAAAGATACAATGTCACCTTCTGCTGGATGATTACTCATAGAGTATGCACGGAAGATCTCTTCTTCATTTTTCATCTTCAGATCCCAAAGACCAAACTTATCCCAATCTTTCTGGAATTTGTCCGGTGTATCGTGATATTTAGGATGGGCCGTGATATCCATGTCCTTATAGTCTACTGCTGTCTCTGGTACATCAACTTGGATATATCCACCCGCTTCGAAATCTAAGTTTTCACCTGGTGGAAGCTTTACGATAAATTCCTTAATGAATGTCGCTACGTTATAGTTTGAAATTACCTCGCATTCCCACTTCTTGATACCGAAAATCTCCGCAGGAATTTCAACTTGCATATCATTACGAACCTTAACTTGGCAAGCTAGACGTTTACCCTCTGCCGCTTCTTTACGAGTTAAGTGATTCATCTCCGTTGCTAGTGGATCTCCTCCTCCTTCGTGTATGTGACACTCACACATCGCGCAAGTACCACCACCACCGCATGCAGATGGAAGAAATATGTTTTGCTCTGACAATGCAGTCAATAAGTTAGTTCCTGGAGCAACTGCTATTGGATTAGACTCGTCACCATTGAGTATCAACTTAACGTCACCCTGAGGTACTAATTGCTTACGAGCATATATCAGCATCATAGAGAGTAACATGATTACTCCTGTGAATACTACTAATGCCCAAATTATCGGCACAAATGAAAGTAATATCATTCTGTATCTTCTTTATGTTATTTCTTAATAATTGTCTCTTAATTAAACGCAGCTAAGTCGATACCCATCAGACTCATAAATGCAAGTCCCATAAGACCTGTAAGTAAAAATGCCATACCTAGTCCTCTTAATGGAGCAGGTACATCCGAGTATCTAATTTTCTCTCTTATAGCCGCAATAGCGATAATCGCCAAAAACCAACCAAATCCACCACCTAACCCAAATGATACAGATTCTGCAAATCCATATTCTTTAGATACCATGAAAAGAGATCCACCAAGAATCGCACAATTCACCGTAATCAGTGGTAAAAATATACCTAGAGAGTTATACAATGATGGACTGTACTTCTCCACTACCATCTCTACTAACTGAACCATCGATGCTATTACTGCTATAAACAGTATTAGTCTAAGGAAAGTTAAATCAGTACCAAACAATCCTCCTTCACCAAGCAGGTAAGTGTTTATCGCCCAGTTTATTGGCATAGTGATAGCCAGGACAAATATTACCGCTAACCCTAGTCCAAATGCAGTTTTCACAGTCTTAGATACCGCCAAGTATGAACACATACCTAAGAAGTATGAAAGCGCCAGATTCTCAATGAATGCTGACTTGATGAATATGTTTATTAATTCGCCCATGATAGTTAAGTTGAAGTCTTTTAAGTCAGTTGAAGTTTAAAAATTCACTCTATCGACTAATCTTTATTTATTAATTCAGAATCTGTAAAGACTCTTTTAAAAAAATTACTCAAACCCTGTTAGGATACGTCAACCAATTGTGGTTTCCATGCCCTGTGTATCCATATCATCACTGCTATAACAAACATGGCCGCAGGGAATAATATCATCAAGTTATTAGGTTGGTACCAACCCATCCAAGATCCATCAGCAGCTGTATTAACGGCATACTCTGAACTACTACCAATTATCTTGTATCCGAATAATTCACCTTTACCGAAGAGCTCTCTTACGAATGCTACAGCCATCAATATAATACCGTAACCAATACCGTTACCGATACCATCAAGTGTTGATCTATATGGATCATTTCCCATGGCGAAAGCCTCAAGGCGTCCCATTACGATACAATTGGTAATGATCAGACCGATGAATACTGAAAGTTGTTTATAACTATCATAACTCACAGCTTTAAGTGTAAGCTCTACGATAGTAACAAGAGTCGCTATAATTACAAGCTGTACGATCATACGCACCTGCTTAGGTATCGAATTACGTAATGCTGATGTAATCAAACTACTAAACATAGTTACAAATACGACCGCAATAGCCATTACAAGTGAGTTCTTCATACCAGTAGTTACCGCCAAGGCACTACAGATACCTAATACTTGTACAGTAATAGGGTTATTAGTACTTAATGGGTCTACAAGGAGTTTCCTTTCATTCTTACCGAATGTCATTCCTTGGTTTTTTGCTACAGCTGCTTCTGCCATAATTTATTTTTTTATTTATTAACTGTTCAGCTATACCCTTGAACCTTCAAGATTTTAGCTTTTGGGTTATCTTACTTTTTGATTTTTTCGAAATATGGTTGATAATACACTATACCCCTATCTAACATCTCAGCGACACCGTCAGCTGTTATTGTAGCTCCAGAGATACCGTCAACTTCATGGGGTCCACCTTTAGATCCTCCCTTGACTACGTCTATAGATTTAAAATCTCCATTACTAGCATATAGATTCTTTCCAGTGAATTGATTTTTCCAAGATGTATTATCTTTGATCTCTGCACCAAGTCCTGGAGTCTCTGCCTGATGATCAAATGCCACACCTGCAATAGTGTTTACATTAGATTCTAATGCTACATTACCCCAAATTTCATCCCATAGTCCATTACCTACTATAGATACTATATACGATTTATCTCCTTTACTATCAGTATAGGTATAGAATGGTAATAATCTGTCAGCGTCTGATTTTCTCTTCTCTTTTCGAATGTTCACATCCTCCGCTCTACCACCTTTGTATCCTGCAGCTATTACATCTTCTTTAGATATCTCTTCACCCCTCTGATTGACCACTTTTTGATCTATAGAGTTTGTGAAAATATCGTCTATTTTTTCTGGAGACATTTTACTAATAGGAGTATCCAGTTTACTTGCTACGGCATACAAAATGGCCTTTTTATTATAAAGTGCTTCATTAGCTTCGTGAACTGGTTTCAGAAAAGTGAAAAGTCCTGCGAGCGTTAATGCTACCAACGTAGTCATTATAAGCACAAACTTGATTACTTGATTAGTATTATGCACGTTTCAGTCTTTTTGATATGTTAGATTGTAATACGTAATGGTCAATTAATGGAGCGAATGTATTCATAAAAAGTATCGCTAACATCCATCCCTCAGGATATGCTGGATTCAATACTCTGATAATCATACCTATGAATCCGATTAAGAATCCGTACCACCACTTACCAGTGTTAGTTGATGCGGCGGTAACTGGATCAGTAGCCATAAATGCCATCGCGAAGAAGAAACTACCCATAAAGAATTGGTAGTACCAAGGCACTTCCATAAATGGTGTGGCTCCCCAGGCATTAAGTGTGAGCGCTCCCACTATACCACCAATCAACATAGATAGCATAATACGCCAACTGGCAATCTTAGTGACTAAAAGAAATAATGCTCCGATTAAAATCAATGGCTTAGATGATTCTCCAATAGACCCAGGAATCGTGCCCCACCACATTTGAGATGGTGTATATACTGCGGTCGCACCTTCCCATCCACCTTGATAAGCTAATGCTAAAGGAGTCGCTCCTGTATAACCGTCAACGACGGCAGTGCTGGCAGCATTATACCCATCGAGGCCCAGCCAACCAAACAGAGTATTAAATAAATTGTGAGCCCAGCCATAAGTTGCCGCTGTTCCTTCTGCTAATCCGTCAAATCCAGATACCCATACTTCATCTCCTGCGATAGTAGTAGGATAAGCGAAAAAGACAAATACCCTTGCAAGTAAGGCTATGTTCCAGATGTTCATACCTGTACCACCGAATGCCTCTTTACCTAAGATTACCGCAAATGCTACTGCTACAGCTAATATCCATAATGGAATATCAGGTGGCATGATCAATGGAATCAAAGCTCCAGATACAAGGAATCCTTCTTCTACGGCATGCCCTTTCTTAGCTGCAAATATAATTTCTATTCCTAGTCCGACTACGTGAGTCACTATGAAAATAGGTAGCATAAGGATAAGACCATGAGCCAACTTCAGGTGAAAACCTTCGATAAAACCCAGGTATTGACCTGCTGCAGTAAAATGCTGATGCCCTATGTTGTATGTACCAAATAGGTAGCATAACTGCATTGCAATCACTACATGTACCATCAATCTCTTGAGATCCATCCCATCTTTGATCTGAGTCCCTTTAGGTCCTGTAATACTATCCGGCGCTAGAGCGAAAGTGTATACTGCATCGTAAAATGTATGCAGTACTGGACTCTTTTTCTTGTCCGGTTCTATTTTTTTGAAAAAATCAACTAATCCCATTTGGATAGATATATTGCTGTTATTTAAATTTAGTTTTTTCTATTCGTTCTCGACTTGCATGATTACATCTGATCTCTCATTGTATCCAGTCCATCTCTAAGTATACTCTGCAGAGGCGATTTAGAAGGACATATAAATTCGCAAAGCGCTAGATCTTCTTCTGATAGTTCTAGTATGCCCAATCCTTCCATATTTTCAAAATCGTTTGCCAAAATGGCTTTCATAAGATGCTGTGGGAAAATATCCATCGGCAACATTTTCTCGTATGCTCCAGTCTGTACAAACGCTCTTTTCTCACCGTGCGTATTAGTATCTACATCAAATTTATGATTAGACATGATGTAAGTAGGAAAAGTAGGTGAAACACTTGGTCTTGGCTTCAGTGGAAGTAACCACCCGAATAACTCATGCTTATCTCCTTCTTCTAATACAGTTACCTGACTAGTCTTCTGATCTAAGTAACCATCCACTGCTATTATATCTCCTGTAAGTACGTCACCGCTTATGATCCTAACATGATCGCTTTTTAGATTAGCTCCAATCAGTTCTTGTACGCTAGCTCCTAAATACGTCTCAACATATCCATTATTCACTTCAGCACCAGTAAGCGCTATCCTAGTTCTAGTATCATAGGCACCAGTCATGAAGAGTCTTCCTAGTATGATTACATCTTGTACTTTCAATGTCCAAACTACATCACCAGTGTTGATAGGTGCTGTATGATGGATCTGTATACCTACATTTCCTGATGGATGCTTTCCTGCGAAATAGTTAGAGACCACTCCCGTCGCTCCTGAAAATGCTACGTGAGACGAATGCTCTCTTCTACCGTCGAGACCTATAAATACTTGGCCATCAGTCAACTTGGCTAATGCATCTAGTCCTTTTTGGAATGCTCCATCGTTACCTTCGACTACTGCATTGAGGTCTGGTGCATTAGGCGCAGTTGCAAAAGTAGAAACGAATATATTCTTAGGTACTATCTCATGACTAGGGACCACATCGAATGGTCTCTGGTTAAGGTGTGCCCATCCTCCAGTCTCTAGCATGAATTTTACTATATCTTCTCTAGAAGCATTTTCTAGATTAGGTACTGAGTTTTCTTTGAATGTCACCTCGCTATCCGCTTTGATAATCACTTCAGTGATAGCTCTCTTCGCTCCCCTTTTGATTTCTATAACTTCACCACTTACAGGTGCAGCATAAATTACCTCAGGATTACTTTTATCAAACATGAGTGCATCCCCAGCTTTAACGTGATCACCAACTACTGATGATATCTTTGGAATCGGAGCCATACCTCTAAAATTAATAGGCTTAATCGCGTAATGCTTGGCTGTGTTGACAATGGTGTTTTCTGTATCTGCTCCACCTACTAGCTTTATGTCATGACCTTGATTAAGAGAAACAAATCTCTTATAATCTACATGGTCTCCTGCTGATGGCCTAAATAGCGATGAAAATGATGGAAACAAACTGTAGTCATTCTCCGAAGTATCTACTCCTAGATTCTTAGCTTCTATCTGCATCATATTATCTGCTAGAGATAAAACAGCATAAATTAATGCAATTATACCTACTCCAAACAAAGAATAGAGCAAATAATTAGGACTAGAGCCCGCTGCTGCGAAAGATAATTGGGTAGAAAAAAGAAGAGCTACAGTGATTTTAAAGCTGCTGTGTATTGGCTTCAATTTGGTCTGATTTAGTTAGCTATATAAAATTTGTGCAAAGATAAAAAAGCTTATCGATATCAACAGCAAAGGGTACAAAGTGAACGACAATGGAGTTTATTTAGACTAAATCTAGATAGTCAAGAGTATTTAAAATATTATTCTGCTTCAAATGTTACTGCTAAATTCTACTTTCTTCAATGATTTCATTCCAATACGGACTATAGTTATTTTACTTTTCACAATACATTCTGTAAGTCAAATAATACTTCTAACATTCTATAAATATAAAGGCCTTCGATTACTCGAAGGCCTTTATATTTATATATTTATTCCACAGCTTGAAGACTATGGCTCTTACTAGAATCTCGGACAGTAAACACCTCTATTCTCAGGTCCACAGATTAAATACTGCAGCGAAAACTCAAATGCTCCGTTAGCAGATCCTGCAGAACTTAGCTTTGAAATGTTAACGTCATAAGAGAATCCAATGCCAAAGTTCTCATAATCAAATCTTGAAGATAAGATAACAGCATCAGAATGAATTCCTCCTTCATCTTTACTACCTAATCTATACCATGCACCCAATTGCCAGCTTTGGTTAGAAAGTCTGCTCGGTCCTAGAGCAAATCTTACACTCGCTCCACCATTAAGTTCTCTATGTTGACCTTGTGCCATATATACTATGTAAGGCAATAAGCTAATTTTAGGTTGAATCTCAAACTGAGCTCCACCGTGGAGAGTCACTTTTGTGTATAAAGACTCAACTGACCCTAAGAATGATACGTCCGGTTGATTAAGATGGTGAAGTGCAGCACCAAGATAATAATTAGTATTCTTATCTATAACGCTAAACCAAAGTAGTCCAGCTCCTAAATCTGCAAATAGAAAATCAAAATCTGTAAATCCTGCTTCATTTGGTAAAAGTTGAGGATCAAATCCATTAGTAGTAATTTGCGATGGCCATCTAAGGTCCTTATCGCTTATACGACGTTGAGTCATACCTCCATCTACTCCAATTACCAAATAGGATGCTTTTTTTCGATAACCTGCCATTTTCTTACTGTAGGACAAAGATAATCTACCTTGAGTAGTTCCAAATCTTGATTCACCAGCTACATCACCCCAAAGTGACCCACCTATACCAAAGTAATCTTCTCTACCTACTGGTACTTTCTGATCATAAGAAGCCGAATATGTATTGTAAGCATTTGCCTTAAGCACCGATGCCCATTGATTCCTGTAGTTTGCTACAAATCTGGTTTTGCAGTTCATAACACCAGTCATCGCAGGATTGAGATTTAGTGGGGACATATAAAACTGGGAGAAGTGTATGTCTTGCGCCTTAACTGAAGTAAATCCAGCTAAAACAATAAACGTACACACCAATAATCTCGATAAAGTCTTCATTTAAAACGCTTTAAAAGGTTTAGTCAAATAGAGTAATAGCTGTATTATTATTCGACGAAAGAAAGTAAAATTAGTAATATTCATCTATTGTCAAACAAAATCATGCTTTTTTATTATTACACTTAGTAGACACGATTAGTTAGCATGATGCTGCATCAATAAAGCAACTATTTGGATTTCCACCCATATTATAATTCGATTTTATTTTCAACGTTTAACATATGTACGAAAACCATGCCATATAAGTCCTATATTCTCAGCCATTTAGCATTAAAGTTATCTATCAAATTGTCATCATAGTGATCAGCCACTTTAAATAAATATTCAAATAATCTTAATGCCGTAAACGCCTTGAGAATTTAATCAAATATTAATAATGATAATTAAATTTTCTCTAACAGAAAAACATAGCCCATCCAACTCAAAATTAGCCTTCAATAACTTGTGAGAATGACTGTTAAGTATATGAGAATTAATTTACTAATTATTAAATCACTTCTTAACTTTATCTTTATGATTAATAACATGAGATGAAATTTAGAACTGAGCTACAAATTCAAAAATCAGACATCAATATCAGTTACAGCGACAGCCTAATTTTACTAGGTTCTTGTTTTTCTGAAAACATAGGTAATAAGCTAAATCAGATCAAGTACCCAACTACTGTTAATCCGCTTGGAATAGTATATCATCCATTACCTCTACATAATTCTATTTTAGAAGCAATACAAGGCAAAAAAATAGATAAAAGCGATCTTAATGAAAACATAGATAGTCAATATACCGCATGGAATATACATAGCCGACTTAGTAGTCTAGATGCAGAAGAGACAATCTCTCATATGAATAATGGCATCCGTCAACTATGTAAATCTATCAAAAAAGCGAACTACTTAATCTTGACATATGGAACCGCTTATTACTATGATCATAAGCTATATGGACCTGTAGCTAATTGTCATAAGTTTCCATCTACTGATTTTAAAAAGAAACTTTCGAATCCAGCGGAACTCAACAGTAGCTTCAACGAAATGTATACTAAAGTAAAGGAAGTAAATGCAAATATAAAACTAGTACTTACTGTAAGTCCAGTGCGCCATATCAAAGACGGTTTAGTCGAAAATAATAGAAGTAAAGCTCACTTACTCACTGCTGTACATAAGATATGCGATCAACATAATGACTGTCACTACTTACCATCATACGAATTACTACTTGATGATTTACGTGATTATAGATTCTATGCAGATGACATGATACATCCTTCAACTAAGGCAATAGATTATATATGGAACAAAATAAGTTGCCAAATACTAGATCCAGCCGAAAAAAGACTTAGAGAAGATATCATCAAAATAGTTAGAGCTGCATCTCATCGTCCATTTAACGTAGATTCAGTGCAACATGCTAAATTTACAACCTCTCAAAACACAGCAATAAAAAAGATTTTGGTAGCTTATCCTAAGCTAGATTTTTCAGAAGAAATAAAAGCTTTTAAAAATTAATTCTTATCAATTTTACAACCTTGTTGCCAAAAGCACTTCAAATCGCTCTAGTACTTATATGTCGAATTTTGCTTTAATATGGAGTGATTTCTTTGTCTCATTTAGGTCTTGTCCAACAAAAATTGATTTAGTCTCCTAGACTACAGACTTTAGACAGCATATTAACTTCTTCCTATTTTCCCACTTGATCCTTGACACTTAAATTGATCTTGCTATATTCGCAATGTGAGCGGAAACTTAGAAGCGCTAGTATCTAGATACAAAGAAGATACAAGGACGAAGAAGATCAACGAATTCCTCCAGAAGGACACTCCTAGCAGAATCAGATTAGAAGGATTAGTAGGAGCTCAGGAGTCCTTTGTCCTATCCGCAACATATCTGCTGTCTCCCAGAGTATATATCTATATTGCTATCGATAAGGAAGAGGCTGCTTATTTACAGAATACACTAGAAGCTATACATGATGCTTCAGATGTAATGTTCTTTCCTGATTCGTTTAAGCGACCGATGCAGTTTGAGGAGATGAATAATAGTAATATACTGCAACGTACAGAAGTGGTCAACAAACTGCGAATAAAAAGCAGTAAACCTCGCATCGTAGTGAGTTACCCGGAAGCACTATTCGAAAAAGTTGTAAATCCCGCCATCCTCGAAGCCAATAAAATCGTCATCACTAAGGACGAAAAGCTGGATGTCGATACTATGATTGAAATCTTAGTAGACTATGGATTTATTCGGACAGACTTCGTATATGAACCTGGGCAATTTTCGATCAGAGGTGGTATCATAGATATCTTTTCCTATGGAAATGAATGGCCCTATCGCATAGAGCTATTTGATGATGAAGTAGAAAGTATTCGAACATTCAATCCGATCAATCAACTCTCCGTACAAAATATAGCTACTGTAAGTATCATACCTAATATCAATGTCAAATTTAAGCAAAATCAAAAGGTACCGTTATTCGATGTACTCGACGCTAATTCGGTGGTGTGGGTCAAAGATTTTGATGTGTTGCTTGATAAGTTACAAATCTGTTTTGATAAATGTGAAGAGTTTGCCAAAGTGCTCAAGACTAGAGAAGATAGCGAACTCAAGCAAGCGTTTGAAGAAAGAGCATTTATATATCCAAATGAAACGATGGCTGCAATCAGCGATCACCATATGATACTAGAACGACGTGGAACAATTTCCATAGATCCAGATTTAGTGATGAACTATGAGACTAGTAATCAATCCAGTTTCAATAAAAATTTCTCGTTACTCATAGAAGATATGAAGCACAAGGAGAAGCAGGGATTCACCAATTATTTATTCACAGATAGTGGTCGACAAATAGAACGATTTTACAAAATATTTGAAGATCTAGATGCACAGTTAGATTTTCACCCAGTCAATAAAGCGATACATGCAGGGTTTGTTGATAGGCAACTTAATATAGCTTGTTATACAGATCACCAAATTTTCGAAAGATTCCATAAGTATAAACTCAAAAAAGGCTTTACCAAGGAGCAGGCGATGAGTCTCAAAATGTTACGTGAGCTCCAACCTGGGGATTTCGTTACACATATCGATCATGGTGTAGGTCGTTATTCGGGATTAGAAAAAATAGAAATCAATGGCCATAAGCAAGAGTCTCTTAGACTTTTCTATCAAAACAATGATGTACTATATGTAAGTATCAATAGTCTACATAAGATATCAAAATTTAAAGGAAAGGATGGTACACCTCCAAAGCTAAGTAAGATTGGTGGAGACGCATGGAAAAAACTAAAATCTACGACCAAGAGAAAGGTCAAAGATATGGCGAAAGAGCTGATCAAACTCTATGCGAAACGTAAAGCATCGAAAGGTCATGCATTCCCCCCAGATGGATATCTACAAAACGAACTCGAAGCTTCATTTATCTACCAAGATACTCCGGACCAAGAGAAAGCAACCATAGAGACTAAACAGGATATGATGCAGGAACATCCTATGGATCGATTGATTTGTGGTGATGTAGGTTTTGGCAAAACAGAGATAGCTATACGTGCAGCATTTAAGTGTGTAAGCGATGGTAAACAAGTGGCAATATTAGTACCTACAACAATACTTGCGCTACAACATTATAAAACTTTTTCAGAGCGACTTAAAGAGTTTGGTGTCACAATAGACTATGTCAACAGATTCCGAACTGCCAAAGAAAAAACACAGATATATAAAGATGTAGAATCAGGAAGAGTAGAAATTCTGATAGGTACACATGCCATACTCAATAAGAAAATAAAATTTAAAGATTTAGGTCTTTTAGTTATCGATGAGGAGCAAAAATTTGGAGTAGCTGCGAAAGAAAAACTACGTGGCATGAAAGTGAACGTAGACACATTAACACTCACTGCCACTCCAATACCCAGAACATTACAGTTTTCTTTGATGGCGGCTAGAGACCTGTCTATCATAAGAACTCCTCCTCCTAATCGTCAGTCAATACATACAGAACGACGAATATTTAATGACGAACTGATCAAAGATTCCATCTACTACGAAGTGAATAGAGGTGGTCAAGTTTTCTTTGTACATAATCGTGTGAAGTCCCTCCCAGAAATCGCTGGAATGATCCAGAAATTATGCCCAGATATAAAGGTAGGAATGGCTCATGGTCAGTTAGAAGCTAAACAACTCGAAAAAAAATTAATAGATTTTATAGATTACAAATACGATGTATTGGTTTGCACTAATATCATAGAAACAGGTCTAGATATTGCCAATGCCAATACAATCATTATCAATAATGCACAGAACTTTGGCATGAGTGATCTTCACCAACTGCGTGGGCGTGTAGGTCGATCTAATCGTAAAGCTTTCTGTTATCTTTTCACACCGCCTATATCTGTATTAACCTCTGAAGCACGAAAGCGTATCCGAACATTAGAGGAAAATTCTGAACTAGGAAGTGGGTTTCAAATTGCAATGAAAGATCTCGATATCAGAGGCGCTGGAAATCTATTGGGTGGCGAACAAAGTGGATTTATCTCCGACATAGGATTTGAAACTTATCAGAAGATACTAGAGGAAGCAGTACACGAACTCAAGGAAACAGAATTTAAAGATTTATTCAAAGAAGACCTCGATAAGAAGCGCGAATATGTACGAGATGTAGAGATCGATACTGATATCGAAATGCTCATTCCTGATGCTTATATTCCAGTTATCCAAGAAAGATTATTGCTCTATACTGAGTTAGATACTATCTCTGATGAAGCAGGTTTATCATCATTCAAAATAAAGCTTAAAGATAGATTTGGAACTATACCAAAGCAAGTCGATGAGCTAGTAGATGCCCTCCGTCTGAGATGGATATGTAAGGAATTAGGCTTTGAAAGATTGTCTTATAAAAACAATAAACTGAGATGTTTTTTTATTGCCAATGCTCAATCGAGTTACTTTGAATCTGAGCTATTTCAAAAATTACTGAAATTTGTTTCTACCGATGGTCAGAAAATGGGACTGACGCTCAAGCAATCTAAAAATTTCTTAATTGTCATCAAAGAAAGATGTAAAAACCTGAGAGAAGTGAAAGCTATATTGGATCGAATGGGAGAAGAGGTACTTTAAATTAAACGCTCTTCTATGTCAAATTATCTGTGAGAAAAGATTACGACTTTAAAGTTGTAATAGGTTAGAAATTATAGACGATTCCCACTCCATTATATGTTGAGGTAATTGCCCAATTATAGTTTTCTAACTCCATCTTTTTTATTAAAGCCATATCCATTTTATTCAAGACTATTCCTATTGTACCAACAATGCATGCAGCCATTCCACTTATCAATGCAGTCCCTAAATATAATGGGTCTGGGTCAGACCCAGAATTAGAGAATACCTCAGAAAATGAAAATGCTGAAATCGTTATTAGAGCCAAACTTGTGTAACCCGTGGCTTTGGTCCAACTAAATTTATTGTCCTTATGTTCAAAATCATTATCACTTCTAACGTTTGAATAATAATCGAGTTGAACATCATCTTTCTTTATTAAATTAATTTGAGAAAACAATGGGTGTATTGTAATTATTAAGAGAAGAATAAAAAAGGGAATTTCATTGGTCTAAATATTTTATTAATCAATACATCAAATATATCCTACAAGGCGTTCCTAAATTAAGAATTAAATAAAAACTGTTCTCCTAAGTCAAAGCTGAAACTTAAGTAAATTTAAAAAATTTGAATTTCCACTTTACGCACTCCATCATCCATTTGCTCAATATTCATCTGAACAAATGTCTCTCCTTTGATCAAATCCATAATAAGCTCAGGCCATTCGATGAAGCAGTAATTACCTGAGTACAGATAGTCTTCGATTCCGATCTCATATGCTTCATTTAGATCATTGAGTCTATACAGATCCATATGGTAAATAGAACCATTTTTGCCTTCATATTCATTGACTAGGGAGTATGTAGGACTACTAGTGGAACCTTTGTGACCAAGAATAGTCACAATTTGTTGTGTTAGAGTAGTCTTACCTGATCCGAGATTACCTTTTAGCAAAACTATACGACAACTACCAATGATGCCTAAAAGCTGCTTTGCAGCTGAAGTAATATCCTCCAATTTAGAGATATAGATCGTATGTGACTTAGAATTATTCATACACGAACAAAGGTATGGGTATATGAGAGAAAAGAGAAGTCATTTAAAGAGAATTGTACTAATTGATTTACTACTTGTGGAGTTTAAGATATCGCGAAACTCGAAAGCATCTAAAGACTTTATACTCGGCAGAAATTAAGCAATAAATGTAGTCTAGAATCATTCATTTTTGTTTACAATTTTGTCCATTATGAAAAACATTCATTATCAGAGGGTTAGATACGAAATTCTCTGAGTTTTTTGATGCCATTTAACTACTATTTACACCTTAAAAAGCTTACTTTTGTTTGAATTTTGAAAAGTAGAAAATGAGCGAAAATAAAAGCAATTATAATGCTAGTAATATCCAAGCATTAGAAGGACTAGAAGCCGTAAGGATGAGACCTGGAATGTATATAGGTAGTACGGATTCCAAAGGACTTCACCACCTAGTTTGGGAGGTAATAGATAACTCTATAGATGAGCACTTGGCTGGTCACTGTACTGGTGTAGAAATGACTATCCACGAGGACAATAGTATCTCTGTCACAGATGATGGAAGAGGTATCCCTACTGGTATGCATGAGAAATTGCAAAAGTCTGCTTTAGAGGTAGTAATGACTGTTCTGCACGCAGGTGGAAAGTTTGATAAGGATACTTATAAAGTATCTGGTGGACTTCACGGTGTAGGTGTCAGTTGTGTAAACGCCCTTTCGACCAAACTTGTAGCGACTGTCCATAGAGATGGTAAAATTTGGCAGCAAGAGTATAGTGAAGGAATCCCTCAAACTGAAGTAACTCAGATCGGAGAAACTGATATTACTGGCACTATAATTACTTTCCATCCAGATCCTTCGATTTTTGAGACGTTGGTGTACAATTACGTTACTCTTGCTAATCGATTAAAAGAGATGAGTTATCTCAATAGCGGCTTAAAGCTCAAACTTACAGATGAACGCGAAAAAATTGACGGGGAGTTTAAATCTGAAGATTTTTATTCTGAAGGAGGACTTAAAGAGTTTGTCAAATATCTTGATCAATCTCGTACACCTATAATCTCTGAGCCAATCCACGTGATCGGCAAAGAAGAAAATGTAGAAGTAGAAGTCGCGATGCAGTACAATACTGGTTATCAAGAGAATATATTCTCATTCGTAAATAATATATCTACTCGTGAGGGAGGAACACACGTCGCAGGATTCCGTAGGGCTGTTAATAGGCTATTTAAGCAATACGGAGATGATAACAATATGTTCTCTAAACTCAAATTCAGTATTTCTGGAGAAGATTTCCGCGAAGGACTTACTGCCATTGTATCTGTAAAAGTACCTGAACCTCAGTTCAAAGGACAAACTAAGGGTGAACTAGGAAACTCTGAAGTAACAGGAATAGTATCTAGAGCGGTAGGAGATATACTGAAGCATTACCTTGAGGAAAACCCTAAGCAGGCTAAACGAATCGTAGATAAAGTAATCCTCGCTGCAACAGCAAGACATGCTGCTCGTAAGGCTAGAGAAATGGTACAACGTAAAAACGTACTGACTGGTGGTGGACTTCCAGGAAAATTATCTGATTGTAGTAGTAAAGATCCTGCTGAGTCTGAGATATTCCTTGTCGAAGGGGATTCTGCCGGTGGTACTGCTAAGCAAGGTAGAGATCGTAAATTCCAAGCGATTCTGCCACTTAGAGGTAAAATTCTTAACGTAGAAAAAGCTATGGAGCATAAAATCTACGAGAACGAAGAGATCAAAAACATGTTTACCGCTTTAGGGGTAAGTATTGAGGAGAAAGATGGTGATCGAATACTTAATATAGAAAAACTAAGATACCATAAGATAGTTATAATGTGTGATGCCGATGTCGATGGTAGCCACATTGCTACATTGATACTTACATTTTTCTATAGATATATGACTCCTCTAGTAGAACAAGGATATATATATATCGCTGCGCCACCACTTTATCAAATACGAAAAGGTAAGAGTTCTGTGTACTGCTGGAATGAAGAAGAGCGTATAGAGGCTATCAAAACCTACTCTAAAGGAGAAAATGATACCTCAGTAAAGATACAAAGATATAAGGGTCTAGGTGAGATGAACGCTTCTCAACTATGGGAGACTACGATGGATCCAGAAGAACGAACTCTAAAACAAATAATTATCGAAGACGACATGGAAGCAGATAGAGTATTCTCTATGCTCATGGGCGACGAAGTACCACCACGCCGTAAATTTATCGAAGAAAACGCTACTTATGCTAATATTGACATATAGTCCGTTGGCAGTTTTACTTTAGGACATAGGTATCATATAGCTGAATACTGATTATCTAACGTTTTAAAATAGAGATTTATCTCGAGCCGTGTATAACATTAATAATTAATAGACAGTCCTTATTGTCGAAGGTTCTATTATATCTGCCAAGCTCTGTGCTAAAGTTATACGAGGCTATCGAGAAATACACACAAATAAGTTCTTAAGATTACACAACGTCAACTGGCAGCAACAGGTAGACTTTGATATATTAAAGTTGCTAAAAATTGATTATAGTTTGAGAAATAAGAAAAGGACAGCACATGAAATAGTATTTGAAGAGGAACTCCTTCCTCATATCAATGCATTAAAAACCTTTGCGTATCACCTTTCGTACAACGAAGAAGATGCCAATGATCTCGTGCAAGAAACCTATATGAAAGCTCACAGGTTTATAGATAAATATATCTCGGGAACTAATGCAAAAGCATGGTTGTTTAAAATTTTGAAGAACGCTTATATCAACCAATATAGGAAAAAAAGTAAGCGTCCTCAACAGGTTGATTTTGAAGAAATAGTAAGTTATCATAATAGTGATGATAATTCAGGTACTGGTTATCACGACCTAAGAGCTGAAATTTTTGAAAATATGATGGGAGATGAGGTAACGATTGCTATCAACTCACTTCCTATCGACTTTAGAACAGTAGTTTTGTTATGTGATATCGAAGGGTTTACATATGAGGAAATATCTAAAATCATAGATGTACCTATTGGAACTGTTAGATCTAGATTATTCAGGGCAAGAAATATGCTCAAAGAAAAACTATTAAAATATGCCCAAAAAATTGGGTATGAGGATAAACGAGGAATTCATAAAGCTATAAAAGGTAAAAGTGAAGAAGAGTAATAATAAGCTATGAGTTGTCAAATCTTAGATAATGATAACCTCAAAAAATTGATATTTATTTTTGTTTCTTTTGGGGAGCGCTTTATCGCTTCTTTCATGCAGATATCTTCGGATTGATAGATTCTGTTTTGATTATTTAATTTTAATTAATTTTTGATAAATCAAACGAAGCCATGCCAAATTCTGAAAACATGAATGAGATAAGAGCAAGCATCAATCTCTATTTTGACAACGCACTTACTACAGACGCTCAACAAAACCTTCTCAATAAAGTAGACTCCGATTCTACTTGCCACAAGATCTTCAATCAAGAAAAAAATATTCGTGAGTTCATCAAGAACAACGTCACTAGACCAGATGTTTCTCCAGATTTCATCCAAAATATTATGAACAATATAAAGATTGTTTAAATAAATTGGATTGTAGTTATTAATTCTGTAGAGAAGATAATAAGATAACTCTTGCTACGCATCTAGTTTGTTCCTTTGAAAGGGCTACATGGATTAAAAGTTTTATTACAATCAAATTTTATTTGGGAAGAGACAGCATTGAAATTGATAATACTAATTGGTCATAATGCTATAACCCCTTAAAAAGTATAGTAACACTTCAAAGCTCAAGCCTAAAAAAAATTGTGCTTTCCTGAACAAAGACAGAAAGTCTACACCAACCTCTTTAGTTCTGCGTTAGTCAAAATAGCCTCTTCGTTAGCATCTAACTCACAATCTATTAAAACAACGCCTGGAGTCTTCCCTGGAGTAAAACTACCAAGTGTATCATCAAATCCTAATGCCTTGGCTCCATTATATGTCGCCCACTCGAGTAAAGTCGAGGTAGGTATATAGCTATTGAATTTTTTGATTGTCTTCATTTCCTCGAAGACTGAAAGTTGCCAATTAGAACTAAGACTGTCTGTACCAATTGTCATATTCGCTTCAGTATTCATGAAGACTTGGTAGTTAGGCAAAGCGTTTTCTATATATAAATTAGCATTAGCACAGGTTGCCCAATATACTTTTTCACTCCACTTTTGCGCTGCTACTACATCGTCTGCTGTAGTTCTTGTATTATGCACGAATAATGTACGCTGGTTTGGATCCATTTGTGACATTGCATGATAAATAGAATTCTTACCAGTCAAATTGAAATCACTAAGTGAAAATCCAAAACCTTCATAAAATTCTAAAAAATCACCTGACTTTGTGTTAAACAAATCATCCTCGTGCTTTGTCTCTTGGTTGTGGATAGAGACTGTACTATTTAGTTTATTGTTTTCCTTGATAAATTTATATAGTCCGTCGCTAACTGTATATGGAGCGTGCGGTACATATGATTTTCTATTTCCATTTTTGCCACTATGCCGAGCGTACACTTCACTATATTGTTTGATCATAGGCTCCGTCATACTATCCTGCATGAAGTCAAACATTTCTACAAAAGTATAATATCTAATAGCACTCTTCGACTTGACCTTTGCGGTGTCAGCTTTATTACTAATATCACCTACAGCCACTATCCCTTGAGCATGCATATATTTATCCGCATCAACTATAGCATCATCAATTTCTGCCTGTGGAAAATCACGAAATCTCACTACCTGACCGATGAATGGAATCAACCCTATACCAGTAGGAATCTTACCTATCATATGCGACAATTCCATATGACAGTGCGTATTGATCATGCCTGGAATAATCACTCCTCGGTATATCTCAAGTTCTGCAGGATCATGATCATATTTCTCCGTTACATCTACAATTTTCCCATCATCGCCTACGATCACAACACCATCTTTAATCGGAGATCGATCCATGGCGTAAATATAATCTGCGGATATTTTTCTCATCGTTTTATTTTGATTTCATTTAATAACCATAAAATATCACTTAGGTTATTTTGCTTAATCTATCCTTATGAATTATTTGAATATACATTTTCACAGACTGAAGGCTATGATACAAAGACTATGGTATATTTACAGCTCTTGGACGATGACTCCATTTTTAATCCTAGGCTCAAACCATGTACTCTTAGGTGGAAGATGCAATCCATTTTCTGCTATATATTTAAGCTCTTGCTTTGTTACAGCGTAGAGACAAAATCCAATTCTTCCACGATCCTTCAACGCTAATTTTTCTACCCCATCTGTACCCAAAGTTCCTGCAATATATTTTACTCTAAGGTCAGTCCCAATATCATCAACATCTAAAATATCATCGAGCACATATCTGTTAAGCAGGTCGGAGTCCAAGACTAAACCATCTGAATTATATTTTTCTATTATTTTATTTTTCCACTTTAATAGATACCATATTTTACCCAGATGCATAGTGATGTGATGCTTCTTCTTAGGCTTAGCGGCTGTATCGAGTTCTGATATTTTAAACACCTTAGATAACCTAGCTACTATCTGCGCTTCCGTCAAATCTTCTTGCAACTTTATAGATCTATTGTAATCGTATATATCCAACTCGTCGAATGGAAAGTAGACGGAAAGTAACCTATTCAATTGATCCTTACGTAAGTGATTGCCTTTATGCAGTATCGATGCTGTAGATACCCTATGGTGACCATCCGCGATAAAACACTTCTTTACTTTTTCCTTAAATAGTATTTGTAGTTTAGCTATCTTCTTGCGATCAGTAATCGCATATAAAGTATGAGATTCTTGGGTCTCTTCGAAGTCCAATTTAAATAATGCTCTTAAGCTATCCATCTCTTCTGTAATGAAAAGATTAATATCATTATTACCTTCATAAGCAAGAAGCACCGGTTTGATTATAGCATTACGCTGCAGGATTAACTGCATCATACTTTGTTCTTTGGTAGAAAGTGTCTCTTCATGCTTGAGTATTTTTCGGTCCTCGACATCTTGTATGTCATTAGCAGCTATGACTGCTCGATAGCTATGACCTTCCGACTCTATCTGATAGATGTAAATTGCATCTTGTGCTGACTTTTGGAAAAATCCAGATTTGACAAAATCTGGATAGTTATGTTTCATACTACCAAAAAAAGAATCTGGTGAAGTGACCAAAGTCAAATTGGGATAGATAGCTTGAAAAGGATGTATCTTCATAGTTGTCTATCTATTCTAGTGGGTAATATTTTATTTATTATCTGAGTAAAGTTACATCTCCTTTCTGTGGTTCTGTTATCTGAACTCCATCAATTGCATAATCTGCTAACCAAACATACACAGCAGTTGCACTATCTGATCCACCATGTTGACCGTTCCATTCAGCATCAATATTATCAGAAGTAAATACCTCGTTACCCCATCTATTGTAAATTTTCAAACTATAATTTGTTACAAGAGCTCCACATGGATTTACGGGCCCAAAAGTTTTATTTTCATCTTCCCCTCTTGGGAAAAATACTTTTGGCCATAGTAGATTATTATCCAACTTCAAATCTTCTTCCTCGGTAAAACTTCGACCACAGTAGTCTACAGTCACAAAATAAACACCTGATTCTGTTACTTCTATAGATCTATTATCATCAATAAACACATCTATCGAGTCAGTCCACTCATATGTGACTCCAACTTGACCATCAACATTAGTTACAGCAGTCAAGATTCGCTCACAATCCTCACCAAGTGTTACATCTATTGCTAAATTTTCTAATTGCTCTGGGAAAGTCACATCAATAGAACCGGTTGCAGTTTCCATACACGCATCGACTATAGTCAATGAATATGTTCCTTCAGTATCAACGTTAATTACTTGATCAGATCCTCCGACACTCCATTCGACAGATTCAAAAGGTTCTACTCCAGTAGGAGAGCCTAATAAATTAACCGTACCGTCAGAACAAAATGGAGAAAAGTCAACCGTAATACCAACAGTCGGCTCAGCCAATCTAGAAATATTAATCGTATCGCATAGTGTATAACAATGTCTATCATTAATCGTAACAGTCACCATATATTCTCCTTCCTCCATACCCACTACGAACGGATTTGTATTACCATCTACTCCAGGTCCCATCCAAGCATAAGTAATCACGCCATCAGGAAGTGGTGAAGGAGTAGCATCGAGTGTATCTATTATCGGCTCATTAGGGCACCATTGATTTGAGCTCGGTGATATCGTTGGTACATCATAATAGTTAACCACATTGGCATCTGTCTCTAAAGTATCTGAGTCATTAAAGTCAATAGATGTCCATATTAGAGACTGTGATAAGGTAGGAAAATCAATTAAAGATCCTGATCCTGAATTGCTACATGGAGTTTGTAAGTTTGAATCTGTCTTAACGATATCTGAAGTTTGAGTTTCAAAAGCTTTGAAGTGGGTCCCAAACATAGCTAATCCTCCATCTTCTGTATTGTGTAAACTACCTGAAGGAATATATAACGATGTACTATCTCCATAGATTTGAGAATTTAAAACCATCCCTGAAGAGTCTATTTCATAAAGACTTGATATAGTCGGCCCTTGAGCCGCATCCTCAGTTTTAATATTACTAAAAACTAGATTACTTCCGAAAGGAACAATATCAATTGCCATATTACTAGTGCCAGTCAATGTTTTGCACCAAATCATTTGTCCATCTTTATCATACTTAGACGTAAAACTCCTTTGTAGTCCAGAAGCATTCTCAACTTCACCAACTATATAAATTGAACTATCTAATGTTTCAGTCAAGCCATAAGGTGTAAATCTAAAACCAATTGAATCAGTATGTGTCGACCATAATACAGCACCTGATGTATCTAATTTGGTTAAGTGATAACCTTCTACATCTTCAATTTCCGACTTTCCAGTAATAAAAACATTACTATCAAGCACTGAAGTATGAATATCATAAATTAATGCCGATACCTCATCATTACTTTCAACTGCCGCAGTATATATTTTTGACCAAGTATCTGTACCGTCTATGCCGTTCATTTTAGCAAGCCAAATACTAGAATCCGTAGTTATTGATCCTACTAATATCTCATCATTAAGAAAAGTTGATAAACTTACTTTTGATTGATACTCATTGGCCATTGTTTTTGACCAAGTAGGTATACCTGTCGTACCATCCATTCCAACTATAGCAGCAGATTGATCGTCCAAAAACAAACTTGCTGTAATTACAAAATTACCAGTAGACAACTGAACCAGATCAGAAGTACTTCTTAACGTTGTACTATCTGCTAAATAAATGTCGTTTTTTATGTCGAGATCTCCCTTACCATCATATGTTGTAAATATTGCACGGTAGCTATTCTGCAAGTTATTGTCCATATCCACAAATATACTTTGACCTATGGTCGCATAACCTCCACCATTTGTGACTATTCCATCAGTAAGACGATGCGTAGAATCTTGAAATACATCATATAGTCGGTGAAAAGACTGCTGTGCAGATACTGTAAGTACAAATGACAGAGCAATAATAGTATAGATAAACTTCTTCATATTATGAGTTATGTGAGAGCTAGCCTTGATAAGACATACATCTTATAGAAAATTCAAAGATAGTAATGAAAAGGCAGATTATTGGTCATGAGAAAACTAAAGTTCGTTTGAACTATTTTAGCCATACATTTCATCTATTTCCTTGGCATATTTCTGCCTAATTACACGTCTTTTGAGCTTCATAGTAGGCGTCAACTCTGCATCAGTTCCATCTATCCGAGTCGCTTCCCAAGTTTTGTCTATTAGCTTAACTTTCTTGATTTGCTCTATATGACTAAAGTCTGGATTAAACCTATCACAACAAGCTTGATATCTAGCGATTACCTTAGAGTCTCTGATCACTTCGCTTAAGCTCATGTATTTCACATCATTCTCTTCACACCATTCTTTTAGCGGCTCTTCTGCAGGTACTATCAGAGCAGACACAAATTTCTGTTTATCTCCGACTACCATTATTTGCTCAATAAGAAAGTCTTCTTTAAATCTATTTTCTATAGGAGCTGGAGCTACATATTTTCCACCAGAGGTTTTGAGAAGCTCTTTTTTTCGATCTGTGATTTTGAGGTATTTATACCCATGTGGACCATCTACTAACTTACCTATGTCGCCAGTACGAAACCACTTGCGACCTTCCTTTTCGACAAACACTTCATCAGTTTTCTCCGGCTTTTTATAATAACCTATCATTACATTAGGGCCATCAGCCAATATCTCCCCTTCGCCATCTCTATAGTCACCATCACTAGGGTCGATCATGATATCTACACAGTCTATTATAGGACCAACAGTACCTAACTTGGCACCTTTACCGCCATATCTATTGATACTTAATGTTGGTGAAGTCTCAGTAAGGCCATACCCTTCGATGATAGGAATCTGTGCCGCTGAGAATACCCTTGCGATCTTTTCTGGACAAGGTGCAGCACCTGTTACTATTGCTCTTAGATTACCTCCAAGAGCCTCTCTCCATTTAGAAAAAATAAGTTTATTAGCAATGCTCATCTTCATTCTATAAAATAGGCCTTGCTTTGTATCCATCTCAAAGTGGTCTGTAAGATCTAACGCCCAGAAAAAGAGTTTTTTCTTTAGTCCAGTAAGATCTAATCCTTTATTATATATCTTTTCGTATACTTTCTCTAGCAGCCTAGGTACAGTAGTAAACATGTGAGGCTTAATAGTAGCAAGATCACCGGTTGGACCACCCAAATTATCTGTGCCTGTACAGTATACAATTGCGGAATGGTATAGATATGCGTATATCACTGCTCTCTCAAATATGTGACAGAATGGCAAGAAACTTACGACTACAGACTCATGCGACAATGGCATTGCGACCATCGTATTATCTACAGCTGATATAATGTTTTTGTGTGTGAGCATCACACCTTTAGGATTGCCTGTGGTACCTGAAGTGTATATAATAGTAGCTAAATCGTCACCCTTTACGCCAACACTAATTTTTTCCAATTGATCTATATTATCATCGTTTTCTACATCCAACCAAAAATACCTGTCAGGAGTCTTATCCATCATGATTATATATTCCAAAGAATCTATATCAGCAAGTTCTAGCTTTTCATAGAGGTCTCCTGATCCTGCTATTGCAAGTTTTACATCTGACTCATTGAGTATATATTTATATTCTTTAGAACTGATCGTAGGATATAATGGTACTGATACTGCTCCTATTTGTTGTATGGCCATATCAGCAATCACCCATTCTGGCCTATTGCTGTAGGCTACTATAGAAACCTTGTCTCCAGGTAATATACCCATGCTAATCAAACCTGAACCCAACCGTCGAGAATGTTCTATGATTTCAGCAGTACTAAAAAACTTCCATGCTTCACCATGTCTTCTACCAAAACTACGCTCTAGCTGGTGGTTAGATTGCTGATGATATAAGTAATCGAATAACCTCTTAATCTCCATTATCTCTATAGTTATTTACAATATGAAAGATAGGAAAAAAATGAAAACTGGAAGTTGAATCATTCGTAGCTTGCACTTAAAAGTGCAAATTGGACCCTTTAGATGCACAACAAAAATTGCTCAGCTAGAAAATATAACTGAGCAATTAAATATATTAAATTATAATTTATTGATCTGTTACACCCATCACGTAAAGAAATGAAGTCACTAATCCCGAACCTTCACGATAATACTAATCACGATATACAGTTATAATCTGAATAAAAAGAATTCGATTAAAAGATTACATTCATATTTCTTAAATGAGAGACTGTAACTTCATCGCTAGTCCCATATCTCCTTTGATTTTCACTTTCCCTGTCATGACCGCCATCATCGGATTGAGGTCTCCGCTCTTGAGTTTTAGGAATGTTTCTTTTTCACATATGATAACTGTATCAGCATCTACATCATCAGTAGTAACGATATTGGATGACCCATCATTACCATCTATTAGTATAATCTCGTCATCTAATATAAATTTCAACTTTGCATTAAAAGGACTAACATTAGCCGCTTGTTTTTTTATTGATTCGAATATTTCTGAACTCATTTTTATATATCTATTGTTTGAAAAAAATACTCCTATTTACTTGAGTGGCAATATCTGCACACTTACTGCATTCCAATAATAGGCTTATTGATCCTTCCGTAATTGCTTTTTGTAAAAGTAACATTCGCCTCACATCTGGATGATTGATGATCAATGTTTGCTCTGCTGTAGCATCTTTTTTACCTATATCACTTACTAATCTTCCTTGAGAGATGCATAGTATGCCGCTGAAGCAATAGATGCGGCTGTAAGTCCTGCTTCTATCCCAATCTTATAAGTGATCACTGCGATGACAATAACCAAAAGAACGTAATACGCCCACTTATTAGCATTAGGAGATTGAGACGCATATTTTGCCGTGAGGTAACCACCAAGGCTTTGGCCTATCGCAATGAGTAATCCTGCTTTCCAATTGACCAATCCCTGATACTGGAAAATAGCAAGAACTACTACTGTATAAATAGCTACTATAGTCACTTTGATACCATTGGCTCGGATGAGTGTATTGCGTTCTAAGAATACCATGCAGACTAAGAAAAAAACACCCATTCCCATCTGGATAAATCCACCATAAAAGCCTAGAGCAAAGAAGGCTAATACTCGTACGGAAAATGGAAATTCACTCTCTTCACTGACCTCTCTCATCCAACGCTTCGGCTTAAGTATTATCATGAAAAACATAATAATAATAAGATATTTGAATATTTCTTTGAACTGCTCATTGCTGACGTGCAGGACAGTTACAACTCCAAGTATCGCACCGAGAACCATCGATATGATGATCCATTTACTTGATTTGAGATCTAATTTTCCATTTTTATGATAACTGTAAGAACTAGCCGAACATTGTGCTAAGACATTGACTCTATTGGTACCATTGGCTACGTTAGGCGGCAATCCTATAACATCCATCAGCAGAGATAGAGATATCATAGAACCATATCCAGCAAGCGTATTCATCACTCCGGCAAGGAATCCTCCAACGATAATAAGGCCAAACTGAAAGAGTGTAATATCCATAGTTGATTATAGTTGAGATAGATTATCTCATGTTCGTTCTTGACACAGCTCGACTAGCACGCCTCCTGCAGTCTTTGGGTGTATAAAGCAGACTAACTTATTATCTGCTCCATGTTTAGGCTTCTCATTGAGTAATTTAAAACCTTCAGATTCCATCCGCTTCATTTCAGTTTCGATATCTACTACGGCGTATGCTATGTGATGAATCCCTTCTCCTTTTTTCTCTACAAACTTAGCGATAACGCCTTGCGGATCAAGTGAACAAACTAACTCGATCTTACTCGCTCCTACCCTGAAAAACGAAGTAACAACTTGCTCCGATTCTACCACCTCACGCTTGTATGGCGATGATCCTAATAGTGAAGTATATAATTTATCTGCAACATCTATGTCCCTAACAGCTATGCCAATATGTTCAATTTTTTGCATCATCTACGTGTGTTATATTAAGGGCTATTCGCCTTTTTGATTGAATGTCACTTCCGCCTCTGAAGTTTAAAATATTTATTACTAATATAATGTCTGATATCCTTGAGATCATAATCCAAAAAAAACTTAATCTAGATTACGCTTGCTATCTACCCATGTGAACTAAGAGTACAGAGACATCACTAGGTGACACACCTGATATTCTACTAGCTTGGCCTATGGTTTTTGGTTTGATTTCAGTAAGTTTTTCTCTCGCTTCCAAGGATAGAGAAACTAAATCGTGATAGTTAACTGTATCCGTCAGCTTTACTTGCTCTAATCGATTCATTTTGTCCACCATTTCTTGCTCTCTCTTAATATAGCCTTCATACTTGAGGGATACTTCAGCTAGATTAATAGTTTCTTCGTCATATTGAGCTAGATGTGCTTTTACCTCTGGAAGTACTTCGAGTAATGTAGGCACACTAATATTAGGTCTCGAAAGTACACTTTTCAGTCTTACTTTTTGCTTGATAGGTGATGATCCGAGTTCTGATAATCTTGAATTGATCACATCTGGATCAATACTATATTTTTCAAAGTACTTCTCGATCGCCTTTTTATTATCTAGCTTTTGCTTTACCCTCTCCATTCTGTCATCCATATGTTTCATGCCAATGGACTTAGCTATTGGTGTAAGTCTTAGATCTGCATTATCTTGACGCAAGAGTATACGATACTCAGCTCTAGAAGTAAACATACGATAAGGCTCATTGGTCCCTTTATTCACTAAATCGTCTATGAGTACTCCTATATAACCTTCTGATCTTTTGATCACTAAAGGCTCTTCATTTCTAGTAAATTTATAAGCATTAATACCAGCCATCAAACCTTGACATCCTGCTTCTTCATATCCTGTGGTGCCATTGATCTGACCTGCGAAAAATAGACCTTTGACCAGCTTAGTTTCAAGCGATATATCTAACTGTGTAGGTGGAAAGAAATCATACTCTATAGCATATCCTGGACGGAACATCTTCATGTCTTCAAAACCAACCACCTTGCGCAATGCCTTATATTGTACATCCTCTGGCAATGAAGATGAAAATCCATTAACATAAATCTCATTGGTGTATCGACCTTCTGGCTCCACAAACAATTGATGTCTTTCTCTATCAGCAAATCTATTGATCTTATCCTCTATAGAAGGACAGTACCTCGGACCTAGACCTTTGATACGACCATTAAACATTGGTGATTTCTCAAATCCTTCCTTTAGTGTTTCATGTACTAATAGACTTGTATAAGTAATATGACATGGCACCTGATTCTGTACCAGAGGAGTATCTGTATAAGAGAACTTAGAAGGATTTTCATCTCCAGGCTGAAGTTCCATACGATCCCAATGCAACGTTCGACCATCCACTCTCGGTGGTGTACCGGTTTTCATTCTGCCTGCTTCGAATCCTAAACCAACTAACTGCTCTGTAATACCTGTACTGTTTCTTTCTCCTGCTCTTCCACCACCAAATTGTTTCTCACCGATATGGATCAATCCATTTAGGAATGTACCATTAGTAAGTAATACAGACTTAGAAAGTATCTCTAAACCAATTCCAGTTTTAACACCTTTGACTATACCATTCTTCACTACAAGTCCAGTTACCATCTCTTGCCAAAAATCAATATTATCGTTAGCCTCGAGCATCTGTCTCCACTTACTAGCGAACTCCATACGATCACTCTGTGCCCTCGGACTCCACATAGCAGGTCCTTTAGACTTATTGAGCATTCGAAACTGTATGAGCGTATGATCTGTAACGATTCCTGAGTATCCTCCAAGTGCATCTATCTCTCTAACGATTTGCCCTTTAGCCACTCCACCCATTGCAGGATTACATGACATTTGTGCAATAGTGTTCATGTTCATAGTGACAAGTAATACTTTGCCACCCATATTGGCTACAGCTACGGCAGCCTCGCATCCTGCGTGGCCAGCTCCTACTACTATAACATCATAATCTGGAAACATGATTGTTGTTTTAAAAAAGATTATACAATTACAAAAAAGACCTAATTCTACTCGCTACTTTGGTTAACTCCACCTGGGTTGGATTCATTTTTGGTTTTTCAAAACTCATATCATTGAGCTTTTCTATTGGAATCAAATGTATATGTGCGTGAGGTACTTCTAGGCCGATTACTGTGACACCTATTCTATTGCATGGACAAGCACTTTTTACGGCTTCAGCCACTTTTTTAGCAAATACATTTAATCCAGCTAAAGTCTCATCATCCAGATCGTAGATATAATCTACTTCTTGTTTTGGTATTACCAATGTATGGCCTTCTTTAACCGGATTGATATCTAAAAATGCAAAGTACCTGTCGTCCTCCGCAATCTTATGACATGGAATATCACCATTTATTATTTTAGTGAAAGTACTAGCCATGCTAAAGTGTAATCTCTAATATCTTAAATTGCATTGCTCCTGCTGGAGTCATTACATCTACCACATCGCCAACTGCTTTTGCCAATAATGCTTTTGCTATTGGAGAATTTACAGATATTTTTTTGTTTTTTAGATCTGCCTCAGTTTCTGAAACAATCTGATAAGTGATTTCCTTTTTTACTTTGAGATTAAGCATTCTCACATTAGATAATATGGTTACTGTAGAATTGTCCAATTGACTTGCATCGATGATTCTCACATTAGCTAATGCTTTCTCGAGTTCATTGATCTTAGCTTCTAATAGCCCTTGAGCGTCCTTAGCAGCATGATATTCAGCATTTTCTGATAGATCACCCTTTTCTCTAGCTTCTGCTATATCCTTAGATGCTTCTGCTCTCCCGATCGTTTTCATATGCTCTAACTCACCATTAGCTTTGTCATAGCCACCTTGAGTCATATACGATATACCTGACATAATCTTACTTTTTCTTATTGATACAATATTATCGACAAAGATATGGAATAAAACAAGATAGACGCCCCTCTAACGAGAAGCGCCTATCAAATATCCTAGTTAACTATTATTAAGCCAATTTCAATCTAAAAAGTTCAAAAAAATTATATGAACTATGCTGTATAAAGGCATTAAAAAGTTCTGGTATAAAGCTGTTAGAAAGCTAATCCTAGTGTTAGATTATGTGTACCATCAAAAGGATTAGTAGTTCTATATGCATAATCAATAACGAACTTACGGTCACTATCTTTTTTTGTAGGTATCATAAGTGATACTCCTGCTGCAACTCCAGAATACAGGTTTTTCTGGCCCTCTGCAACATCTAAATCATATTTGTATCCACCTCTAAGGATTACGAGATCTTTGAAATAAAACTCAGCACCTACACCCATTTGATCAGTAGAGAATGCATTAGACGTAAAATTACCTATCGCTCTAACGAAATTTTCTTCACCGATATAGAAATCATATGATAATCCTATATTAAGCATAGAAGGTAATTCAAAATCTTCTGATCTACTTTCAACAGTAAGTGTATAAGGATTACCATTATCATCAGGAGCAGTAGTCTGGAAAGAAAGCCCTTCTCCTCCAAATTCCATAGATGATCCAGTATTTCTAAGAGAAATACCTAACTTGAAGTTATCTTTGGCCCCTGATACATATTGAACTCCTGCGTCTATTGCGATACCAAAAGCAGATGATGAAGGTAACGACTCGGTTATACCTCTTACGAGCATTCCCACAGAAATTTTATTCTCATATGTATATGCATACCCTAAGCCAATCTGGAAAAAACTTGGTGAGTAAGTTCCACCTGTTCCCTCTGGCTGCTCTTCAGTAGTGATTTGAATATCACCAAAGTCCATAGCAGTAAGTGTCACACCGAATGCACTACTTTCTCCTACCTTGGTAGCAAAACCAAGCGTATTCATTCCTAATGTAGACCCTTCGTATAGTCTTGTGTTAGCTAACATAAATTCACCGCTATTTATCCTTCCTAGACCAGCTACATTGATTCGCATAGCTTCTACCCCAGATACACTAGCAGTACTCATAGAATGAATACCAGCACTACGTGCCCATGGATTAAGAAGTAACTCTGACGCACCTGCTTCACCTTGTCTATCCGGATTACCTGCTGTCACTGCAAAAGCACTGACCATAAAGACTAATATAAGTAGTAATGATTGTATTAAATTTTTCATTTCTTTTCTTTTATTGTTTAAAGGGAAGCACCCAAAAGTAATGCTTCCTTCTTATCATTATCTTATAAATTGGATGGATCAAATTTACGTCCAACTCCAAACCACTTGATTACTCTTTCCTCCATCGATCCATCATCAAATTCTGCTCTCACGTGAATTAGATAAACACCACTTGCTACTGGTACTCCTTTATCATTCTTAAGATCCCAAGATACATCAGGAAATCCCTGCTGAGTCTGCACTGGAAAGCCAGAAGATTTAATCATATCTTGCTCGTCTCTCAAGAACGTTCTAATAAACTTACCATCTAGCGAATAGATAGTTATATCAGCTCTTGGGGGTAGGTTAGTAATTTTAATAGTGTTATCAAACTCTGATCTTTCATACGCTGAGTAAGCATAATATGGATTAGGAACTACATTGACATTTTCTAATGCTCCTTCATATTCATTAGCCGCCAATGCTCTTGAGGCCGCCCCTTCAATTTTAAATTCGAATGCTGGGTAACCGCCAATTTTGGCACCATCATACTTATTGTTACTGCTAGTTCCCTCCTCATCTATTTCGGTAGCAAAACCAAATGGATTTGTCACCCTTAATTTAAACTTAAGTTCATTAGGTATAATTCCATCCGCTACAGATAACAAGTTATTACCATCACCTACCGCGTTGGTAGGAAATGCCGCCCATGTCACAAGAGATAACGGATTGAATTTAGTGGTTGGGTTATTACTTGGCTGCAAGTCATTTGCTAGTAATGCACACTCATCATATCTCTGGCGAGTTACATATATAAAGTGTTGTCCACCTCCTACAAGATTAAAAATACCAAACTGTGGCTGATCTGGTGGAGCATCAGGAGATATTGTCTGACTAGTAGGATTGAATATCATATCTCCACCTGTCGCTCCCCCTGTTAAGTATTCTGACACATCCTCATCATATACTGAATTTTCTCCAAAAAAGATATTTAGTCTCTCTCCAGTTTCAACATCAACCGCATATCCTGGGAACCATCCCATACCTTCTCCTGAACCATCTGGTTCACCATCTTTGCCCACGGAAGCTCCTGCTCTGATATCAAATTGATTTCTATTACCTTGAGTCTGAAGACCTGCAGTATTGTAATAGTCAGGAGAAGCCGTCTCTACAACGATACATCTACTCCACTTCTCTTTATCAGAAGTCATTATAATATCAACATTATTTAAATCTTGATTTAATAATAAATCTCCAAACTGTATTACTGGATCTAATAAGAATCCTTGTCCTTGTTTCCAAGCTGGTGTTACATAGAATGATGGTTCCAATTCTGATGGAGGTGCATATCTTGCCATAGAGAAAGGATAGAATACATCACTTAATTCTTTAAGGTCATTCTCTGGATCTTGAGCAACTGTGTTAGCTACCCAATCAAAAAGTCTATCTCCATTACCCAATCCACCATCAGGTATAGCAGTCATCCAAATAGATCCGTTTACGTCATCATATTCTAATGTACTACCTACAGCTCCATTATTTACTTCTCTCAATTCTCCTGGTTCAGCTATCTGATTTAACTCGATAGAGAATCCATATTTCTCAACTATCTGCTCAGCAGATACATCTATCGTAGTATCAGATTCAATTACATCACCATCATCAATATTTGTCAATCTCCATCTAGCATCTCCACCCAAGAAATTAGTAGAGTTGTTTTCATCTAATTCAGTACCAAACAACTCAAGTCTAAATGTCCCTTCTTTAACATCAAGAGGGTTGTAAATTTTAACATTAACCGGTCCAGCGTTCTTTTTATATGTTACGCCATCAGCTGCATTGCCATTGACACTGGCTTCCAATATTTTATCATACATATCATCTTCCATATCTATGAAAGTCAGTCCAGAACCCACGCCATCTAATCTAGTAAGAGATGGTACATCACCATAATTAGATAATAATTCTTGATAAACTATTGGTCTAGGCGTATAAGCGTAAGTCTTGATATTACCTCTACCTTCAATATATGGTCTCGGTTGACCAGTCCCAGTATCTTCCTCAAACTTGGCATATTCATTAAATCCATACGCTAAAGACATATAATAGTATGTCTTATGGTTGACCAACCTAGGGTCAGCTCCTGTTGCAAACTGATCTTCAGTTATACTCAGAGTATTTTTCATACCTATATTAGCTCCTACTACTTTTCTAGTTGGAGAATAGATTATTGCACTACTTATTGGACTTATTTGTGAAGTCCAATTCCATAATTCCGAAACTTCATTTTTTAAATCAGTTTGGAATACTAATCTAGCTTTATCAATATTATCTAACTCTGATGGAGATATTCCTCCATTCACAAGTTGATATATCTTATATCCCTCGAACTTATACAATTCATCATCTCCCATGACACTCTCATCAGAGATCAAGAGATCCTTTTCTTCGTATAATTCTTTGAAATTATTAGATCCTTCTTGATTGAATAAAGTCATAATAATCTCTTGATCCAACTCAATGCCACATACATCCGGAGCATCCGGTCCGTCTGTAATATTGAAACAATTGTCAAATAGAGATTGTGCTAAATCATCTGCTGAAAGTAGTCTAGATAAATCAGGACATGGGTATGACTCTTCGTCTGGAACAAATACAACACCTACAATAAGTTCGTTAGTAGCTTGTGGTTGAAGTAACAATGGTCCAGTAACTTGTAGAACACGCCTATCTCCAAACGGAAGATCAGCTGTACACATCGACCATGCGTCTGTACTCTCATCATTTGGTTCATCAGGAAATACATAACTAGTACTATCTGTACTACCTGGATTATATCCGTCTCCACCGACAGTTACCGGAGTTCCATCTAACCAGATACCTTTCATTATATTGTAAAATTCCGTAGACTGGCCTGCGTCACAAGTTGCCACCGGAGGATTACCTACCCCACAGTTATTCATATACATAAAAGCCGACATACCTATCTCTAATAGAGTATCAAAATCACCAGAACCGATAGGAGGATCGCAAAACAAATTAACTGTATCACCCGTTTCTTCGTCTATCTGAGTTAAGATATTGCCGTCCATATCTCTACAAAATATCTTTGGACCTCTAGGACCTCTAAAATAATCGATACCCAAAATTGGAACATTAGTTCCATAAGTATTTACACCACCACAAGTTTCTCCGCCTTCGATACCATCAACAGCATCTTCGTTATATACGTATGCTAAACTTCTATCTACATCACAACCAATATAATCATCTTGGTAACAACCTAAATCAGGATCTACCCACAAAGCAAAATAGGTTTCTCTAATATCCTCTGATGCTTTATTGATCAATTTATATCTATTGAAAGTCATATCATTGATAGCATCATTGGTAGCGTATGCAAATGCTTGAACTTGCACCTCCATCTGAATTGGTGTCGCAAAAGAAATACGGTGAGCACCACCGTTATCATTATAAATCCAGAAAGTCATCTCATCCGGAATCAATTCAAATGCCGCTTTTCTATCAAATGGTTCGCAGTTTCTAATATTAATGATTGGAAAGTCACCATCACATGGATTATAAACACCATCACCATTACCGTCTACTCCTGGTTCATCCCAGAATGCACCTAATGATTGATCCACAGGTAATTCGAAATCATATTCTTCTCCCCAAAAAGGATTATTCTTTCCTGGCCAATATTTCACATCATTTTGTATTGAATCACATGCAAATGCTAAAGGATCCTTATCAAAAAGCCTAACCGCATTTCTAACACTTTCACCATCAACTTTGAAGAATGTATTCCAATCATCACAGATTGGCTTATCGGTGATTCCTTCAACATCTAATGGTCCAGAATACCAATCTACTGCTCCTTGTCTACCATAATAAGCTCCATTTGGTCCTGCAGCAAGTTTAATACTTCCACTTGGTGTCAATCCACCTACCCATACCGATCCAGAAAAAATAGCAGATACCTCATCTTCTCTACTCGCTTGCTTTGGTACTACATAGGAACCATTATCAAGATCCCACCATACATCACCACCTACCTGAAGTAATGCTCTCACATTATTTATATTAAGATTAGTCGTATTGATCGCTTCGAGACAATCTTCTCTAAGACTAGTATTAAAATCCGAGTTATCATTGCCACTATTACTTTTAGGAGCTAGATTAGGGTTAATGTGTGCCAATCCCAATTGGGCAATCGCCACCATGACACATATACTAATTATACTTTTTATTGAATTCATCTTTTGATGTTTATTATGATCTAATATAGTAGTCGTAATTGATCTATGACTATTAGAAATTAACAGTTGCTCCTAAATATATTCTTCTTGCTAATGAATAGAATCCTGGCTGCAATAATCTATAATTGTATTGAGCTAAGAACACTTCTTCCGATTGACCATTGGCAGATACTTGCGATAATCTATCTTGTCCAAATGAAGAAATTAAGTACCCATCATCTTCTTCTGATCCTGTTGCCGAGTATACACCGTAAACATTCTTGGTGTCAAGTAAATTTTGTACCCGTAAGTACACATTAAAGTACAAAGGCCTTCCTCCTTCACCACCAGTATTAAGATTAAATGACTTATCTAATCTTGCGTCTATAGTTGCGTTCCATGGCAATCTTGCACCATTTATCGCTCCTTCAAATCCCACACCACCAAACTGTTGTACAGTTCGTCTTTTAGTATAAGGTCTTCCAGAAACAGCATTTACAATAAAGTTAAGTCCTGTATTAGCAAATATATCTACTCCACCAATTCTTGGTCCATCGTATTTCTTACCTGATCCGTATCTATAATCTATAGTAGATGTAATTCTATGTCTCTCATCATAAGAAAGTGGTATTAAGTTTCTAATTGGTCCACGTGTATTAAGACCTCCTGATGAGTTAGCATCTGATCCTGAACCATCAGCAAACTGTAGTGTATATGTTGCAGTAAGTTTAATATTCCCTACTCTTCTTCTATCATAAGTAAATGAGAATCCTTTTACTGTCCCAAAATCTAAATTGTCATAAGTTTCGTATTGGAAGATAGGAGAAGGAATATTACTAAATACTCTTCTCTGAATCATATCTCTTTGCTCTCTGTAGTATGCAGACAATGTCATCGCAGAAGAGTTAGTCAATTTCTGTTTATACCCAACCTCATAATCTACAGTACGTACAGGCTTCAAATTAGGATTATTTATAAGGTCACCCGCACCTAGATTGAAGTAGTTAAGTGCCGTCTGAATGTTATTAGATGTCGGTCTTTGGTATAGTACATCGTAGTGTGCAAAGAATCCTGCTTCATCTGATATAGGAAAAGAGAAAGCCAATCTTGGCATCCAGTTAATCTGAGGGGAATAATCTTCAAAAGAACCATCAACGTCAAATCCATCTTCTCTAATCTCTACTAAGTTTTCTCCAGCTACATAGGCCGGTGTCACTGCACTTTCAAATAATAGTGCTGGACTAGTGGCCGTACCGTTAGGCTGCAACCAAGTGTCTCCATCTCTGTATGCTATTACGTCATCTGAACCTTCACCAGCCACATATACTTTAGCATCTCCAGGTACTGACGAAGGACCTCCTCCATTAGGGAAAAAGTCATCTTTAGTCTTAATATCATATAAAGAATAGTTATCCCTAAGTACTTTAGTATTTGCATCGAAGTAATCCATACGCAGACCTATCTTGAAGATGATGTCTTTATATGCAAATTTATCTTGGATATAAGCCGAACCATAAATAGGTTTATTTGCTCCAATTTTAAAATCTCTACGCCCGTCTGCTCCTCTACTTGTGAAAAAATCTTCAAATGTTATATCTCCAGTAAGTTTTTCACCCGTATAATCATATCCGTAATAACCTACAATTCTTTCATCGTTTAACTCTCTAGCAGAGAACATACCTAATGATAGTAATGAAGGATCGATCCCATCAACATTCACGTATTCTTCAAGCGCTGTGTTGTTCAGAAGAGTTCGTACTGATTGGAAAAATTTAGAATCATCATTTACTTCTATACCATTTTGATATTGAAGGAATGTAGTATCTAGACCCCCAGGAATCTCACTAGACTCAAATGAACCTATAACTATATCTGTATTAACACCAGAAATATGATTATTAGCATTAATTCGTGCCGCTGTCCATAATCCAACTGGTGCAATGCTGTATGCTCTATTAACTCTTTGTTCTACCGCTAATCCAAGTTGGATATTGTGTCTTCCTTTTTCAGATCCACCAGGAGTAAGGTCAAACGAAACAGTTACATTTCCATTATACACATCCTGTTCTGATATACGAAAACTATTATATTCTCTTCCTACATTACTATATAGGTTACTGAACGAAGATCTAAATTCCGTTTCAGGTAGTCCATTGATTGTGTTGAATGAGGATAAAACTGGATTAATTGTTCCAGGTATAAATTCTTCAACTAATTCCCTTGAACCTTGGTGAGCGAAGAATTGATTAAATACTTGAATTTGTTCTCCGTCCCATGCAGCAGTATCAGAAATAGCACTTTCTACTGCTTGCCAACTTCGAACTTGATTACCATAGTAGCCATATTCGAAAAATCTATCTTCAAATCTTATATCCTCTCTACCAGTCTTATCATTCTCAATACCCACTTGGATTGCGTACGATAGATTTCTGAATGTAGACTTACCTAATTCTGCCTTTTCCTCTTCAGTAAGTGAAGGGTCGTTAGCCTGCTGTCCGATTTTATGACGGATTCTGAAACTACCTCTATATCCATTTCTCTTGAATTCAGGGTTATTTTGCCAATTGAACATCGACCATTCAGCATCTGGAGAGAAAAAATCACTTCTGTCGTAGAATGATCCAGAAAAAGTCACATCAATATTATCTGTAATCAATGCATCTATTTTACCCGTTAAATCTATGTTTGTATTCTGTGTATTAGGTCTAGCATCGAGCAATTGTCCATTCTTAAACTCTTCGACACTTGGTCTCTGAGTCGTACCAATAAAATATAAAGGATCGGCCTCTAATGCTGCTATGTCTTCTTCAGATGCTCTGTATACGCCCACTGCAGAAGGGGAATTATCAGCTATTTGCAGAAATTGTCCAGAAAATCTAAATCCTATGATGGATCTACCATCCTCTCTTTTCAAGAGAGGGCCAGATAAGTTAGCACTGAGTAGGTTATATCCATATGCATCAGTAAGTTCTGATGTTTCCACTTCAAAACCAGCAGAATAATTCTGTGACGGCCCTTTAGTTGTTAGTGAGATCAATCCACCAGTTACATCACCATACTTAGCCTCTATACCACCAGTAATTACTTGCAATTGCGATATCTCAGACTGAGGTATAAGTGCTGCATTAGTAACCCTAACACCATCTATATAATATACAGTACCACTTTGTCTTGCTCCTCTAATAGATATATCTCCACCGTCTTGTGATGCGATACCAGCTGTAGTGGCTGCGATGGCATTTACACTCTTGGTAGGTAGAGATTTGATATCCTCAGAAGTAACTGTACCCCCAGAAGTCGTATTATCAAATTCGATAAGAGGAACCTTGTATTCAGTTATTACTATTTCATCGGCCAATACTCCTTCCGCAATTTGGAGATCAAGCTTGTTGGATTTGTCTGCTTTTACAACTACGCCCGTCTGTCTTGCTGGAGTATATCCAACATAACTCGCTTCGACATCATAAATTCCAGGATTGATATCTGAGAAGTAATAATTACCGTCTAGATCTGTCTCAACACCTTTAACGATATTTCCATCTTTCATAAGTGCTACCGTACCAAAGAGTATCGGCTCATTAGATGTAGCGTCAGTAACTTTTCCTTGTAATGAGGTCTGGGCGATCGAAAAGCTAGTAAACATAGCAACGATACCCATAAGGAGTAAGATTTTTTTCATGCTTTACTTTATTTAAAATAAGAAGTAAAAATAATTGACTGCGGATTACTCAAAGGTTGATAACTCGTCAGTTATAAATATGTTATATAAATAGTTATTCAAAGTGCTGTAAATCAGTTAACTACATAGAATTATTAGGTATGCTTAAATACCATAGTCTCATATGTGGTCAGACTACTGCACAATGTTAATAAAATACTAATGGTTTACCAAAATTAATGTGCTCCTCTAGTCCAAATTAAGACATCTAACTTTAGAAATTATAGTATCCGCGATCTTGTACAGGGCCTCATTAGTCCATCCAGCTATATGCGGACTCAATATTACATGATCCATAACAAATAATCTAGAGTACAATTGTCTCTCATGTTCTGTGTAAGTATTGGGTTTTTCATTTTCGTAAACATCTAAACATGCACCGCTTACTTTCCCAGACTCTAGTGCTTTTACTAGATCTTCCGTATGTACTATAGCCCCTCGAGAGCTATTGATTATAATGACTCCATCTTTGCATCGATCTATATTCGCTTTGTTGATCAGGTGATGTGTATCATCATTATACGGTAAGTGAATGCTTATTATATCAGCCTTAGACCAAACTTCACTCTCACATACTATCTTAATATTAGGCTGCTCATCAAAGGATAGCTTCTTAAACTTATCATAAACCACTATATCTAGTGGCCAAGAAGATACTTTGGAAACGAAAGCACTTCCCATTTGACCGTATCCAATTATACCTATTGTCTTCCCTGCTATTTCGATTCCTCTATTCGCCTCTCTATTCCACCTAAACTCTCTCACTTCTCTATCGGCACTCAACATATTATTACATAAGGCGAGTAACATGCCTAGGCAATGCTCTGCTAAAGCATTGCGATTGCCTTCTGGAGAGTTTACCACTGCAATACCCTTGCTCTTCGCGTAAGGAATATCTATGATCTCTAGACCAGAACCTAATCTTGCAATCCACTTCAAACTATCTGACCTATCGATTAACTCTTTGTACATTTTTACTTTGCTATTGATAACAATTCCTTCGTATAAAGAAATAATCTCTTTTACTTGATCTAGAGTAATAGTTGGCTCGTACTCTACATCGTATCCTATTTCTTCTAATCCTGCTATAAGATGTTGGTGTACTCGATCAGTAATTAATGCTTTTTTCAATGTCTCCTTTTTATATTATCTGCTAATATACTGCTATGCAATATTCTGATACCGAAGAATAACTACTATTTAGAGTAATACCCTAGAGATTCTGCCTATTTTCTTAAAAAGATATGCAGAAAATTAAGATTACAAAAATGATTGTGATGGCGGTTCGAAATGTAATCGGATACGACAAATAATTGAACGGAAATCCTAAAAGAAAAAAATACATTACAAATTTAATAGCGACTTATGCCTATCGCGATAGATTTTGAAGAAAGCTGATAATTGTTCTATTTATAACGGTTTGGAGATTATATTTGCGAGCGTTTTGGACTACCATCAACCTTATCCACTATGCCAAGAGATAATTCTATCAAATCCGTGCTCATAATAGGTAGCGGACCTATCGTCATAGGCCAAGCCTGTGAATTTGACTATTCTGGATCTCAAGCCTCTCGCTCTATGATGGAGGAGGGAATCGAAGTAAGCCTTATCAACAGTAATCCTGCAACAATTATGACCGACCCGGTAATGGCGGATCATATTTATCTGTTGCCTCTAACTGTTGAAAGCTTACGTGAGATACTCACCAAAAGAAAAATAGACGCTGTATTACCTACCATGGGCGGACAGACGGCTCTCAATCTAGCTATCGAAGCCCAAGAGCAAGGACTCTGGGAAGAATTTGGTGTAAAGATGATCGGTGTAGATATCGATGCAATCGAATTAGCTGAGAACCGCGAAAAATTCAAAGCACACGTAGTTAGTCTTGGACAATATGTAGCTCCGTCATTTATAGCCAACAGTTTTCTAGAAGGGAAAAATGCTGCTCAGAAAATTGGATTTCCATTAGTTATAAGGCCATCTTATACTCTTGGCGGTACTGGAGGTGGAATATGCCACAAGGAAGATGATTTTGACGAAGCACTTAGACGCGGACTTAATGCCTCTCCAACACACGAAGTACTAGTGGAGCAGGCAGTGTTGGGATGGAAAGAATATGAATTAGAACTACTTAGAGATTCTAATGATAATGTGGTGATCATTTGTACTGTTGAGAATCTAGACCCTATGGGAATCCACACTGGAGATAGTATTACAGTAGCGCCTGCAATGACCATGTCAGACAGTTGCTACCAACTTATGCGTAATGATTCTATTCAGCTCATGAAATCAATGGGAAACTTCGCCGGCGGATGTAATGTACAATTTGCCCAAGATCCAGAGACTGAACAACTAATGATTATCGAGATCAACCCACGAGTATCGAGATCATCAGCATTAGCAAGTAAAGCGACTGGGTATCCTATTGCTAAGATTGCAGCTAAACTTGCTATAGGTTATAATTTGGATGAACTCAAAAATCAAATTACCAAGACAACGTCAGCATACTTCGAGCCTACATTAGATTATGTAATTGTAAAAATGCCGCGATGGAATTTCGATAAATTTTATGGATCAGAGCATACGCTAGGCTTACAGATGAAGTCTGTAGGGGAGGTCATGGCTATTGGTCGTACATTCCTAGAAGCCTTACAAAAAGCATGTCAATCCCAAGAAAACGGCAGAAGCGGACTAGGAGCTGATAAAAAAGAATGGATACGTACTGAAGATATTCTTAAGAGACTTGAAACACCAAGTGATGATAGAATATATCGTGTAAAAGATGCACTTAGACTAGGTGTTCCTATCAATACGATATTCAAACTGACTAAGATTGACAGATGGTACTTAGAGCAGATCAAGCGTCTAGTGAAGTACGAAGATCAGCTTATGAGATACAATGTAGCTGAGGATATTCCGACTGACTTCTTCAGAGAACTCAAATCAGTAGGGTACTCAGATGTTCAGATCGCTTGGCTGATGAGAATAAACGAAGAAGAGGTAACTAAGCAACGTAAAAAACTGGGCATAATTCGTACCTATAAAATGGTTGATACATGTGCCGCAGAATTTGAAGCACAGACACCATATTTCTATTCTACATTCGAGAACGAGAACGAAAGTATCTCATCAGATAAAAAGAAAATAATAGTACTAGGATCTGGACCTAACCGTATTGGCCAAGGTATAGAGTTTGATTACTGTTGTGTGCATGGTATAATGGCGATCAAAGAATCAGGATACGAAGCGATCATGGTCAACTGTAATCCTGAGACTGTATCTACAGATTTCGATGTGGCCGATAAACTATATTTCGAACCAGTATTTTGGGAACACTTACTTGAAATCATTGAACTAGAAAAGCCAGAAGGTGTAATCGTACAACTAGGTGGACAAACTGCACTTAAGTTAGCCGAAAAACTAAAAGATCATGGCATCAAAATATTAGGGTCAAGCTTTGATGCATTAGATCTTGCAGAGGATAGAGGAAGATTTTCTAATATGCTCAAAAAACTAGAAATACCTTATCCTAGATTTGGCGTAGCGACTGATGTTGAAGAGGCAATCAGAGTAGCAAACGAAGTGACTTATCCTGTACTCGTGAGACCATCATATGTACTTGGTGGACAACGTATGCGTATTGTGCTCAATGATCAAGAATTAGAAAGACATGTGCTCAGCATATTTAAACATATGCCTGAAAATCAAGTATTAGTTGATCAATTTCTCGAAAGAGCTAAAGAGGCTGAAGTGGATGCAATCTGCGATGGTGATGATGTCATGATCATGGGGATCATGGAGCATATAGAACCTGCAGGCATACACTCAGGAGATAGCTCAGCGATGCTACCGACATACAGTCTTAATGATGACGTCATAGATAAAATGAAAGAATATACCGTCAAACTCGCTCATGCACTGAAAATTAAAGGATTGATTAATATTCAATTTGCAATAAAGACAGACGAAGATGGTGTAGATCAAGTATATGTTATCGAAGCTAATCCAAGAGCATCACGTACTACTCCGTTTATCGCTAAAGCAGAACAGGTACCATTCCTCAATATCGCTACCAAAGTAATGATCGGTGCTAATAAGCTCAAGGACTTTACCATTGATAGAAAGCTTGAGGGCTATGCTATCAAAGTACCTGTATTCTCATTTGATAAATTCCCTAACGTAGATAAAAATTTGGGACCAGAAATGAAGTCTACTGGAGAAGCGATTAGGTTTATAAAAGACTTAAAAGATCCATATTTTAGAGAGTTGGAGAGTCAAAGAAATATGTTTTTAAGTAGGTAGGATGATATCCTATATATTCTGAAAATACAATGAACAGCTTTCACTTTTGTGTAAGCTGTTTTTTGTGCCTCTAAATTGATTGAAGGCCAACCAATTCTTCTTTGTAATCTCGTTTTTTTTCCAGATTTTTCTTGTCTTAATTACACTTTTAAACCTCCCTATCTAATAGATCTTTTATTGCATTGGTAAGGTCAGGATACTCAAATCTAAAGCCAACTTCGGCAAAATTCTTAGGTAATACTCTATTAGAATTGAGCACCACATTAGACATTTCACCTAGAGCGATCTTAAGGCCAAGTGCAGGAGTAGGTAATACTATTCCAGATCCAATAGCATCCCTTACCTCTTCTGTAAATTTTTTATTGGTTAATGGCCTTGGCGCTACTCCGTTATAAATAAAATGATCGCTTGGTTCTGTTAGGAGATGAATAAACATTCTACTAATATCATCAATATGAATCCAGCTGTAGTATTGCTTTCCATTACCAAAATAATTGAACAAGCGTACCGTCTTAGTCATAAGTATCTTTGGTAATGCTCCCCCTCTTGTGGAAAGCACTAAACCTACTCTAACGATTCTATTATAATCTGCAACTTCTTGCAATTGCTCAGAAGCGTTTTCCCATAACAGACAACACGTAGACAAAAATTCATCTCCTGGATTATTCCTCTCATCCAAGATCGCATCTCCTTGGTCACCATAGTAACCAATGGCCGAGGCAGATACTGCTGCTTTGAATTTGCGATTAGCCTTTTTCATCGCCGATTGGATGAGTAATGTACCATTTACTCTACTATCTATGAGAATTTTTTTGCGCTTGGTAGTCCATCTTGAATCCGCTATACCATCTCCAGTTAGATTGATTAAGTAATCAGCATAAAGAGCACGATCATCAATGACTCCTTTATCTATATCCCAATAGAGATACGTAATATTACCTTTTGGAGGTTTTGGGAATCTCGTAAGAATAATGATACGGTATTCATCAGAATCTAGTAACTCGGTGATACGAGTTCCAACAAGACCTGAACCTCCTGCAATTAGAATAGTTTTCAAAGTATAACTTAGTTAGTTACAAGTGTAACGGAATATACCGTTGATAGTTCTATGCTAGGAGACAAGTTATAATACTGCCTCTATTGAATGTAAAAAAATCAAGTATCTTGTAGACAATTAATCCAACCATGAACTAAATTTTCAATTCAATGAGAAGGTTTTCCCTCTATCTCTTCATATTTGTTTGCACAAGTAGTTTTATAATATCTTGTAAATCAGATAGCTACCCACCTGACAACAAAGTACAAGATGGAACGCTACATATTCGAAAAAAAACGGATGCTCAAAAACTGCATCCTTTTGTATATCCCAGCCCTAAAGCTAGAGATATTTACCAATACATATTTCCTCAATTAGCTGATTTTGACCCTGTGACTTTAAAATTGATTCCTGTATTAATCAAAGCGATACCGGAAGAAATAAAAATCACTGAGGGGCCAAACTCGGGAAGCATAAAATTCACAATAGAATATCTACCAGAAGCCAAGTGGGATGATGACAAAGATGTAACTGCTCAAGACTATATTTTTTCTGTAAAAACTGTTAAGAATTTAAAAGTAAAAGCCGGGGGATATCGCTCTCATCTACAATTTATTTCTGATATTGTAATTGATCCAAATAACCCAAAGAAATTTGATGTAATATTCTCAAAAGATTATTTACTAGCCAAGGAAACTGCTTTGACAATAGAAACCTATCCAGCCCACATCTATGACCCTAAGGGTTTGACTACGAGTCTGTCATTGTCTGATGCTGGGGATGAAAATAAACTCAATAAAATCATAGCGAAAGACTCTACGCTGATGCAATGGGCTGATGATATGAATGGCATCAAATATGGTAGAGAAGTGGTAAACAGTTGCGGACCATACCAACTTAGTGAGTGGGTTACTGATGAATATATTATACTAGACCGTAAAGAAAACTATTGGGCTAAAGGATCTAAAAATCCATTCCTTATAGCTGGTCCGAAGCGAATCATATTTGATATTCTCCCTGATGAGACTACAGCTATAACTCAACTAAGCGAAGGGAATATAGACCTTGTGCCAGAGGTGAGTGGAGCTGTTTTTTCAAATTTACAAAAAGAAGAAAACAGCTATCAATTCCTTAAACCTCAACTCACCAAATACTATTTGATTGCAATGAACAATGATAGCCCTGAGCTAAGTGATAAAACTGTAAGAAAGGCACTCGGACATCTCTTAGATGTAGATAATGTAATGAAGTCAATTGATTTCGGAAATGGAACACGAACTATTGGGCCAATTCATCCAGGAAAAAACTATTACAACAGTAAACTCAGCCCAATAACTTACGACGTGAATAAAGCCAAATCAATGTTAAATGAGGCAGGCTGGAAAGATAGTAACAGCGATGGAACCATTGACAAAATGATAGGTGGAAATCAAACCGAACTTGAATTAGATATGTATGTATCTGAAGGTAAACTAGGGCAACAAATAGCGTTACTTATGAAAGAAGCAACCGCTAGTGCTGGCATCAAAATGAACATCATTCAAAAGCCATTTAAGCAGATAGAAAGCGAACATCTCAAAAAGAAAGACTTCGATATGGCTCCTATGATGATAAGACAAGATCTCGTACTAGATGACCCTTATACTAGATGGCATAGTGACCATACTAAACTTGGTGGTAGAAATATCTATGGATTTGAAAATGACGAGATAGATAAAATCACCAAAGAAATACAAATATCTGAAGATCCTGTTACTCGCAACAAATTGTATACAAGAGTTCAGGAGATTTTATATGAAGAGCAACCTGTAATCTTTTTATATGCGCCATCTGAGCGAATGGTGGGAAGCGACAAATGGAACATGACATCAACTGTACGTAGACCAGGATATATGGCTAATACATTTACACTCAAATAGTCAGACAATAGAATAAATGCATGCTTCAACACATCGTCATACGGTCACTCATGATCATACCTACACTACTGATTGTAAGTATAGTTGCATTCATACTCAGTATGTCTACACCAGGGGATGAAATCGATCAAGCTTTGGCTTTAGAAGGTGTTACCTTAGATGATGATCGCATATCTGTAACTAATTACAATAGTCAGTATAAGAAGAAAGCCAAGCAACTTGGTAAAGACAAACCACCTTTTTATTTTACAATACAACCAAGTAACTATCCATCATATAAAGAATGGAGTGATATAAATGTATATGATCGAAAAGACATTAAGCGTTTGATCAAATCCAATATTCCACTAGAATCTGCTATAAGCTATATCCAAGCAATTGGTGATTTTGAAAATAAATATTACGACGCTAAAGACACACTATCAGCTGATCTCAAAACAGACTGGAAACAGAGCATTGCGCTACTCAGAAAGCCAAAGCAATTGACCTCTATTCGTAAAGAACTTATCTACTTGGCTAACGAATATCAAGATACTCCACATATAGAAGACATCACTGAAATACTTACTCTGATTCCGCTAGATGGAAAGAATAGTACTTGGCATGTACCATCGCTGCGTTGGCATGGAATTAACAATCAATATCACTCTTGGATCTCATCTTTCATCACTGGCGACTTTCGCATGTCCATACTTGATGCTCAGCCAGTATTCACCAAGATACGCTCTGCAATGAAGTGGACAGTTCTACTCATACTAATGAATCTAGTCTTATCATTGCTCATTTCCATACCTCTTTCCATTCTCTCAGCTTACTATGCAAATAGTCGCTTAGACAGATTGATAAGTGGCCTTAGCTTAGCGGTATATTCTGTACCAGTGTTCTGGATGGCGACATTACTTATTGTCTATTTCACTACTGATACTTATAGTAAATGGTTAGACGTATTCCCCTCTCCTGCATCATTCTATTCTGAGTCAGAAACTGGACTATTCGGCCTTCTTAGCAAATATTTTGGAAGATTGATACTTCCTGTAATCTGTATTTCACTCAAGGACATAGCCTATCTCACAAGAGTAATTAGAGCGGATCTCATAAAAGAATCTACTAAAGATTATGCTACCACGCTAAAGGCTAAAGGTGTAAGCAAGTGGAATGCTATGTGGAAACATATACTACCTAACTCAATGATATCAACTGTAACAATAATTATCAGTAATATTCCACTAGCTTTAGCTGGAGGTCTAATCATAGAGGTCATTTTCAACATTCCTGGGATGGGTCGATTAATGTACAGTAGTATCATACAATCAGATTGGAATGTGGTCTATGCCATATTGATGCTTATTAGCTTGGTGACTGTCGTTTTCTACCTTATAGGCGATGTACTATATACATTTCTTAACCCTAAAGTAAGCTACAGTAACGATGAGTAATAATAATTTACTATACCGTCAAGTGCAGTCACCCATGGTTTTGAAAATAGCCAAGTGGATAATAGGTATATTCCTGGTGATAGGTCTGTGTAGTCATTTCATAGCGAACGATATGCCACTGCTGGCTAAATATGAAGGATCCGTCAGTTCTCCAGCAACAGTAGAATTTCTATCAGACATAGGCATAGTGGATAGTAGAATATATGACGAAACTAAGTTCAAATGGAAAATAATGCCTCCAATCCCTTATTCCAGTGATCAACTCAATAGTAGGTTTAATGTAAGTGTTGGTCCACTAGATAATCAAGAGGTTTCATCCCTCAGATATAGACATTGGCTTGGTACAGATCAACTGGGTAGAGATGTATTAGCTGGACTAGTACATGGTACTAACATAGCAGTAAAAGTGGGACTTTTATCGGTATTTTTCTCACTTTTGTTAGGACTATACCTAGGACTTCTAAGCGGGTATTTTGGTGATAACAGTTGGAAAATTAACATTTTTGCACTACTCATAGGTACCTTGATTAAGGCCTTAGGACTTTACTATATTTTATACCCAATAATCGTCAATCCGGGTCTCTTTTACTACCTAAATTTGACTTTTATTGTGACTATTTTGCAATTAGCACTTTATAAATTTATTCCTGGAAGTACAAAGCCTAGTATCAGCTTACCCATAGACCTGATTACGACCAAAATTATTGAGGTATTGAATAGTATTCCTACCCTATTTATAATCTTGGCGTTTCTGGCAATTTTCACAAAACCATCAATTTGGAATGTGATTATTATCATATCCATAATTGGGTGGCCCAAGTTTGCTAGACTCGCAAGAGCTGAAATACTACAGATCAAAAATCTAGAATATATAGAGTCTGCCAAATCTATTGGCCTCTCAGACTTTCAAATCATCCTTAAACACGCTTTACCTAATGCAATTACTAGTGTCATTTCTATCACTGCATTCGCCATAAGTGGTGCTATACTCTTAGAGTCGACACTATCCTTTTTAGGTCTGGGAATTCCTCTAGATCATGTAAGTTGGGGGAGCATGCTAGCTGATGCTAGAGTAAATTTTTCATCATGGTGGTTAGCGTTATTTCCTGGGCTGGCGATTTTCTTTGTATTAATTTCTTTTTACATCATTGGAAATCAGCTAAACGAAAAGATGAATGCACGTCATTAACGACAAGTAGCATAAGATATGAAGAAAGCAGAAATCAAAGCCTATCTGGATGCCAAAGTACTGGAGTATAATAACTCTAATTTCGTATCAAAAGATCCAATCAGTATACCGCATAGCTATCACAGGAAACAGGATATCGAAATCACTGCGTTTTGGGTATCCATGCTTTCTTGGGGCTTGCGAAAGACCATTATAAACAAATCGAAGGAGCTATTTGGCCTAATGGGAGATTCTCCTTACGAGTTTATCGTTAACCATAGTGAAAAGGATAGAAGTCGGTTTGAATACTTTAAGCATCGTACATTTCAGTATACTGATACCTTATATTTTCTAGATTATCTACAGAGATACTACCGAGAAAACGATAGCATGGAAAATGCATTTGCACGTCATCTAACCTCTGAGAGTATTCATGTGGGTGATGCAATTAGGGGCTTCCACGATGAATTCTTTGATATAGATTATGCACCCCATCGTACACGCAAGCATGTGGCTACTCCTGCTAGAGGTTCGACTTGCAAGCGCATCAATATGTTTTTGAGATGGATGGTAAGGGATAGTGATACTGGAGTCGACTTTGGTATATGGAACACGCTGCAACCCTCACAGTTGCTTATGCCGTTGGATGTTCATGTAGATCGAGTTGGGCGCAAACTAATGTTGATAAAACGTAAGCAACGAGATTTTCGTACTGTATTAGAGCTCACAAATGCTTTGAAAAAATTTGATTCACAAGATCCTGTAAAGTATGACTTCGCACTTTTTGGAATAGGCGTAATGGAAAACTAGTATTCTCCTCTATTTCCAAAATCATTTGTTATTACAAACATTTTCTTTCATTCAATGTTTTTTAGAATTTAAATAGGACATTATGAGTATACAAATCATTAATAAAGAAAGTCAGGCATACGGTGCTTTTAACGGTGGTGAGATCGTAGAGAATAAGCCGATTGGGTTTCCAAGAGAGGGAGGACCTACTAAGCCTTATTCGTCACTATTTTACTGGGCCAATGCTATCGCCAAGGTAGATAGTACCATTGGACTTCATCCTCATGAAGGTTTTGAAATCATGTCATTTGTGCTCAAAGGGACTATCCGCCATTATGATACACAGCTTAAAGACTGGAGAGAACTCAATGAAGGTGACGCTCAAATAATAAGAGCGGGAAATGGAATTAGTCATGCAGAGCACATGACTCAAAACGCACGCATGTTCCAAATATGGTTAGATCCAAATATCAATAAAACTATACAGCAGCCGGCGAGCTATGATGATTACAAGGCAAAAGCAGTACCTACTTCTGCACAAGGTGATGTCGAGATATTTCATTATGCTGGTGACAAAGGTATTATGCATTTAGACAGCACTCAGATCAGCATACAAAAATGGATCCTCAATGGAACGCATCTGATAGAAGATCAATCTGCCATTCATAGCATATATATGCTAACTGGAAATATCACTATAAATGGACAAAACGCAAGTACTGACGACTTTGTCATAATCGAAGATGAATCTGCCAAATTGAATGGACAAGGAGAACTATTTGTAATTAGCTCTGCAAAGGAACTAGAATATGAAACTTATGGTGAGATAATTCAAAGACGGATGAGATAATTACTCAAATCCGCTAAGTAACTTGATTCCAAAGTAAATGGCAATTAGTCCAGCGACTAAACTAGCACCTATGTATACAAGCGATAGTAAATGATTTCCACTTTTGAGTAGTGTCATAATTTCTGCACTAAAAGTAGAAAATGTACTGAATCCACCGCAAAAACCCATCATAAGTAGTAGTCTGTATTGTTGAGCCATAGGGTGCTTGATCTGATATCCCATCAGTAATCCCAAAATCAGACATGCCAGAATATTCGCTACAAAAGTGCCAATTGGAAATGATCCTTCTTGAGAAGTGAGGCATCTAGCAATGAACCATCTTGCTACTGAGCCAAGCCCTCCTCCGAAAAACACGAATATCCATGCTGGCATAATTAAAAATTTAATAAACTAGGTCGAAGATGCTTTTTTACTACCCGCTATATTCTTCAATATAGTTGTTAGAAGAATGGCAATAATAATCAATATTATTAATAAATATAAATTACCAACATTTTGAAGGCCTAACGCTATGACGATAAATATAGTATTAACAACTAAAAGAATATACGTGGCATTCATATGTGATAAGCCACAGTCTATCATAAGATGGTGAATGTGTGTTCTATCAGGATAAAAAGGAGATTTACCGTTCAATATCCTGATAATAAATACTCTCAAAGTATCAAAAAGTGGTAAAATCATAACTGCTATTGCCAACGTCGGTGCAGACTTGAAGGCATATTGATGATCTCCTAAATCTTTATGTATATCTATAAACAGAATTGCTAATATAGAACAGACTAATCCCAATAAAAGTGAGCCTGTATCTCCCATAAATATTTGCGCTGGAGTGACGTTATATTTAAGAAAGGCAATAAGCGAACCTGCTAATGAAAAGGCTACAATGGCGATATCCAATCTATCTATTAGGAAAAACCAAGTACCCATAGTAAGAGATATCAATAAACCTATACCTCCTGAGAGTCCGTTAATTCCATCTATTAGATTAAATGCATTAATGATGACTATTATGGTAAATATCGAAAGTGCTATACTGGCATACTCAGGTAATGTACCTATGCCGAATATTCCATAAAGGCTGGTCAGTCTGATATTGGCCTTAAAAACAAGAATTGCCGCTGCAAATAGCTGACCCAATAGCTTCTTGGAAGGTGAAATAGGATCAATGTCATCTTTAGCTCCGATTAGAAATACTATAATAAATGAGCAAAGTATATATTGAAGATCTCCAAAATACTTGAAAGGTGTCCACATGATAATAGAGAAGAGTGAACCAGCGAATATACCAATCCCTCCCAAAGATGGTGTACTCACATTATGGGATTTCCTGTGATCTGGCTCATCAAACAATTTTTTCTTTCGTGCCACCGATATGATCGAAGGTATAGCCACAAAAGTTAGTGCAAATGAGGTAATCATTGCTAGAATAATGTCATACATACTCCTTCTCTCTTTTATCTAAAAGGCAAATATCATTCCTTTGGAATTGAAAAACGACAGTATAATTTATCTATTAACAGATAAATATACTTAATAGGTAATCTTCACTAATGATAATTTTCTATTTTTTTCACTCGGGGCTAAAAATTCATTAGAAGAAATCTGTATCGCATCTGCAAATCTTATCTTCAGATTTTGATAGTCCGTAGACAGTAAACTGTTCCTATTAAATCTACCTAAGGGATCCAATATATATTCACTTACTGTATTATTGTTCTTTATTTCATCATTGAATACTAGCTTTAGTCTAGAAGGAGTCTTCATAAGAAAGTAAGATGAAAATATAGCCGCATCATCCTGCGAAAATTGTTTCTTAAACAATACCCTTCTCCAGTGCTCTTGGCCGTCAGGATGGACTGATATGGCCACCACATCTTCAAAAAAATAATCCATCCATCCTAACAATCCTTCACCTCTTCCATAAGTAGACTGGTAACTAGTGCGTCTAGTGTATTCTCTTTGTGACTCTGCAAAAAAGATAAAACCTCCATCTTGTCTGAGTGTAACTTGCTTAAGAACAAAATCCTTAAGCTCTTGGGACTTTCCTAACTCATTATTATTCGCTTCTGCTAAAAAATCAGGAACAAAGTTTTGGAACATCATTTCCTCCTCTTCCTCTAAAGTTATAAATGGCTTATTAAGATAAAAATATCCTTTGGCAGAGTCCTTATGTTTGTCGTGCCAAAGTCCCAATACACATACTCGTCTATTGGCGTTATCAAAAGCCATATCTAAATCGCTTACCACTCTTTCATAATTATTAATCCGAGTATACCTATAGCCTGCTCCTCTATCAAGGATAAATAACCCTAGGTGGTTTTCACTTTTACTATATCGACTGTTTTTTTTCTCTAATAAAATAAGTATCTCTGATCTATCCGTCAATACCACTTTCTTAAATCTCTCTCTAAGATTGAGATCTTTGACTTCTAATACTTTTTTGTGGAGTATATCAAGACTGTCATGCCGGATAAGATAAAATTCCATTGTCATATCATCCTCAAAATGAAATAGGATAGAAAATTTCTTATTCTCAGAAGTCTCAAGTAAGTATCTCTTCTTCTTGAATGACTTAGATAGACGGAAAAGTTCAGTACTATCCTGTAAAATCATATCACCAGTATATTTTCGGATCATATATATAATCTCCCCATCTTCCTTATAGCTGTACATCATGTTAAAACTGCTATCTCTAGCAACGATACCATATACATCTACTTTTTTCTTTTCAAACTTTATATATCTATCTTTCACAAAAGCCATCTCTTTATCAAATACTTCAACGTTGTACTTATGATTACCACGGTCTCTATAAAGCAGAATGTGGTCTCCAATCTGACCTAGCAAGTCATAAGCCAAATCAGACTTTAGTGGCATCTTCTTGGATACCGTCACACTTTGTGCAATACTACCACACATGCCAATAAAAAATAGATATATGACTACAAACGTCCTCATGGGTCTAAATATAATACTATTTAAAATCCTTAATGTCATCAATGAGATATCAACTACAGTTAAAACGTCAAAAGTCCCTTTGTGTGGGCACAGTATATTGATTCTGAAAAACGCGTTACGCTATTTCTATTTTCTATCGAAATATCTATAAATTAAATAAAAAAGGACTATCACTTATATGACAGTCTTTCGAGGACTTGTTAAGCTATTTGCGGAATCCTAGTTAAAGAGTCAATAATTTGACGTTGAAATACTGATTTAATCACTTTAATAATTACTTCTACTCAATTACCACAACTTCTTTATCTTTGCAATCTCAGGGAGAGAGTATCCGTTATCTCTATGGCCCTCTAAAAATAAACATATACATGAAGCTACTTAGATATATATTGGCCTTATTCTTAATTGTAGTCGCATACAGCATGGATGCACAGGTAACTATATTAGAAGATTATCAAGTTTCGCAGATGCTACGTAACTATCAGTCCAATGAGAGAACTGAATCTACAATAAAAGGTTATCGTATTCAGATCATCACTACGCCAGATCGTCGTAAAATGGAAAGCGCAAAAGCTAAATTTAAAAATATGCATCCTAATGTATATATGGAGTGGAACCATGTAAGTCCATACTATCAAGTAAGTGTAGGAGCTTATGAGACTAAGTTGGATCTCATGGACTTCATGATAGATATAAAGAAAGACTTCAGTAACGCTATACCTGTGGTGAGCGACATCGAGAAGAATGGGCTCATAGCACACTAATCCGATACAAAAAACAATGGAACTCAAACAGCGTAAGGCTGGAATTGACTGGATCACCTTGATTGTGTTCTTTTCTCTACTTATAGTAGGTTGGCTCGTGCTATATGCTGCTACATATGTAGAAGGGTCTGAGTCATTTATAGAGTTTAGCAGTCCTATAGGAAAGCAAACGATATGGATATTTATATCTGTATTAGCATTTCTAATCGTACAACTTCTAGATGAAAAAACATGGAATAGTCTAGCTTATATAATCTATGCTGGCTCGATAATATTACTACTATTGGTCCTAGTTTTAGGAACCGAAATCAAAGGTGCACGGTCTTGGTTTGTCTTTAGTGGGTTCTCATTTCAGCCATCAGAGATCGCAAAGTTTGGTACTAGTTTAGCCTTAGCATCTTATCTAAGTTTCTATAAGATCAATGTAAAATCAATGAAGTATATGATGGGCGCAGTAGGAATAATCCTGGGGCCTGCAATACTTATACTGCTACAACCCGATGCCGGATCAGCTATAGTGTTTGCTTCACTGTTTATAGTGCTCTATCGATCTGGTATATCTTCTGTCTATTACGTTATAGCAGGCTTTCTGTTTTTCATATTTATAGGATCCTTAATCTATAGTTTTGAAACTATTACATTACTTTCTTTGCTAGCTGGGTCAGCAGTGCTCATGTTTAATAAATATAAGCCTTTCCGAGCTGGGTTGCTCTTATTAGTAGTGGCATCTGTGTCGATCACGGTATATCTCAATGGATTTCATAACTACGGTTTGCTAATAGCTGCGGTCGTTTTGATTGGCTTTTCAATATGGTATCTAATCGATCGTAAATCTAGCTTCTTAGCCGTGGTCACAACTCTGGTGGTCCTAGCTATCATTTTATCATTTGCTAGTAGCTATACCTTCAATAATATACTGCAGCCACATCAACAGGATAGGATCAATGTATGGCTGAGACCTACAAAGTGTGACCCATATGGATCATTATATAACATTATACAAAGTAAAGTAGCTATTGGCTCCGGTGGTATACAAGGAAAAGGATTTCTCAAAGGTGAAATGACCAAACTTAACTATGTGCCTGAGCAATCGACAGATTTCATATTCAGTACTGTTGGAGAAGAGCAAGGTTTCTTAGGCAGTTTCATGGTAATATTCTTATTTACGGTTTTGCTAATAAGGATTACTATGATAGCCGAAAGAGGTAAAAATAAGTTTATTCAATACTACGCTTACAGTGTAGCCTCTATAATATTTGTACACTTCTTTATAAATATAGGTATGGCAATGGGTCTAATGCCTGTGATAGGTATACCTTTGCCATTCTTGAGTAAAGGTGGATCTTCACTGCTTGGATTTAGTATCATGATAGGTGTATTGCTTAAAATGGATCAGGCGAGGTTGAGGAGGTAAGTGAGAGTGTGCCATGGCGCTAGCCAAGGAGCGTTTTTCTCAAACATTAGCGAGTCTTTAGAGCACAGCAAAAATGACAAAATGAAATTTAATATAACACATAAAGATCACGAGAGCTCTGCGAGAGCGGGTATTTTGCAGACTGGACATGGTGAGATACAAACACCAATATTTATGCCCGTGGGTACTCAAGGCACGGTCAAAAGTGTACATCAAGAAGAACTAAAGACCACTATCAATGCGGATATAATCCTTGGCAATACATATCATTTATACTTACGTCCGCATACTGATATCTTACAAAAAGCTGGTGGCCTGCATAAGTTTATCAATTGGGAAAGACCGATACTTACCGATAGTGGTGGATATCAGGTATATAGTCTCAAAGGAATGCGTAAGATCACCGAAAAAGGGGTGAAGTTTAGATCACATATCGATGGGTCCATGCACTTCTTTTCTCCAGAGTCTGTAATGGACATACAGAGAGAAATAGGTGCTGATATCATCATGGCATTTGATGAATGTACTCCATATCCATGTGACTATAAGTATGCTCGTAGGTCTATGCATATGACACACAGATGGTTAGAGAGATGTATCACTAGATTCAATGAGACAGATTCTATCTATGACTATGAGCAAACGCTTGCTCCGATTGTACAGGGCAGCACATATACAGATCTCAGAGAGATGTCAGCCGAATATATCGCAGGTACTAATATGCCTATCAATGCTATCGGTGGATTATCTGTAGGAGAACCTGCCGAAGAACTATATGCCATGACGGAAGTAGTCACTAACATACTGCCAAAAGATAAGCCACGGTACCTAATGGGAGTAGGTCTACCAGAAAATATATTGGAATGCATAGCATTGGGTATCGACATGTTTGATTGTGTGCTCCCTACACGTAATGCGAGACATGGAATGTTATATACTAAAAATGGTGTGATCAATATGAAAAATGCTAAATGGAAAGAAGATTTCAGTCCAATCGATCCAGATAGCGAAGCCGCCACTAGTCGTGAACATAATAAGGCATATCTCCGTCACCTATTCAAAGTGAAAGAGTATCTTGCTATGCAAATCGCTACGATAAATAATCTAAGTTTCTACATGTGGTTGGTGCGTACTGCCAGAGAAAAAATCCAAGAGGGGACGTTTACCCAATGGAAAAACGTTATACTCCCTGTAATCACCCAACGCCTCTAATTAAATCATCCAAATACTTGTTAAAGAAGATAGACATATACATTATCAAGAAGTACCTAAGTACATTCTTCTTTACTATAGTTCTAATCACTATGATTGCGATCACTATCGATTTTTTTGAAAAGGTCGATAAGTTCATGCGTGATTCCGTGACGACCAAAGAGATATTTTTTGATTACTATCTCAACTTTATTCCTTGGATCAATGGATTATTATGGCCACTATTTGCTTTGCTGGCTGTTATATTTTTCACCTCCCGTATGGCCAAGGATTCAGAGATTGTCGCGATACTTAGTTCTGGAGTAAGTTATTATCGGTTGCTAACGCCATTTATGGTAGCAGCGTCTATTATCGCAAGCCTGCTGTGGATTGGAAATAATTATGTGATCCCAAATAGTACCAAGATCAAAAATGAATTTGAAAGTAATCATATCAAAAAATCTGGAAAGAAAACTCTTTCTAATGATATTCACTTCTTCACTCAACCAGACGAAAAAGTATATATACGATACTTCAGATTAAGAGATAGTACGCCACAAAATTTTAGATTAGAAAAATTTGCAGATCATCAACTCAGATATGTTCTCAAAGCAAGAAGTCTCAAACTCAAGGAAATGAATCCGGCTGGACAAAAAGGAAATCTCTGGACACTCAACAATTATGAGATACATACTTTCGATGGCATGAAAGAGAACCTCATCATTGGCAAAGGTGAGAAAATGGACACCATTCTTAATTTTGCACCTGAGGACTTTATAAGATATTCCAAACAGATGGAGATGATGACAACTCCCGATCTCAAAGAATATATCGCCAACGAAAAGTCCAAAGGAATGGATACCGCTAAAAAATTTTTAGTAGAATATCATAGACGTAACGCTGATCCCTTTACCATATTAATATTGACTCTTTTAGGCGTTGCTGTAGCTTCTCGTAAGGTTCGAGGAGGAATGGGTTTTCACTTAGCCTCAGGTGTAGTATTAGGTGCTGCATTTGTTATTATTTCGAAGTTCTCCACCACATTTAGCAGTAACTTATCATTGTCTCCAGCCATCGGAGTTTGGTTGCCTAACATGGTATTTGCTGTTATCGCTTTAGTAATGGTTGCTAAAACTCAGAGGTAATATCTTAAGTAAGGCAAAATTACTATTTTCTAGAGTTATATTAATTTGTGTCGCCCATACAAGACTTCAATACTATTTGGATACTAATCCTTGCAATTAATTACGATGCTAAATAGACATCGAACCTACAGGAATTAACTTATAATTTTTCTATTTCTATTCGCTATCTTGATCCTACAAACCAAAATCACGATCCGTATGCCACTACTAAAAACCATAAAGTCGAAACACATAAATACTTCTATAGATAAAGTACACGGAATTATTTCTGATTTGGGCCAATGGCAAATATGATCTCCATGACTTATAATGGATACTAATACAGAAGTAAAAGTAGCCAACAGAAAATCGTACTCCTATGAAGGAACTAGAACTGGCATAGGAAACATACAGATCGTCAATGAAGAACAAAACTCTTACTTTTTGTTTCTTTTTTGGACTAATAATTAATATTATATAATCCATTTTGTAGATTACCAAAGGAACAGTTATCTGATCTCAAACAGGCAATGGCAAGTCTGATATTTTAGACCCTACCGAATTGAATAAACTGAGACTTACTATGTCTATACCTCGTAGTAATATTATGGTGATATCTTCTATTGCTGGATTAGGAGAAATATTCCAATCTGACCCTACTAATTCTACATTATCTATATCCACAGGTTCTCCAAGATAAAATAGAAACTCATTTGAGAGATAGATAACACTAGTAATAGCAAAAAAGTATTTTTGATTTGCATGATGATGATTTTGGTAATGCATATCTAATACATTGCATAAAGAATAATTACAGAATATTAGAGTATTATTACAAATGGAGAGTAGCAATATAGTGTTTCTCCTAAATAGAAGATTGCAGAAAGTTTCATCACGCTGACTAAATTAAAAAAATCAACAGATTGATAGAAATTATCTTCTTCACTCTATTAATATATCTCTTCTGGTTTCGATTACAGACTTCCTATAATTAACTTATCTTTGGTGAACCGAACGATCGTTCGGTTACAACGTCTGTGAGCATAAAAAGAAAATAGAAGTTAATATGATACCAGCTAAGCCGTACCAACCTAAAAATAAGATCAGAATCGTAACTGCTGCCTCTTTATTTGATGGGCACGATGCTGCGATTAATATCATGCGTAGGATTATGCAAAGATCAGGAGCCGAGATCATCCACTTAGGTCACAATAGATCAGTAGATGAGATCGTCAATACTGCTATCCAAGAGGATGTACAGGGAATAGCCATTACATCATACCAAGGTGGGCACAATGAGTATTTCCGTTATATGTACGATCTGCTCAAAGAGCGTGGGTGCAGCCATATCAAGATTTTTGGTGGTGGTGGAGGGACTATCCTTCCCTCTGAGATCGGTGAGCTACACGATTACGGTATTACAAGGTTATACGCTCCAGATGATGGCCGACATATGGGTCTCCAAGGGATGATCAACGATCTAATGGAAAAATGTGACTTCCCAATCGGACAAACGCTGAATAGCGAGGAAAAAGGACTAGATAAAAGCAATATTCAAAATATAGCACGAATAATAACAGCCATAGAAAACTATGGTGAAGAACATTCGACTGTATTAGCAGACATTCAAAAAGCAGTAGCGACTAAGAAAACCCCTGTATTAGGTATCACAGGTACTGGTGGAGCTGGTAAATCAAGTCTAGTGGATGAATTGGTAAGAAGATTTTTACTGGACTTTCCAAATAAGCATCTTGCGATTGTATCAGTAGATCCATCGAAGCGTAAAACTGGTGGAGCACTTCTAGGTGACCGTATTCGTATGAATGCCATCAATAATGGTAGAGTATATATGAGATCACTCGCTACTCGCAGGTCTAACCTTGCACTCTCTAAGCATGTCCAAGGGACAGTAGACATCCTTAAGGCTGCTAACTATGATTTGATCATACTAGAGACAAGTGGAATCGGTCAGTCTGATACTGAAATCGTTGATCACTCAGATCTGAGTCTTTATGTAATGACTCCTGAGTTTGGAGCAGCAACACAGCTCGAGAAGATCGATATGTTGGATTTTGCTGATCTCATAGCAATAAACAAATTTGACAAACGCGGTGCACTCGATGCATTACGTGATGTAAAGAAGCAATACCAACGCAACAACGATCTATGGCATGAAGATCCAGCGGCGATGCCAGTATATGGTACGATCGCTAGCCAGTTCAACGATCCTGGGACTAACACATTATACAACAATATCATAACTATTATCAACGAGCGTACAGAAGTTGACTTCAAAGGTGAGATGGATTTTGATACTGGTGATAGCGAAAAAATTTATATCATTCCACCATCCAGAGTAAGATACCTGTCCGAAATCTCAGAGAACAATCGCAACTATGATACTTGGGTACTTAAGCAATCAGAATATGCCTCTCAAGCGTATGCACTTAAAATAAGTCTAGCACAATTTGAGGCAGACAGTGATCTTAGTAAAGCGATCCAAGAGAAGTACGATCACATCATGGAAGACATGGACGGAAGCTGTAAACGAATGCTTGAAAACTGGGATGAAACAGTAGCTAGATACAAAGCTGACGAATATGTATACAAAGTAAGAGACAAAGAGATTCGGGTACCAACCCATACAGAATCGCTATCACATACACAGATTCCAAGAGTTGTATTACCAAAATATAGAGACTGGGGTGATATCCTCCAATGGAATCTGCAAGAAGGTGTGCCAGGAGCATTTCCATATGCGGCTGGTGTATTCCCATTCAAGCGTAAAGGTGAAGATCCGACAAGAATGTTTGCCGGAGAAGGTGGACCAGAGCGTACTAATAAACGTTTTCATTATGTATCCGAAGGACTCCCTGCCAAGAGGTTATCTACGGCATTTGACTCAGTAACACTATATGGAGAAGATCCAGATCACCGTCCAGATATTTATGGTAAGATCGGTAACTCTGGAGTAAGTATTTGTTGCCTTAATGATGCTAAGAAATTATACTCAGGATTTGACCTTTGTAATCCTATGACTTCTGTATCGATGACAATCAATGGCCCTGCCGCTACAATCTGTGCTTTCTTTATGAATGCCGCTATCGATCAGCAATGTGAAAAATATATCACAAAGCATAGATTAGCAGCGAAAGTAGAAGCAGCCTTCAAAGCTAAATATGAAGATAAAGGTCTAACTAGACCAAAATATAGAGGAAATCTTCCGAAAGGAAACGACGGACTAGGACTAATGTTACTCGGACTCACAGGAGATGAAGTATTAGATTCAGATATTTATGAAGTACTAAAAGCTCGAGCGCTGAAATCAGTGCGTGGCACGGTACAAGCAGATATTCTAAAAGAAGATCAAGCACAAAATACCTGTATTTTTTCTACAGAGTTTTCTCTCAAGTTGATGGGAGATGTACAGCAATATTTTATCGATCACGAAGTACGTAATTTTTACTCAGTATCTATCTCTGGTTATCACATAGCAGAGGCTGGAGCCAATCCGATTACACAATTAGCATTTACTTTAGCGAACGGATTTACATTCGTAGAATACTACCTCTCTAGAGGAATGGATATCAATCATTTTGCACCTAATTTATCATTCTTCTTCTCTAACGGAATCGATCCAGAATATGCAGTGATCGGACGTGTCGCTCGAAAAATTTGGGCGAAAGCAATGAGAGAAAAATACGGTGCAAATTCTAGATCACAAAAATTAAAATACCATATCCAGACTTCTGGAAGATCATTACACGCTCAAGAGATTTCATTTAACGATATCCGTACTACTTTACAAGCACTATATGCGATCTACGACAACTGTAATTCGTTACACACCAATGCCTACGATGAAGCCATAACTACGCCCACAGAAGATAGTGTTAGACGAGCCATGGCAATTCAAATGATCATCAATCACGAGTTGGGATTATCTAAAAATGAAAATCCCCTACAAGGATCATTCATCATCGAAGAGCTTACAGATCTAGTAGAAGCAGCAGTACTTTCAGAGTTTGACAGTATCACAGAGCGAGGTGGTGTACTAGGAGCAATGGAAACAATGTATCAACGTAGCAAGATTCAAGAGGAATCGCTTTACTACGAAACACTAAAACACACTGGAGAATTTCCAATCATAGGAGTGAATACATTTTTGTCTAAAGATGGATCACCAACTGTTATACCTGAGGAAGTTATACGAGCTACTGAAAAAGAGAAGCAAGAGCAAATAGACACACTAGAAGCGTTACATAATGCAGGAGAAAAAGAGATACCTACACAGCTAAAAGCATTGCAAGCAAAAGCTATAAAAAATGAAAATGTCTTTGATGAATTAATGGCGGCAGTAAAAATTTGTTCCCTAGGACAAATCACGCAAGCGCTTTATGAAGTAGGCGGACAATATCGTAGAAATATGTAGAGCGTGGCTTTTTCTGAATAGAAAAAAAGTGCGAACCACTATGTATAGGTATCTTTGAGAATTGTTTTTTGACTTAGCTTCAACTTGTCTGTCTAATCTCTAACATCAAAAGCATCTCTCAGCCCTGTCCCTATCAAATTAAAAGCAAGGACCAAAAGCATAATCGTAATTGCTGGAACAAGAGCTAAAAAAGGTTTACCACTCAGCGCAAATCCGTATTGTTCATTGAGCATATTACCTATAGATGGCGACGGTGGTCTAATGCCAAAACCTAAGTAGCTTAGTCCTGCTTCTATCAATATTGCAGTCGCAAAATTTGCTGCCGCTATGACGAGTATGGGACCTACGATATTTGGTAAAATATGTCTGGCTAATACTGGAATTTCTCTGAGTCCAATACTTTTGGCAGCTTCTACATATTGCATGTTTTTTTGCTGTAGAACTTGTCCTCTTACTATCCTAGCTACATCAACCCACATGGTCAGACCCACGGCCAAAAAAATAATCCCTACACCTCTACCCAATGCCAATACAATTGCAAATACTAGTAATAGTGTAGGAATGGACCATGATACATTGATCAAAAACGAGATTACTTGATCTAACCATCCTCCGAAGTATCCACTCACACTCCCAAGGAATATACCTATGATGACCGATATCGTTACAGCAAGTAAACCTACTGTAAGTGACACTCTTATTCCTAATATGAGCCTACTTAGGATATCTCTACCATATCTATCTGTACCGAGCCAATACCTTCTATTGATAACATGATTAGTCTTCAGCTCTGTTAATGACATTTTCTGTAGACCCAAATCTGCGAATGACAGTATTCTGATCTGTCCATAGTGGTTGGTCACCTGCAATTCATCCTCTATTAATTCTAGGCTTTGATAAGGTATATGCTCATCTTCGGATTCAAAGCCTGTAAATACACTAGCAAGCCATGATTTGTCTGAGCCTGTTGCAGCGTTTTGGTACTTTATGCAGTCTGTATTAAAGAGAGGTGGTTGTAGAGCTATCTCGGGTAGCTGCCTGTTAGCATTAGGCGTATTCTCTGGAATAATAAGGTAAGCAAAGATGGCTAAGAATATAGAAACTACAATAAGCCCAAGTCCAAGCATAGCAGAACCTCTTTTTCGGAGTTTTTGCCACACAATCGAGGATAATGATTCTTGGTTTGCCATCTGTGACAAAAGTAATGATAAATGCATATTAGTCGTAACCTATTAATTAATAGTACTCACTACAAATTGTCAACAAAAACAATAACCTAGTATATTACACAGATAGTACAGTCAATTATATACATAAACCCTATATTGTTTATGTATATCGTATTTATTAAGATGTAAGCATTTAATTAGAAGATCGAAGTTAATAAATCACCCAAGATAGTCGCGATTGCCATTTTAACGAACAACAGAAGATTACTTTAATTGAAAAGTTTGAATGTGCGTTTAATATGATGCTAGTGGTTAATTATAAATAAAAGCTCTATCCCATGAGAAAAATATTATTTCTATGTTGCATTTGCCTATTGAGCATTACCAACATATTAAGTCAAGACGAGCACTTTACGCGCTATGATTTTACTCCTACCTTCTTTAATCCAGCCAATACTGGAAACTTTTACGGTTCATATCGTATAGGAGTATTATATAGAGAACAGGCTCGTACTTGGTTCAAAGCTGAAGATCAAGGGTCAATAAACCCAGATACTAATCAGCCTTTCTTCAAACCAGTTAGTAGTACATATACAACTCCTACTTTATTTATAGATGCCAATTTTGGCTTAGGTTTTTCAGCAGGTGATTGGTCTTCATTTGGCCTCACAATGCTAAGTGACAAATCTGGAGATGGGGCATTAAGCAACTCTTCATATATGTTGAATGCGGCATATCATTGGTCGTTAAACAAAAAAGGGGGAAACGTATTAACAATAGGTGCTCAGTATGGAAGAAATTCAATTGCTGTTGATGGTAATAACCTCAATACAGAAACGGAATTCTTAAATCAAGTTTTGGACCCACTTCAGTTAGGAGTAGATGGAAAATCTGAATTTAATACTTCTTATAGTGATGTAAATGTAGGAGTCACTTTAGTAAGTAAAATTGGCAAAACATCTAAACTAGAGCTTGGTGCTGCCGTTGGTCATCTCTTACCTTCTTCTTTCGAAATACAGAATGATAGTATAGCCAACATTGAAAATAATATAGATCCTCGAATCAATGTGAATGCTAGATTAAGGTTTTTGGCAACCGATGGCATTGCTTTAGAACCGGTCATCTACTACTCCACAGCAGGAGGTGCGTCTAACCTGCAAATACAATTCAATAGTGCATTTAGACTTAATGAAAACAGCGCTTTTACTGCCGGATTAGGATATCGGCTTGGAGATGCCGCACAGATATTAGTAGGTATGAATTATGGTCTATGGAAAGTCGGTATAGGCTATGATATGACTGTATCAAGTGCTGCAGATGCCAATAGCAGTGTGGGTGGATACGAATTGGGTATAAGTAGAATCATTTTTAGAAATAAGAAGCCCCAAATAGATCCTATCCTTCTTTGCCCTAAGTTATAATACCCAACCATATTTTTACGCCAAAAAAATAATATAAACATGAAAAAATATATCCTTTCACTAATAGCAGCAGTCATGTGCAGTCTGAGTATAAGTGCTCAAGATCTACACACTCTCGATAAGGAGTTGCCTTGTATTAACAAAACCTTCTCAGTCTATTTCCATGTAACACTAGATAGTCTTCGTACCACTAGTTGGGATACAGAGGCTATGGAAGCAGAGATAGCTGCAACTAATCAATATTTTGCTCCTATATGTGCTCAATTTGAAATCTGCAAAATTGATACTCTCGAGAATTGGTCTTGGGATTCGCTCAGTAGAGATTATAGAGTTGATGAAATCAACAGACTCTTTTACCAAGAGAATAGAATCAATATCTATCTGGTAGATCGATTTGATGATCCTAACTTATGTGGATTTGCTAATCTCGGTCAAATAGCCAATGAAAACAATGCTAAGATCTACATAAAAGGAGGATGTCTTCCTCACGAGATGGGGCACTTATTTGGGTTACTACATACATTCGAAGGAAGTGGCGTGGAAAATGTAGATGGTTCCAATTGTGATCTAGTAGGAGACCTTATATGCGATACGCCAGCAGATCCATATATAGAAGATTCTCAGATACAATGGCTCGGAGATAATTGCGAATTTATATTTACTGGTACAGATATCAATGGAGAATTTTATCAACCTGATGTGGGTAATATTATGTCTTATTATGGTTGTGATTGTGGGTTTACAAGAGGTCAATATATAAAGATGGCCAATACATGGCTAAACAGCGATCGTAAAATGTGGTAGACAAAAACCATAATTAAAACCCTAACTATTGAATAAAGACAAACAATATGAATACGATATATAAATTACTTTTCTCCATCAGCATACTGACATTAGCAACACATTTTGCTAGCGCTCAGACTGCCAATGTCATAGAAGGGTGTGTACCCTTAGAAGTAAACTTTTCTCCTCCAGCAGGACAGGCTGCATTCTTTTGGGATTTTAAAGACGGAACCGCTGGATCTGTTGAGGCTGCGCCTTCACATATTTTCTCTACTCCAGGAGTCTATGTAGTATCACTCAATGAGGGTACTGGTGGTAGTGAGGTAGGTACAGTTACTATCACTGTACTTCCAGATATCGATGTACAAATAGATGCCACTCTAATCGATCCATGTAATCCGCGTAGATTTCAATTTACAAATAATAGTGAAGTGCCTACGGGTATTACTGTGACTGGATATTTATGGACGTTTGGAGATGGATCCACGTCTAGCCAGCAAAATCCTATACACTTCTACGCTCAGCCAGGTTTGAAGTCCGTAAGTTTGGAAATACTTACAGATATTGCAGGATGTAACAATTCAGAATTATTCGAAAATTTTATTGATGTTTCTGTTGAACCTGTATTAAATGCATTTTTCACTGCCAATCCTAGTGCTACTTGTGATGTACCAGCAACAATATTTTTTGCCAGCGGCCAAACATTAGCTGAAGTTGAGTATAATTGGGACTTTGGAGATAGCGAATCATCTACCGATCCGACCAATACTATACATCAGTATACAGAAAAAGGAGTCTACGAAGCAGAACTTACACTTACTAAAGGAGATTGTGTATCGACATTCACAAGGACTATTAGCATCGGAGCGCCTCTCGCAGACTTTGGATTCAATGATACATTGTGTATTGGCGTTTCTACTATTTTGACTAATAACACTGCTGCTAATAGTTTCCAATGGACATTTCCTGAGTCTGTTACACTACAAACAGAAGATGATGTTAAAGAACCAGTTGTAATATTTGATGAAGCTGGACTTGTGACTATCAATATGGTAGGACAACTAGGTGGTGATGCCGATTGTATTGTTGATACGACATTCCAAGTGTTCATCCAAGATCCTGAAGTAGCAGTGATCATTGATCCAGTAAATACCTGTATCAACCCTACAATAGTAAATATCACAACGACAGAACCATTCGCGAGTTATATTTGGTTTGATGTGCCAGGTGGAATGACATATACCGCTACATATGAAACTCCTCCAAGAGATTCGTTCTATGTCAATGTTGAAGATTCTGTATTAATAGAATTAGTCGTTACTACCTTTCAAGGCTGTGTAGCCACATTAGATGATTACTATTCACAACAACTACCAGAGGCGCATTTCATACCAACTGTACACCATGGGTGTGCACCGCTCGGAGTCACATTCCAAGATACTAGTACATCATTTGAACCCATTCTTACCTATTCTTATGACTATGGTAATGGTGATACTCAGACATTTACGAATAATGACGACCACACTTATATATTCAATGATCCAGGAGAGTACTTGGTTACATTAGTTGTAGAAAATGAAGCTGGGTGTATCGATACGTCTTGGGCTGTATTGATAGAAGTAGGTGAGCCAATCAATATTGAATACGAACTAGACATATCGCAAATTTGCTTTGGAGATACTGTAACACTCAACGCGATTAATATAGATCCTAGAATAGATGCATTTAATCTAAGTACAGATGATGGCAGATCACACCATTGTGAAGGGGAAAGCGTCTTGGAGCATGCCTTCATAAGTAATACTGGAGTTTTTGATATAGAATACACCGTCGATTATAATGGGTGTCGAACTATTATCACTGATGAAGACGCTATAACCGTCAATGGACCAAGAGCTGATTTATGGTATATGGTCAATTGTGATGATCCCCTTGTTGTAATGTTCTCTGATAGCAGTCAGATGGCAACGAGTATATTATGGTCTATAGAGGATACCACAGGAGTAGATGTAACATATACAGACTCCTTCTTCACACATACTTTTCCAGAGTCTGGAGATTATACAGTGTACTTAGAAGCTTTCAATGAAACTACTGGATGTCCAAGTCATATCGACTCGGTAGTAATCCATGCAAGAGATCTAGTTCCAATGTTTGATCTTCCAGAAAATCTTTGTGACAATGTACTTTACGATCTAGATGCATCGCTGTCTATCGATGTAGATGATGATTGTAGTAAAGGATATACTTGGTCATTCCAACAAAATGGTAGACCTCGTCAAGTAGGAGAAGCTGTAATCCAACATATATTTCCAAACACTGGTATAGATGTAGTTACGCTTACTGTAGAAGATATCAATGGGTGTACACAAGCCGTTACTGATACCGTAAATGTATTTACCATACAGCCAATTTTCGAATTTGATAAAGAACCAATCTGTTTTCCCAATGAAGTCACATTTACGGATATGACTACTAGTGATACCACGATAGTCGCTTGGAGTTATTTGGAAGGAGCAAACGGGCTTGGAAACATCAATGAATTTTCTCAAAACCCTAATCCATCCCAAACTTTTAATTTTTTCAGTCTCAATCTAGAAGAACTACCAATATTCTTAGCCGTTGAAGACGCTCTAGGCTGTAGAGATACTATACAAAGGAATATAGAAGTATATCGCCCACTAACTGAAATCACAGCAGATCCTGCGCCAATATGTATTGGAGGAGAGGTAGAGTTTGTGGCTACTGATATTACTGATCAAGGATCGACATTGGAGTATATATGGAATTTTGGAAATGGACAATCTAGTAGTGATTCTACGGATACAATACAGTACATCACATCAGGTATTTATATCATAACACTTAACCTTACGGAAGAGTCTACAGGTTGCCAAAATGAGCAATCTATCCAGATACTTGTAACAGATCCTCCAGAGGCAGCATTTAGCGCATTTAATGATGGTATATTATTAGTGCAAGGAGATGCGATATGTGATCCAGGTACAATTAATTTTGAAGACAATTCTACATTAAACGGTAATCCAGTAAGTTATCTATGGGGTGCGGGTGCAGGAGGTAATTCATTGAATCAAAATCCTACTCTTACTTTCCCAATAGGTACTCATGATGTGGCGATGATTGTAGCTTCAGATTACGGCTGTGCAGACACAATCTTTTCCAACTATACAGTAGTAGGTGCTCAAGGAAATTTTGAAATGAGTACTAATGAAATATGCAAAGGTGAAAGCATCACCTTTAATTTAATAGATACTATGGGAGTAGCTAGTTGGTCTTGGGATTTTGGATTTGGAGAGGTCTTTGACAACGTTGATCCTATATCACAGACAATAGGTGAAGATGTTATTGGCAATTCAACAATTGCAACATTATCGCTACTATCGGAAGGGATTGCTTGCGAAGCAGTAGTTACACAAGATATCTTTTTTAATAATAATCTTGAACAACTTATTATTGATACTATTACTGTCGAAAAGGGTCAAGATGCTCTATTTGACGTGATATCAGATACTATTAATACCGATCTCTTAACAGTAATAGAAGCTCCATTAGCTTTGGTATGTGAAGATTGTTCTCCTCCAATCGCTGATTCGAATACTGACAGTTGTTATACCTATATACTACAATATATCGATGCTGAAAACTGTAATTCAATAAGATATGAAATAACAGTTTTACCAGTACCAACTGTTATTGCTGTTCCAAGTTTATTTACACCTAATGGTGATGGCCAGAATGAATTTTTTAGAGTAGCTGAAAAGATTGACACTATCAAAGGTCAGGGAATTCTTGAATATGAAGAATTCAGAGTGTACAATAGATGGGGAGAAACTGTCTACGATAATACTAATGGACTAACCGGATGGGATGGAACTCGAGATGGTGAACAAGTTCCGCCCGAAGTTTACGGATATTATATAATAGTTAGATTAGTTGGTGATATTCCTAATGATCCAGATCGACGAAATATCCGTGTATTCAAGGGAGATGTGACACTACTAAGATAAAAGGTAAAATCAAGAAAATTTGAAAAATGACTTGCAAATTTAGTTTGCAAGTCATTTTTTTATTCGCCTATATAGTATCCAAAGAAACATCCGAATCAATTAGAATACACATTAACGCATTCCACTATATGATATATATATTATCATCGTATTTTTGTAGTTATGAATAGAGAGCTTAAGATATACAATAGCCTAAGTGGCGAGAAAGAAGTATTCAAACCGATTACTGAAGGATATGTAGGAATGTACGTGTGTGGACCTACTGTCTATAATGATGTACATATGGGTAATTGTATGACTTTTGTACGATTTGATATGATTTATAGATATCTAGTATACCTCGGATACAAGGTAAGATATGTACGTAATATCACTGATGTAGGGCACTTGCTTGACGATGGTGAAGATCGTATCCTCAAAGGTGCCAAAGCTGAGAAGCTTGAGCCAATGGAAGTGGTACAGAAGTACTCTAATGGCTTTCATCATATGATGGAAGTATTCAACACTAAAAAACCGAGTATTGAGCCTCGCGCTACTGCCCATATCATAGAACAGATAGAGATGGTAGAGCAGATTATTAATAATGGCTATGCATACGAAGCGAACGGATCAGTTTACTTTGATACTCTCAAGCTAGCAGAAGATACTGGTGAATATGGTAAGCTATCTGGCCGTAAGATCGAAGACCTAAAAGCAGAGTCTAGAGATAACCTTAAAAATCAAGAAGATAAACGCCACCCATCAGATTTTGCGATATGGATGAAGGCGGCACCAGAGCATATTATGAAATGGAATTCTCCGTGGTCTGAAGGATTTCCTGGATGGCACCTTGAGTGTTCTGCAATGAGTACAAAGTACCTCGGTGAGAGATTTGATATACACGGTGGAGGTAACGACCTTAAGTTTCCTCACCATGAAAACGAGATTGCTCAAAACATGGGATCATGTGGATGTTCACCAGTCAACTATTGGCTACACACCAATATGCTACTCATGAATGGCAAGAAAATGTCTAAGAGTGACGGTAATAGTATCATGCCACCGAAACTATTCAGTGGAGAGAGTGAGCACATCAGCAAGGGATATAGTCCAATGGTAGTTCGATTCTTCTTCCTACAGTCACATTACAGATCTACTTCAGATTTGTCAGATAGTGTACTACAAGCAGCAGAGAAAGGGTATAAGCGATTTATGGAAGGCCTCAAGACTCTCAGCAATATTCAGGGCACAGCCAAAAATAATGATAGTGCAATTAACAAAGAGATACTTGATCTCGTCGAAGATGTATATAAGCATATGGATGACGATTTTAATACTCCTAGAGCCATAGCAAGCATATTTGAAATCGTTACGAAGATTAATAGTCTAAAGTCTGGTAAGGTGTCATTAGCCGAAATTTCTCAAGAGACATTAAATACTGTACAGAGTAAACTTAAAGGAATTATCTTCGATGTATTTGGCCTTATGGATGATACTGCTGGAGGTGCAGGTGGAGAAGTATTAGATGGTCTTATGCAATTAGTCATAGAACTCAGACAAGAAGCAAGAGAAAGCAAAAACTGGGGTATATCAGATAAGATTCGTGATAGTCTTAAAGAACTAGAGATACAGATCAAAGATGGAAAAGATGGAACGACATGGTCAATTTAAATGTCTCTAGATCGTTAACTAATATATAAACAATCGCAGGCAAGAAAAAACTAGCTTGTTGAATCTTGTCTTGACATTTCAACATTAATAATAAATGAAGCATCTATCTATACTTATTCTTTCGCTTAGCCTACTATTAGGGGTTTCATCATGCAAAAATGATAATCCTACTGAATCAACCCCTAAGCCAACAGCGCAAAAGCCGAGAGTAAAGGTGCCCAAGTTTGATGGAGACAAAGCATATGCTCTAGTAGAGAAACAGTTGTCATTTGGTCATCGTATTCCAGGTACTCCAGAACATAAAGCAACTAAAAATTGGTACGTAGAACAACTAAAAGCTGTTGGTGCAGATGTACAAGTGCAAGAATTCAAAGCATCTTTTTTGGGCTTGGAAGATAAAGAATCTTATAATATTATCGCTTCGTTTAATCCAAAAAACACTCACCGTATTATGCTCGCTGCTCACTGGGATAGTAGATTAATCGCTGAGAAAGATGAAGATAAATCGATGCAAGAAAAACCTATCATGGGTGCTGATGATGGTGCTACAGGAACGGCTATACTACTGGAGATCGCTAATATGGTCAAAGAAAATCCTATTGATCTAGGAATTGATATTGTACTCTTCGATGCAGAAGATCAGGGCGATTCGAATGGTGCTCAAACAACTTGGTGTCTAGGTTCTCAGTACTGGGGAAAGAATCCTCATGTGCCTAACTATAAAGCTACATTTGGAATTTTACTAGATATGGTTGGAGCCAAAGATGCACAGTTTGGTCTTGAGGGTTTCTCTTTCGCTAATGCAGGAGAAATTCAAAAGAAAATTTGGGGTCTTGCCAGAGGTATGGGATACTCAGATTATTTTCAAAATTTTAAAGCTGGACAGATTACTGATGACCATTATTACGTGATGACACATCGCCAATTTCCTATGGTGGATATAATAAATATGCCTAAAGATCCTACAACAGGAGAGACATCTTTCGGTCACTATCACCATACACACAAAGACAATATTGATATCGTATCTAAGCGTACGTTAAAAGTAGTTGGTCAGGTAGTAACGGCGGTAATTTATAAGGAATCTGACGGATCGTTTTAGGATATAGAATCTCTCATTCTTTGAATGTTTTCTCATAACTCGGCTGAAGATTAGTCTAGTAAAATATTTTAACGCAGGAACAAAGTGAAAACACCTGTTACTTCAGGAACAAACGAATAAATTATTACAAAGTAACCCTAAACTTTACCCTCCAATCTTCTCCATAAAATTAGTAATAACCGTAGATTTCAATATCAAGTAACTGACAAATATTAAAATAACAATGATATAAAACAATCTCCAATTAGCCCTTTTAGTTTGTTGTTTTTTATAGGCTGCATCACCGCGATAAGTAGCTCGCAAACCAGATTTAATTCTATCTTTTGCCATATCAATATCATCAGGATTATTTAACATGTTGAGACGTTTGTTTCTTTCTTCCTTTTGCTCATCATAAAACCTTGGTATAAATCCAAAAGGTTTTGGCTTCCGACTTTTTCCTAAAAATCCCATTTAAATAATATCTAATTTTATATGAAGATAGATAATTCCTATTACAAAAAAGCCACTCAAAATTATCGAGTGGCCTTTACTATATCATGTTGTATTATTCCACTACTTAAATGCATTAAGTCCTGTAATATCCATACCAGTAATCAATAAGTGAATATCATGTGTACCTTCATACGTAAGAACAGTCTCCAAATTAGCCATATGTCGCATAATCGAATACTCATTAGTAATACCCATTCCTCCATGCATTTGTCTAGCCTCTCTGGCTATCTTTAATGCTATCTCGCAGCTGCTTCGCTTTGCCATTGATATCTGTGCAGGAGTAGCTTTACCTTCGTTAGCTAATGTACCTAACCTCCATACCATAAGTTGGGCTTTAGTGATCTCAGTGATCATCTCTGCAAGTTTCTTTTGAGTAAGCTGGAACCCAGCAAGAGGCTTACCGAATTGCTCTCTCTGCATAGTATATCTCAATGAAGAATCATAACAGTCTAATGCCGCTCCTATTGCTCCCCATGCGATACCGTATCTCGCTTTGGATAGACAAGATAGAGGTCCTTTGAGTCCTTTAACATCTGGAAATATTTGCTCTTTTGGTACTCTTACATCTTCAAATACAAGCTCACCTGTAATACTTGCTCTGAGTGATAATTTACCATGTATCTCTGGAGTCGTAAATCCTGGCGTACCAGTCTCTACGACCATACCTCTAATCTTTCCTTGTTCGTCTTTAGCCCAAACTACAGCTAAATCGGCTATAGGAGAGTTAGTAATCCACATTTTAGCTCCATTAAGAATATATGCATCTCCATCGTCAACGATATTAGTCGTCATACCTCCTGGATTAGAGCCATGATCAGGCTCAGTCAAACCAAAACAACCGATAAATTCACCACTACCTAACTTAGGCAAGTATTTCACCTTCTGCTCCTCGGTAGCATACTTATATATGGGATACATAACTAAAGAACCTTGTACCGATGCCATAGATCTAAGACCTGAATCACACCTTTCTAGCTCTTGCATAATAATACCATATGCGATTTCATCCATTCCTCCTCCACCATATTTTTCAGGTAAACTAGGACCAAATGCACCTATATCGGCTAATTCTTTAAATAAGTGTGTTGGACAAACTGCTTTTTCGTAACAATCCTCGATGATAGGGCTTACCGATTTCTTTACCCAATCTCTCACAGCATCTCTTGCAAGTCTGTGATCTTCAGAAAGTAGATCATCTACTCCATAATAATCATGTCCAGTGTATAGATCTGTCTTTGTTGACCTTACTATGCCCTCCATATTCTTTGTTTTTATTGATCGTTATATTGATTAAGTAAAACTTATATAGCAAGTGAGTACTATAAAAAAAATTTCTAAATGTAAATGTAATGCATTCAATATAACAAAGTGTGACTTTATTACGGAATATGACAAGAATATAGCAAAGACTTAAATCGATCAGCAAACATATATTATGACAGTTGCCGCTTAACGGTTACAAAATAAATTAACACGAAATAAATTTATTGTTCTATCTGTAAAATAAGTTGTAACCTATCATTATTATTGGCCACTAACACTCCTTTTCCTCCTCCAATCAAATTGATTTGTTCTATTGCTTTTACATTTTTATTGAGCAATAACCCAGACTGATCAATGCGCGCACTAGTTGTGAATGTTCCATCACCATTACCCCTGAGCAACAGCCCCTTACCAGCATCGTAAGCAGGCGTCTCTGGCTCCGTATCCCAAAGGTTGCCCGCTACTAATACATCAGGAATCTTATCACCTGTAAAGTCATCGACTACCATATCCATAATAGGTGCCCATTGTGATTCGAACGGTAATTTCATTTGTGTAAATGACATATTTCCATTATTGATCAATGCTACATGAGAGAAATTATTAACCATGAGTTGAATAGCATTATCTAGATTTTCTTGACCTAAAATCTCTTCGATTGAAGAAATAGCGAAGTCAGCATACTTAGGAAATTTATCGTCTATAAAAGGCATCTGCTCTGATGAACATTCTTTTCCTCGCACTGGTACAGTCATGCCTTTATACTTCTTGGTTAGCACAATATCTAATGTGCCACTTTCATCAAAATCATTAGCGTATACTATTAGTGGCTTAGATTCTGAAGGATGAAATTTATTATTCTCACTGATGTTACCCAATATGAAATCCAGGTCTCCATCACGATCTAAATCAATTGTTACAACACTCTGCCACCATCCAGAAAGATTAGCAAATGATTTTATATCTACCGGTTTAAAGTTAGACCCTGATCCAGTAAACAACTTTGGCGCAGACCACTCTCCTACTACCATTAAATCTATTTTGTTATCGCCGTTTACATCCGCAATAGATATTCCAGTGATCATCCCTGGCAGTGCAGCTTGCATCTCATCAGTCATTACATCAGTAAATTTTCCATTATCATTTCTCAATAGATAAGACTGCATTTTACTTGGATATGCTCCAGGATTATTTCTGCCACCGACTAAGAGATCATAGTCTCCATCGTTATCCATATCTATCGGTAATATTTCTTTGGTACTAGACGGCATAGTTGGTAAATTCTCTGATTTTACAAACTGCCCAGCACCATCATTAATGTATAATCTATCTTGAAGTAGTATTGCAGAAGCAACATCTCCACCACCACCCGAAGCGACATATAAATCCAAATCTCCGTCACTATCAGCATCAAAAAATTTCGCACCTAAATCTTCCATTCCTTTGTCCCCTTCTATTACTTTTTGTTCGCTATCTACAAATCCTGCAGCTTGTTGAAATACTAATTTTCCTGCTTGGCCTTTGGCGCCACCTAAATAAAAGTCGTCTACGCCATCACCGTTGGCATCACCGATAGCAATACAAGGGCCTAATGTAGAGTACTTATGAGGAAGTAATATTTCTTTTTTTAAATCATCAAAACTATTCTCTTCGTGAGTAAAACTAAATGAAGGGATTTTGTTAGTCACGTCTGCAAAATAAATATCTGTCACTTGAATAGATTTTCGGTTTAGTGATTTTGATTTGGACTTATCTATCGTATGTAACGTATTGATTTTTGGATTATTTATTTTACTTGTTCCGCCGCCTATCCAGTTGATCACTACACTATCTATCTTAGTTGTATTCCCTATACCAAAATGAGAGATAGGTTCCACAGAAGATTTATATCCTCTAAGAGTATATTGATCTACACGTTGCCTTTGATCACCATAGTAAATACTAATTTTGCTATTAAGTACTGTAGCAGTATTACCTTTATCTCTTAGATCGAATCTTATAAAATTCTTCCCTTGTTGTGTTGATTTATTTTCCCACAACTCTGCTTTATCCATCAGTAAATTCACTATGATATCGAGATCTCCGTCATTATCAAAATCAGCATATGCTGCACCATGCGAAAAATTTTTCGTATTGATACCCCACTCTTCATTCGCTGATTTAAAACCTTCACCCTTATCATTTTTGAAAATATAATTCAGCACAGGATCAGGCTTCAATTCAATTAATTTTTTAAAATAATCTTCTGAGCCATAAGCAGCACCCAAGCTATCTCGTATATCCATAACTTCCATTCTCCAATCGTTATTCTTAGTATCACGATACATACCGTTAGTCACATAATAATCTTTATAACCATCATTATCAAAGTCTGCTAATAGTACAGCCCAACTCCACTCCGTCTGGCTTACACCCATCAGATTTCCTACTTCGCTGTAACCACCGTATCCAACTCCCATCTGAAAAGCATTGACCATATATTGATCTTGAAAATCCATAGTCTCTTTTAGGAATTGAAACTTCTTAACATCCATAGAGGCCATAAGCAACTTATTACGAAAGTGATCGGATGGGCTCATGTCAACTACTGCCATATCAAGTAGCAAGTCATTATTGACATCTGCCGCGTCCATACCCATAGCAAAATATGCAGTGTGACCTAGCAACGCTTTAGATTTCTCAGTGAATTTTCCTTTTCCATCATTAATAAAAAAGTAATCTGGCAGAAAGAAATCGTTTGCCACATAAACATCTAAGAAGCCATCATCATTAAAATCTCTTGCGGCGAGACCTAGTCCAAATGCCACTCTATCCACTCCTACCTCTTTACTTTGATCGACAAACTTTCCTCCATTATTCTTATAAAATCTTAGATGCATCTTTCTGGACTTTACAGGATCCATAGTCTCTATACGGTCATACCAATCCGAAAGAGCTTCGCCATCATTGATGAATGCATAATTATTAACAAATAGATCTAAGTCACCGTCGTTATCCGCATCAAAAAATACACTCTGTACAGATCTACCACTATCAGCCACACCTAATTCTCTAGCTTTATTGCTGAACGATAAGTTGCCATTGTTCATAAAAAGATCATTAGATAATAGCTCGTCATCATTAGTAGGGCCATCATTGTTGACATAGATATCCAGATAACCATCATTATTGACATCTACCATAGAGCATCCACCAGACCATTTATTTGATGAGAGTCCTGCCGCTGCAGTAATGTCTTCAAACTGCATTCCTCCTTTATTAAGATAAAGTCTATTACTCGCATCATTAGAGGTGAAGAAAATATCGGATAATCCATCATTATTAATGTCTCCTACTGCTACTCCTGCACCACTAAAGAAATTTTCATAGTTTCCCATACTTCGCTCTGGTGACTCTATTATCTCATTCACAAAATCTATACCTGATGATGCCGCACTTACTTGTGAGAATATTGGACCAGTAGAAATAGTAGTATTCGTATTAACACCATCGCTTTTGCAGCCTATCATCAGACCAACGATCAGCACAAATCCTATACCTGTAGCCGCACCAAAAGAGATTTTTCTAATTAAGGAGTTCTTATTCATTGGGTTAAATTATTATTAAATGACAAGATAGAAATAATGTGGCTATTGTAAAGGTATTCGCGCGCGGACAGAAGGCAAATTATGGCATTCATATAATGAGCCTACGGTTCAGAGACCTAATCTTCACCTCAAAGCTATTTAGTTATAAATCGGATCCTATTTTAGCTTCAGCATAAGGATTTCATGATGATTAGTACCATAATTAAGAACTCTCACCCTATTATCTTGTTATTTTTACACTTATAAGTACCAATATATGCAAAAGCAAATAGACTCATTATTAGACAAAGCATTAGCATTAGAATGGCTTACTGCTGAAGAAGGCGTTTTCTTATTTGAAAATGCCAGTACAGCAGAACTCATGCAAATCGCTGATACGCTAAGGTTCCAAAAGGTACCTGAAAAAACAGTCACCTGGATCATCGACCGTAATAGCAATACGACCAATGTATGCATTGCCAATTGTAAGTTTTGTAATTTCTTTCGTCGCCCTGGGCATGAGGAAAGCTACATAACGGATATCGAGTCATACAAGCAAAAAATAGAAGAGACCTTTGCATATGGTGGAGAACAACTACTCCTTCAGGGTGGGCACCACCCAGACTTAGGACTTGAATACTACTGTAGCCTATTCAGTGAACTCAAGAGCCTATATCCAAATCTTAAATTACATGCTCTGGGACCGCCAGAAATTGCTCACGTAGCTAAACTCGAAGGCTTATCACATACCGAAGTTCTCAAAGCACTAAAAGAATCAGGGCTTGATTCTCTTCCTGGAGCAGGAGCAGAGATTCTAGACGATAGAGTACGAAGGCTGATATCCAAAGGTAAGTGTGGAGGAGAAGAATGGCTAGACGTAATGAGAGCTGCTCATCAGTTGGATATTACAACATCTGCGACTATGATGTTTGGGCACATTGAGACTAATCTTGAACGTATGGAGCACTTAGCTGCCATCCGTCAGATACAATCTGAGAAACCAGATCACGCTAAAGGATTTTTAGCTTTCATTCCTTGGCCATTTATGGATGAGGATACCATACTCAAGAAGATAAAAAGAGCCAGAAACAATTGTACAGGAGATGAATATGTACGTATGATAGCCATGAGTCGTATTATGCTTCCTAATGTAGTGAATATTCAAGCTTCGTGGCTTACTGTGGGCAAGAAAGTAGCACAAGTTTGTCTTCATTCAGGCGCCAATGACTTCGGGTCTATTATGATCGAGGAAAATGTAGTATCTGCTGCTGGAGCAGCCTTTAGATTTACAGCTGATGGTATACAGCAAGCAATCATAGATGCAGGATTCAGGCCGCAGTTACGTAACCAGCAATATGGTTATCGCGATCTTCCTAAAAGTGTAAAACAACAGATATTAGATACTGAAATGATGATTGTGAATTAAACAAGCGATGGCTTTCACAGAAAACGTAAGCAGAAGTAATGTAATATGAATTGCTCTCGCAAACACATGAGTTCCTCTGATTTAGAACACATGTGGACTCCGATTCACATAACTTTACTCGATTCAAAAGAAAAGTCTGTACACATTAATCGAATCAAAATTCTTTTCTATCCGTGTTGATCATCCAAAAATCGTATTCCATTAGAATCAATATTACTCTATGATTGATACAACCACATACTTTAATAAAATACAGACAGCCACGGCATTCATCAAAAATATTTATGATGGAAAAATTAATGTTGCCTTGACTCTAGGAACTGGGTTGTCTGGCATCAAAGGTGACATAGATATCCTACATACTATTCCATACAATGATATACCGCACTTTCCGCAGAGTACTGTAGAAGGACATGAAGGTCATCTCTTGATAGGTAACTGGCATGGCGTAAGTGTTATGGTTATGAGTGGAAGATTTCATTGCTATGAAGGATATACTGCCAAAGAAGTAACATTTCCAGTAAGAGTAGTAAAAGAGTTAGGTGTCGATAATCTATGGATATCAAATGTAGCCGGCGGGCTCAAAGCCGAGTATTCTGCAGGTACACTTATCCTAATTAAAGATCACATTAATCTAATGCCAGACCATCCCCTTACAGGACCCAATGATGATCGCCTGGGAATTAGATTTCCAGATATGAAAGAAGCTTATACACGGTCATGGAGAGATAAATTCAAAGTTGCCGCAAAAGCTGTGAACATAGCATTTCATGAGGGCGTATATGCTAGTCTACAAGGACCGAGTCTAGAGACACCCTCGGAATACAATATGCTTCATATCATGGGAGCAGATGTAGTTGGCATGTCTACTGTTCCTGAAGTCATTGTAGCCAAACATGCTGAGATCAAGACGTTGGTTTGTTCAATTGTATCTAATGTATGTTATCCACCAGAGCATATTACAGAGACTACCTTAGAAGAAGTAATAGCTGTGGCTCATGAGTCTGGCGATCAATTAAAAAAAGTTTGGGAAGCACTTATTAAAGAATTTTAAGAAGATTATTGATTGTGAATTGATCGATAATTAATTCAAGTATGATGTTATCAAGATAGATGTCATATGAATCCGTAAGCAGCCTCTTTGAATTCTTTCATAAAAGATTAATATCTTCATCATCAAATTAACTTTCAAGCACCATGAGGAAAATAAGAATGGGAATGGTAGGCGGAGGCCGTGGGGCGTTTATCGGTGGTGTACATCGTATGGCGGCAGCATTAGATGGACAGATAGAATTAGTATGTGGAGCATTCAGCAGTAGACCAGAAGTATCCAAAGCATCAGGTCAAGATTTTTTTCTACCGTCGGATAGAGTATATGGTGATTACTTGGAAATGATCACTAGAGAAGCAGAATTACCAGAGGGTAAGCGTATGGATTTTGTAGCGATCGTCACTCCTAATCATATGCACTATGGACCAGCTAAAATGGCATTAGAATATGGCTTTCATGTCGTTTGTGATAAACCACTAAGCTTCGATATGGAACAAGCGGAAGAACTGCAAAAACTGGTAAAAAAAACCGGACTAATTTTCGCACTTACATATAACTATACTGGATATCCAATGGTTAAGCAGGCACGTGCTATGATTGCCCATCAAGAGATCGGAAAGATACGTAAGGTCGTAGTAGCATATCCGCAAGGTTGGCTCTCTACCCTACTAGAAGCTTCTGATCAGAAGCAAGCTAGCTGGCGTACAGACCCAAGCAAATCTGGAATCGCAGGAGCTATGGGTGACATAGGTACTCATGCAGAGAATCTAGCAGAATACATAACAGGACTACAGATCATTAAGCTCTGTGCTGATATAAGTACAATAGTTAAAGGTCGTAGACTAGATGACGACGGTAATGTCCTATTGAGATTTAATAATGGAGCACGAGGTGTATTATATGCCAGTCAAATCAGCGCAGGGGAGGAAAACAATCTTCAAATCAATGTCTATGGTGAAAAAGGTTGTCTCATATGGAAACAGATGGAGCCAAATACTTTAACAGTAAAATGGCTAGATCAACCCACTCAAATCTATCGTACTGGAGTAGGTAACCTATACAGCCGAACCAATGATCACACTCGACTACCCGCCGGACATCCAGAAGGGTACCTAGAGGCTTTTGCCAATATATACCGCAACGTAGCTATGTGTATCAAAGCTAGAGTGCTAGGCGAAATGCCACATGATAAATACATCGACTACCCTAATGTAGACGACGGTGTGAGAGGCATGAAATTCGTCTATGCGGTGATTAAAAGCGGTAAGAGTACTGATAAATGGACTGAATTATAGTTGACTAAAACATAGCCTATTTCATGATTATTGAATATTATTAAGAAAACATATAGCCTATTATTTATATTTATATCTTTGTAGATTACAACTATTTAACCCCGATGAGCTGTTGATAACATCAATTACCTGAAAACTACCAATATCGATGAGCAGACTACTCAAAATACTAATATATGCCGTTGTGCTCTTTTTCTTATTCCTATGGATCAATACCATAGTGAAATCTTGTGGATCAGATAACGGAACGAATGCTCCAAGCACAACTACTTCTAACACAGATGATACTACGGAAGAAATATACGATGAGGACGACTTCTTTGAAGATGAGTCTGCAGATGAGGTAACTGACGATCCATCAGTGATTACGACTGAATCCGAGGATAAAATCGAATACACAGAAATAGATATAGTAGTAAAAGAAAAATTGAACCAACAGGAATCAAAACCTGCTAAACCAATCACTACAACTACCCAAACTAAACCAACAAAAAGTAACAATACCAGGATTTCTAAAGTTAACTCTAATGGAAAGTACATGGTAATTGCCGGTAGTTTCTTGATAAAAGATAACGCATTAGATATGAAAAATAGATTATCTAAACTTGGATATGAAAATTCTGAATTAGTAGTATTTGATCTTTCGCAGTATCACTCAGTTGTGGCCTCAAGGTACTCAACATATGAAGCCGCCCTTAAAATATCAAATGAACTAAAGCGTAGTGGTGTGGATTGCTATGTTCATGCGCAGCAGTTCTAGTCAAGCGTGGCTTTTTTCAGAGAAAAAAACGTTGACTTTGCCGCGATAAATATCATAAGCACTTAATACAAACATGTAAAATGAGTATAATGTGGCTTTGAAAGCAAACATGGGCTTCTTTACAGTGTCAAGTTCAATCAATTGATTCAAAGCGTATATCTGAGTTAGAAGTATTTCTCCCAATAATCCCTCCAAAGGATACATAACAGTAGACAGTATATGTAAACTCAATAATCTCCGCTCTTAACCAATTAACCACCAAACTAATACACTATTGGTAATTCAATAATATATCTTTGTCAATTGTAATAATATACTATGGCTGAGAATAATAAAGAAGAAGAAGATAAAGTGATCACCCTCAAAGGTATGTACAAGGAATATTTCTTGGACTATGCCTCTTATGTAATTCTAGAGCGTGCAGTACCGGATATTGATGATGGACTGAAGCCTGTGCAACGTAGAATATTACACTCTATGAAGCAGATCGATGATGGTAGATTCCATAAAGTTGCGAATATCATAGGTCAGACAATGCAATATCACCCACATGGTGACTCGGCCATAGGTGCGGCATTAGTCAATTTAGGTCAAAAAGATCTTCTGATAGACTGCCAAGGAAACTGGGGTGATATTCGTACTGGAGATAGTGCGGCAGCAGCCAGATATATAGAAGCTAGATTAACAAAATTTGCTCTAGACGTACTGTTCAATCCTCAGACCACAGATTGGCAAATGTCCTACGATGGTCGTAAAAATGAACCAATTACCTTACCTGCAAAATTTCCGTTAGTTCTTGCGCAAGGTGTAGAAGGTATCGCGGTTGGTCTTTCAACGAAGATAATGCCACATAATTTTATTGAAATTATCAAAGCTTCTATAAAAATTCTACAAGACAAACCTGTAAAAATTTATCCTGACTTTCAGACAGGAGGTATGGTAGATGTGGCAGACTACAATGGCGGTAAGAGAGGAGGCAAGATTAAAGTAAGAGCAAAGATCGAGCATGTAGATAAAAATACATTGCGTATAGTAGAGTTGCCTTATGCAGTTACTACTAACACTATTATAGATTCTATCCTTAAGGCAAACGATAAAGGCCAGATTAAGATCAAAAAGGTAATAGATAACACAGCTAAAAATGTCGAGATCCAACTTAATTTAGCGGCAGGCGTATCACCGGATATGACTATAGATGCACTCTACGCCGCTACTAGTTGTGAAGTATCAATATCTCCCAATGCCTGTGTGATCGTCGACAATAAACCGATGTTTCTTACAGTAAATGATATACTAAAAATATCTACTGAACAAACCAAACAACTTCTTGGTCTAGAACTAAAAATAAAACTTGCTGAACTCGAAGAGAAATGGCACATGTCAAGTCTCGAAAAGATATTTATAGAAAATCGTATCTATCGAGATATAGAAGAGTGTGAAACTTGGGATGATGTAATAGAAGCAATAGATATTGGTCTCAAAAAGTATGTGGCTACTCCGTCTGATCCACTAAAGAAAGGAGACAAGAGAAAAATTATGATTAGAGATATCACAACCGATGATATCGTTAAGTTGACAGAGATCAAAATCAAGAGAATATCCAAGTATAACTCCTTAAAAGCAGATGAGTTAATCTCAAAAATAGAAGAAGACGTTCAGGAAGTAAAACATCATATTGCACACCTTACAGAATATACAATAGCGTACTTCGACAGATTATTAGAAAAGTATGGCAAAGGGAAAGAGCGTCGCACTATCATCTCATCTTTCGAGACGATCAAAATGCGTAAAGTAGTTATGAACAATGCTAAGCTCTATGTTGATTACAAAGAAGGGTTCGTAGGAACTGGGATGAAGAAAAATGAATTCATCTCTGAGTGCTCTGACATAGATGATGTGGTCGCATTTATGAAAGATGGTACATTCAAAGTGGTTCGCATTTCTGATAAAGTGTTTGTAGGTAAAAATATAATTCATGCCGCAGTATGGAAAAAAGGTGATGAACGGACTACTTACAATCTTATATATGTAGATGCACAGACTGGTAGATCTATGGCAAAAAGATTTAACGTCAAATCTATCACTCGAGAAAAAGAATACAATCTCACTAAGGGTGCTAAAGGATCTAAAGTGCTATACTTTACTGTCAATCCAAATGGTGAAGGCGAGATAGTAAATGTTCAACTCTCGCAAAGCTCCACAGCAAAGAAGAAAAACTTCGATATTGACCTTGGTGAGATAGGAATCAAGGGCCGTGCTTCTGGAGGAAATATAGTCACAAAGTATCCAGTGAAGAAAGTTACACAAGTTTCTGTAGGTAGCTCGTCATTAGCTGCAGTAGATGTATGGGTAGACGATATAAGCGGAAGGGTAAATACTGAAGAGCGAGGACGTTACTTAGGTGCCTTTGAAGATGGCGATCAGCTTATAGCCATACACAAAGATGGAAGTTATGAATTATCCGATCTACTCGTGGATAAAAAGTACGATCACAATAGTGTGTTGAAAGTATTTAGATATCGAAAAGGAGATATTATATCTGCGCTTCATTTCGATGCTGAAAAAGGTCGTACGATGGTAAAAAGATTTAGCATCGAAACTTCAAAATTAGATACTAAGTATCCATTTATATCGGAGGCAGACGGCTCCAAATTATACTTTGCTAGTGTTCATCCAAATCCTAAAATCAAATTCAGCTATAAGACAGGAGGAGAAAAGCATGAAGCTACTCTTGACTTTGTAGAATTTATTGATGTCAAAGGTTGGAAAGCACTTGGCAATAGACTAATTGATCATAAAGTACTCAAAGTTACAAAGTTACATGATGACATAAAAGTAAATGCCAAAGAGGAAGTCTCTACAAAAAACGAAGAGAAGGATAATAACACAATTTCTACAGGCGATACTATAGAATTGGATTTATAGACCTTATAGGTTAGTTAAAAATAGCGGTGGGTGTAAATCCATCGTTATTTTTATATCCCAATACTTAGAAAAATAATACATAATAATTGCACTAATATTGCAATTTATATCGTGTGCTATACTACCCTTCCGAAAGCATAAACCACTCCTCTTCTTTTTCTACTATTTGTGATTTTACTTCTGCTATTTCTTTAGACATTTCTGCTATCTGATCTGGGGTGATCTCGGCATCTGTAAATTTGAGTATTATCGTTTTCTTTCTTTCTTCTAACTTTTCGATTACCTTTTCTAATCTCTTGATAGCTTTTCGCTCTTCGTGACTAAGTTGTTTAGCAGCCTGCTCCACTTGATTCACTTTAACTTCTTCTACTTTACGTTTTTCTCTATCTACCCGTTGTTGCTCTCGTATTTCTATTAGCCTGTCAGCACGATACTTGGAGTAATTGCCATTATAATCTTTTACTCCTCCTTCACCATCTAAAATAAACAAATGCTGGACCAACTTATCAGTAAAATATCTATCGTGTGATACAATAATCAAACACCCAGGAAAATCCATCAAGAAATTCTCTAATACATTTAACGTAAGAACATCAAGATCATTGGTCGGCTCATCGAGTATTAGAAAGTTAGGATTCGACATCAAAATAGTGAGTAGATACAACCTTCTACGCTCCCCACCACTTAGCTGTGAAACATATACTCTTTGTTGTGCTCTTGGAAATAAAAATTTCTCCAATAAAGATTCTGCAGTTAGTTTCTGTCCTTTTTCAAGAGGTATATATTCGGCAATATCGCGAACTACTTCTATCACACGTTTATCATCTTTCAAATTCATTCCTGATTGCGTATAGTAGCCAAATACTATAGTGTCCCCTACTACAACTTTACCGCCATCTGGCTTCAGTTCTCCTGTAAGTAGTTTGAGTACAGTGGACTTACCTGCGCCATTAGGTCCAACGATTCCAACTCTCTCACCTTTTTTAAATTTATAATTGAACGACTTTATGATATGATTATCTCCAAAAGATTTTGAAATTCCATGAGCTTCCAAAATCTTAGAACCCATGCGTGCTGATTTGATATGAATTGTCATTTCATCATCATCCAATTTCTGATGCGCTCTTTGCTTAATGTCTTGGAAATCATACACCCTGGATTTCGCCTTGGTACTTCTAGCTTTAGGCTGACGACGTATCCATTGCAGTTCCTTTTTAAATAGCTTCTGAGTCTTGTCCAACACCACAGATTCATTAGCCATACGGGCATCTTTTTTCTCCAGGTAGTTAGAGTAATTTCCTTTGTATGGATATACATTACCTCTATCAAGCTCTATGATCGTGTTACATACTCGCTCTAAAAAATACCTATCGTGAGTCACCATAAAAATTGTAAGCTGACTCGATTCTAGATAGTTCTCAAGCCATTCTATCATATCTATATCCAAGTGATTAGTTGGCTCATCGAGTATTAAGAAGTCAGGGTTTCTAAGTATTATTTTCGCCAATGCGATACGCTTCTTTTGACCACCAGAGAGCTGGCCTACTTTCTGTTTTAGATCAGTGATATTTAGCTTTGAAAGTATTTCTCTCATTCTATGCTCGACATCCCATGCTTTAAGGTCTTCAATCTTTACTATTGCCTCCTCTAATGCAGCATTATCTCCTGTCTGCAACGCTTCCTCATAAACACGAATTGCTTGAATTGATGGGTGATCTGACTCGAGTACTGCATCTAACACACTGGCATCAGAATGGAAGTAAGGTTCTTGTTCTAAATATGCTATCTCGATACCTTTGGCTGTTTGTATCTTAGCATTTTCTCCTTCTATGCCTTCTGTTCCAGCAATAACCTTTAAAAGAGTGGTCTTTCCACTTCCATTCTTAGCTATCAGTGCAATCTTATCTCCTTTGGTTATAGAAAGATTAATATCATCAAATAGCACCTTTTCACCGAATGATTTATTGATATTTTCCAGTAATAGATATTGCATACTTTAAGATTTGATATTGAAAGCGCGAAAATAAACTTAATAAAACAAAAAGAGCCGACCCATACAAATGAGTCAGCTCTTATTTTCGTATTACCTATAATTAGCCTTTAGCAGCTAAATCAATTTGTAATCCTATTTCATCGTTTATAAACTTATCTTTTAAATTGTCAAATATTGACTTACTCCCATATGTAACCTTCCATTGTGTTCTGTCTATAGTAAACTTTGGAGCTGACACTTTTACCATCTTACCGTCAGTAGCAATGTTAGCTTTAAAACTTACTTGTTTTGTTTGATCTTTCATAGTAAGATTACCATAGACTAGAGAGTTGGCATCGGGATTCCCCGCTAAATCAGTTACTTTAGTAATCTCAAATTTGGCAGTTGGATACTTCTTCACATTAAAGAAGTGATCATCTTTTTCTGCCTCAGCCGTCCCTTTAAGGTGACCTTCTAATCCAGCTTTACTATCTCCTTCTAAATCTAGGCATGTGATAGAATTCATATCTAAAGTAAAATTACCTCCAGTTACTTTTCCATCTTTTACAGATACAGATCCACCGCCTACGTTTACTGTTCCATTATGCGATCCTGTAGGCTTGGTACCTTCCCACATTACTTTGCTATTGTCAAGGTCTACTCCCATAATTACTCCAGTAGCTTCTGCAACTGCGCCTTTATTAGATATCTCTGCTTTTGCTCCTTCCGAATCTTTACAAGATGTAATAGATCCTACCAATAAAATCATAGAAAACATCATCAGTGTATTGATTAATTTATTCATAGTTGTTTTTGTAAAAAATTAAATAATAAAATTTATAAATAGGCACTTAAATATCCTTACAATAAAGTTTAATGCACAACCCTTTTAAAAACAAAATAATTTAGTCTAATTATTAAATTTGGTAGTGATTCTATCAATAAGTTGCTTGATCTCCTCCAAACTATTAAGTTGTAAAAGTCTCTTATGCGATATTACCTTATTTGCAACAATCTGATACCCTGATATAACTATTTTGCTTTGGTTAGAGTACTTAAGTAGGTCATCGAGATAACCTTGCAAAGTTCCATGACCATGGCTATCATTGATCATCGTAAATATATAGTCAGGCTTCTTAATGTTGCAGGAGTCTACAACATCTATCAGTGGTACACTTAGACCTAAATTAATCACTTCCACCCCTTGCTTCTTCAATAAATAATGTACGTAGAGTAGACTTAACTCATGCGTTTCTTTTTCTGCAAGATATAATACAAAGCTAGGTCCTTTGTCATAATGACTATGTTTGATACTGTCTATTGCAGCAATACACTTACGACGTATGAAGTATATAACGAAACTCTCATGTGCTGATTTTATCGAACCTACCATCAACATCATACCCAATTTTTCTAAAAAAGGGTATATGACTTCCTCCATCGTATGGGTGAATCCATTCTGATCTATATAATGATCTAGAATCTTGTTGAATTTGAATTCATTGAGCTCAAACATGGCCATAGATAAAGCATCAATATGGTCTTCAAATGCCACATCTACCTCTGAAAGTTCTGCAGTAAGTCTTACTATGTCAGGATCACTAAGTTCCGCGATTTTCGAAATTTTATAACCTTTCTTGCGAAGCAAGGCTATATTAAGTACCTTCTGTAAATCTTTATCCTCGTAATATCTAATATTAGTATTAGTGCGTTTGGGCATTATTACACTATATCTCTTCTCCCATATTCTGAGAGTGTGAGCCTTTATGCCAGAAAGTTTCTCTAGATCTTTGATTGAGTATACGATCATGTATTTAAGATTGCTGTTGCTACCAATTTTATTCAATATAACGATTAATAACCAATTCTGTTTAACAATTTCGCAAATACATTAAACACCAAAAATAATAAATCAATCAACTAAGGCGCTCTGAGGAGTAATATTCAGTGAATTATCAGTGTTTTTAGCACTTCTTGATAGAGACATTTTAATTACTTCGATGCAATCAGTATATACCTATATTGACATACATTAGACTGCAATTCATAAGAGCGACAACTGACCAGTCATCGCTCTTATATTTTTTAGTCAAAAGACTTATTATTTTCTAATAAGATTAATCTAATGTCTGCTTAATTTCTATGATTTCGTATGCTTCGATCATATCACCTACCTTAATATCATTGTAATTCTTGATATTAAGACCACACTCGAATCCAAATTTCACTTCTTTCATGTCATCCTTGAATCTCTTTAGAGAAGCTAACTCCCCTACGATCCCTTCTTTAGATGGATATACTACGATTCCATCTCTAATAATTCGAATGTGTGAATTTCGGTTGATAGTACCCTCAGTAACATAACACCCAGCGATAGTACCTACCTTGGAGATTTTGTATGTCTCACGCACCTCTACCATGGCAGTCATACGCTCTTCTTTAGTAGGCTCAAGCATACCTTCGATAGCCGCTTTGATCTCATCGATCGCTTCGTATATGATAGAGTATGTTTTGATCTGTATACCTTCTCTTTCTGCTAGAGTCCGCGCACCTGAAGAGGGTCTTACTTGGAATCCAATCACGATTGCATCTGATGCAGATGCCAATAAGATATCTGATTCTACGATCTGGCCAACAGCCTTGTGTATTACATTTACTTGTACAGTCTCATGAGATTGCTTGATGAGTGAATCTGCTAATGCTTCCACAGATCCATCTACATCACCTTTGATGATGATATTTAGCTCTTTGAACGTACCAAGAGCTAAACGTCTTCCAATTTCGTCTAGTGAGATACGTTTACTTGCTCTGTTTGATTGTTCTCTTTCGATCTGAGCTCTCTTAGTTGCTATCTGTCTAGCTTCCTGCTCAGTCTCCATTACTTTAAACTTCTCACCTGCTTGAGGTGCTCCACTTAGACCTAGTACAAGTACTGGTGTTGATGGACCCGCTAATTTGACACGCTTCCCTTTCTCATTAAACATGGCTTTCACCTTACCAGAATGGCCTCCAGCTACTAAAGGATCACCTACTTTAAGCGTCCCTGTTTGCACAAGTAATTTAGTTACATATCCACGTCCCTTATCCAGAGATGCTTCTATTACTGTACCTATTGCTAATCTATCTGGATTTGCTTTTAACTCTAACATCTCTGCTTGGAGAAGAAGCTTTTCTAAAAGATCATCAATATGTAGACCGTTCTTGGCAGATATGTCTTGAGATTGGTATTCTCCGCCCCAAGCTTCTACCAATAAATTCATAGATGCTAACTCCTGCTTGATACGCTCTGGATCTGCACCATCTTTATCGATCTTATTAATCGCGAATACCATAGGTACTCCAGCTGCTTGTGCGTGAGAGATAGCTTCTTTAGTCTGAGGCATGATACGATCATCAGCAGATATAATAATGATAGCAATATCTGTCACTTTAGCACCTCTAGCTCTCATGGCCGTAAAGGCTTCGTGACCAGGAGTATCTAAAAATGTAATTCTCTTTTTTTCTGGTCCAATAGCTACCTCATATGCACCAATGTGCTGAGTGATACCACCTGCCTCGCCATCCGCTACACTTGCACTACGAATGTAATCCAGTAGTGACGTCTTACCGTGATCTACATGACCCATTACAGTTACGATAGGTGCTCTATCTTGCAGATCAGTTGGATCATCTACGATCTCTTCAATGAGATCATCTTGATCATCTGCATTAATGAATTCTACCTCATGACCAAACTCCTCAGCTACCAATTCGATAATTTCAGCATCTAATCTTTGGTTGATAGATACGATCACTCCAAGATTCATGCATGTAGTGATGACATCGCCTACACCTACTTCCATGATGGATGCCAGCTCAGAAACAGAGATAAACTCCGTAAGTTTCAGCGTAGTTTCTACATTACTTAATTCTTCTTGCTCTTGCTTCTCCCTCTTATCTTCTCTGTTGTCTCTTCTGATCTTCTGACGCTTCTTTTTTCCTCCACCAGAGAGACGCGCCAAAGTTGCTTTGATCTTATCGTCAATTTCTTTTTTAGACACTTCTTTTACTTCATCTCGCCTACTTCTACCAGTACTCTTGCCAGTATTCTTACCAGTGTTCCTACCAGAATTTCTTTCTTGGCCTTCTCTATTAACTCCTTGTACATTCCTAGCTCTTACCTTAGTACGGGTACGTTTCCTCTTCTCTTTTTTCTCAGCAGGAGTTTCCTTCTTTGGGTTTTCAAACTTCTTAGTATCGATCTTGCCCATGATTTTGAGACCCTTCAACTGAGGGGTTGCAACTCTCACCATATTATCTTCAGGATTTTCAGTAGCATCAGGATTAGAAGTTTCCTTTGACTTGTCAGTCACTTGCCCAATGGCAAGTTCTGCTTTCTTAGGTTCCACTTTTAACTCTTCTTTTTTTGCTACACGCGCTGATTTTAGCTCTTCCTTCTTCTTTTTCTTAGGAGTGAGGTCTACCTTACCCATAACTTTTATACCAGGTGCACTTGCCCTAGCCTCTAATACATTACCTTTTGGTTTTGTTTCTTTGGGTGAAGAAGCCGATGGATCAGAAGTTACTTCCTCCACTTTAGTCTTCTCTACCAATGGCTGCTTTAGTGCCTCGACTGGCTTGATTATTTCTAGTGGTGGCGGTGATACTAATTCCTGTTTCGGCTCTTCCTTTCGGTTACCAATTACAAGTTGATCTGCCTTCTCTTTTACTGCCATAGAGTTACTAAACTCCTTCAAGAGTGCATCGTGCATCCCATCAGAGATCTTAGAAGTTGGCTTATTCTCTATCTCGAATCCGCTCTCTACTAAAAAGTCAACGATGGTAGCTGTTCCAACATTTAATTCCTTCGCAATTTTTACTAATCTCACTGCCATATGGGCTGTTAGTTTCTTTTAATGTTTTATTATATCCCTCAGCATTGAGAGACCTTTCAAGATCTAAGAACTCATAACTCTTAATCTTGGTCAAATTCTGATGCTAATATCTTTAGTACTTCTTCTACCGTCTCATCCTCTAGGTCCGTTCTTCTGATTAACTCATCTTTGCTTAGGTTAAGTACACTTCTCGCAGTATCACATCCGATTCCTTTAAGTGTATCTATTACCCACTCTTCAATCTCATCATTAAACTCAGTTAGAGCTACATCCTCAACTTCTAATTCTGCATCTTCTCTATAGACATCGATTTCATATCCTGTTAGCTTACCGGCTAGTTTAATATTACTACCTCCTTTACCGATCGCTAGAGATACTTGGTCTGCTGGCAAAAACACCGATGCTCTCATTTTTTCGTCATCCAGTGATATGCTCGATACTTTAGCAGGAGTCAAAGACCTCTGTATGTATAGATTAATATTAGTCGTATAATTTACGATATCAATATTTTCATTTTTAAGCTCACGTACGATACCATGGATTCTTGATCCTTTCATACCAACACATGCTCCTACTGGATCAACACGCTCATCATAAGACTCTACAGCAACTTTCGCCCTTTCACCTGGTATACGTACTATTTTCTTTACGGTAATGAGTCCATCTTCAATCTCTGGCACTTCTTGTTCTAAGAGCTTTTCTAAGAAAGTACTGTCTGTACGCGATACGACGATAACAGGATTATTGTTCTTCATTTCAACTCTGCGAATAACACCACGTACCATATCTCCTTTTCGGAAATAGTCGCCACGGATCATCTCGTTACGAGGGATAACTAGTTCGTTACCTGTTACATCATCAAGTATAAGTACCTCACGCTTCATGATCTGACTTACTTCACCTAGTACGATTTCACCTACACGATCCATATATTTCTTATAGATCTCATCTTTCTCAAGATCCATAATACGAGATATCAAGGTTTGACGTGCTGCCATGATCGCTCTACGACCAAACTCTATAAGAGTTAACTGCTCATAACACTCTTCACCGATCTCATAATCATCATCGATAGCTTGCGCCTCAGAGAATGATATCTGCTTATCTTGTTCAGTTACCTCTCCATCTGGCACGATTAGTCGCACCCTCCACATCTCGAGGTCACCATTCTGTGTATTGACGATCACATCAAAGTTTTCATCAGAACCATATTTTTTACGAATCAAAGTACGAAATACATCTTCCAATACGCGGACCATGGTAGGTCTGTCGATGTTTTTCCCAGCTTTAAATTCCGAAAACGAGTCTACTAAATTCATTTATTATTTATTATTTATTATCCCAAATGCAATTACATTCGAGTTAAAAACTTGCTTTTATCTTTGCTTCTTCTATCTCCACCCAAATTATTGGGTGGTCTTTTTGTACTTTTTTTTTCTTTTTTTTATTCTGTCCTACGAGCTCTATAACTTCATATGTCAGCACAATTCCTTCATCACTTACTTCTTTCAATTCTCCTTTTACTTTCTCACCTTCATTAGTCTTAACGACCATCTGTCTGCCTATATTTTTAGGATATTGCCTTTGGTTTACTAATGGTCTACCAATACCTGCAGATGACACTTCTAAAGTATACTTGCCTTCCCACCATTTTTTTTCATCTATGACAGCCTCTACTTCTCTACTTACTTTTCTACATTTAAGAAAGCTAATCCCTTCATCACTATCGAGGAAGATCTCTACTTTATTCCCATTTACTTGCACCTCTGTGACAAAGCAATCACCGTATTCCAAAGTTTCAATACCTTTTCTTGCGAATTTTTTGATATGCTTAGCTTCCATAGGTTTTATCTATAATTTCAAGATATAGGCTTTGTTTCGGATATTTATGATAGTGTTTCTCATCTCAACCATATACATCTTAAAATATCATAAACATATTATTTCCTCCAGACTTACTGAAATCAAAAGAGGGAACTCAACGTTCCCTCTTTTACTAATACCTTAATTATACGCAAATATAAAACTTTTAAGCGAGGATAACAAGGACTTGAGACATATTATCTAATTCAATAATATGTCTCAAGTTTCATGCATTTATACCCGCCAAGATCAATCTTAACATTCATGTTCTGAGCAATAGGTTAGTAAAACTGATATTTGAATATGGCTTCACATTAGCATTTATCATGATAGTTTTTGATCAAGGCTCTTTATAACTATTCACTTAATGCCCAATCATAAACGATTTGTCTATTTTTACATTTATTTTAAACTGATTTCAAACAACTATTTGAACCCATGAATTTTATTAAAAAAATAAAGACTCTAGCAATACTATTGGTCGCCACTACTATGTCTGCACAAACAGACGATACTGTACTGATGACGGTTGCAGACAAAGATGTTACAGTAGGAGAATTCCGATACATATATGAAAAGAATAATGGCGATGGGGCTAACTATTCTTCTATAAGTCTTAATGAGTACATCGACCTCTATATCAAGTTTAAACTTAAGGTAGCTGAAGCAAAGGCTATGGGCCTAGATACAATTTCTGTTCTAAATAAAGAATTAGATGGTTATCGAAAGCAACTTACAGATAGCTATATCATGGACAAAGAGGTCATAAAAGCACTAACTAAAGAGCTATATGATCGAAAGAAAGAAGATATCAGACTAAGTCATATTCTTATATCAATCTCTAAAAGAGCTAACGCTGGTGAAATCGAAAGCAAGCGTAAAGCCGCTTTAGATATATTCAATAGAATAAAACTTGGTGAAGATTTCGCTACTCTGGCTAAAAAATACTCTGATGATAAATCATCGGCTAAGATGGGTGGAGATTTTGGTTGGTTGACAGCTAAATTGCCATCTGGATTTTATGCTTTTGAAAATGCCATGTATACCCTCAAAAAAGGTGAAGTATCAGAACTGCTGCGGACTCCACTTGGGTGGCACATTATAAAAGTAATGGATAAGAGGCATGCAAGAGGTAAGATAAAAGTAGCTCATATCCTCAAAAGAACAGATAAAGCTAATCCAACTATAGCTAAAAAGGAGATCGATAGAATATATGCAGAATTGGCCAATGGTGCGGATTTCGCAGATCTAGCAGCGAAGAACTCTGACGATGATAAAACCGCGAAGAAAGGAGGAGAATTAGCTCCATTTGGTATCAAAGTATACGAAGGATCTTTTGAAGAAGCCTCATTCGCATTGGCAACAAATGGTGATTACAGCCGTCCAATCAAAACTAAGATTGGATATCATATCATCAAAAGGATAGAGAAAATAGGTTTGGAAGATTATCCACAGTTTGAAGCCAAATCCTTAGCTTCCCTTAAAAAAGACAGTAGATATGAAACTCAAAAAGAACGTGTAGTAGAAGAAATCAAATTAAACGCAAGATACAAGCTTAACAAAAATACTTTTGACAACTTCGTAAAAAAACAGACTCCTGAAATCTATACATATAAGTGGAAAGTTACCAATATAACGGATGATGTATTATTCACTTATGGTGGTAAAAAAGAATACATGCTGAGCGACTTTACGACATACCTCAGATCCAACACACGAATGAGACTGAGATATGACAAGAAAGATCCGATTGCCGAATCTGTAGAAAAAATGCTTAATGAATATGTGAAAGAGACTACGCTCAAGTACGAACAATCTAATCTAGAAAAGAGACACCCAGAGTACAAATCACTCATGAGAGAGTATGAAGAGGGTATCTTACTATTCGAAGCGTCTAAACAAGAGGTATGGGACAAAGCATCAAAAGATACGCTAGGACTATATCTATACTACGAAGAAAATAAGACTGACTACATGTGGTTGCCTAGGGCAGATGTGGCGAAATATACAGTTGAAACAGAAAGTGCGAAGAAGGCTAAAGATGTATATAAGTGTGCAAAGAAGAAAAATGATAAAAAACTGCTCAATAAGTTTAACAAGAAAGATACAATACTAACCTCTGAAATAGTTAAAATTGAAAGAGCAAGTAAAGCTCAATCTGGAATGGAATGGATAGAAGGTGCTAGATCAGAGTTTTCTTACGACGAAAAGAACGGTTTGGCTACATTTAAAAAGATTCTTAAAATATATCAACCAACTATCAAGACTTTAGAAGAATCTAGAGGTTTTGTAATCGCAGACTACCAAGATCAACTAGAGAAAGAGTGGGTGAAAAGACTAAATACGAAGTATGACGTAAAGCTCAACAAGGATGTAGTAAATCAACTTAAAAAATAGTCGTACATATGACTAACAAGAATCAAAATTGAGAGGTAAAATCTTCCATATCTTAATCTTTTCCCTGTTGATCTGTGCTTGCAAGCAAGCAAATAAGCTACAACGTGTGTCTGATGCTCCAATACTAGCTGAGGTAGGAAATTCTACTCTATATCTAGACGAATTAGAGAATGGTGGCTTACTAACCAATGCATCCAACTCTTACGATAGCACTCATATTAAAAATGTCTACGTGCAAAAGTGGATTAGAGATCAACTAATACTTATAGACGCTGATAAAACGTTAGCTGGTGATATAGATATCGACATGTTAGTTCAAGACTATAGAGAGTCGTTGTTACTATATAACTATGAAAATGCAATGGTTAGAGATCGATTAGATACTGTGATCACAACACAACAGATCGAACAATACTACAAAGAGAACGGTGATGCATTTAAACTGTCAGAATCCTTAATAAGATGTAAAATAGTGGTTTTGAATGGTCGGACACCTAAGCTGGATATATTTAATACCAATTGGAAATCTAGTAATATAAAATCTGTAAACATATACCTTGCGGCCAATTCTCCTGTGATGGCGATGATGGATGAGTATAAATGGTACTCTACAGATGAAATACTGAGCTTTCTTCCAGAAAAAATAAAAGAAAAAAACCTCAGATCGAGCAAAATTTTGCAAGAAGCGAAGGATGGAAACGAATATTTTGTTGACATACTCCAGTATCTGGACAAATCTGAAGTTCCACCGTTAGCTTATGTAACTAGCAACATAAAAAAGATAATTTTACACCAAAGAAAATCAAAACTGATAGTCAAACTCAAAGAAGACCTTTATCAGCGAGAAATCAACAGTACCAAAGTAAGAATCTATTAATCTATAAACGGATTACAGTAAATAATAAGAATAGAAATCTATATGATCAAATATATCCAAATACTAATAGTAACGTGCTTATCTGCTGCAGCTATGGCTCAAGGGCCCGTACTTTTAGACAAAGTAATATCTAAGGTTGGTAGTGAATATATACTACTATCGGAACTCGAAGGCCAATATGCTTACATAAAAGAGTCAAACCCTAGTGTAACAGAAGATACAAAATGTGAAATGATAGAAAATCTAATCGCACAAAAAATTATCGTATACCAAGCACGTCTTGATAGTATCGAAATAACCGATGAAGAACTAGATGCACAATTGACATATAGATTCGAATCTATACTTCGTCAGATGAATGGAGATGAGGAGTTTTTCCAAGAATACTACGGAGCTTCAGTCAATGAAATGAAAGAAAGGTACAAGGACGAACAAAAACAGCAAATCCTTTCTGAGCGTATGCAGCAAAAACTGATTTCTGAAGTTAACATAACCCCTAATGAAGTAAAAGAATTTTTTGATCAGTTCCCAACAGATAGTCTTCCATATCTCAACTCTGAAGTAGAAGTAAGTGAGCTTGTCCTCAAGCCAGTAGTGAATGAAGTAGAAAGACTAAAGGCGCTAGATCGTATGAAGGAAATCCAAAAAGAGCTCAACAGTGAAAGTGCTGACTTTGCAGAATTAGCTAAAAAACACTCTCAAGATCCAGGATCTGGAAAGAAAGGAGGAGATTTAGGCTTCGCTAAGAGAGGTACTTTTCTACCTGCTTTTGAAGCTGCTGCATATGACCTCAAAGAAGGGATGATGACAGATATAGTAGAGACGAAGTATGGATTCCATATTATTCAACTACTAGAGCGTAGAGGTAACACTATACACACTAGACACATACTTATAAAGCCAAATATCACATCTGCAGATAACGATCTTGCCATAGCAAAACTAGAAGAAATTAAAACTGAGATTGAAATAGATTCTATTTCATTCGAAAGAGCAGTAAAGAAATATGGAGAGAAAGATGTAGCTAGTTTTAGTAATAGTGGAAGAATGAAAAATCCAGTTACTCAAAATACTTTCTTTGAGACGGATCAACTAGATGCAGATATCTATCTAGAGATTATAGATATAGGTGTAGATGATGTATCTAACGTAATAGAAGTACTGAGCCCTACAGGTGAATACTCTTATAAAATAGTGCAACTCAAGTCTCTAACAAAACCTCACAGAGCCAATCTCAAAGAAGATTACGATAAGATCTCAAAGTTTGCCAAAGAAAGTAAGAAGTCACTGTATTTCAACAACTGGGTAACTGAAAAGCTCAAGACAACTTATATCAGTGTAGACAGCAGATATAATACATGTCCTAATCTAGAAAAGTGGGTAGAACGTAAGTCTGAATAAAAGAAGAGGAAGTTACAAAGCAAATAACAAGGCAAATGTTACTTTTTGGAAAACGCACTTTGAAGAGTAATTTAACTTACGCAGCTTAAGCGTTAATAATTTAGTCATTACTACTAGATACTAGAGAAAATACAAACCTTTGAATTTCTTGCTTTCTCGTGGCGAAGTCAGCGTGTTTCTTTAAAACACATTCTGACTTCATAGTACGCGTTCTTGTTCTTTAATAAAAACCACGCTTTACCAAGCTTTATTGAAAGGATTGGATTCTTCTCTATCTATAATTGTGTCTAATATTGTAATAGCACAAATGAATACTATATCTCTAGCGGCACCGCTTACCATTTGTTCTTCATCATCTTGGATGCTATCTTCTATAAATGCGAGTAAGTCTTCTTGAGTATATCCATCGAAGAAAACATCTAACTTTTCTCTAAATGTTTTTCCTTTCGCGTTATTAAGTTTTTCCCAATTTTCCTCTTCAATTTTTTCTAGTTTTTTAGGTTTTAGATCTTTATCGAACTTACCAAATTTCTCTTCCCATGATAAAAATATGACAGCGACGATGAAGCTGACATAAGCCTTTTCCTCATCGATTAGAAGAGAAAAATTATCCTGATTAAGATAATCAGAAATAGCAGGAAAGTTTTCTTCCCATCTCTTTTCTAATGCAAGAAGTTTATTGTTTTCTTCAAGAGATTCTATGATGCCCTCTATTGTCTTTTCGTTTACTAGTGTAGCCATATTAATATCCTTCTATTTTTTGAACAAGAAAAAAACCATCTTCACCTTTCTCTTGATATAGCGGCATGATTATCATAGCATCTACAGGTGATTTGATTATACCGTTTTGATCTTCTGCGAGAGCCTCACCTGCGCTAACCTTCTGAAAGTTTTTAAATTTTGGTAACATACGAAATTTATCGCCTTTGGCTATAGGATGAATGCTATGCAGCTGTGATAGCATCGGCAAATTCTTACTATATTCTACAAGTAGCGAATCATGTCTATTCTCTACGTTTTCAGATTTGACAGCATCTATTATACTCATGCAATTAGTAATGGCCGCGATGGCTCTGTTGACAGATAGGTCCTCATTATGCTGACCAGACTCAAAGACTACTGCCACTGTTGGCAAATCGAAGTTGTCTGATCGAAAATAGTGCAAAGTAGTACCTTCGATGCCATCAACCATTCCGCGAATCACTGGTGCATGCAACTCTAAGGCGATACGTAAACTCTCAGAATCATTGGTAGGAAGAGTAAATATTCCACCATAACTTGATGTCGTATGCATATCCAACACTACTAACTTACTATACTTACGGCTGGCCAATTCAGCATGTATTAGATCAAGTATTTCTCTCAGTTCTAATGCCTCTGTCTGCAATATGCTTTTATCAGTATTGAGTATACGTTCTACATTGTCATCTTTCCATATTCTATTGAGATCTCTAGTTATAAATCTTTGTTGAAGGATAAACGATTGTCTATTGCCTATGATCCCTAGTAAAGTCCCCTTGTATTCAAAAGCAGGATTAGTAATAGGTTCTACCTCTAACATCTTAAATATTAAATCTAATGCCCTTACTCCTGCAGGTTCATTGCCATGTATTCCTCCAAAGACAACTAGTAATGGTCCCCCCTCTTCCCCTTGGAACCTGCCTATTACTCTATCTAACATCTACTATTATTGCATTTATATTTCACCTGACAATCATTGTACAGTTACAATTCATTAAACGTTATTAATGTGCTTCTAGCCAATTTTCGCCAGTATCCATACTTACTAGAATGGGCACTTTTAAATCCGGAAGCGCGTTTTTCATTAGATCTTCTACTAGCGTTTTGACTTCTTCTAGCTCTGTTCTATGCACATCGAATACAAGTTCATCATGTACTTGCATTATCATCTTCGTCTTATATTTTCCGTCTTTTAGTGCTTGATGAATGTTGATCATAGCTATCTTGATCATATCCGCAGCTGTTCCTTGTATTGGTGTATTGATAGCCATACGCTCAGCATTGGACCTCAACATTCCATTGCGAGAGTCTATATCTCTTAGTGATCTTCTTCGACCAAGTAAAGTCTGAACATATCCATTTTCTCGGGCGAATGCTACGGTATCGCCCATATATTTTTTCAAGCCACTGAATTGCTCAAAATAATTTTCAATTAAATCTTTTGCTTCTCCTCTACTGATATCCAATTGACGAGAAAGATTTGTAGATCCTGCTCCGTATGTAATGGAAAAATTGACTGTTTTTGCGTTTCTTCTTTGATCTGCTGTAACATCATCGTATGGAACATCATACACTTTTGCAGCGGTAGCTCTGTGAAAATCATTGCCTACAACAAACGCTTCCATCATAGCCTTATCTTGGCTAATTTCTGCAATTAATCTTAATTCTATCTGACTATAATCGGCAGCCAGTAAAATATGGTCTTTATCTCTTGGTTCGAATGCTTTTCGAATCTCTCTACCAGCTTCATCTCGTATTGGAATATTTTGCAAATTAGGATTATCCGAACTGAGTCGGCCAGTGGCTGCTCTCGCTTGATTAAAGTTACTATGAATTCTTCCTGTTCGAGAATTGACTAATACCGGTAAAGCATCTACGTAAGTTGACTTGAGTTTACTTAGCTTTCTATACTTCAGTATATGCTGAATGATATCATATTTTGGTGCCAGTTCGTTAAGTTTCTCTACATCTGTGGAGTATTGTCCTGAGCTAGTCTTACGCCACCTATATGGTACTTTTAACCTATCGAATAGTATCTCTCCTACTTGACGAGGTGATGCGATGTTGAATTCACTACCTGCCTGCTTATAAATCTCAAGCTTGACTTCATGAATTCGTTCACCTAGATCTACAGAATAGTCTTTGAGGAACTGCGAATTGATACGGACACCATTATATTCTATCTCACCAAGCACTTTGATTAGTGGTTCTTCTATCTTACGGTATACTTCTTCACTTTCGTTTTCCTTGAGCAAATCCGTAAGAATAGGCACTAGTTGTAAGGTTAGATCTGCGTCTTCACCAGCATACTCAACGACTTTTTCTACTGGTACATCTCTCATAGTAAGTTGATTTTTACCACGTTTACCGATCAGTTGTTCTATGGGTACCATCTTATACTCAAGATAAGCTTCCGTCAGATAATCGAGCTTATGTCTTAGATCTGGCTCACATAAGTAGTGAGCGATCATTGTGTCAAACATTGGACCAGCTACTTCCACACCATACCACTTGAGCATGGTGTTGTCATATTTGATATTTTGCCCTACCTTCTCTATGTCAGGACTTCCAAGAACTTCTGCAAATTCTGCTACTATGGCTTTAGCTTCGTCTTGGTCTACTGGTGTAGGTACATAATACGCTTCACTCGGCTTCCATGAAAAAGACAAACCAACTAACTCTGCTTGATGTGCATCGATCCCAGTAGTCTCTGTATCGTACGCTATGACCTTCTGCTTTAGTAGGTCCTTAATCAGTTCTAAACGTTTCTCAGGAGTATCTACGAGTATATATTTATGGTCTGTATTTTCTATATTTTTTTCTACTACGGCATATGTCTTGGTTGCCTTTTCTTTTTGTTTAGAAGAGTTCGCTGAAAACCCTGAGAATAGATCTTGTTGCTGCCCTGGTTGTGCTTCTTGCTTTGCCTGTCCTAGTATCTGTATTGCTAAAGATCTGAATTCCAACTCTTTAAATAAAACCTCTAATTTTGGCTTATCAAATTCTTCTAAAATGTATGTTGCTGCATCGAATTGGATAGGTACATCTAGCTTAATTGTCGCTAAATCTTTAGATAGCCTTGCCTGGTCGGCGAAGTTTTCGAGATTTTCTTTTTGCTTGCCTTTAAGATCAGCTGTATTGGCTAAAATACCTTCTACATCACTATAGAGCTTAAGCAGTTTTACAGCCGTTTTTGGCCCTATTCCTGGTACTCCTGGGATATTATCAACACTATCTCCTTGTAGACCTAATACGTCTATTACTTGATCTACACGCTGAATATCCCACTTTGCTAGTACTTCTTTTTCACCTAATACCTCTATACCATTACCCATACGCGATGGCTTATACATAAATATCTTATCCGAAACTAGTTGAGCATAATCTTTATCAGGGGTCACCATGAATACATCGAATCCTTCTGCCTCAGCTTGCTTACTTAGCGTACCTATTACATCATCTGCCTCATAGTTGGGGATGATCACTACTGGTATTTTAAATCCTTCAAGTATCTCTTCAATAATAGGAATGGCAATAGATATATCCTCTGGTTGAGCATCACGATTGGCTTTGTACTCTGGATATTGTTCATGTCGGAACGTACCACCTCTAGGGTCAAATGCAACAGCAATATGAGTGGGTTTCTGATTGACAAGTATATCCCATAGTGATCTTACAAAGCCTGTAATTGCAGATGTGTTAATACCTTTGGAATTAATCAAAGGGCGATTGATAAATGCAAAATGCGCTCTATATACTAATGCGTGCCCATCGAGTAGGAATAGCTTCTTTTCTGCCATGGTTGAAATTACTGTGTTGGAGGGTTAAGGTAAGATATTTGATATACTTAATTTTATATCATGGTATAAATGAAGAACATATAAAGCGGTCATTATCCTAAAGACAATGGCCACTATTATTTTTATCAGAATATAGTATTATCTCATAATCACTAGTTTTCCAAATCCTTTGGTAAAGAACCTGTCAGCATATTGATTTTCATAGCGTTCCATATCTGCTGGTAAATTGACTTTATATAGATATACACCATTTGCTAATTTTTCACCAAAGTCATCAGTACCATTCCACTTATAATCTGTCCTGTTCAATCCTATTCGTAATGGACCAAGTTCTTCTCTAGATATCTCTTTAACTACTTTGCCACTTACTGTAAGTATCGAAATACTAATATCGTCAGGCACTTCACTACCGGTAAGCGTAAATATAAACTGCGTCTGACTAGAAAATGGATTAGGATAATTAAGCACATTAGATACACTTTCTCGTAGTATTACTCGGAATGTAACTTCGTAGGCATTATCGCCACTAATATTACCAGAAGCATCTGCAGCCTGAACTACCAACGTATAATCACCGTCTTGTGAAAGTAATGGTTCAAGAGATATTTTTGCTTGATTATTATTTAAGTCTGTTGCTGCTTCAAATGATAATTCTGGACTAGCTATGTTATACTCAACTTCATTTCCATTAGGATCTATCAATGAGATCATTATTTTTTCTGGATCGTCTAATAGTAAAAATTCATTTTCATCACGAATATCGATTAAAATAAATGGATTGGCCGCAACTATATCTCCATTGATAATGTGTATACCATCAAAACTTACATCTAGTACGGGCTCTTTTCTATCTGTCCGAACATAAAAATCAGTCACTCCAAAATTATTGAAAACAAATTTTTCCGGTTGATCACCTTCAGGATTAATTTCAAAATTAAATTGTTGGTCTCCCTGTAGTGCTTTTGTATTGTAATTGAAATCTAACAATTGCGTTTCATTGGACTTAAGAGGTTCTAGTCTATCATAGACTATAATTGTTTCATTGTTTTCATTTGTAATTGTATATTTTACCAACAAACTATCCATATCATTACTACTAATATTTTCTGCCTTAATCGCAAACTCCATAATTTGCCCTTGTTGTAAAGTATCAGAGTTAAACACAAAAGTATCATCCTTATTAAGAATTGCTTCCGGTGCAGCATCATAGAACACTCTCCAAAATTTTAAATTAACAGGAGTCCTATCTATATCATCCATAGTATACATATCTAATCTTAGGTATGGATACTCTGTTGCATTTATAGTAGATAGATCTACTTCCATTTCATTGACAATGGTAAAGAGTGTTTCCGTTTCACCATTATCTTTTATACCTTTTATGTAGAGCATGTAGGTGTCATTAGCAGACTGACCTTCGACACTCCATATCATTCTATCCCAAGATAATGCGGGGCCTATATTAGGTGTATTCAAATCCCCTTCTATATAGTTACGTTCAAAATCGCTTGCTATATTTACAATAGAAAATCTATCCTCCCCAATATTTTCATCCCTGAACAATTCGTTTTTAGTGTAGATCATTCCAAAAGGAACGGTTCCTAAGTCTTCTATTTTTCTTGCTAAAGTACTTCCTTGTGCTTCCAATACATTAAATAAATTCTTGCCATTATTGACTAAGGAATCAAGTGCCCACTTTTCTACTTCCAAATCAGATTCGATTGAATTTGTAACGGTATAAATAAACACATGATACCCATCAGGAATTGAATCGGAAAGCATATTTACTGCATCTATTCTGCTTTGCTGTGAATCGGTAGGAAAGAAATATATTCTTTTAGTGCTATTTTTAAAAACACTTCCATATCGACCCATAGCGCCACCTGTAGATTCGTTTTTCACAAATACGTTAATTCCATTATCACGATAAGCGATTGCAATTCCATCTGGTACACCTTGGTTTTTATAGTCCCAAGTTCTCATTTGCCCAACTGGAAATGTGTTTTCATACATCCTTGGCCAAAGTATTTCTCCACCAATATCGTCAAATTGAGGTATATGCAAATTGGTAAAAATACTTATACCTTGATTAATAAAATCTAATTTTCTGTATTCGTAATCAATGCCAGTTAGATTGTTTTTTAGAAATTGATAATAGTGACTTTGATTCCAGCCGTCTGAACTATTGGGTAAATATATAAATGAACTTTCTCTCCATTGAAAACCTATATTAACATCAGTACTATCTGCACTTACTCTCCAATAATATACTTCCCCGGGTTGAAATTCTGTCTCTGGCTGCCATATCAATGAACCCCCACCATCTGTTATAACTGTGGTTTCTTTCATTGAAGAGTTGAACATTGAGGTTGTGTCCATCTCAATGATGTATGTCTTATCTCCAGCAAGTATATTGCTCGTGGATGCTATTAGTTTTAGTTGACCTCCATTAACTATTGCAAACTCTTCTGGATAGATTGGGTTTGCAGAGTTATCTAATGCGAAATAACAGTAACTGCTTTCTCCTTCGGCAAAGCCTAGTACATTATTTGATGTCGCTTCTGGCAGAGGCTTTTCGGATACTTCTTGATCATAGTTTAATTCTATACTTACGCAGTTTGCTCCTATACCGATTAAGCCTGGATTGGTAAGCGTAAATGTATCTATACATGTATGTGCTGGTCCAGCTATTCTACGATACAAAGTGTCATATACTGTACCGTCAGGAAGCGACAGTATCGCTCTTACATTTAATGAATCATTAATACTTTCACCGAGGTTTACGACTTTATAAATCAATTCAAATTCTTTATTTTCTGGACTAATGATTGATGGGGTTGTCGTTAAAGACCCAAAATCTATTGTATAATCTGGTGACTCGAATGTAGTAATGCGAACAGCGGGGTCTCCGTGTAGCGTAAACTGTTCGTTTAATGTACGAAATGAAATATTTGAGCTTATATTGTTAGCTGAAAGTAAATGATTGACAATTTCTCCTACAGTGCCTCCATAGAATTCATCACTACTTACCGCCTGATAAAATTTTTCACCTAGATCACCTTGAGGAGATATATAAGCTGATCCAGATGACGCCATAAATACTATACTTCCAACTTTGGGTTCTAACACAAAATCTTCACTAATTGCTTTAGCATTAGTATGTATATTTCCAGAGTAACATCCCATAGATAGAAATATTGGAAGTTTTCCTTCATTATTATATTGTGCCGCTTTTTCCAACGCAAAATCTAATGTCCCAGGTGCAGAATGACCAAAGAAAGACATTATCGAAGCACCTTCATCTACTTTATTTAATACTTGAGTTGCGAAACCTGTTCCTATATCAGAAGAACTCTGCTTTGAAAAAGTAGTAACATTCGCGCCAAATTTACTTTGCACTAATATATTGCCCATATTATCCAAACTAGATTCTATTAGGTCCAATATATCTGGATCTCCCCCTGCCAGATGTATAATATTTTTAGTCCAAAGTCGCCCACCTATAGTACTCGGGTATGTTGTGGGGTCCTCTCTTGTAATAATCTTTTCGTAGTATCCCTTTAAATCATTAATACTTGTTATTGATATTCTTCCAGTAGGTACTCTTGGCTGAGATTCATTTTTCTTTGCAAATAAAGTATTGTCAGATCCTGGCACTCCAAAAGTAGGAACGAAAAAACTTAACTTGAGTGGATCCGGATCATTCAATTGTTCCTCAGTTCTACTCGAGGGATATTCTATGCCTTTACCTAACACAAAATTAAACTTCGCTTCTTTCCAATTATCTTCAACCCATCGTGCATGGTTTTTTATTGATAGTGGATGTCTGTGTACTCCGTATCCAAATTGATTATATAGATCTTCCACAAATACTATTGCAGGTGTGAGTGAGCCACCATTTGCTGAAGCCCGATGATCTGCGTATGCTCTCAAGTAATTTACTCCATCATTATTTATTTTATCAAATTGATTTGAGGTGTACATTACAAACTCTACTTCGCCCATTTGAGCGTAATCTACCATAGGAGCAATTTCTATTTGGCTTAAATTTTTTATTCCTAGATCACTTATTATTTTGAGTGTTATTAATTCACTTGATGCAGGGATCAATAATTTAATAAGGCCATCTTCTATTACAGGAATATACCTTATTCCATTGGTAATATCAATGACAGATATCTCCCCATTAGTATCGAAATTTTTAAATTCAAAGTATCTAGTCTGATTAGAGGGTTCCAACGAAATTTGAGATTCATTTTTATTTTCAAAATCAAATTCTCTAGCATATCTCAACACACTATTAGCTACTGTGTTTTTATCCGCTAATGACTGGTAACTTCTCACTTTTATGGCTACATCTCCATTTCCAAAATCATTCTCTTCAAGCGGTATATTATATTGCTTGGTTTGCTTTTGTTCAAAATCGGTAGTTAGTTTCACATTGTCATTGACACTGACATCCACAGTGTGAAGAAGATTGTTACCAGAGATACGTATATCGAGACTTGGTGCTGGCCCATTTTCATATTTGTTATCTACTTTATGATTAAATAAATTAATTGATTGTAAATCACCACAAAATCCTTCTCCCGGCAAGAATTGTGAAAATCTTACATCTTGAGTTTCGGATGGTTTGTTAAGCCTATTATTGAAAATTACGACATCCTCGTGCATATAAAACTGCTCTGCATCCAATGTATTATTGTTTAGATCTACTGTTACTTCTTGAAATCTTTTGTTTTGTACTCCTTGGTCCCATGTAAGAAAATATGCTGAAGTATCGCTAAATAAACTATACATCGGATTGAGAGGATCTTCTTGCTCAACGTACAGGTGTTTATCCAATTCTCCGCGATTCTTCACACCGACAAATTCTATATAGCCACCTGATGATAAAGATCCTGAATTACTTACACTGATCGCCTGCTCCTGCCCAAAGTAATATACTTGTAACTCGGCTCCCACGAGAAATTGTACAGGAACTCCCGCTGCTTGTAACTCATCATAACTTACTCTATACAGACCATCCTCCGCAAGCATCATTTTATAGTATGAGTGGTCGTAATTTATCCATTCATTACCGACAAGTGTATCTTGGCCTACTACAATCTGCGCATAGTTCGTTACTGCCCCTATAATTGACAGTAAAAATGTAAATATTGTGGATTGCATCCTTGTTAACTTTTTCATGGCATGACCTATTGTCCTTACAAAAGCCATATTAAATAAATTAATATATATTAATTATTGTTATTTAACGTGTTGACTCAACGTAAAATTAATAAATACTACTGTATAAAACATGTATTTTACATGACTTAATAAGACGTTATTTATTTTTTTAACGTATATCTTGGCATTTAATTACAAGTCTACTATTGTTAATCCCTATTTAACCATAAATAGCTAATTTTTTAATATTATTTATAAGTACTTCTAAATTGTCATATGCCGCAATTGCATTTTATATTTCTTTTTTTTATAACAATTAAGCTATGTTTTGCGCTGTACTACTATTTGAGATTAGCTATATATCGACTGCCACTCCGAGATAATCAAAATAAAGCAGACAGTATAAGCATTAGTGCTATAATATGTTATCACAATGAGAGCGAAAATATCTCTCAATCAGTAGACGGACTTTTCAATCAGTCATATAATAAACTAGAAATAGTTTTGGTAGATGACTTGTCTTCTGACAATACGTATGATCAGCTAATTAAGTTTTCCGGGCATAATAGTATAGTGGCACAAAATCATACCCCGAATCTTGGCAAGAAGCTGGCACTTACAAAAGGAATAAACACAGCTACTCAAAAATGGTTGCTACTTACAGATGCAGACTGTATCGTACCTAAAGACTGGGCAAAAACAATGGCGAGCTACGCTGAAAACCATAAAATAGTTTTAGGATACGCTCCATTAAACAAATCCAAGACTCTCGCAGGAAAGTTTGCGAGATATGAGACCTACTATACCGCCCTACAGTATCTTTCGTTTGCTCTAGCTGGTAGGCCGTATATGGGTGTCGGCCGTAATTTGATGTATCATCGAAGTATATTTGATGTAGCCAATGGATTTTCAACACATAATGATATAGCCTCAGGAGACGATGATTTATTAATCAACTACACCGCAAATAGTGAAAATACTGCTATTTGTATAGATCCGGATTCGTTTGTTTATAGTCTTGGAAAAGAGACTTTTAGTTCATTCATAAGGCAAAAAACTCGTCATATCTCTAGCTCTCATAAATATAGATGGTTGGATAAAGTATTACTAGGCGTATCATCTATTACTCAGATAGGCTTGTATATGTCAGCTTTCTTTCTGTTATTTTTGCCATCCAATCTTTGGTTGATGGCATTACTTGCATATTGGGCATTGATGCTTATTATCCAATATCCTATTTGTAAGAAACTTCATAGCATGGATCTATGGTTATTATTTCCAGTGTATGACATAGCTATGGCGATATATTATTTTATAATGATTCCTTTTGTCTCTATCAAAAAACAGAATTCTTGGAACTAATACTGAAATACTTTCCAGATCTGACGGAACGTCAGAAATCACAATTTGCTCAACTTGAAAATCTATACAAGGAGTGGAATAATAAAATCAATGTAATCTCACGTAAAGATATAGACAATATATATCTACACCATGTACTACATTCCTTGGCTATAGCCAAAGTGATACAGTTTAAGAAAGGCAGCAAGGTGCTTGATCTAGGATGTGGTGGTGGTTTTCCTGGTATTCCTTTGGCGATCATGTTTCCTGATGTACAGTTTACCTTAATAGACGGCACACGTAAAAAGATCAAAGTGGTGAACGAAGTCGCTGAAGCTATCGGCCTAACCAATGCAAAAGGAGTACACGTAAGAGCGGAAGAGTATACGGAGAAATATGACTTTGTAATCACAAGAGCCGTAGCATTGGTAGAAAAACTAGTCATCTGGACGGATAAACTGATCCATGATGATCATAAAAATTCATTTCCTAATGGAATTATAGCCCTTAAAGGAGGAAATGTAGTAGAAGAAATCGGGCAAACAAACAACAAAGTTTACTCAGAAGTGTATCCTATTAAAGATATATTTGATGAGAAGTACTATGATGAAAAATTTGTGATTTATATCCAACACTAACAGTTGACGAGAATTAACAACATATTGTTAGTTGCTTAATAAATAAAACTTAAAATCTTAATCGTGAATGAATATGATAATTCGTCCTGTTCATAGAACCCAATTTTTATAATCATATTACTTCTATATGAAAAGAGGAAAAATAGCAATAGCTGGAGCAGGACTTTGTGGTACCATGATGGCGATCAAATTAGCTGAATATGGATACCAAGTTGATCTCTATGAAAGACGCTCAGACTTAAGAAAAACCGACATGTCGGCAGGAAGGTCGATCAATTTAGCAATATCAGATCGAGGACTAAATGCTCTAGAAATGATAGGTCTAAGAGAAAAAGTATCTGCTGAGATCATACCTATGCATGGACGTATGATACATCCATCCGATGGAAAGAACACTATGTACTCATATAGCGGAAGAGAAGGAAAATATATTAATAGTGTATCTCGTGGAGGACTTAACATGACCTTACTAGACAAAGCTGAAAAAAGTGACAATATCAATTTGTTTTTCGAAGCAGATGTAAAATCTGTAGACATTAACTCATCGACACTGACCCTAAATATTAGTGGTCAAGAATCTACAAAGTCATATGATGTCATATTTGGATCAGACGGTGCTGGATCAGCAATAAGGAGGACAATCCAAAAGAGTGGCAGCCGCCTGAGATTTGATTTTCAGCAAAAATGGCTGAGTACTGGCTACAAGGAATTACATATACCACCCACCTCAAAAGGTGGATGGAAAATAGAAAAACATGCGTTACATATTTGGCCTCGCAAAGGACATATGATGATTGCGCTTCCTAATCTTGATGGAAGTTTTACGCTTACAATGTTTACTCCTTTCGAGGGACCAGTAGGAATGGATCGATTGGATACAGATGAGCTCATTACAGAGTTTATGGAAGAAAACTTTGCAGATGCAACAGTGCTTATTCCAGATTTGCTAGAACAGTTTCACACTAATCCTACTTCCCCTCTAGGTACTATCAAATGTTATCCTTGGGTATATAATCGTACGGTACTACTCGGTGATAGTGCTCATGCTATAGTTCCATTCTATGGGCAAGGAATGAATTGCGCACTAGAGGATTGTGTTGTACTCGATCAATTAATAAAAGATCATGATCATGATTGGGACAAAATACTTCCATCATATCAGAAGCAACGAAAAATAGACGCAGACGCAATAGCAGATTTAGCGGAAGATAATTTCTATGAAATGAGAGACGCAACTGCGGATCCAGTATTTAATGTAAAGAGACTAATAGAATTAAGACTAGAAGCAGAGCATGATTATTACAGTAAATATAGTCTGGTGACATTTAGGGCTGATGTACCATATCATATTGCTATGAAGCAAGGAAGATTACAAAATAGTATCTTATACGATATCGCCAAAATTGTTGATGATCCAACAACTGTTAAGCTTGGGCCGATACTAAAACAGATTAATCAGTATGTTAGTGAGAGGATGAAATCAATTTAAGAATTTATTTTAGCTATAGATCAAAGACGACACTGCAATACAATCTATTCTAATAATTACTACCTTAGCAATCACTCAAACTAATAAATAAAGATCATGACAATACCTAAGCCTTTCAACCTTCAAAAATGGATCGATGAGAACAGAGATGATCTCAAGCCACCAGTGGGGAATAGAAATCTATATAAAGATGCTGGAGACTATATCGTTATGATCGTCGCTGGTCCTAACGCTCGTAAAGATTATCATTATAATGAGACTGAGGAGTTATTCTATCAGATTGAAGGTGACATCATAGTACGTATACAAGTAGATGGTAAGCCAGTAGATGTACCAATCAATGAAGGAGAAATGTTTTTGCTTCCAGCCAAAGTGCCACACTCACCTATAAGAGCAGATAAATCTATTGGGCTAGTAGTAGAGCTCAAGCGTGATACCAATATGAAAGATGGATTAATGTGGTTTTGTGACAACTGTAATATCAAGCTCCACGACACATACTTTCAATTAAAAAATGTCGAAAAAGACTTCCAACCAAGGTTTAAAGAATATTACAATTCGGAAGAAAAGCGTACTTGCGCTGAATGTAATAGCGTTATGGAAGTAGATAGCAGATTTGTAGACTAGATATATGCCCAAACAAACGTACTTCGCTTCTGATTTTCACTTAGGTGTAGCTGCTGCAGATGATAGCATCACAAGAGAACAAAAAATAGTGAGATGGATGGATCAGATAGCAGACTCAGCAGAAGCAATTTATCTGCTTGGTGATGTATTCGATTATTGGTTTGAGTATAATAGTGTAATTCCCAAGGGATTTTCTCGACTATTTGGAAAGATAAGAGAGCTAAGAGATGCAGGCATACCGATGTACTATTTCACAGGCAATCATGACATGTGGATGTTTCGCTATATGGAAGATGAGTACGGCATACCAATCTACAGAGAACCTATAGTTCGTAACATACAGGGTAAAAAAGTATTCCTAGCACATGGCGATGGTCTAGGACCTGGAGACTATGGTTATAAGGTGATTAAAAAAGTATTTAATAATGGACTCTGTAAATGGTTATATGCCAGGATACACCCCAATACTGGACTATGGATTATGAAACAATTTAGCCACTCTAGTAGAATAATGACTAACGAAGAAGAAAAGAACTTCAAAGTAGAAAAAGAGTGGACACTCCAATATGCACAGGACCATGTAAAAACAACCGAGAATATCGATTATTACATCATGGGACATAGACACCTTCCTATCCAATATCAATTAGCTAATGGAGGAGAATACATTAACATCGGAGACTGGCTTCATCATTATTCCTTTGGAAAGATGGAAAATGGTAAGCTCAGTATTGAATTTTTTGAAACCGATAATCAAAAAATATATGGTAAGTAGAAGTATTCTTTTATTGATTGCCATCTGTTTCTTTTCTTGTGGTGTCGCCAAGGAAATTTCAACTCCCCTCAGTATATCTAATACTCATGATATCAACATAGCTATAGACAATGTATATCTTGATAATCTAGATCAGCTGCATATTGTAGATCGCAAAGGTACACTCACTAGGTACAATCAAGATCTAAAAATACTTTACAAATACTCTGATAACACACTAGGATCAATACAACATATAGATGTCAATAATCCATTAAAGACACTAGTCTATCACAGAGATTACGGAATCATAAGTTATCTAGATAATACCTTAGCACTGATACGTAAAGCCAACCTTCAAGACTGGGGGTACAATGATGTAACAACTATAGCATCATCTAACGATGGCAATATATGGCTTTATGATCCAGCTAAAAATCAGATAATTAAAATCAACGATACAGGCAAAATAAAATTAAGCACCAATAATCTTAACGACTTCAGGCTCGAAGATCTCAACCCCACAAAAATTATTGAAAGGAATAATAAAGTTTTCGTCTACGACCAACAATATGGTATTATCATCTTTGATAACCTAGGCCAATATCTTAAATTGTTGCCAATCAAAGACATTAAAAATTTCCAGACGGATGGTAAAAATATTTATATCTTTAAAAACAATAGCATCAAAATCTACACTACAAGACTATTAGAGGAAAGTACTATTCCATTGGAGCCAAAAGATGGTATAAAAAATGTTCTCATCAGTCCAAGGTCCATTTATTACATCTATGCAGATGGAGTAGATCGTAATTTTAGATAAAACTATTTATTAAATATGGCACTCATCACGTTCAACGAAAATGGAATATACTGTGAGAAAGCTAGTATTTATATAGATCCTTGGAAACCTGTAGACAAGGCACTAATCACTCACGGTCACTCTGATCATGCTCGATGGGGCAACAATTACTACTTATGCACCACTAGCGCAGAACCCGTAATAAGATATCGATTAGGTAATGAATCTAAGATAGAAAGTATTGATTATGGTAAGCAGATCAATATCAATGGTGTAAAATTTAGTTTTCATCCAGCTGGACATATCATCGGATCTGCCCAAATCAGAGCTGAGTATAATGGAGAAGTGTGGGTAGCTTCTGGTGATTATAAAATAGCAAACGACGGAATCAGTGAACCTTTCGAGTCTGTAAAATGCGATCATTTCATTACAGAATCTACTTTTGGGCTACCTGCATTTGATTGGGTACCTCAAGAAGAAATATTTGAACAAATCAATGAATGGTGGAGGGCAAATGCCGAGAAAGGAAAGGTGAGTATAATGGGCTCATACGCATTAGGAAAGGCTCAGCGAATCATCAATCTTGTGGACCACAGTATAGGAGAGATTCTTACTCATGGTGCAGTAGAAAACACTAACAAAGTGCTCCGAAAGCAAGGTGTAAAACTCAAAAAGACTACCAAAGTCGATAATAGTATGCACTACAATAGATTTAAAGGAAGCTTAATCATAGCTCCACCCTCGGCATTTAGATCACCTTGGATACGTAAATTCAAGGACTACTCCTCAGCTATGGCTAGTGGTTGGATCGGTAATAGAAATATGGGCATGACCACAGATAGAGGATTTGTGTTATCAGATCATGCAGACTGGAAAGGACTCAATACAGCCGTAAAAGAGACAGGTGCAGATAATATCTATGTAACTCATGGATATACAGAACAATACGCAAAGTGGCTCGTTGACCAAGGCTACGATGCTCAAGTGATCGCTACAGAGTATCATGGTGTTTGATGGGTTTAAATGAAAGCTGAAACCAAATCAGTATTTTTGATCCACATCCAAAAGAAATACAAACTTTATGAAAATGACAGTATCAATTAAGAATGCAGAATTCTTTGCTTATCATGGCTATTATGCAGAAGAAAGAAGCGCAGGGAATACATTTCTTATCGACTGTGAGGTTGAGGTAAAGTCGTTTGATAATATGGATGACAATTTAGATGATACTGTCAACTATGAACAGCTATACAATATCTGTAAAGGGGAAATGGGGGAAACTCAGAAACTACTAGAGACCGTAGTTCTCAATATCATAAATAGAATAGAGACTGACCTCAACCATACTGCAGGTGGAAAAGTCAAATTATCCAAAATATCACCTCAATTAGGTGGAAAAGTTGAGAAAGCAATAGTTGAGATCCAATTTTGATGCTTCCATTGGCCAGTTTAAATCTTAAATATATACGCGGTCAAAAGTATTTCACTTTTGAAAACATAAGAATTCACTAGCTTTTATGATGAAAAATTAACTTTCTAGTAGTTTTGCGTCACAACACTTGTAACATTTTTACAAGTTTTTACAACCAAAGCATATTTTATTAATAATCTTACTTTTTGAACCTATAAGACATATGTATGCTTCCAATAACCAATTGTATGTCATCATTTCGGATATCTTGCTTAATTATTTTAGACCAAATTAAAGATGAAAATAAAAAAATTTATCTATTCCTTCTACTAGTATTAACAGCTAGTATAATCTCTGCACAGACAATAAATGAACTAAGAGCTATAAAAGCTACTAAAGCTGCAGAAGCCGCAGACTTTCAATCTAAAGCAGATGCAGTAAAAGGAGAAATCGCAGGTATTGATGCTCAAATTACAGAACTTATAGGATGGACTATAAGTCTTAATGGAACAGTAGATTTCGATTTCGCTAACTCTAATATGTGGCAAGCTAATCCAAATCCAAATGCTGCATCTAGTAGCTTAGGATTAGTCGTCATGGCAACTGCTAGCAAAGACCAAGCGAAGTACTTTTGGTACAATAAAGGTATCTTTCAAAAAGCATGGCAAGATGTAGATATCACAGTTCCTGGAGCAACGGAGGAAGATGATGATCTATTTGATCAAGGTACTGTAGATATCATCAACATATCTTCTTTAGCGGGTTTTAAGCTAAGTCCAAAACTTGCTTTATCTGCATTAGGCGAGCTCAATACTTCGTTGGGTAACTTCTTAGAGCCAGGTACAGCGGACTTTGGAATTGGCGCTACTTGGTTGCCTATCAAAGGTATGGCATTAGTGATACACCCACTTAACTACCACATGGCGTGGAGCAATCTAGGTGACCTTCAATCTGATAGAGCACTAGGTGCTAAAATTAGAGTTGATTGTGGTAGAAATTTTATGGTGATGGGAAAAAAAGTAGGGTGGAGTACTACTTTCACTTCTTACCAACCATACTCTAATCCCGAAGAGTCTGTTACTCTTCAAGAGTATACATGGTTAAGCGCTCTTAACTTTGAAGTGTGGAGAGGCATTGGATTAGGTATAATTTTCGGACTCAGACAAGCTGACTTCGAAACTTTCAGAGAAGGAATAACTGAAGAAGGTGTAGTACAAAAGTTCTACCAAGTAGGGCTTAACTACGGATTCTAAAATTGTTACTTGAAACAATTTAATAACATCTCTCGATGATATAAATAGTCTATTCACTTCTGTGGACAAGCTCTTTTTGACTCTAATGCTGTTCTAATTATCTTAGAAATACAATATTATCGGATTCCATCTCTTCTCTCTTCATATACTCCATTAAATTATCACACCTTTTTACTTCTCCTTTTATATCTATGACATGAGATTTGTAGCCTCTATCTACGAGATATTGTGCAGCTAACACATGAGATTGATTGTTACGATCTGGTGACAGATACTCGATAATAATAATTGGATTGTAATTTATTAAGTATTCTGATAAGCCCGACAAGACCTCTAATTCTCCTCCTTCAACATCTACCTTTATCATGTCCACATCTTGACCTTTCAGCTCTTGAGACAATCTAATAGAGTCCATAATAGTAGCTTTTGGTGGATTATTTTTTATCCAATCAGTATCTTTATATTGCTCAATATCCAGACTACTGTATTCTGAATACGCCGTAGGAAATTGATAGAAGCGTACTTCTCCTTGAATATTAGATACTACTTTATTGTTGGCTTGAATATTTGCTTTAAGATTAATGTTTTTATGAAGCACTTGATAGGTGTCTATTCCACCTTCGAATGCTATCACTTTACCCTGAGAACCTACGATCATACCTGCCAGTAGAGAGAAAAACCCAAAATGTGCTCCTACGTCTACGAATGTGTCATTCTCTTTGAGGATGTTGATAATATAACTCGACAATCTAATCTCCGAATCATGAGCTTTACCACTAGTCAAGTAAATATCTGTACCAGCAGGAAGTAAAACATTCATAGTGTCTCCAAAGAAAGTAGTTGCTTGTGTTTGTATTCCTTCCCTCCTCAAAGCATAATAAAAAATTCTACAATACATAGCATATGCGTACTTCAAAGGATTATTTAATAATCTCCCAACCTTGGACAAGCTATTAATCTCCGATACCGTTTGTAATTGAGTTAGTAGAGTATCTTTTAGCATATTTCAAAATAGTAATATTATATGATAGCTTTGATGCTTCAATGCTAGCAGACTATTAAAAGCACTAGTATAGCGACGTAATATATGGGTTTAAATAGAGAATTTTTAGTTAATATTATCCTATTAGTAGTCATCAACCTACTTATCAAACCATTGTATTTGTTCGGTATCGATGCACGAGTACAAAATATAGTGGGCACCGAAAATTTCGGTCTATACTTCGCTTTATTCAACTTCATATTCCTGTTTCAAGTAATCAATGATCCAGGCATCCAAAACTTCAACAGTCGATTCATAGCGCAAGATCCAGACAAAATCATCTTTCATTTTCCCCGGATATTAGGTTCTAAAGTACTATTAGGTTTAATCTTTATTATCATCACAACACTAGCAGGATTTTTAATTGGTTACGATTTATCAGAATTGAAAATATTGGCTCTTATTGCCGTTAACTTCTTCTTGGCTACCCTATTTATCTATCTAAGGACCAATATATCTGCATTGGGCATGTATCGCAAAGACAGTTATATCTCTGCAATTGACAAACTCATCATGATTATCATTTTGGGCTATTTGACTTGGTTCTATCCTGACCTAGAATCATTCACGATATACTGGTTCATTTATGGACAGATGATCGCTTACACCATAGCGTGTATTGTCGCATTCACTATAGTACTTCCAAAGGTCAAAGAGGGCTGGATTGTTTTCTCATGGTCGTATATGCTAAAACTTGTGAAGAAAAGTGCACCTTTTGCTTTAGTAATATTACTAGTAGCGATATACCTACGAATCGACGGTGTTATGCTAGAGAGATTATTAGACGATAATGGTCTGCAGGCAGGTATTTATGCAGCGGCATATCGATTTTTTGAAGCTGCAGGTATGTTGGCATATTTGTTTGGAGCACTATTACTCCCAATGTATTCCGCACTGATGGGTAAAAAGGAGTCAGTGGCATCATTAACTCTCACTTCGCTGAAAATGATATTAGTGATAAGTATGACCATATTAGTAACACTAGTGGTCTATCGTCATGATCTCATGACTTTTATATACGATGATGCTACTACTTATTATGGAAAGATATTGATCTATATGATGCTAGCATTCTTTGCCGTGGCTATTTCGCATATCTATGGTGCCATGATCATGGCTAAGGGGTCTTTGAAAGAGCTCAACATTATCTTTATCCTTGGTGCAATACTAAATGTTAGCCTCAATCTATGGTTAATACCACTAAAGGGAGCTGAAGGGGCCGCAATAGCCACCGTAGCTACTCAGCTTCTCGTTACAATAAGTCAGATATGTCTCGCCCACTCGCAAATGAAGCTGCAAATCAACTACTCTCTCATAGCCAAATCTATAGTTTTTGGCTTTCTTTGTACTCTTAGTGCAATATTGTGGCACAATAGTGGTCTATATTGGACTATAAGTATGGCTCTAAGTATATTATTTTGCTTAGGTATATCGTTATTATTAGGTGTAGTAGACAAGAATATGCTCTCTACGCTACAAAAACAAAATGCTGAATCATAAACGTCTGAATATTCTCTGAGTACTCAATCCTTAGATTCACTTTAGAAAACAACTTTTATACTACTTACATGAATCAAGATTACAGTCTCTTAGGTATACTCAAAACGCTGAATAAGTGGACTAAACCCATCACTTATGCTACTTTAGGAATCACTATACTCAGTGCTATCATATTGTTGGTATTACCCAACTACTACCAAGCAAGCACAAAGTTCTATGCAGGGCACCCTGACCTATCTCAACCTGCGCCAGTAGGTATAGGGTCAAACTCTACCAGTTATATATATGGTACTGATAACGATCTCGATAGATTATTTTCATTATCTACTTCTAGTGAACTTTACAACTATCTAATCAATAAGTATGACCTGTATAATCACTATGACATAGATCCAGAGAGCAAAAAAGCTCAAGTCAAAATAAGATTAAAATTAAATGATCTCTACCAAACCCTGAAAACGGAATATGGCGCTATCAATCTAAGTGTAGAAGATAAAGATCCAGTCCTAGCTAGAGATATGGCGAATGATGCCAGAGAGAAAATTAATGAACTCAGCCAAAGAATGGTGAAGGCAAGTCAACTCCAAACTATTAAAAGTTTTGATGAAAATCTATTAGAAAAACAAACGAAAAGTATAATGCTCAACGATAGCTTATCAAAAGTAAAAGAAAAATATAAAATCTATAATTCAAGATCTCAAGGGGAAATATATGCAGAAATAATCACCACTACAAGCTCCAACATGGAAGGACTAAAAAGTGAAATAGATATGTACAAAAATAGTAGGGTGCGCGGTGCGGCGGATTCTGTAAGAATAAAACGTATCAAATATACCGGAAGCGAAAAAAGGCTAAGCCACTTAGAAAAGAAAGCTAAACTATTTAATAGTGGTGTATCGGTGGTAGAAAAACTAACTCAAGAACTCTCCAGGCTCAATGATCAAATTTCACTAGATAAAGAACGAAAACGCCAATTAGAAGCTAGTTACAACGCTCCGTACAGTGCCTTGTTATTAGTAGAAGCTGCGGAAACGCCTATAGATAAATCTAGACCCAAGCGTACTATATTATTGGCGATGATAGGATTAGTAGCACTGTTATTTAGTATCCTTGTTGCATTCTTAGTAGAAAACTACGGAAAAATTAATTGGTCAGAAATCAAGGAGTAGTGAATAACCTACTGCAGTCCATATATAGCCTCAATGCCAAACAGGTATTTGCTTGTGCCATAGGTATTGCATCTATATTCTTTTGTGCTGGCATTTTTTTTGAACAAGTGCTGTTTTTCTTGATCCCATTTTTATGTGTCGGACTAGGATTTATCATTTGGGATTATCGCATTCTGTATATTTTATTCTTACTTACTATACCCTTTTCAGTAGAAATATATCTCCCTAACGGACTAGGTACGGATCTTCCTTCAGAGCCGATTATGTTGGCCATAACCGGCATCAGTATATTACTATTTATTACTAAAATTAAAGAGGTCGATTATAGTTACTTATACAACCCTATTACCATATTACTAATCCTTCATATCTGTTGGATTGGAGTTACATCAATAGGAGCGCAACACCCTATAGTTTCATTTAAGTATCTACTAGCTAAGATCTGGTATGTAGTACCCTTCTTCTTTATGCCATTCAAATTGATACAATCTCACCTAGAAAGTAAGAAGGCCATATACCTCTTGCTCATACCACTTATGGCTGCAGTACTTTGGGTGTTAATAAGACATGCAGGATACAATTTTTCCTTCCGCACATCTAATACGGTTGTGTATCCGATATTTAGAAATCACGTTAGTTATGCTGCCATCCTAGTAATGTTTTTGCCATTTGTATATGCCTTACGACAATTAGATATCCAAAATAAAACACGTAAAATTTTGTTGTCGCTATGCATTTTAATTCTTGTTATAGGTATCTATTTTTCATATACCAGAGCAGCTCAAGCCTCCGTTATAATAGCGATAGCAGCTTATTGGATGATTAAATGGAAACTCACCAAACCTGCCGTATTCGCTGGCGTAATAGGGTTATTCCTAGGTGTCGGATACTTGGTCAATAATAAAAAGTATCTTGATTATGCACCTAACTATCAATCGACTGTGTCGCATTTCAACTATGACAACTTACTAGCTGCGACGTATAAACTTGAAGACATTTCTACTATGGAGCGAGTACATAGATGGGTCGCAGGAGGGCGAATGCTTGCCGATAAACCTTTGATTGGATTTGGACCAGCTAATTTTTATAATACCTATCAAGACTATACGCTCAACGAATTCCAAACCTATGTGAGTAACAATCCAGAGAAATCAGGAATTCACAATTACTACTTGATGATGGCTGTAGAACAGGGAATCTTTGGTTTATTAATATTCTTGGCACTCTTGATCGCCGCTCTAATCCGTGGTGAGGCCTTATATCATCGCATAAAAGATGAAAAGTCTAAAATCATTGTAATGGCGGCTCTTATTTGTATAGTAGTAAGCTGTTCAATCCTATTGATCAACGACATGTTAGAAGCCGATAAAATAGGCCCTATCTTTTTCTTTAGTCTTTCTTTACTCGTCGTTTATGATGTCATTGATCAAAAGACTAAAGTAGTCCTAACTGACACCAATTATTAATAATTCTTTCTTACTACCCAAAACTGAAATTAGGTCATAATCGATGAGTAATATGAATAATCCTAAATATATACTCACCCTCATATTTAGGTATTATTCTTTTGATATAGCTTAAATACTTGCATATAATCTTGAATTCTTTCCATTTATCGATAAATACCAAACATTCATCCGATACATGTAACAATCTTAGTTATTGTACGTTTCACTCCTTTATCTTGTGCCACCAAGTACAAGAGTAAACACCAAATAATATTTATTAAATAATATATACCCAATACCTATGCGAAAACTACTATCGATGCTCACATTCTGTGTAAGCATTTGCCTAGTGTCAGCTCAAGAAAACTTCACCATTAGTGGTTATATAACAGATTATGAGAGTGGCGAAACACTGATTGGAGCTACGGCATTAGTCAAAGAGCTTGGAAACGGAGCAGTTAGCAATGAATATGGTTTCTATTCGATATCTGTACCAGAGGGCTCATACACTCTTGAATTTTCCTATATCGGATTTGACAATATCATCAAGTCAGTTTCACTCTCTGCTAACTATAAACTAGATATTGAACTAGGCGAAATGAAAAACGAACTCGCAGAAGTGGTCGTTACTGCGAAAGAAGAAGATAGTAATGTGAGAGAGGTGAGCATGAGTGTCAACAAGCTAGATATCACTACTATAAAAAGTATGCCTACCCTACTCGGTGAAGTGGAGATTATAAGATCATTACAACTACTTCCAGGAGTCAACTCTGTAGGTGAAGGTGCTACAGGATTTAATGTCAGAGGTGGATCTATAGATCAAAATCTAATCCTATTAGACGAAGCACCAGTTTACAATTCTTCTCACTTATTCGGTTTCTTCTCTGTCTTTAATCCAGATGCAGTAAAAGATGTAAAACTCTATAAAGGTGGAATACCATCTAGATATGGAGGTCGACTATCATCAATCTTGGATGTGAGGATGAAAGAAGGAAATAAGAAAAAACTAAATATCAATGGAGGGGTGGGTTTCATCTTCAGTAGGTTGTCTGTAGAAGCTCCCATAATTAAAGATAAATCTTCGCTTATCGTAGCTGCAAGAAGATCGTACATAGATGTTCTAGCCAAACCATTCTTATCAGAAAGTCTGAATGGTAGCGAGCTCAATTTCTATGATCTTACGCTCAAAACGAATTACGATATAAATGATAAAAACAGGCTCTTCATATCTGGGTACTTTGGTAGAGACAATTTTGGTTTTGGAGATCAAGCTGGATTTAACTGGGGAAACAAAACGGGTACTATAAGATGGAATCATCTATTCAGTGAAAGGCTCTTTAGTAATCTTACTTTTTACTTTAGCGATTACGATTATCAGATTAAATTTGGCAATGATTCGCAAAACAAATTTGACTGGAATGCGAGTATTCAGAATATTGGTGTCAAACCAGAATTTTCATTTTTTCTAAAACCTGGTAATCTATTAAAATTTGGTGGACAATCGATTCTCTATACGTTCGATCCAGGAAATGCTGTGGGCGTGAGTGAAGGTGAAGAAAGGGACTTCAGTTTACCTCAGAAGTATGCCATGGAAAATGCTGTATATGTAGAAAACGAAATAGATATTACAACTACGATCAAAGCTAATTACGGTCTAAGACTATCATCATTTACTTATCTGGGTAAAGGTACAGCATATGAGTATACTGATGGTATTCCTGGCGAACGTAGATATGCCACATCTGCTACCGAGTATGATGACTGGGAAAGTATAAAGACTTACTACAACTTCGAACCAAGACTTTCATTACAAATGCAATTGAGTTCTAACAACTCAATAAAAGCAAGCTACAATCGTACCACTCAATATATACACTTAGTATCTAATACGACTGCCGCTACACCTGTAGACGTATGGACGCCTAGCACAAATAACATTAGACCATCTACTGCTGATCAAGTCGCATTTGGTTACTTCCAAAACCTTAATGATAATACTTACGAACTGAGCGCAGAGGTATACTACAAAACGATGAATAATCTTGTAGACTATATCGATGGTGCTGATCTACTACTCAATCAATTTATTGAAGGGGATCTCATAGAAGGAGAAGGCAGAGCATACGGAATAGAGCTTATGGCCAAGAAGACAAAAGGTAAATTTAATGGTTGGTTAAGTTATACATTAGCTCGTACTGAAAGACAGACACCAGGAATCAATGGAGGAGAATGGTACGCCTCCAGATTTGATCAATTGCACAATCTAAGTTTGACAGGATTTTATGAAATCAATGATAGATGGACTACCAGTGCAAACTTTGCATTTAATACTGGATCACCTACTACGTTCCCAACTACAAGGTATACCATCCAAGGTTTTGTAGTTCCACATAATGCCAATGAAGTGAGAAATAACGTAAGGCTTCCTAACTACCATAGATTAGATTTATCAATTACAAGAAAAGGGAAAATAAAAGAAGGGAAAAGATGGACAGGAGATTGGGTGTTCTCTGTATACAATGTATACAATCGCAAAAATGCATTTTCAATATTCTTTGCACAGGAAGATGGAAGAATTCCAATAGGGTCTTCAGTAAATACCGACGCTTATAGACTGTCGGTTATCGGTAATTTTATACCGTCCGTCTCTTATAATTTTAAGTTCAATTAAGATTGTACTAGAGACAAGTAGATTTGAAAACCCCCAAATAAATTAAAACAAAATAATTGATCATGATCAGCCTTGTATAATTAGCAAATCCATGGCGGCAGTTTTGTTTTTTATCAAAGACGCTATATAATAATGTAATATGAAATCAATAAATATATATTCACTACTCTTGACCTTCTTTTCTATCAGCATTTTTCTTACTAGCTGTGAGGATAAGATAGACGTAACATTAGACGATGCTGACGCTATCATCGTGATAGACGCATTCCTAACAAATACTCCTGGAGAAGTACAAAAGATCGTTGTCACTAATAGTCAATCCTACTTTGATAATGGCGCTCCCATGCCTGTAGAAGACGCCAATGTTGCTATAGGTGTAGACGACGTAATAGTACCATTCGACTACAAAGATGGTATCTACATATGGCAACCAGATATTAACTCTAGTATTTCAGATATTGGCAGCACTTATACATTATACGTTACTATAAACAATGTTACATATTCGTCTACCACAGAACTTGGTCGCAGCCCCGAGATAGAAGAGATAAGACAAGAGACAAGAGAAAATGAAATAGGAGCATTAAACGGCGGTACCTACTGTGAAGTGATCGCTAGAGACTATGAAGGGAAAGGAGACACGTATTGGATCAAGACTTTCAAAAATGGAAATTTCCTCAATAGACCTGAAGAAATCAACCTTGCCTTCGATGGGGGGTTTGACCAAGGTGCACAATCCGATGGCTTGATTTTTATTCCACCTATTCGAGAGTTAATCAACCCTATTCGCGACTCCACTGAAGTTGCGGACGATTTATCACCTTGGACCACAGGCGATATATGTCGAGTTGAGATTCACTCTTTAAGTAATTCTACTTTTGCATTTATGGAGTTATTAAGAGATCAATTACTAAATGGTAGAAATGGAATATTTGCAGAGCCTTTAGCCAATTCTCCAAGTAATATTACAGCCTCTGATGGCAGCATAGTGTTAGGTGCATTTAATGTGGCTCAAGTAACTAGTTTGGAATTATTGGTGGAGTGACGCTGAAAAGTTCAAGTTCAAATTTGTACTCGGCAATTAATGATGAATTGAAAGGTAAACGCATTGACTTCTATAATAAAGATTAATTTCTACTAAACGACTAGGACGTTCAACAATAAGTTTAATCTACTTAGTTTTGATCTAGATCTTGCTAATTATTACTTGTTCTTTTCTTCGATCCACTTACTCATATATCTAGTGGCTTGCATCGTTTGATGTTGTAGTACTTGGCCCATAAAATTTTGCGTTCTGTGGACATCAATAGAATTCATCAATGTGGATATTAAGTTTTTAAATTTTGGCGCATGGTAACTTTTTAAGTAGTTATCCTTAAGTACTTGCAATCCGATTCCTTGATTTTTTTCCCAAAGCGATTCCGAGTTATAAAGAGATACCGATAATTGTATAAACTCTTCTGTAGTATTCGCCAAAAATTCCAATTTTTTATCTCCATACAATCCTTCTCCTCCTATACTTGTAGTGACTACAGGAACACCATATATCATAGCATCAAACAACTTTCCTTTGAGTCCAGCACCAAATCTTAATGGCGCTAAACAAACTTTGGCTGCACTCATGACTTCTTTCACAGATGATGCCCATCCTTTAATCAAAAAACCTTCTTTCTCATTATGCAGTTCGTTTATCTGCTGCGGAGCATAATTACCATAAATGGATAATCTTACAGTTGGTAATTGCTTTCTGATTTCAGGCCAAATATATTTTTTGAGATACAATACGCTATCTATATTTGGTGCATGAAATAAATTGCCAATGGTCATAAATCCTTCTCGCTCATCGAAAGATTTTAACTCTGGAAACTTTGGGGATTCCTCCAACATAAATGGTAAATAATGAAGAATAGAATTAGATATACAGAATGTCTCAGTAAGTAAATTCATCTCATAACTGGAGATGATCAACGACAGATCACATCTCATGATACTAGCGATTTCTCTTTTTGACGCATCCGTGTAAAGGTCGACTAAAGATAGATCGCCTGATGATTTTATTGACAATTCCCTAGCTTTACGAAGAAAGTGTAAATCTTCTGTATCTAATATTCTTAATGCCGATGGACAACATTGTGCGACTCGCCATCCATAATGCTCCTCTATTACAAATCGATCATACAAAACTACATCAGGACCAAGGTCTGTGATATAACTATCAAATGAAGAGTGGTTAAGTTGAATGATATCTAAAGTGACATCAATCGAATTTAGATCTACACTTCTTGGGTTTTGTAATGCTGAAGTAGCGAAGTGAATGGTATAACCTTCTTCTTGAAACAATGCGATCAACTGTAACATCCTACTGCCTGCAGCGGTAGTAGTTGGCTCTGGAATCGTATGTCCTAGGATGAGGAGTTTCAAAGTGTTATAATTAGATAAAATTACAACTTACTAGTAAACTCCATGAGCCCAGTAGAGATAGTGATATGATTAGTCGCTCCCCCAAGGTGATGATACCCTACGCCATAGTCAAATCTAAATTTACTGACCTTTATTCCGAAACCTCCACTGAAACCGGCCAATGATCTAAAGCCTTCTACAGCTAACTCCTGTCTACGCAAATGTCTATATGCCATTCTCAGTCTTAAATTCCCGCGCTTACCTAAAAGAAACTCTCCACTGAATACAAAGTGTCGGAAAAAATTGTCTGAGCCCTTACTCAATCCTGACTGCTCTTCTGTCTCGCCAAATAGATTAGTTTCTACTACACGATTAGGGTCGTTATATCTGATATCCCAAGTTTGAAGATTATCTGCTATCACTCCTACTCTAAATGGTAAATGTGTGAGCTTTTTCGTGAATCCAATCTGCAAATTGAATGGTGCGCTTCCTCTGTAATTCTCAGTGTATGAGCTTACTTCTCCGCCGATATTATTCACTACTATCGAGAATACAAACGAACTATCGACACCGACATAATTTAAACCAAGATCAGCTACCAATCCTGTAGAATTATAATTTTCGAATCTTGAGAAGACCGTCTTGAAATTAGCCCCAAGGACGATTCGCTCATTCATGCGCTTAGAAGCACCTACAACTATCGCAGTCTCTCCTGCATCGAATGTACCACTTACTACATCTCTATCATCTGCTGCTACAAATTCACCATAGTCAATATAATTAATTGCTGCGTGTGTGGTAATTCCCCACTTCGGCAGGTGCCTACCGAAAGCGAAATACCCATTACTAATATCTGCTAAATGAAAATTATGATTAAAGCTAAGTCTATTGTGCATCTCTGAATTGAGTGATGCCGGATTGTGGTAAGCTAAAGATATATCATCATCCATAATAGAAATCACACTTCCCCCAAGTGCAGTTACTCTACCTGATGATGGTAAAGAAAGAAATTCATATATATGCTGGCCTCCCAACTGTCCATATACATAAGGTGCGCATAGAGTAACAGATAAGCCTATAAGTAGATATTGTAAATACTTCTTCATTATTAGTTTGATCTTAACAGTCCTGAAGTTACCCACGATATCGAATCATAGCCTTCAGTGCTTCTACAAATATAAATACTCTTCCCTATCAGTAACGATATAAGCTACTCTTCATTACTCGACCCATCCTCTAATGTCCAGAATGTCCGACAGACAGCTAGACTATCGCACATCAGTTTTCGGATCAATATACCCTCTTCGTTGTATTTTTTCAGTTCACCAAATTCATTATCTCCGTTCTTATAGGCGCCTTCCCATTTCAAATTGCCATTTTCCCAATATTCTACAAAAGGTCCATTCTCTTCATTATCAATAAAGGCTACGTCCTCCATAAGCTGACCAGATATATAGTATTTCTTTACTTGCCCTTGGATAGTGTTATTGCTATATCCGACTACCAATTTGAGTTCGCCAGACTCGTAATATACCTTATAATCTCCTTCGAGTTGCCCTTTAGCATAGTTCTCCTCTATCTCCAGATTACCGTTTTCATAGTATATCACTCGCTTGCCAGACTGGATTCCATCCTGATAGTTAGCCTTTGACACCAACTTTCCACCATCATATGATTCGTAGATGCCATTCTTAGTGCCTTCCTTATCTACTTGATACTTCTCTAATAGATTACCATTGTCGTCTTTTACCTCTACAAATCGCTCAGATGAGCAAGACACCGCAAATAATGTCACTAAAAATAATATCTCCTGTATTCTCATGATTTCGTTCTTGTTATTTCCAAACGAAGATAACACAAGGTATATTTTATAATAGCATATTCCTTATACATCCTAGTATAACCAATGAGAACTCTATTCATCCAAATCTTAATTAAATATTTCTGTATGTTAGTGCCTTTAAACATCTAATCAAATGGCTAGAGCTAAACTCTCCGAAGAACTCAAGAAAGAAATCAAAGCATTACCTTCTAAAGAAAAAGATAAGCTACTGATGCGTCTTATACCCAAAGACAGTAAGCTAGTAGATCAGTTGGAGTATAAATTGGTAGAAGAAGAAGGCACATTAGAGTTCCGTAGAGATGATATGCGAGAGTATATAGAGTCACGTGTTAATCAATACCCTAACAAGTATTATTCATCAATATATCTCCGTCTAGAGATGAGAGATATCAGTGGTAAAATCAACTATCATGTCGCGATCACAAAAGATAAACTAGGCGAAATCGAATTTAATCTAGTAATGGTCAATGGACTTCTCTACAAAAACAAAGGTCGACTCCAATCAGAATCTAAGTATCTAGCCGAAAAACTCAATGACTATGTTATAAAAAGAGCGGTAAAATTAGTGAAGTTGGTAAATGCACTTCATGAAGACTATCGTTTGGAGTTTGCCGATGAAATGATGGAACTTGCAGACCACATCAAGTCAATACCTAGTCTTTTAGAAGAAGCGAAATATTTGCAATTCGATGTGGAGAGTTTGATAATGTAACAGTCTTCCTACATCCACCTCTTATTGCTACTCTCTGTTTTATACAATATATAATCCGATAACTGTATAGCTCTGTTATAGTCAACATATGGAATTGTAACATTGCCTGCAGCTGTATGTATTTTTACGTTGGCTAGTTTTTTTCTACGTTGATATGGAGATTGGCTAATTTCAACATTTTGTAACTTTATAATAGGTAATGTCTCAGCTTTATCGCCAAATAACCCTCCTCTGATTATCATCATTTTTTCATTATGACCAAATTTGCACTTCTTATACCGAAAGTAGGATGTAATCAAAAAATAAATGATAAGAAGCACTCCGCTAATTATAACAAAAGGGTTGTTATTAAAGTAACCGAGCAATAAAAAAGGTGCTCCTAAAAGTGATAGAAAAAACATACGTCTGTACATAAATATTTTATTCACTGACTCCATCTCTATACCATCAAAAGCATTGACTCCGTATAGTGCGCGCGTTACCATATCAATCTGATCTTGGCGACACCCTGGAATATTGATAGACGTCTTGATATTTATAGCAACACTTGAAGCTTGCTTAAGACTTAGTTGATAATATCCAACGATTTTTCTCAGTAAATTATCCGACCAACTGATCATTTGTATTTTGTGATCTAGAGCAGATGTATCCTTTTTTGTAAAAAGTCCAGAGCTAATTTTAAATCCATTGTTAGATCTCCAAAATTCTAATCCAAAATACTTAAGTACCGTACGTATAAGAGAAAATAAAAATGCTAAAATTATAAAAATAACCGCCAAACCAATTAATATAATTACTCCACCTGCTAGTGGGTCTATATCTTCAGTATATTTTTCCGGATCTAGTCCCGCTTCACGGAGATTATCCCAAATCCACCACAGAGCAAAAAGTATCAAAGCGCCTGACCTAAAATGATTCTCTGTAATACCAACTTTTATCAAGTCTATAATACTGAGCTTAAGTATACTCTTATACCCTTTCTTTTCATCTATTGAATCTTCTTTATTATCACTTGTCTTTACAATTGATACAAGTTTAGACTTTTTCTCTAGAACTATTTTTCGCAATGCTTGCGCCTGATCTATTGCTATAGCATCAAATTCAAATTCTTTCTGTGCGGATCCAGCAGTATCTACCTTAAGTCGAATTACTGAAAATACTTGATGTGCCAAATTCTGTTCAAAATTAATAGTCTGAATTCTTTCAAAAGGAATGATTGTTTTCGATCTACCAAAGACACCTTTCTCTACAATAAGCTTATCTTCCACGATATGAAAATAATATCTAAAGAAAGATAAAATAGAATATAACATACCTATCAATGCAACTGCAATCACAAAGTATAGGAAGTAATTTCCAAAATTATTTTTAGTTGATTTTCCCACAAAAAAAATCACAAGAAAAGGAAATACCTGTCTGATTAATACACGGTAAGTCTTCCAGATAATCATCAAAATCGCCACATAAGATTGGCGCTGTGGAATCGTGAAATTGAAATTACTCTTCCTCATCTCTCTCAACTTTATTTTGAATATAATCCTTAAGTCGATTAGCGTTTTCAGGTAATAGACCTGGTATTCTAAGATCACTAGAAGAACCACCTGCCGTAAATATCTTAAGAACTGATAATCTAAATATTCGTTCTATTGGTCCTTGCTCTATCTCTGTATGCTGAACCCTATTAAATGGCACTATCGTAGAGCTACGCCAAATCCAACCTTTTTTGAAAATGATATCGTGTTCTCTCATCGCATAACCCTTATGCTCAAAACCTTTAAAAGATAATAAAATCAGAAAGCAATACAGCAAAATCCAAAAACTCAAGATGTAAATGATGTAATCATAAAACCAAGTCTCACCACCAAGTATATTAATGATGAGTGGAACAACCAAAATGACTAAAGCAAAAATAGTTGTCGCTATAATAGATACTGTACGATGCTTTTTCTCTATTGATCTATACTTAATGTCTTGTACCGACGGTAATTCGGATTCGACTATTTGCTGATTGCTAAATTCCATATTAGATACTTGATCAGCTAAGTTAAATTAATTTAATTTAATCAGTTATCTATCTTAGATTAATAAAGAAGCAAATTCATTGGATTAAATAGTTTTCTAAATTACTGATCTAAACTTAACTTACTTTGATTATAGACACACTTCTTTTATAGAGGTACTTTAGTCTACTAGACTTAATACATGAAGAACGTAGAATCATACATATCCCACCTAAAAGATGAAGAACGAGAAATAGAGTCTTATTTCTACGATTTATTAACTCAGCGATATGGAATGATGTATAAATTACGCTACAAATTACCATTCTATGATATGAAGAAGTGGCTTTATTATATCAACCCAGAAAAATAAAAAAAGGCAAGATCCAAAAGCACTAAAAACTCATGCATTATGTTCGATAACGAACTTTGCTTTCTAAACGGTCGATGGATGAAATATCCACATGGAATTCTAGACGCTAAATATCAAGTTCAAATTTATGGTATAAAATACTGTACATTTAAAAAAATAGATAAAGAAGTACTCTAAGTTTTGATAGAGGAAGCAATGGAAATTGATAAAAATTTTTGGTTATTAAAAAAAGTCCCTAAATAGAAGAATAAAATTCGACTTCCTCAAAGGTTAGGAAATAATCCAATTCTTCGCTAGTTTCAAAAATAAATATTTGACGTCCAAACACACTTAAATTAACTAATCCAGTCAAAATCTATTTCTCGCACTACCCTTTGTACTTTACCTCACCACCAACTATCGTATATAATACTTTGGTACCAAGTATATCTTCTTCATTACAAGACTGTAAGTCATTACTCAGTATTACTATATCTGCCAATTTTCCTTTTTCAAGAGTACCCTTTATATCTTCCTCAAATGCAGCATAAGCATTTCCAGAAGTATAACTATAGATGGCTTCTTCCCTAGTCATAGATTGCTCTTCATAAAACTCTAATCCATTATCAACTCTTTTGCGTGTCACAGTAGCATAGAAGTTTTTAATCGGATCTACGTCTTCAACTGGCGCATCTGTACCATTGGCAATAATAACACCTGCATCCAAAAAACTTCTCCATGCATAAGCACCTTCTTTTGAACGTTGCTCCCCTAGCCTCTTCACTACAAATGGCGCATCCGAAGTACAATGAATACCTTGCATTGATGCAATTACTCCTAACTCATTGAACCTTAAGATATCCTCCGGATGCATGTGTTGTGCATGCTCCATTCTCCATCTAAGATCAGTTCCTACATTCAAAGAATCAATTATGTCCAATACTTCACGATTAGCTCTATCTCCAATAGCATGAACACAAAGTTGCATATCATTTTCTAGTGCCATAGCCGCGATAGTTTCCACCTCAGATATAGGCGTCGTATTTTGTCCATGAAAATCAGGTTTATCAGAATAAGGTTTCAGCAACCATGCTCCAAATGATCCTAAAGCACCATCCACTTCTGTCTTAATCGCTCTGCAAGTGAAAAAATTATTTCCTGCTCCTATCACTCTGTGTTTTGATACATTACCCTTCATAGCCTTAGAACTATGACGCATCATCGCCCATAGCCTATGATCCAGTTTTCCTTCCTCGGCCAATTGACGGTACTTAGTCAGTTCAACAAATTTTGACCCCGCATCTTGAAATGAAGTAATTCCATTAGAAAGACACTCTTGCTGAGCAAGTTCTACAGCACTCATCCATTCAGCTTCCAAATCCTCTTGGCTCAAGCCTGCTTGATACTCCTTAAGGATATTTCTTATTATCTGCATCGCTCTCTCCTCAAAAACGCCAATAGCTCTGCCATCACGATCTCTTACTATCTCTCCTCCCAATGGACTAGACATTTCTTTACTTACTCCAGAAGCTTCCATTGCAGCCTTATTAGCAAATAACGAATGACCACTAGCGTGAGTAAGCACAACAGGATTGTTCGGTGATATTGCACTGAGCAAATCATGCATTGGATAGTTATGGATATTATTGAGAGGTATGCTATCCCATTTCTCCTGGTGCCAGCCTCTACCGAGTATCCATTCTCCTTCAGGGGTATCTTTTACTTTTTCCTCCACCATATTAACAATTTCTTCCCACGACTTACTTTCTAAAAAATTAAGATTAATCAAACTCATTCCCAAACCAGAAAAATGACCATGCCCTTCTATAAATCCAGGCATTAAAAAATTTCCTCTAGCATCAATTACTTCAGTATTGTCACTTCGTAAAGCCAACACATCTTCATCTTGCCCAAGTGCTATTATTATATCTTCCTTGATGGCAATCGCAGTATGGGATACAGAAGTATTTGATACCGTATATATCCTAGCATTATGAATGATCATAGTAGCCTTTTCAGAAGACTGACAAGAAAAAATAATTATCGTAGGTAGAAAAAATAGAAGGAATTTCATATAAATAATTTTGCTTAGATGTAAGATAGCAAATAGACACTCAATCGATTGTATTAAATTAATACTAGGACAGCTTAAAAACTAGTTATACCTTAAACTTAAGCAAGAAATCTTTAATCAACTCATTAAATATTTCTTGTTCATCAAAACAGAACTTCACTTTTATAGGAAGCACATAAATATTGATGCGCCAATCATAAAAATGTTGTCGATACGGCTCTAATCGCATTGCATCCTTTTCCGTAGTTAAGATAATTCTATTATCCCCTTTCATATTATCGTATACCTTCTTTTGGTATTGCAGATCTTCTTGAGAAAATGGATGGTGGTCCTCATATTCCAAATGTTGTATCGACCCTACTTTTGGTTCTAAGTAATCAAGCAGATAATCTGTATTAGCAATTGCACTGATTAATAATACTTGCTGACTCTGATCTAGGTCGACCCTATTATTAATATGAATAAAATGGTATGGCATCTGATACTCATACCTACTAAAATACATTTGTTGATATGAAAAAGGATTAATCTCTTCGATGAATTTATTTTTATCGTCCGTTGTAATTTCCTCTGGACACTTAGTTACTATTATAATATCTGCTCGCTTATAGGCTGCTTTCCATTCTCGTAGTCTACCAACTGGCAATAGGCTATCTCTTGTAAAAGGTAATTCAAACTGTGTTAATAATATATTGAGTCCTGGTGTAACTGCTCTATGCTGATAGGCATCATCTAATAGTATCGTCTGCACATTAGGATGCTGCTGGAGGATCATCGGTATTCCAGTATTTCTACTTTCAGATACCGCTACTACAAGATCATTATACTTGCGTTTATATTGTAATGGTTCGTCACCGACACTCTCTGCCGTATCTTGATATTTCACTAATTTAAATCCTTTTGTCTTTCTCATGAATCCGCGACTTAATGTCGCCACATCAATATAAGGCTTAAGTAATTCGATTAGATATTCTACATGTGGAGATTTACCTGCTCCGCCTACAGATAGGTTCCCTACACTGATTACTGGCAAGCTAAATTTTGTAGCTTTCACTAATCCAGTATCATAGGCAATATTACGCAACCATACTCCAACGCCATATAGTATAGAGAAAGGGCTTAGTAATATTCGTACTATTATTTTCTGAAGCAAGAGATGTTTATTTTAATTCATAAAACTAAAGATACGTCCAACTGAATGTCTTAATCATATGATCTATATCCGTTTTGATGAAATCATGAATGATCTTCATAGAATCTGGATTTACTCGACTATTAAAATATAATGAAGCTCTAAAAAAATGTTCCGTCGTATCACTCAGGTAAAATTGATACGGAGTAGCTACAGGGCCTTTTATACTAAACAATAAACCACCTACATTTTGCTCGTTTTGAATTATACTTTCTTCTCTAAAGTTCGCCTTAATATTATGCTTACTAACTATCTTAAATGCGTCTTGCATTAGTGACCCAAATTTTTCTTTGTCTATCGATGTATAGTCACAGTGCAGAGATGCATTGAGATTAGAAAACTCTAAATTGAACCAACACTCGTTAACCGATTGATCTCCAAATTGATATTTATCCTGTATGACATTTGCATACTTAGGGTACTCAAAGCTGTAGTTGCAATCTGGACTGTTATACGCTTGATATTCCCGATTTGGAAAATCTACTCTCGGATACATCCTGGGTTTTGGCACTGGTACAGTCACTTCTCCACTGCAACTTATAATCAAAATACTCAGTACTATTATGCTTATTATATATTTTGATATTTGCATGAATTTTTTTGAATTTTTAAAAATGTAAACGCGATTATTTTTTTCTCACATTTATCTTTTCTATTCTTCTTTTATTAACACTTATTACCTTTAATAAAATCTTCCCTACAGTAATTTCTTTTTCTTGCTGAGGAATTACTTCAGTAATCTCTAATATCAATCCTGCTAACGAATCCGCATCTCCCTTTTCTTCATCAAAGATAGAAGTATCTTCTCCTATTATACGACAAACATCATTGAGCAAAGTTTTGCCTTCAAAAATATAATTGTCTTTTCCTATCTGGATATAATCTACTTCTTGGTCTTCATCAAACTCATCTCTAATATCACCGACCACTTCTTCCATAATATCTTCAAGAGTCACTATACCTGCACTACCACCATACTCATCTACTATGATAGCTATATGCATTCTTTTAGATTGAAATTCTTTGAGAAGTTCATCTATTTTTTTGGATTCTGGTACGTATAGTACTTGGTCTCTTATTAATTCTTGCCATTTAAAATCATTCTCTTCTTGTGTATGGCCCAAGAGATCCTTCACATACAATATGCCCTTGATCGAATCAAAATCTTCTTCAAAGACTGGTATTCTAGAGTAGCCAGAGTTTTTCACCATAGTCATAAGACTGCTATAGTTTTCTTCTATCTCTATGGCAACTACATCTATACGAGGTTTCATGATCTGTTTCACTTGATGGTCGCTAAATTTTACTATCCCTTTAAGGATGTCTGCCTCTTGTCCAGATTGACCTCCTTCTTCGGCATTTACCGTTAGTTCGATAGCTTTATCCAAATCTTCCTTACTTGTCATAGATAGATTATTACTCACCAAGCGTCTCTCTATCGAATTAGAAAATGATACCAACAACCTACTCAATGGAGTAAAAATCCATGTCAATACCTTGAGAGGTAAAGATGCTTTCTTAGCAAAAGTTAGGTTATTAATATTAGCATATAACTTAGGAGCAACCTCACCAAAGAGTACCAAAATAAATGTTACACCAACTACCGTCAGTAAAAAATTAAATCCATTCGCTAGCTGATATGTAGTAAAGAGCGTACTTAAAAAAGTCCCATGCAACCAATCGCCAATTTGAGCAAGAGTCTCTTTTCCGATAATACTCTTGAGTATGCTATCCGATATAACTACGATAGCAATATTGATAAAGTTATTGGCTATCAATATCGTAGCAAGAAGTGTTCTTGGTTTTTCTTTGAGTGCAATAATTCTTCGGCTACTTACGCTATCTTCATCTACTAACTCACATACATTATTGGGTGATAATGAAAAATAAGCGACTTCTGATCCAGAAATCAAAGCTGAAGCTACTATCAAAAATAGTAGAAGTACAATGGATAACATCGTGCCTGTGGACATAAGCACCATCATCACAAGTGGTACAGCAATCGAAAAGAGTTCGGCAGGGGGTTCAGGATCCAAAGTATCTATGTTTCGTTAATAATATTGTTAAAAAATATTAGAAAGGGAGATCATCATCGTCTGAATGTATCGGACCTGATTCTTCAACTTTGGTGGACGTTGTAGATGGACCAGATAGTGTTCTAGAAGCTTCTGCTGGCGGAAAATTTGCTCCAGTAGATTCTCTCTTTTCCAAGAGTCTGATGTTATTGGCAACCACTTCTGTTATATACTTTTCATTACCTTCCTTATCCTGGTATTTTCTATGCGTTAATTTTCCTTCTACATAACATAGACTGCCTTTTTTAAGGTCTCTTTCTGCTCTTTCTGCCAACATTCTCCACACTACTATATCGTGCCACTCCGTTTGAGTTTGCCACTCACCAGCTTTATCCCTATAATTTTCATTTGTCGCTATAGAAAATTTTCCTACTACTGATCCGCTCTCTAAATGTCTAATTTCAGGATCTTTGCCAAGATTTCCGATAAGTGTCACTTTATTGATCATGAATATAATTTTTAAGAGTAAAAAACAATTCTATAAATATAGCTGAATAAAGGCTATTAACTAAGATACGCATCAATTACCTTAGGAAGTGCAAAGTTTGGTACTTTTTTCTGATCTACCAAGAAATACTCCTCCTTTGTAACTAATTGAATATCTGAGACTAATAGATGGTAAAACCTTGTGTGAATGTCCCTATGAGTAAGCTTTTGCACATATACATCGGATATCTTTTGTACAGTTACTTGATTGGCTCTTATGCCTTTGTAGTCTTTACATATATCGGCTGCCCGTAACACCTTGATATTCTCAGTTTCGATGAGTGGATATTGGTAGAGTCCTTGCCATATATCCTTATCTTCTCTGCGCTGCACTACTGTCTGGTCCCCATCTTTCCAAATGAGATAATGGAAGAATCGTGACTTCCGTTTAATCTTCTTCGCCTTATAGGGTATTTGATTTATTAAATGCTCTTCTCTAGCCACACATTGATCGAAGAAAGGGCAATTATCACAATTGGGTGATTTAGCTGTGCACTGAATAGCACCAAATTCCATAATGGCCTGATTGTACTGATCTGGGCGATCTTTATCAATCAGTGTATCGGACAACGCATAGACCCGCTTAACAACTGCTGGTGTATCTATAGCATCGGTAATTCCGTATAGTCTAGAGATTACTCGCAACACATTACCATCTACTACAGGATAGCTAAGTTTATAAGCAAAGCTACTTATTGCAGCGGCAGTATATTTTCCTACACCTTTTAATTCTAGTATATCTTTGTATTCTCTTGGAAAATTACCATCATGATGATCCATTATAAACTTAGCAGAGTAATGTAAATTTCGCGCTCGGCTATAATAGCCGAGTCCTTTCCAAAGAGTAAGCACATCGTCTTCGGAAGCATGAGCCAAGTCTGCGACCGTAGGATACTTTGTCACAAAGGCTTTATAATAACTGATGCCTTGCACAACTCTTGTCTGCTGCAGAATGATTTCAGAGAGCCAGATCTTATAGGGGTCTACAGTATGGCGCCATGGAAGATCTCTTTTATGATCTTCATACCAATTTATTAGTATATTTTTAAAAGTATTGGAATACGCCACGCTTATAATCGAATATCTTGAGCGTATGGAGCCTCGTCTATGATCCAGTGATCTACTCTTTTAAGGTCTTTAGTGATTACCATCACATGTTTTTGATCATCATATATTTCCATAAATATCTCATTTGTCACGGTTAGTATCTGATCTTGAGCTACTTGAGCTACTTCTATATAACACCAAACTGCAGATAAATCCTCACTTATCTCTCGGCCCAAATAGGTAGTACGAAGGTCTTTATTACCTTGAACAAATCTTATTTTTTCGTCTAAGTATTCCGCTATAAGTTCTTCTGCGTTTTCTACTTCATATGAGCTAAATAACTTGACACCCTCTGCGCCTCTAGCTGCTAAAGCGTTTTCCAAATCATCCAGAAATAAACTGATACTTACTTGTACTGTCTGGGTTTTGGTGTCATAATTGATCTCACTCTTGCTCAAGTGCACATCATGATCCGTTGATCCCGAAAGAAATAATGAAAGGTAAAGAAATATCCACATGGTTGTAATAACGATATTGTAGGGGAAATAATCCCTAGTGATAGATTTAATTCTATTTATTATCCCTAGTAATTACCTCTTCTGTACTCCACGCCTCTGCCCTATCTCCAAATAAAGCCTTGATTTTTTTCCATATAGTTGCAAATTCATCAGAATTACGATACTCGTTGAGTGCTTCAACAGATGCCCAATGGCTATATGTGAAAAATATATAAGGATCGTCTATGGCTTGCAAACACTCTACATGATAACAGTCAAATGATTGGATAGTAGATCTACTTTGAAGAAATAACGCTTTAAAAGTCTCCTGCTCCTCTAGTCGGATACGGAGTTTAACTATTCGCTTGATCATATGAAGTTGATTTGGATAGTCTCATTTTTAATCAAATTGAGTTGATCAGAAGCTCTATCCATATTGATAGCGATCACTAGATATCCTGTACTATCAAACAATGCTAACACCTCGCCCACTGCAACTTCACCATAATGATTACTAATTTTTCGAATAGGATCAGTCTGCTTGTAATAGATCTCAAATCCACGACCTGCTTTGATTCTATCAAACTGTTCCTTCGTAATATTGATTACTACATTATTAAAGTGATCTATATGCATTACAGTCGCTCTGATCTGTGACTGAGTAATCACAGGACTTATAGGCAACTTCGATTGAAAATCTGATACTATAGGCCCTATATCCTCTAATGGTATACCATTACTGATGAGTGCTACTGCATTACTAAATAATTGCGTCAAAGACATTTCTTCACCAAAATCTATTTCTCTTACTGAACTATGATCTACATTATCAAATACTAGAGAGAAAACTCCATTGTTTGGTCCAAGAAAGTAATGGCCATCCTTCTCTATAGCGACGAACTTACTATTTTCACTATAGTAATTGTAAACTGCCACAATATGTATCGTGCCTACAGGGAAAGATTTCTTGACATTCTGAATATAATAAGCTGCCTGCATAATATCATGAGACGCTATCTGGTGGCTCACATCGACAAACTGCACAAACCCATACTGAGACAGAATGGACGCTTTGAGGTCAGCGACAAAGTAGTCAGCTATACCAAAATCAGTTGTGAGTGAGACGATCTGCATCTGGGACATTAAATATTCTTCGCTTTTCTAGTAAACTATGTTACTTTTGAATGAACACAAATGTATGAAAATGCATTCTTAAAAACCATGTTATTGTGTATAAGCACGATATCTCATTAGAAGCAATATTGCTAAATTCGTTCCATACACAACATACCAAACTATATTGAGTGAAATAGTACTTACCATCGATGCTGTCGATCCATCAGATCTATATGGACAAAACAATCAAAATCTTGATCTTATAAAGGAGGCTTATCCTGAGGTGATCTTCACAGGTAGAGGTAACCAGATAAAGCTAAAAGGAGAAAAAAAGTATACTCAAAAAGCCAAAGAGAAAATAGAACTCATGGTACGTATACTCAAAGAAAAACACGACCTAAACAAGCAATCCGTTATAGATTTACTAAAAAATAATCATGCCTTCGAAAATAAAATATCAAAGACTAATAATAGTAGCACCATAGTATTTGGTCGTGGAGGCAAACCTATCAAAGCTAAAACTAAAAATCAAAAGCAGCTCGTAGAGATGAGCGAAAAGAATGATGTAATTTTTGCTGTAGGTCCTGCAGGTACTGGTAAGACCTATGTTGCAGTAGCTCTAGCGGTCAAAGCACTGAAAAGCAAACTTGTAAAAAAGATTATCCTTACAAGACCTGCCGTAGAAGCTGGCGAAAGTTTAGGTTTTCTTCCGGGTGATCTCAATGATAAAGTAGATCCATACTTGCGTCCACTTTATGACGCGCTAGATGATCTGTTACCTTCAGAAAAGCTTAATTACTTTATGTCGACAAGAATTATAGAAGTAGCTCCATTGGCATTTATGAGAGGTAGAACATTGGATAATGCCTTTATCATATTGGACGAATCACAGAACTGTACTACTACACAGCTTAAAATGTTTTTGACAAGACTAGGACCATCTGCAAAGTGCATCATCACTGGAGATTTGTCGCAGATAGACCTTCCTGGACATCAAAAGTCTGGATTGTACAGAGCGCTAGATATACTGAAGAACATCAAAGGAATAGGACAACTATTCCTTACCGCGGACGATGTGGTTAGACATAGGCTAGTCAAAGAGATCATAATCAAATACGACGAATCTGATAAAGCGCGTACTGAAGAAAGAAATAGAAGATTCGATAATAAGAATAATCGCGATACTCTTAAAACCTAGGAAGAATGACAGCTAAAGTACTATACGAGGGTGGGTTGCGATGCAAAGCCATTCATAATAAGACAGGTACACTAATATCAACAGATGCTCCTTTAGACAATGAAGGTAAAGGTCAGGCTTTCTCCCCAACTGATCTTGTCGCTACGGCACTAGGTAGCTGTATGCTTACTATTATGGGAATAGCTGCACGCAATCATAAGATAGATATAAATGGAACTACCGCTGAGATAACTAAGACTATGGCATCAGATCCTCGTCGTATATCAAAATTAGAAGTACTAATTCACTTCGCAAATGAACATACACCTAAGGATCGAAAAATCCTTGAAGCAGCAACACATGGCTGTCCAGTTGGTCGGAGTTTACATCTGGACCTAGAGAAGACCGTTTCATTTGTATACCCTAATTAATGTTTTCTTTAAATTGACTGCTGTTTCGTTTTCAAAAATTGAGATGATCTAACAAATTATATCTTATTCAACTCTTATAATGTATAAGATAGGTCATCAAATTATATATAAAAAGATCCAATGAAAAAATGTATCAGGTCCACCTACACTTTCCAATTTCTATCCTCTTAATCGATTCTCTCACTCTTTTAATCGAAAAATAAAAGCCCCTTTGCTTCTAATGATTAGTTTAGAGCCTTCAATCAAGTCAATTATTACAAATGAACATATTATCTCTGGATAACGTGGTGAAGCAGTACCACAATCATACTGCTGTAGATCAAGTTAGCTTCGATATCCCTAAAGGAATCGTTTTTGGACTGCTAGGACCAAACGGTGCTGGCAAATCATCTCTCATACGGATCATCACCTCTATCACTGCTGCAGACGAAGGAGTTATACTACTAGATGGAGAACCTATCAATGAGATGACTTCATCGCATATGGGTTATATGCCTGAGGAAAGAGGGCTATATAAGAAGATGAAAGTAGGAGAGCAACTACTGTATCTTGCTCAGCTCAAAGGAATGGATAAGAAAGAAGCCAAAGAATCAATTAAAAATTGGTTTATCAAATTTGGCATAGAAGACTGGTGGGGAAAGAAAGTAGAAGAACTCTCTAAGGGTATGCAACAAAAGATTCAATTCATAGCAACTGTTGTGCATAACCCAAAGCTACTAATACTCGATGAGCCTTTCTCTGGTCTAGATCCTATCAATACTAATCTGATCAAAGACGAGATAGCGGAACTCAATAGACAAGGAACTAGTATTATATTTTCCACACACAGAATGGAACAAGTAGAAAAGGTCTGTGATCGTATCGTGCTTATCAATCAAGGAAAAGTAATACTCGAAGGTGATGTGGATCAAGTTCAGCAAGAATATAAGGACAACATCTTCCGTATAGAATTTGATGGTAATATGCCATCAGATCTAAAGAGCCCCCATTTCAGAATCATATCTGATGATGATAAATCTGTAACAATACAAGCTACGGAAGGCCATAATGGTAATGAACTACTCCAAAACTTAATCAGTAAAGGAATAGAGATAAAATCGTATCAAGAAGTACTTCCGTCCCTCAACGAAATATTCATCAAAAAAGTAGGAGAAAGCAATGAATAAAATCTGGTTAATTATAAAAAGAGAGTACTCTACTAGAGTAAAAAATAAGACATTTCTGCTTACTACATTCTTAGCCCCAATAGGAATAGTTGTATTCATAGCTGCACTAACTTTGGTAATGAGTAGCGAAAGCGATGATCAAAAACAAATTGTCGTTATTGATCAATCCAACTTGCTAGAAGGATCTGTAAAAGCTACCAATAATATAGCTTTCACATTTACAAAAGATAATTTTACGCAAAGCATAAAAGCATACAAAAAAGGCGAAAATAATGGAATCCTAGTCATAGCTCCACTTGACGACCCTACGGCTTCTAAATATGTAGTAAATTTTCACTCTGATGAGCAATTAGCTCTAGATGAAAGTTCGAGGTTGGAAAGATCTATTTCCAAAAAAGTTAGAAACTTCAAATTGAGAGAACTTGAAATTTCTGAAGAGTTACTATCTAATCTAGATACCGACATAAGTATCAATCCTAATATGGTAAAGTCAGATAAAAAAGTAAGTTCTATCACAAGTGCAGTCGGAGGTATATTGGGAGGTATAGTAGGTTATGCTATGTTCTTTATCATATTGATTTACGGCATGCAGGTGATGAGATCAGTGATGGAAGAAAAGATAAGTAGAATAGTAGAAGTCATCATCTCTTCAGTAAAGCCGTTCGAATTGATGATGGGAAAAGTAATTGGCGTTGGCTTAGTAGGTCTTACTCAGATTTCGATTTGGTTGTTGTTATCTGTTCTCCTCTTTACTGTAGGAAGTACATTCTTTGGGATGGATGCAAGTAGTATGGCTGCTCCTAACTTAGATCCAGAATTACAGGCACAAGCCGAAACTGCATTCTCTAATAAAGATAAAATAGCACAAATACTCACAGAGTTAGCGGAACTCAACTGGTGGAAAATCATACCGCTTACATTATTTTATTTCTTTGCTGGTTACTTTGCATATGCATCGTTATTCGCAGCAGTTGGTTCTGCAGTAGGAGAAGATATCAATGAAGCAAATAGTCTTACCATGCCTATCATGCTTCCACTAGTATTTGCAGTTTACATTGGAGTAAGTGCAGTACAAGCCCCTAACAGTACAGTTGCTGTCTGGGGATCAATGCTACCCTTGCTGTCCAGTATCGTTATGCCTACAAGGTTACCTATGGATCCTCCTATTTGGCAAATAGCCGTATCTATAATTTCACTCATTGCATTCGTAATATTGTTCACCTGGTTAGCTGGGCGTATCTATAGAGTGGGTATACTTATGTATGGTAAAAAAGCTTCGTTCAAAGAGTTGGCTAAGTGGATATTCTATAAAGGGTAAATACGTTAAGCAATGGTGCATCATTGGAGCCATTTTAGCATTTTCTGTTTGGTTTATTTGAGAGGTCCAAACAAGTAAAATTCCTTTGAAAAAGATTTCTTTTCTGTTTCCTTTTGTTCGACGAGAAAAAAGGAATCCTAGCTGGCGAAGCAACATTACAATTCTCACATTAATGATCGACTGTAAAATCGAAAGAACAAAAAAGTTAATTAACAATAAGCATGCGGTCAATCAAAATAAACTCACATAACCAAAGTGAATTTTTGTCGCAGAGAAATCGACAGGTATATCTGCTCGCTTACCTATAGCAAATGAGACGTTAAATATTCCTGCTCCAGTGGCAAAGTTAAGACCAAAGCCAGTTCCAAATGTATTTTCCCAGCTCTTCTCTCCTTCTCTGAGACTATGCACTCTGCCGTAATCTATAAATGGAAAACTAAGAAAACTGTTTTGATCCAAAACTACTCTAAACTCTACAGTAGCAACAGCATAAAGATCAGTTAATATGGATTGTTCATCGAATCCTCTAAGCAGTCGATTGCCACCGATCCGAAATAATTCGTTGTCATAAAGTCGCTCTTGATTGTATTTATAAGCAGACTTTACTGAAGTTTTTACTGTTGCCCATGTGCCAATTGGTTTATAGTATTCTATCTGTGCATATAATTCTGCTTGAAAAGAATTTAGCTCCAAGGAATCATATGCTTCTGCGAAATCTAGCGACCCCTCAGAAATGCTTTGTATCGTATTATTAGCGACGATAGACTTGATGCCCAATGTAGAATTTAAAGCTCCTCGCCATCCTTTTCCTGGGTTAAACCTATAGTCGACATCCTCAATAGATACACCTACTCCACCGCCAGTATAATTGACATCTAACTGAGAGGGAAGTCTTCTATTTGCAATTAACGATACGGTATCTATTTCTATTAGCCGTAAAGAATTAAAATACCAAGAAGCATCGATATAGTCCAATCCAGAAAACAAATACTGCAATCCAAGTTTCGACTTCAATTCTAAAAAATTTGTGCTTCCCCTATACAGTCCGAAATCAGTATCTATACCAAAAGGTAGATTACCCAAATAAGGCAAATTAAATTTTAATTCGAGCTCTTGTGTCTCAGGCTTCAGTCTCTCAAACTTTGCATAGATGCGTTCTCCATAGCCTAGCTCATTATGTAGATCACCTTTAAACTCGCCAGTGATTATAAATTCTCGCTGCCCATTCATATTGCTAGGTAGCACACCTATGATAAAATCAAACGCACTCGCCTGCTGCTTTAAAAGTTCGAATTTCAATACTGCCTTTCTATTGACAAATGAAACAATAGGGTCACTCTTCAATCTACAGTATGGGAGATCACTAATTTTCTTCTTGGTAACTAATATCTTCTCAAGGCTATATGGATCTCCAGCCTTGATATCTAGATACCTCCTGATAAAAAGATCAGAAACATTGGCATCTCCAGTAATTGCCAACGTATCCATCAGCACTAGTTTTTTCCTATCTACGACTAGTTTAGCAGTAATCGATCCTTTATTTATCCCTGTACTATCAAGCTTCACCGTAGCAAATGGATATCCGTTATTCTCCAAATAAATTAGAATTCTATCCATAACATCACGCACACGCTCATGGCTATAGGTATTTCCTATCCATCGAATGTTCGCCATTCCAGCCTCTTGCAACAGAATGTTGGTTTGGAGATCTATATCTAATTGAAATTCTTCATAGCGATATCCTTGGTAAATAATAGCCTTAGATATAAGTGAATCTGCTCTAATATTGTCTACTTCAGCATTAAGATAACCATCTGACCTCCAGACATTTACTAGACTATCACTATAGGATATAACTCTAGATGAGTCTAATGATACCGTTAAATTCTGCTTAGTCTCATCTTTTGTAATCTCAAGTATTAGCTGATGTTGCTGAGCATACATCGCTGTCGAAAAGCATATACATAGACATATCTTTAAAGCCTTGCGGATCAACGCAAGCCTCATTCTATTTCTCTGCAGTATTTCAACTATGTTTGTCATCTCTATTTACACACTCTCTAACGAAGATAAACAATGGCTGGTATTTATATACATATCCCTTTCTGCAAACAAGCCTGCCACTACTGTAATTTTCACTTTAGTACAAGTCTACGACATAGAGACGAGATGGTTACTGCCATTTGTAAAGAGATAGATCTTCAGAAAGATTTCCTCACAAACAAAAATCTAACAACAATATATTTTGGTGGTGGCACACCCTCATTACTAGAAACATCCGAAATCAATCAAATATTGGAACGTCTTTCTAAGAATTATAGCTGGGAAAACAATATAGAAATAACTCTAGAGGCTAATCCTGACGATATCACTACTGAAAAAATATCGAAACTGAGAGCTGGAGGTGTCAATAGACTAAGTATAGGCATACAATCATTTATAGATAGTGAATTATTAGCATCTAATAGGGCACACAATTCTGATGAAAGTCTAAAAGCAGTACAAATATGTCAAGATGCTGGCATAGATAATCTCAGTATTGATATCATATATGGTATGCCTAGTTCAACTCAAGATTCGTGGCAGTATAATATCGATAAAGCATTGGAACTTGATGTAGATCATATATCAAGCTATGCCCTGACTGTAGAACCAAAAACTTTCCTGAATCATATGGTAAAAAAAGGGGGAATCCTTTTGCCTAAAGAAATGGAAGTAAATAAACAATATCTTCAGTTGATACATTCTCTTACTACAGCAGGATATGATCATTATGAAATTTCAAACTTCGCCAAACCCAGTAAATATGCCGTTCACAACACCAATTATTGGATGTCTGTACCTTACCTTGGTCTAGGCCCAAGTGCCCATTCTTATCAACCTACTTTTCGACAATGGAACATTAATAATAATGCCAAATACATAAAAAGTATTTCTAAAGGTATCATTCCTTCAGAAAGAGAACAAACCAAATACGCAGATCAATTCAATGAATACATAATGACTCGACTACGAACTATGTGGGGAGTAGATCTTAACGAATTAAATAATAGATTTTCATCAGAATTAAATAATGTCCATAAAAATATCGCGAAGTATATCAAATCGCAACATGTCCTTCTAGAAGACAATCATTATAGATTGACACCCAAAGGAAAATTACTAGCGGATGGGATCGCTTCTGATTTATTTTTAGTTGAAGAGTAATTTATTGTAATAACTCTAAACAAAGTAGAGCAAAATAGTAAGAAGAGTTTTTATAGGGTCTCCAAAGTGTTTCCTAATCCCGACTGATTCTTCAGAAATAGTATCTTGAATGTCACTACCAAAACAGATTCATGTCAAAGATTAATCATTACTATAATACTGATACAACTATTTCTCCCTTATTATTTTAATCAATTGACAATTATTCCAAATTTGTATTACCTCCACCTCATATTGTTTCAAAATATTGGGCGTAACATCGTAGAGACAAGTCATTACTGTTTCGCCTAATCCAAATGTGTTATTGCTTTTATAATTTATATTATACTCATTTTCAATATTATACTGCTCTTTGTACCACATAGCTGCCGTACCAAAGTCCTTATCTGCTAATGTAAATGATATAATACTAGGGTGATCCATCGATATTTTTTTTATAAATAAACCAAACCTTTCCTCTCCGTGCATAATTTGATCTTGAATAATACTTTCTACGATTCCCTTGTAAGGAATCACAAATACTATTATTGCAAAAACACTTAAAATTAAATACCGTAAATATTTTTTCTTATTTAAAAGATAAACATTATAAATATGATTTAAGGCAATACCGATCATCATAGCTCCGACGGGAATGATAGGTGTACCATACCAAAATAGCTTAGTTTCTGCAAAACTAATAATCAATATATATGAAAAATAAACAATTCCTAAACAGATCAAAAGTCTAGATGAAATACCAGACAACTTTTTCGTAAACAGTACTAATAAGGATAAAGGGACCATCCAAAAATAAATTTTAAAGGATGTAACAGCTAAATCATTCAAGAAGAATCCAAGCCCACCTTTGTGTCCATCTTTAGCATCTGTATATCTACCCATCAATTCATACCCCCACATACGATCTACAAAACCTGGATAAGTCTCATTGAGATAAAAAACGGAACCAGAAAAAATACCTACAACTGATAGAATAATAATCCAAATAAACTTGTCAGTGAGTACTCCAATAATTTTTTTAGAATAAATAGTGTAGAGCAAGAGTCCTGGTAAGAATGCCCCAGCCAATAAATTTTTAGTGAGCAATGCGGCTATAAGTGATATTGCGAACAAACCCAAGTACTTCTTGCTGTTACATTCTAAATATTGGAAATAAGAAATTACCATCACAAATAAATAACAGAGAAAAGCCATGTCGTGATCTCCTGTACGAAGGATATGGTCACGTACAATACCTGGACTACATATCATCACTAATGTAAAAATTACACCAATAGAGATAGCAGATAAATTCTTCTTAGCAAATCTTAATGTGAAAGCTACCGTTGCCAAAAAAATCATAATCACCGGCAACCTAAGCGCTAACACTTTTACTCCCAAAACTTTCATAAATAACACCTGTATCCAAGTAGTGAAAGGAAGCTTAGTATTACGATGGTCCATCAATCCATCATACAGCTGAAAGTTAGATAAATAATCACCTGTCTTATAAATATGTAATGCCCTGAGTCCAAATAAGGATTCATCCCACCACCTAATCGGAAGATGGTTTATGTAATGAATCGTAGGAAAATATAGAACCAACATAAAAAGTAAAGACCATCCAATAGTCGAAAGCGATATTTTTCCTGGATTGATCATTTAGACAGATGTAATATTTCTATGTTGTTTAAAGACAGTTAAATAAAAGGTACTATACCGTTCCCCTGTTACGAGTACGCCATAAAGAAAGTATCATACGAAAAGGCATCATAGCCACGGTTATCAATGCTGCCACTGCAAAAAATAAATATTCATATCTAATATACTTTGTAAGATTTGCAACACGATCACTATACTGAGTTAATAAAGATGTATCTCCATTATCATCTATGAAAGTCTGAAATTCATTGATGCGATCCATAAAATAAATAAATAACGGAATGCTCATTATGACAAAAATAATTTTCATCAACGAATTTTTAGCAATGTATGTATGTCTAAGTACAAATAACAGCCTTGTGTAAACCATGAAAATGAATACCGCCATGATATTAGAGTTATGATACCTGAAATCTGTACCTACCTCTGACCAAATAGGAAACATTACCAGAACAATGACTATTGCTGTAATTGTCCACCAAATAATTTCGAGTTGTATTTTTTTATCCATATAATTTGAAGTAATTCTTTATTTATATAAATCGTTTTTCGAATGCAAATCTCTTCATATAAAAATTATAAAAAAACACTGTCCCTGTAGCTATCGCTTTGATAATATACTGATTGCCCGCTAGCATTTCACTTTTATTCAAAAAATGAATAATACTTGTACTTATACCTATGCCTCCTACTGAGACAAATAAAGATATAATGAATGCAATCTTTACAGATCGTTTGAGTTTGAATATATATTTTTTCTGCAAAAAAAAATTAATCACCATACCCACAGTAGCTGATATCAAATTAGATACTACTGGCGAAAAGAAGTATCTAACTAATACCTGATATAAAACATAGTCTACTAATGTCGCTAAAGATGATGACATAGCGAATTTCACTTTCATCATAAATAAGCTGACAATATTATCCTTTATACTTGGCAATGAAAATGAATTAATTTGAGTAACAAATAACGACAATTAAACTGAGCTTACCTACCAAAATCTGTAGTGGAGGGCGCCTACTTAAGAAAATATCTGATACACCATCAAGCTGCCCAAGTATGCCATCAATCCCATATAGACAAACTGAATAATCGGCCACTTCCATGAGTTGGTCTCTCTCTTTGTCACCGCTATTGTACTCATGCACTGTAAGGCGAATACATAGAAAATTAATAATGATAACGACGTAGCAAAGTCATAGACCACTCGACCATCCGGCCTACGTTCCTTTAACATCTGTCCAGTGACAGAAGTCTCATCATCACTACTTCCTATACTATATATAGTGGCCATCGTCCCCACAAATACTTCTCTTGCGGCAAACGAAGTGAGCAATGCTATACCTATCTTCCAATCAAAGCCCAATGGTGCAATGGCTGGCTCTATAAATTTACCTAGATGGCCAGCATATGATGCTTCGATTCGCTTTGCTGCAATTAGGTTTTCTTTCTCTGTATCTTCTAATCCTTGCTGAGTAGACATCGAAATAGCTTCCAATTCTGCATCTTGTACTTGAGTACCTGGACCATAACTCGCTAAAAACCACAATACTACTGATATTACCAAAATCACTTTACCTGCTTCCACTACAAATGCCTGTACTTTTTCTTTTACCGTAAGTAGTACATTTTTCCAAATTGGACGCTTGTATTGTGGGAGTTCCATCATAAGATATGATCCCTCTTCGTCACTTGGCAATAAAGTCTTAAATACTAGCGCGACTAATAATGAAGCGATAATACCCAACATGTACAGTCCCATAAATGCCAAGCCTTGAGTATTAAAAATACCTAACGATCCAGGTGCAACTACAAAACCAATAAGTACAGTATATACAGGTATACGCGCACTACAGCTGATTAATGGACTCACCATGATCGTAATAAGTCGCTCTTTACGATTACTTATAGTACGAGTGCTCATTATGGCTGGTATTGCGCAAGCGCCACTCGATACTAGAGCTACTATACTTCTACCATTGAGACCGAATCTCTGCATAAGTCCATCAAACATAAATACAGCTCTAGACATATATCCAGACTCTTCCAACACCGCTATCAATAAGAACAATATCGTGATCTGTGGTATAAAGATCAAGATACCGCCCAATCCAGCAATGATTCCATCCACAATCAAATTTGTAAACCATCCTTCCGGCAGGATACTTCTCACAAAAGAGCCTGCAGTACCAAAAAATCCATCTATCAGATCCATAGGGAAACTCGCCCAAGAATAAATGGACTGAAACATCAGTAGCATGATCGCAAAGAAAATAATAGGACCAACAATCTTATGAGTTATGATATTATCTATCTTCTCAGTAAATGACTGACTCGATAGGTTGGGTTTATTTAGAGTAGATTTTATAAGGTAGCCAAACTTATTGTATCGGTTCATCGTCTCGCTGATCTGACCTTTTATATTGTCAAATCCAGCTTCTCCGGCTATACTTTTAATCTGTATGCGATCTGCTGCATTAAGATGTGATAACCACTCATGATGGTGAGCCAATATTTTACTTCTATAAGATTGGTCAGAATTCATTGCTGCATTTACATTATCTGTAAGCACTTTTTCACCAGCCGTCATGCAATAGAACGGCTCTTCTTTTACGAATGCATCTTTGCCCTCCGAAATAAATTTTTCAACTTTATTTTTGAGTTCCTCAACTTGATAACCAGTCTTACCACTCATGGTTAGTACTGGTACTTCTAATTCTTTTTGCAGTGCGTCAGCGTCTATAGATTGCTCATTTGCTTCTGCGATATCTATCATGTTTAGCACGATAATCATCGGTATCTTTAAATCGAGTAACTGCGTAGATAATAATAAATGTCTCTCTAAATTATTAACATCAGCTACATACAATACTAAGTCAGGATAGTTGCTATTAGTAGGATCCGTGATGATGTCAACGACTAGTTTTTCGTCTTTACTATTAGGAAATAGACTATATATCCCTGGAAGATCGATAAGGTCTACTTTCTCACCGCTGCCTATTTGGAATACACCTATCTTTTTGTCTACCGTAATTCCAGGAAAATTAGAAACATGCTGACGCAGACCCGTCAATAGATTGAATATGGTGGATTTGCCAGCGTTGGGGTTACCTATAAGGGCAACTGAAAGTCTCTTATCGGCCATAGTTTACAATACTTCTTCTATCAGAATCGTTTTAGCCTCATCTTCTCTAATGGCGATATAATGATCGTCTATCTTAAGATATCTAGCTCCTCCTAATGGTGCTGATCTAACATATGTCACCTTTGATTTAGGTAACAAGCCCAATGTCATTAACTTACAGGTATAACTATCTGTAAGTATACTCTTGATTAATGCTGATTGACCCTCTTGTAAATCGTAGACTGTCATTATCTTATTTGTCTTATTTAGACTTAATGTAGATAACAAAGATAATCGGAATTGGTTGATTTGGAGCCTTTATTGATCGAATATTACACAGAGTATTAGAAGTTCTGTAATTCATCTAATCAGAATCCTATTGGACAGTATAGTATAGCAATCTCTTCATTTGATGATCTTACTAAATCTTCCTACCTTATACGCATGAATGTAAAAACAGCTATCAAAAAAATAATCAAGCACCTCTTTCCAGAGGCCTGTGTAGGGTGTAATATTCGCTTGAGTCATGAAAATCTACTTTGTACTGATTGCATGTATGATCTTCCTATTACAGATCATCATATGATATCAAACAATAGTTTTACAAATCACTTTCTCGGTCGAGTCAATATAGAGAAAGGAGCTGCATATCTACACTTCCGAAAAGAAGGTGCGGTACAAGAGCTAATGCACAAATTCAAGTACGGAGGCAAATTTTTTATCGGTGTCTTCTTAGGCAATATGGCAGCTGAATTAGTAGAAAAAGTAGATTACTTTAAAGATATTGATATCATTATACCTGTGCCCTTACATAAAGTAAAAAAGAGCATAAGAGGATATAATCAATGTGAAGCTTTCGCTCAAGGCCTTTCGGAATATTCGAATATTCCATGTAGTGTAGACATCTTGCTAAAAATCAAAAACACATCTTCACAGACAAAAAAGTCTCGTATTCAACGAATAGAAAATGTCGAAAAATCATTCTTCGTGACAACAAAAGTTGATCTTAATAACAAACACATACTAATAGTTGATGATGTAGTTACGACTGGAGCTACACTAGAAGCTTGTGCTTTAGCTTTGATGAAAGTTTATCCTGGTGTAAAAATATCAATGTATACAATTGCAATTGCAAATTCGTAAAGAGCGGATTTTTGAATTTCTGATAATGTTCTTCCTTAATACTGAAATACGCACTACGCTTTAAAATTAACAAACAGTAGCACCATTTTGCCATCCATCTTCTGGACTCACAAAACTAAGTTTTCCATCAGCATCTTCAGCCATGAGGATCATTCCTTTTGACTCTACACCTCTGATTTTTCGAGATGCAAGATTAGCAAGGATAGATACTCGTTTTCCGATCACTTCTTCTGGAGTATAATGCTCTGCGATTCCTGAAACAACTGTGCGTTGCTCAGATCCCATATCTACTTCAAGTTTGAGCAATTTATCTGCTTTCTTTACTTTCTCCGCAGTAAGAATAGTAGCCGTACGTATATCCAATTTCATGAAATCATCAAAAGCGATTTCTTCTTTTATTGGTGTTGTTTCTATAGTAACTGCTCTCGCAGTTACTAGTGCTTCCTCTACAGTTTTTACAAGTTTGGCTTTTTGTGCTTCGATTACAGCATCATCTATTCTACTGAATAAGTGTACTGGTTGACCAATCTTATGTCCTGCATTTAATAGCGGTTCTCCTGCAGCTAGTATATCTAACATAGATACCATTTCATCTTCTTCCTTGATCGCATCTAAATTGAGTATTCCCTGTAATTTATCCGATGTAAACGGAAGGAATGGTCTCATCACTATGCTTAAAACAGCTACATAATGTAACGCAAGATTCATTACGACTTTCACAGTCTCAGGATCGGTCTTTTGAAGTTTCCATGGCTCATTAAATTGAAGGATCTGATTACCCTTGGTGGATATCAACATCAGCTGGCTTAAAGCTGCTCGGAAGTCATAGTCTCTGATATGTTGACACAATACATGTACACCATCAAATAATCTGAGAATTTCACTATCATGAAATGCAGTTTCCGCTTCACCATCCGGTCCTATGATCATTAGATCTGGATCGAAGTCAGGGACGATACCGTCATAATATTTATTAGAAAGGACGACAACTCGATTGACGAAATTGGCAAGGTTGTTTACTAGCTCATTATTATTCATCTCTTGGAATCCTGCCCAAGTAAATTCGCTATCCTTTAGCTCAGGCATATTCTTAATGAGGTAATATCTGAGTTCGTCTTGTTGTCCCTTGAAATCTTCTAGGTATTCATGAACCCATACTGCCCAGTTGCGAGATGTCGAGATCTTGTCACCCTCAAGATTCATAAATTGGTTAGCCGGTACATTCTTAGGAAGGATATATCCTCCGTGCGCTTTTAGTATAGAAGGGAATATAAGGCAGTGGAATACGATATTGTCCTTACCTATAAAATGAATTAATTCACTCTTGTCATCTTTCCAATAGTCTTCCCAGTTTTTACCATTTTGCTTAGCCCATTCTATGGTAGCAGAAATATAGCCTATAGGTGCATCCATCCATACATATAGCTTCTTACCTTCTGCGCCCTCTATGCTTTGCGGAACATCTACACCCCAATCTAGATCTCTAGTCATAGACCTTGGTTGGAGACCACCATCTAGCCATGACTTACATTGACCGAGAACATGATTTTTCCATTTTTGAGTGTCATGTAATTGTTCTCCATCGACTATACCATCAGTGATCCACTCTCTGAGCCATCCTTCATACTTGTCTAATGGTAGATACCAATGCTTAGTCGCCTTAAGTATTGGAGACGTACCAGTGATTGTGGACATAGGATCTATTAATTCTATTGGGCTTAGTGTCGATCCACAGTTTTCACATTGGTCGCCATATGCAGAATCATGGCCACACTTAGGGCACGTTCCTTTAATATATCTATCTGCTAAGAATTGCTTAGCTTCATCATCATAGTATTGTTCAGAAACTTCTTCTTTAAACTCTCCCTGGTCATATAAGGTCTTGAAAAACTCTTGAGCAGTTTCATGGTGCAGAGAGTCTGACGTTCTATGAAACATGTCAAAAGAGATGCCCATTCCTTTAAATGACTTACGAAAACTAGCATCATACTCATCTACAATCTCTTTCGGTTTCTTTCCTTCCTTAAGTGCTCTCAGTGTTATAGCTGCACCGTTTTCGTCTGATCCACAGATATATACGACGTCTTTACCCATCATCCTTTGAAACCTTACATAGATATCCGAAGGAATATATGCTCCAGCCAAGTGACCGATATGAAGAGGGCCATTAGCATATGGAAGTGCTGCGGTAACTAGGTAACGTTCTGGATAATGCATAGAATTGGATTAATCTACGAAATTAGCCTTATTTTATATATGTAAGAATATTATATGAGAAATAATTTGATGTGACACTTATTGCCCCGACGAGAGCAAATTGTGGATACAATGTCGAATACCTTCGACCAAATCTTTAGTATATCCCTATCGACTGATGTATCTTGCGGCTATTACAAATGACGAATGACTATTATTTTGTCGTTTTTTACCAAAAAACGCACTCCAACATTCATCATATTTTATAAACTTAAGAACAAGACTGATATATGGCTGATATCATTCAGCTCCTTCCAGATTCAATTGCTAATCAGATCGCTGCCGGAGAGGTAATCCAGCGGCCGGCTTCTGTAGTAAAAGAGCTAATGGAAAACGCTCTAGATGCTAGTGCCAAAGAGATCAAACTCATCATAAAAGAAGCAGGCAAAACACTCATACAAGTACTAGATAATGGTAAAGGTATGACCGCTACTGACGCTCGTATGAGCTTTGAGAGACATGCTACTTCCAAAATACGTGAGGCTAACGATCTGTTCAGCATCAGTTCTTTGGGTTTTAGAGGAGAGGCCTTGGCTTCAATTGCAGCCATTGCTAAAGTAGAGATGCTAACTAAGCCCAAAGATGACGAACTAGGCACACGCATACTCATAGAAGGATCGAAAGTAAAGAAACAAGAACCAATAGAAACTAATGTAGGAACTAACTTCTCTGTGAAAAATCTATTCTATAATGTACCTGCTCGACGCAAGTTTCTAAAATCAGATCCAGTAGAGCTTCGTCATATAATTGACCAGTTTAATAGGTTAGCATTGGCGAATCCTGATATTTTCTTCACAATGTATCATAATGGTAACGAAGTATACCATCTCCCTCCAGGTAATTTACGTCAGCGTATAGTAGGCATATTTGGTAAAAATACTAATGACAAGCTCATACCGGTAAGCGAAGACACTGACATTCTAAAACTCTCAGGCTATATATCTAAACCAGAAGCGACCAAGAAAAAGAAAGGCGACCAATACATATTTATCAATAAGAGATTTATTAAAAGCAATTATCTCAATCATGCGATAAGAGTGGCTTATGATGAGTTAATTCCTAAGGATAATTATGCCTTCTACGTTGTATTCTTAGAGCTCTCGCCGTCGATGATCGACATCAATGTTCATCCCACTAAAACTGAAATCAAGTTCGAAGAAGAACGACTCATATACAACTTCATAAAAGTATCGGTTAAGCATGCACTAGGTGCCTATACTGTTACGCCTACTTTAGACTTTGGTATGGATTCCAATTTCTCTAGCCGTATGACTCACGATATGCGTAGCGATGGTGTAGAAAGAGAGCAAAGTGGCGATATCTCCAGTGGACCGAAATTAACACAGCAACAAAGAGATAATATCAATTCTTGGGAAGATCTTTACCAAGACCTTCAAGCCAATACTAATCAAAGTCAAGCTATCACTGTAGAAAGTGATCTCATGAATCAAGGCAATGATCAACCGGTAATAATGGCCAGTAAATCACGTAAAGACCCTTACCAGATACATAATACCTACATAGTTAATCAGATCAAATCTGGCTTTCTACTGATAGATCAGCAAGCAGCACATGAGCGTATCTTATACGAAGGCTACATAGAACAGCTCAATCAGCATGTGGGTATGACGCAAAAGCAGCTTTTTCCAATATCTGTGGATCTCACTCCTGCAGATGCGACCCTTCTACATAACATATTACATAAGGTAAATGCTATTGGCTTTGAGATAGAACACTTTGGTAAGAATAGCTTCATTATACATGGGCTACCGGTAGGAATAGATAATCAATCACCTGAAAAATTGCTCGAAACGCTTCTTCAGCAGTATCATTCCAATATAGAATTACAGCTAGGAATCGACCGTAACCTCGCTCGCTCTATGGCGAATGCAGCATGTATTAAACGTGGTAAATTACTACAAGCCGACGAAATGCACGAATTAGTTGATCAATTGTTTGCCTGTACTGTTCCATACAAAAGCCCCAATGGTCGAAAATGTTTTATCACCATGGAATTAGATGACTTACTAAAACGTTTTACCACATAATATGGGAAGAATAACAGACGCAGTTAAAAATTTATTGATCATTAATGTAATCGTATTCTTTGGTACACAGGCTTTGCCCGAAAGAATCAAAAGTATGGGAAACATGTACTTTCCATTATCCGAAAACTTTCAACCTTACCAGATTCTCACTAACATGTTTATGCATGCTGACTTTCAGCATTTATTATTCAACATGATGACTTTATTTTTCTTAGGGCCATTAGTAGAACAAGCTTTAGGCACTAAAAGGTTTTTACAATTATATTTTTTAAGTGGTCTAGGTGCCGTGGTTTTACATATGGGAATCAAGTGGTTTGAATATCAAGGTATTATTGCAGGATTAGACCCATCTGAGATAAGTGCCGTGGCAAATGAAGGCTTGTCCATTCTCAATAGTGGAAGAAACTATAGAGGAGAACTTGGAGAACTTAATTATATTCTAAATGGAAGTATTCTTGGAGCGTCAGGAGCAGTATACGGAGTGCTTATTGCTTTCGCAACATTATTTCCTAACATGAAACTCATGTTACTGTTCCCTCCCATACCAATTAAAGCTAAATATCTTGCCGCAGGGCTCATTGCTTTAGGTCTTTTCTCTGGTGTGACAGGATTTCAACAAGGTGTAGCACACTGGGGCCACCTTGGAGGAGCGATAGTAGGATTTATAATGATTAGATTTATATGGAAACTACAAAGCTTAAGATAGACGCAGGCATATGATGAATTCTATTATTGAAGATATAAAACGAAGTTTTGACTCTGGAAATATGATCACTCGCCTTATCATAGTGAATATTGCTGTATTTATGTTTTTGGCATTATTTAATGCCTTTTTACCAAGTGTTTACACTTCATTTAGCAACTGGATATATATCCCCTCCAGCCCAATCAAATTACTCACTAGACCTTGGACCATATTGACGCATATGTTTGCACATCTAGGCATGTGGCATATGGCTTTTAATATGCTGATATTATATTGGTTTGGCCGTATTGTAGGGGATTTATTAAATGATAGACGAGTACTACCACTATATTTACTTGGAGGATTTGCGGGAGCAGTTGCCTATTTTTTAGTTACCAATTTCGCAGGTGTAACTGGAGGGAATGCGCACGGAGCGTCTGCGGCCGTACTTTGTATCGTAGCAGCAGCAGCATGGACATCGCCGAATTATACGGTTAGATTACTATTTCTAGGTGATGTAAAAATTAAGTGGATCGCCGCGGCCGTAATATTTGTCAATGTCCTAGCTACACAAGGAAATATAAATACAGGGGGTGCTTGGGGCCACTTAGGTGGTTTAGCATTTGGTGCTTATTACGTATGGCAGCTTCGAAAGGGATCAGACATCACAGAGCCCATGCAGGACAGCATCAATTGGATAGCTGACAAATATAATGGTATACCCAAAAAGGAAAAAACATCTCTTAAGGTTACCCATGTAGCGGCAAAAAAGAGTTCAATAAAAAAGCAACTTACCTCTACGAATTCTACAGGTTTACAAAAACAAGTAGATGTCATACTCGATAAAATAAAAGTAAACGGCTACGACAGTCTTACAGATGAAGAAAAAGAGATATTGTTTACCGCAAGTAAAAAATAAAACTCTTTAATCTAAAACAACTCAATATAATCTGTAATTGAAATTATTCGCAAAAACAATCTGGTCTCTAAACGTAGTCGTCGCTGTAGTGCTGTTATTATCGTATATATCTCCACTTGTAGATCCTACGAAGTTTTGGCTACTTTCATTTTTCGGATTATTCTATCCTGTATTCCTTATTATCAATTTAATTCTTCTCGTTTATTGGTTGATCAGAAAACCTAGTAGGAGTTGGTTAAGTATAGTGAGTATTCTCATCGGATGGAATCAATTGATAAGCTTTGCCAATTTTAGTTCGTCGACTAGTAACAACTCCCCGCATGTAATAAACGTAATGAGTTATAACATTCAAAATGCAAGATGGGCTTATTCACGGAATAAAGAAAAGAGAAATATTAAATCAGCAGAATTTATTAATTTTTTAAAAATGCACAATGATGTAGATGTGCTCTGTACACAGGAGACGGGTTTCTTTGGACGAGAAATAATAGAAAAAGGATTCAAAGATATTTATAAGCACAAGCTAGAGAACAAAGGAGCGACTCTATGGAGTAAATATCCAATGGGTACTCAAGGACAAATTGACTTTGGAACAAATACCAACTCTTGCGTCTGGGCTGATATAATATTTCCTGCAGACACTATTAGAGTATATAGTATCCACCTCTATTCAAATAATATTTCTCGAGATGCGGCAGAAGTTATAGACAATGCAAATCTCAACGAAAAAGAAACTTGGTCAGGAATCGGTGGCATATTAAACAAGTATAAAAAGGCTAATATCAAACGTAGTGAACAGGCCAAAAAAGTGAGATATCATATGTCAAAATCACCCTATCCTGTAATTATCGTTGGAGATTTTAATGATCCTCCAAGTTCGTTTACTTATAGCACATTAAGTGAATCTATGTCAGATGCTTTTTGTGAAAAAGGGCTAGGTATATCCAGTACATACGGCGGACGTATTCCGTTCCTTCGCATTGACTATATTATGTCTGACCAATCCTTTGACGTACTCAAGTATAATCTCATCAAGAATGAATATTCAGATCACTATCCCATCAGAGCCAGCGTCATACTTAAAGATCGACAAGAAACAAAGGGTGAGTAACTAGATATAAATTTTAAGAAACGCTTGTGACAGAAAACCTAAATTTCTTTCAGCATTAATAAACATTAAAGTCAAATAACATTCACTTACTAGTGGCACTAAAACGATACGCTACTTAATGTAAACTAGATTATACAACTTTATGCTGCATATAATTTATTTGAATCATATTTTTTCTACGTTAAATTACTCTTCACGATCAGCGCCACGCTTGCGTTTTTCGTCTTAAACTAAGACAACATAAACTGGATTATGTAAACGGCAATAAATGCTATAATATGCTTACAAAATACTTATAAAAATCACTCTCTCAGTTAACACTATGTTAAACTCACAATCCTAGTAATAATAACCCTCTTATATACCGTTTATTAGTTAACGATAATTTTCGAATTTAGGAATACTAAATTTTTAAATCACAATTAAATGAAGCAAATAATATCATTTACAGTAGCAGGAATCATTGGAGGTCTTGTAGTAATTGCTGGGCTTAAATTTACAGAGTCCCCATATATCATAGAATCAAATGCAGCACAAGTCATAAAAGCATCTAACATAATAAATACAGGAGTCAACACAGATTTTGTTCATGCATCAGCAGTAGCTACTGACGCTGTAGTACATATAAACGCGCAGGAAAGTAGAACATTAGCCATGCAACGACAAGAAGAATCTAGGCGTAATAGAAGAGGCTCAGCCTTCGATAATTTCTTTGGTGGAGGAGACTTCTTTGGCAACAATTTCCATCGACCCAAAAGTGGTTCAGGGTCGGGAGTAATCATATCGTCGGACGGGTACATAGTTACTAATAATCATGTCGTGGGGTTTGCCGATGTAATCAATGTGACTCTCAACGATGGTAGAGTAATGAAAGCCACAAAAATCGGTACTGATCCATCTACAGACCTCGCCGTAATCAAAATAGAAGGTGTAAGTGAATCTTTCCCAAAGCTAGAATATGCTGACAGCGATCAAGTACAGGTAGGTGAATGGGTATTAGCTGTAGGAAGTCCATTTGGATATCTTAAGTCTACGGTAACCGCAGGTATCATAAGTGCAATAGGCAGAGATCTAGATATTATTGAGGGAGAAAAAACGATAGAAGAATTTATCCAGACGGATGCTGTAGTTAACCCAGGAAATAGTGGTGGAGCATTAGTCAATGATCAAGGTAATCTAGTCGGTATTAACTCAGCCATAGCTACCCCAACCGGAGTATATGCTGGATATTCATTCGCAATTCCATCTAACCTTGCAAAAGTTATCATCAAAGATATTATAGAAAATGGAGACATCGAAAGAGTAAATCTGGGTATCGAAGGATATGATGTAAAAGACATAAAAGAAGATTTTAATTTATCCGAAAACAACGGTTTCTATGTTGAAGATGTTTATATAGGTAGTGCCGCTCAGTTCGGTGGGTTATTGCCGGGAGATATCATCAAAAGAGTAAATGGTCAGCGAATCAATGAACTAGAAGACATTAAACGTGTTATGAAATTTAATAAAGTAGGCGACACCGTAAAACTAAATGTAGTACGAAATGGTACCAAGAAGACAATTAAGTTAAAATTAAGAAAGTCTATGTAATAATATCACACCTACAGATGTTACTTATGCTTAGGATTACAATAAGATAATCTGAAAAATAAAAGTTGGTTTTTCGTTTTGTTTTGATGCGCCTGCCCTACCCAAGGGCAGGCGTTATTTTTTAAAGTATTTGGAAATCGAATACGCAGGAGTAGTATTATATAGCTTGCATTCCAAAAAAATAGATTGCTAAATTATAAACAAAAAGTAGCAATAGACTTAGGATAGTAACCAAAATAATTATCGGTATTAATCCTTACGCAATAAATAAATCATAACCCAAAAAGCTAGATATACATAGGCTATAGACCAAGCCAAAAACCGTATTATTGTACCCAATTAACAATGTATGTCCATGCTCATAAATTTACTTCAAAAAACTAAGCTTCCTCTTGTTTCTGTGCAAAATACTGTGGCGCTTCTAAAAGAAGGTGCAACTATACTATTTATAGCACGATACAGAAAAGAGCGAACTGGGTCATTAGACGAAAATCAAATTGCCGATATACAGAAGACTTATCAAAGTATACAAGATCTTACCAAGCGAAAAGAATATGTCCTCAAAGTAATAGAAGAGCAAGGCAACCTTACTACTAAACTCAGGCAACAAATAAATAATACTTGGGAATACAATGCTCTAGAAGTAATGCCAGTGCAAATCCATAAATGATTGCCGTAGGTACAACAATCACTAAAAATGTGAAAAAATGTAATCGTTTATATAAAATCAAATGCTTGATTCATTTACTTAGTTTTCCGCTATTCACGGTCAACTTAAGATTACTGACTAGAAACTCTTGACTTAAAACTAAATCAGTCTAGGTCCTGAACCCACTCGATCACGAATTACTTTACCATCTACACAATGAGGGACCAATTCTCTTTCAATAAATGGCCATATCTGATCCTCCACCTCATCAGGATATAGCAGGTGTACATTAGGTCCTGCATCTAGCGTAAAATACAATGGAAGTGATGTCTCTTCACGGAAAGCCCTTACTTTTTCGACTACCGCTAATGTTCCGGCTTTCATCAGTACGTAGCTTGGGTCAGAGCACATCATGAGTGCATGCAATGTCATTGCTTCCTCTTCGAGTATCTTGCCAAAGCTAAGTATATCACCTGTCTTGAGCGCCTCTAGCGTTGCCATCATATTCTTATTTGCTTGCTCGTATCTTACAGTAGCGTATGGGTTTACTTCCATTAATGAGTGTCCAGCTCTTGAGGATACCGACTTTTCTTCAGCACTCACAATTAATATATCATCATGGAATCTTTTAAATGATTTGTGAAGTTGACTATCAAAAGGTATTGCTTGAAGGTCGGTAGAGTCTTCTATATCACTATGTGTTCCCCAAATAGCGACCTCAGGAAAAACAGACCTTGCCGCACTTCCACTGCCCAATCTAGCGATATGAGATGCTTTATTCAAGAAGTCTGAAGCATCTGTAGGCCAGCCTGTCAATATTTTCTCGATACTACAAAAACACAACGCTAAAGCAGACATTGCTGACGCAGATGAGGCAATACCAGATGAGTGTGGAAAAGAATTACTGCTCTCGATCTTAAAGTCATAATCAAGCAAAAAGCTAAATTCTATGTGTAAGCTCTGCAGAAACGCAATAATTTTGTTAGCAAATGCTTCGTTTGGTGCTCCTTCGAAGTAGAAATCTATACTCACTTCACCATCTTTTTCAATTTTTTCCGTGAAACTCACCTTAGTATCTGTATGTGCAGCATCCAAAGTAAAACTTACCGATGGGTTACGAGGAAGTTGTATTCCGTGTTTTCCCCAATACTTAACGATAGCTATATTGGATGGACTACGCCAAGCAACACTTTGCTGTGTTGATGATAAGGATGAAAGTTGGTAGTTGATAGATCCAGTAGCCATGTCTTCGCTTTGATTGTTTTTCGAATATTATGTGGTATCAAAGGTATAACTTCTTACTAGAGACTTTGTTTTTTAGTCGATGTTCTATTTACAAACTTCATCAAGTATCTAAACAACAGATTGTTAGATCACTTAATTTCAACAGCAAGACTAAACTACTTAATTATTAAAATTAGACAAATCATTATTCTTTAGATATAAACAGAGCTAACGAAACAAAACCATTTCTATATCTTAGTGGCTGACAAACCCATACATGAATAGAGAACTAGAATTATTAGAAAAACTAGAGAAAGACCTTAGTCTCAAAAAACTACAAATCAAATCGCTTCTAACTATAACGCAAGCGATCAACGATAATGTATCTGGAGAAGGGCTGTTTAATATGTACAAATCGTTTCTTAGTTGGGAAATGGCTATCAACAAAATGGCACTATTCGTAATAGAAGATGAAGGGTGGCATTGTGCTACTTCAATAGGATTTGATACTGTCAGGCAAAATGAACTTATACCTCTGTTATTAGAACACAGTAGGCTACATACCATAAAAGAGGACGATGATATGAAGATGCATGACTTCGACATTGTCATACCCGTATTTCATAAAGATACACCCATCGCCTATGCTATAATCGGCGGTATCAAAGAGAAGGAAGATCTCTATAACCGCATACAATTCATTACAACGATCACCAACATTATAGCAGTAGCAATAGAAAATAAGCGCCTATTTAAGCGGCAACTAAAGCAAGAGAGATACAACCGTGAAATGGAGTTAGCAAGTGATGTGCAACATATGCTAATTCCTGAGGAAATGCCTAAAAGTAAATACTTTCAATTATCTAGTATATATCGACCTCACTTCAATGTTGGAGGTGATTATCTTGATTATATTCAATTCAGTGAACGTAAGTTTGCGATGTGTATTGCTGATATCTCTGGTAAGGGAGTTGCGGCTGCATTACTAATGGCCAACTTCCAAGCCATGATACAAAGTCTAATATTTCAATACAGAGACCTAGAGACGTTTGTGTTTGCACTCAATCAGTCCGTTCATCGAATTACAAAGGCAGATAAATTCATTACGTTTTTTATAGCTGAGATAGATTCGGAGAAGCGAACCATGAAGTATATCAATGCTGGTCACTATCCACCCCTACTCTATATGGACGGTAAAATCAGAGAACTTAATCAAGGATGTACAGTAATCGGTGCTTTCGATAAGTTGCCAGAAATTAATGAAGAGATAATAGAATTGTCCGAAGATGCATTGATTCTTAGCTTTACCGACGGTTTAGTGGAATTACAAAACGATAAAATGGAATACTTTGGCGATGAAATGATAAGAAATTTTGTAGAATTGAATGGCATGGACGATCCAGAAACGTTTAATGATAAATTGATAGCAGAGATTGATAATTTCCGAGGAGAACAAAAGTTTAACGATGACATTGCTGTCTTGACATGTAAAATATTTTAAATGGGGCAAATAAAAATAAAAATCAAGACACGCATAATCAAAAGAATAGACGATCTAACAGATCAAGTTACAGAAAAAACTCCTCCGAGAAGACAAATACGTTATTCTGATTATTCGCAAATGTTTATATAATTACTTTAGTAAGAGTTACAGCCGATATATTATTTTCTCAGTTAATAAAATGTAAAACTCAAAAAATTATTGTCAAAACATAAATTTATCACGGAACGTAAGGTGCTTCTTAAACGTTAAATAAATAAAAATTATACCTTGATCGCTAAAGAACTCATATCACAAACTATAGACTCACTTCGCACTTCTGATACAGGAGAAGAAACAATAGCGATGATGGGTATATACCATGTCAAACATCTTCCTATTGTCAATAATGAACAATTTCTCGGTATGATATCCGAAGAAGATATACTAGACAAGAACATGAACGAAGCTATAGGCTCATATAGGCTTAGCATGTTAAAACCTTATGCCCATCAGAATGATCACTTATTTGAAGTGATGAAACTAATGGCTGAAAACAAACTCACAGTGATACCAGTAGTAGACAATGGTAATAAATATCTAGGCCTTATCACTCAAGAAGATCTGATTGCTTTCTTTGCGATTAGTTTTTCGTTTGCTGAGTCTGGATCTATCCTTGTAATAGAAACTGATAAAATAAACTATTCCCTAGCAGAAATAGCTCGTATTGTCGAAGGAGAAGGTGGTTCTATTTTAGCGGCCTTCCTTACTCGCATGGAAGACAGTACCAAGGTACAGATTACGCTCAAATTAAATCAAATGAGTGTAGGACGAATAGTGGCCTCTCTTGAGAGGTTTGATTATAATATTAATGGAGCATTTACTGAAAATAAATACGAAGATATACTCAAGAATAGATATGATTCACTTATGAGCTATCTCAATGTATAGAATTTTTGTTGATAACAAATTCTGCATTCACATGCTCAGTCTTACTTTTATTAAGCGTTTTTTCTTGTGCCTAACAATTATAATTAGTGCTAATAATTTATCTGGGCAAACAGACTTCATAATAGTTAACAATATAACTTTTAAAGGCAATAAAAAAACAACTGATCGTGTCGTTAAATACGAAATGGCCATCGAAAAAGGTGACACGCTTACGCTTAAAGCACTCAATAAAATAATTATACTAGAAGAAAAAAGAATACTCAATACAAGACTGTTTACATTTGTAAAAATTAATATTAAAAACTGGGACCAAATCTCTAATAGACTTGATCTCGAGGTTAACCTTCAAGAAAATTGGTATATATATCCAGCCCCAATATTTGAACTTGCAGATAGAAGTTTTAACGTCTGGTGGAAAGAACAAAAAAGAAGTCTAAAAAGAGTAAATTTTGGCGCCCGTATAGATCACCTCAATCTTACGGGTAACAAAGATAGACTAAAACTCAAGCTACAATTTGGCTATGTACGTAAATATGAGCTCAAATATGCATTTCCTTATCTCAAAGGTGGGTGGGGCCTATCAACAAATATCGTTTACTCTGAACAAAAAGAAATAGGCTATATAACCAGAGGTAATAAAACACTTTTCGAACAACTAGAAGATGAACGTATACTACTCAAAAGATTTAGAGCTAGTACCTCTTTAAGTAAACGTATAGGTTTAAGATTCTTTCAAGTAATTAGGTTCTCATATCACCAAAATGAAGTTGATGATTTCGTAGTACAGAACTTAAATTCAAATTATTTTTTATCTAATAACACTAATCTTAAATTTTTACAATTAGAATATGATGCAGATTATGACAAGCGTGTCTTCACCATATATCCTGAGGGAGGATATCGATTAAAAGTTAATATCAAAAAGGATGGCTTTGGTTTTGAAAGTGAATACAATAACCTTTCAATTGTCGGCTCAATAGAAAAATATTGGAAACTTTGGGAGGCGCTCATCATCGAGACTAGGCTCAGAGGAAAAACCAATCTTATTAGAGACCGTATCCCCTTTTCCAACAATACTGGTCTTGGATATGGTGGAAATATCATTACAGGATATGAGCTTTATGTCATTGATGGCACAGATTACATCATTCATAAAAATGCACTTAAGCTATCAATATTAGACATCACAAAACGGTGGGATAAAATGATACTTAGACAGTACAAGAAAGTATCTATTAAAGCGTGGTTACGTTGGAATATAGATTACGGATATGTCAACGAAAGGCATTCAACAGAAGGTAATCTATTAAACAATCAATGGCTATTTGGATATGGTCCTGCACTAGACGTACTTCTCTATAACACCTTTTCTTTTCAGCTCGAATATAGTTTCAACGAGATTGGTGACAAAGCTTTCTTTATAAAAAGTAGATTAAATTTTTAAAAACTACTTTTATTAATACTTGATGAAATATATTGAACCAAACCATACGATCATTCGTCTTTAATACATGACAACTCAAAAAGCATCATATCTACAGAATTTTATAGCGCTGAAATATTTGCCTAGATTCTTTAAGGCTGTATATAAGTCTAGCCCAAAGATGTTCTCCCTCAACGTAATTCTAAGACTAATCAAATCTATATTTCCAGTTGTTCTACTCTGGGTGGGAAAGGAGATTATAGATGAAGTAATAGCTATTGTCAATACTAGAGAATCTCAAGAGCTAAATAAGTTATATCTCTTAATCGCTATCGAATTTGGAATTGCTATTTTTAGTGATGTTTTCAATAGATTGATTGGTGCTACGGATACGCTGATCGGCAGCCTATATTCCAATGATTCATCAGTGGAACTCATACAAAAAACAGCTCGAGTAGACCTACAGTATCTCGAAGATTCAGAATTTTACGATAAACTAGAACGTGCACGCAGACAGACCGTAGGTAGAGTAAATCTTATGTCGAATTCTCTTGCGCAAGCGCAAGATTTTATTACGATTGTATCTCTTATCTCAGCATTGATATACTTCTATCCCATACTGATATTCCTATTAGTTATTTCTATCATACCCACCCTACTCAACGAACTTAAATTTTCTAGTTCTAATTATAAACTTACATCTCGTATGGCACCTGAGAGAAGGCAATTAGATTATATGAGAGTTATAGGCGCAAGCGATGTGACTGCCAAAGAGGTAAAGTTATTTGGACTGGCAGATTTTATAAGTAGGACATTCTCCACTACTGCTAACAAGTATTATCAATCGATCAAAAAGCTTACAATCAAACGTTCTGTTTGGGGCGCTACATTTAATATTATTGGTGTCATTGCCTACTACGGAGCATTTGTCTTTATTGTTCTCAAGGCCGTTGTGAGTCTAGTCACTATAGGAGAGTTAACATTTCTTGCTGGGTCATTTAATAAATTGCGAAATCAATTACAAGTGATGTTTACTAGATTTAGTAATATAACAGAAAGTGCCCTGTATCTACATGACTATTTCGAATTTATAGATATGGAGTTCAATGATCAATCTGATTTTCAGCAATTACCTGTACCTGCTGAAATTGTTACTGGTATAAAATTTCAGAATGTAACATTTAGTTATCCCAATGGCCACATCCCAGTTTTTAATGGTCTTTCATTCGACCTACGCAAAGGCGAAAAATTAGCACTCGTAGGTGAAAACGGAAGTGGAAAAACTACATTAATAAAATTACTTCTCAGACTCTACGAACCAACTAGTGGATGCATACTATTGGATGGTGTAGATATTCGACATTACGAAAAAGAAGAGTATCAAAAATTATTTGGTGCTATATTTCAAGACTATGTAAAATATTATCTCACTACACGAATCAATATAGCAGTTGGTAATATCGAGAATGTAGGTAACGATAAAAAAATTGAAGAAGCCGCAGAACTAAGTCTTGCTGACGAAGTGGTGAAAGATCTACTCAATGGATATGACCAAGAGCTAGGAAAGAGATTTAAAAAAGGAGCAGAATTATCAGGTGGACAATGGCAAAAAATAGCTCTGGCCAGAGCTTATATGTCAGAGGCTCCCATAATTATTCTGGACGAACCTACATCTGCCTTAGACGCTAGAGCCGAGTACGAAGTCTTTCAAAGATTTATAGGTTTGACCAAAGGTCGTACTAGTATCATCATCTCACACCGGTTTTCCACAGTGCGTATGGCAGATCGTATACTTGTACTTAATAATGGTGAAGTACTAGAACTTGGAACTCATGAAGAATTAATGGAAAATGGTAACCTATACTCCGAATTATTCGAACTACAAGCGGAAGGGTATCAATAACTTATTTCCAAGATTGTACTTTCTCGCTATTGTTACTAACTATTAAAATGCCATTTGATAATATGATATCCTTGGCGTCTGCATTGGCATTCATTCCACTTTTTTTGGAAGATAATGCCTTGTAGTTACCTTTACCGTCATTGATAAGTATTGTACCTGTACCTGCATCATATCTCGTTGTCTCTACTTCGGTAGAATATAGATTGCCAACACTTATAATGTCTAAGTGATTATCCCCATTTACGTCTTTCACTACGAATCCATTAATCGGTGACATCTGTGCTTTTATTGGTAAAGACTTACTTTCCAATTTGCCTCCAAAATTTAATGCTATCACGCTTTTTAGAGATGTAGCCATAAGAGATTGTGCATCTTCTAAATCATATATTTCATCTATAGATGCATTGGCGTAATCTTCATATTTCTTAAACTTGTCGCTAACATATGGCACTTGCTGTGTAGAGCATTCCTTTCCTCTGACTGGGACTATTTTACCGTCGAAGTAACTTGCTAGTACTACGTCATACTTGCCATTATTATCAAAGTCGTCTGAATACAATCTAAATGGTCTTTCTTTAGAGGCTTTGTACTTATTGTTAGTACCAATATTGCCAAATAGATAATCGTCATCGCCATCTGCATCCATGTCAGCTGCAGCTATACTAAAGTATAGTCCTGGTTCAATGTTCGTTGTAGTTAATGAAAAGGTGCCACCATTATTGATCATTACCTGAGGAGACATCCATTCACCTACAGTAAGTATATCTTTGTCACCATCTCCGTCGTAGTCACTAACGATAGCATCAGTAACCATTCCATATTTATTTAGAAAACTTGCTCTCTCTTCTGTCTGGTCTATATATTGCCCCCCTTTATTCATTAATATATGTGAACTAGGAGATTGAGGATATTTACCGGGCACTAATCTACTAAATACTACAAGGTCTTGATCGCCATCTGCATCTACATCAATAGCAATTGCCGTTGAACTACTTTCTTTTACTCTTGGAAGAGCTTTCGATTTCGTGTAAGACCCTTTACCATCATTGATATAAAGTCGATCCTGCAATTTGGCACTCCCAACTTTATATTCATTACCACCACTGCATACATAGAGGTCTTGATCGCCATCATTATCGTAATCAAAGAATATGCTGCGCATATCTTCATGAAGCTTATCAGATTCAAAAACTGCAGTGGCCTTCTTAATATATTTTCCATTATTATAAATAAATAACTGTCCACTATACTCTGCAGATCCACCTATATACAAATCATCATCACCATCTCCATCTACATCAGCGGTACTCATAAATGGTCCTTGCTCTGATAGTTTATAAGGCAGTAAACTTTGACTAGCGTAGTCATCATAATTATTTTCTTGGTGTACATATGGAACATGACTTTCGATTTCCGAAAAATATGATTTTTCACTTTGTTTTACCTCATCGTTCTTATCAGATTCTTCGAATGACATAGTGTACTCTTTGTTGGCGGCTACATCTGTTAATATTGTTTTAGTATTGTTGGGCCATGTTATTTCTACCCTTTTGATTATACTATTATCACCCAGGCCAAAATGAATGACATTTTCAGAAGAAGAAAGGAACCCTTTCACCGTATTTAGTTGAGCATATTGTTCGCCACCAGCAGTTGTTATTTTTATACTACTTCCTTGCATAGGTTTGTAACTATCACTTACCAATTTGAATCTTATAAAGCTGCCGTGATCTCCAGCTTTATTTTCATATATGGATGCAAGTGCATTCATATTATTAACTATTAGATCTAAGTCACCATCATTATCTAGATCACCATATGCCGCGCCTTGAGAAAAGCTCTTGTCTCCTAGACCCCAGTCACCAGCTACATTTTCAAAATGATAATTGCCATCATTATGAAACATATAATTACTCATTGGTGTGCTAGGTATCTTGTTAATAATCTCCAATATTGACGATCTAACTCCAGAGGTTTGACTTTCTTTTAAACCCTGTATGTAATCATTATTTCTAAAATCGCGCTTAACACCATTGCTGATATAAATGTCTTTGTGCGTATCATTATCAAAGTCTGCCATGAGTAAACTCCAGCTCCAGTCAGTCTTAGCTATATCTGCCATATGTGATATATCACTAAATGTATTGTCCCCATTATTCAGCTGCAGGGTATTATGCATATACTGGTAGTGGTAACCTTTATCTACAAATCTATAAAATGCTTCAGGAGACATCGATGGCATGTTAGTCTTAGATCTCAAATGATTTGCTCCGGCCATATCTACTACTCCTATATCTAGTAATCCATCATTATTTATATCTGCTATGTCCATGCCCATAGAAAAATTAGACATATGATTCACTGCCTTATCTATTGTATTTGTAAATGTTCCGTTACCATTATTAAGATACATACAATCAGGCTTTTCATAATCATTGGCAATATAGATGTCTTGATAACCATCTTGATTAATGTCACTTATACAAAGACCAAGACCGTATGCTGCAGATTCGATACCCGCTGATGAGCTTACATCAGTAAATTTATTTCCGTCATTTCTAAATAGTAAATCTGACGTCTCTTTAGATATTAAATCTTGATGAACAAATGTTGTCTTACCTAGCCTTACGTTAGAAGGTTGATTCATCACAAATAGATCTAAGTCATTATCATTGTCATAATCAAAAAATGCCGACTGAACTGTATATCCTCCATTATCTACTCCATAGGCTTTTGCCGATTCTGTAAATGTCAAATCACCATTGTTAATATAAAGTCTATTCCTTTTTTCGTCCTCCAATGACGAATAACCAAATGTACTTACATAGATATCTAAATAGCCATCTTGATTGACGTCTCCGTATGAGATACCAGAAGATACGGTACCTTGCATTTTCTGAACCCCTGCAGATTTAGTTATATCCTCAAATACCATATTCCCTTTATTGAGATATAAAGCGTCATTTCCAACTGTAGCTGTGAAGAAAACATCCTGCAACCCGTCATTATTAATATCCATGATACTCACTCCTCCTCCATTATATATCGATATCCAAGTAAAATGATTGAATTCATCTGTCTCATTGACCTCATTATTGAAATCAACCTTTGTTTGGCTAACATGAAGCTTCTCAAAAGACTTGTCAACTGTTGATAATATACGCTCTGGAATACGCTCTTTACAGGCACTCATCATTACCGCAATAAATAATATGGATATATATATTGATTTTTTCATTTGTTTGAAGTTCCCATAATTCTAATATCCAAGGTAATACTATTAATTACAATTAAAAACGACTTCGTATATTTAGCCTCTCATGAATACTACACGAATGGCATATTCTGATATTAAAGTTATAGGATTTGACGCTGACGACACCCTATGGGTCAACGAGACTTTCTTCAGAGAAGCTGAACAGCAATTCGCGAATTTGCTCTCCCCCTATGAGACTATTAATAAGATCGACCAAGAGTTATTTAAAAAAGAAATGGATAACTTAACGTTATACGGATATGGAATCAAAGGGTTTATGTTATCTATGATAGAATCTGCCATAGAAATATCAAACGGTAACATATCGAATCAATCGATAAAACAAATATTATCTATAGGTAAAGACATGTTGAATAAGCCTGTCGAGCTACTTGATGGAATAGAAGAAGTATTACAAAATCTTTCTACAAAGTACCGCCTCATACTCTGTACCAAAGGTGATTTATTGGACCAAGAACGAAAACTAAAAAAATCAAACCTCACTCAATATTTTCATCATGTAGAAGTCATGAGCGAAAAGAAAAAAGAAGACTATACTAAAGTTTTATCACATTTAGATATTGCACCTAGAGAGTTTCTGATGGTCGGAAATTCGTTAAAGTCAGATATCCTTCCACTTATAGACATAGGATCTCAAGCGATACATATCCCATTCCATACTACATGGCAGCATGAAAAAGTAGATTCAAACAAACTAGATAGTAATCAATACCTCACTCTAGATAGTGTACAAAAATTATTAGATCACCTTTAACATTCCATTTCATTGAAAGAAATAAATATTGACACTTGGAATAGGAAACAACACTTCTATCACTTTGTAGCATTGAAAAATCCTTTCTTTGCTGTAACTGTACCTGTTGATGTTACCAATGCATATAAAAAGAGCAAAAAAAGCGGTAAAAGCTTTTTTGTAAGATACTTACACGACTGTATGAAGGCTATCAACAAAGTCGAAAACATGCGATACCGAATCAGAGAAGGACGAGTATTTGATGTAGGAAAGGTAGACGCCTCCGCTACTATTATGAGAGAGGATAACACTTTTGGATTTTCATGGGTTCCATTCGACTTTAGCTATGACATTTTCTACGAAAATTTTTTAGAAGAAAAAGTTAGAGTACAAACACATCACGAACTCTATCCTCCAATCAATGGAGATAACTGTATTCATTGCTCCGTAATGCCTTGGTTTAACTTTACTAGTCAAAAAGAACCTGTATCAGGTAAGATGGAATCTATACCCGAACTGTCTTTTAGTGGAGTTGTAACTACTGACAATAAGAAGAGTATGAATGTTGCTATTAGTGTGAACCACGCTTTAGTAGACGGGTACCATGTAGGTGTTTTTGTAAAGTTATTTCAACAATACTTAGATGAATAAAATCCACCTGCATAAAAAGTTCTAAGTCAAATTGCTAATGAACCATAACCAATCCAGGAATCTGTTGAATAAATTTTTCTATTTCCTCATTATATCCATCATCATACGATTGTAGATCGATAGAAACTATTTCATTGCCTTTAGGTATTACTAGTTTATAGTTATGCGTTTTGTCATTGGATAGTTTGATCTCATGCATAGACAATTCGCCTACTCTGTATTTTGTATAACTATACTCATTATATGAATATGATGACTTTACCTTTTCGTAAAACATTTTGTAATCTATAGTCTCTTCATTCGTCTTTGTATAATGAGACATAGACATATAACTCTTACCACTAGGATGAATCCAAGAAATTGTATCTGTAACTACATATCCGCTAGGATTGTTATTAAGCTTAAGTAAAGACTTCGAGATTACACTCCACCTATACATCTGTGGTAGACTTACATATTGTAGATCGATAGTACGTGTAAAGTCTACCATTGAAGAATCTACGGCAACATCGATACTTACAACCTTTTCAGACTTGGTCGCATTGGTTGTCTCAGCTGATTTTACATCAGATTTACACATAGTGAAAATTCCAATTGCGGCTATTGCTAACATTGATTTATTTATAGTAATAAAATTCATATCGTTAAATCTAATTTTGAAAATTTATTAAGTGTGTGCAAAAATAAGCTTCTAACCGAATACAAGGCTATTATTTAACTTTAGCCTTATCTCTGTAAGGAAATGATCACATCAATGATCTTGTCTCCTTCGACGATTTGATGGACGACATCCATACCTTCTGTCACTTTACCGAAGATAGTATATTTACCATCTAGATGTGGTGTAGGAGAATGAGTCACAAACCACTGTGTCCCTTCAGTATTTAATCCTGCTGATGCCATACCTACATATCCTTCATCATCATAGTACAGCTGCGGCAATTCTGATCTAATAGAATAATCTAACGATCCATATCCATCGCCACGCGGACAACCACCTTGTATGACAAAATTAGAGACAACTCGATGATAAACTTTATTATCAAAGAAATCATCATTGGCCAAATCTATAAAGTTAGCAACAGAACCAGGAGTGGTATTACCAAATAGCTTAATAGTAAAATTCCCCTTGTTTGTCCTCACTACTGCTATGGTAGAGTCGGATACCGTAGCTAAAGTCTTCCAGTTAATAGGATGGTTATAACTGTTTTTTTCTGCTTTGTATTTTACGTTATTGATATAGGCCAAAGCTTTCTTTATCTCATTATACGTTTCTATCTCTCGTGGTAATGATAACTTAGCCGCGGCAGCAATCAGAAAACTATCATTTTGAATTAGATTTCGATATCCAATTTTCTCATTACTAAGTATTCCTGCTCCTATTGCCATAGTCCCTACGTCACCTTTAGCAAACTGTTCTTTAATGATATCTAGTATTTCTATTTTCACTCTGTCACTTCTAAATCTAAAAGTATTTACGAATGACTTTCCCGATACGATCTTAGATAAAGCTTCCATACCCGCAGTCCGAATAGTCACTACTCCACTGTCTATCGCTGCTTCTTTGAGATAGGCATAACTATATGGATCTTGTCCGAGTGCCGCTACATAGTGTTTTGCTACATACGGTTTACCTTTCAATTCTTTTATGTATCTGAGAAGAGATGACCGTATAATTGCCCTACTCTCTATATAATACGATGGCAGATGCTTAAGTACTGATGCATATATCTTCGCCCTTACCGTATGGTCCAAATTCTTTTTGGCAAATGTTTTATAAATCTCAACATGATCTCTTTTTCCATGATCCACTAAATATTGTGCCGCTGCATTCGCTACATGTATATTTTCATCATCAAGATGATCTAAAATCAAATCTATATTATCTATATATTTATAACTACCAAACGCTTTAAGTATGTTCACCTTGACTCGGTAGTCTTTCTCTACTATGAATTGCGATTGAAGAATTTTCAATATATCTGGTTCAGTTACTTTTCGTAGTGCTAACGCAATAGCCATACGTACGTTCGGATCACTAGCTCCAATCAGAGCTTCAGCAATCCTAAATTGACTTTTACTGATATCAATGTCTTTAGCTCGAGCTAAATAGTTGGCTGCTATTACTCTCACTTCATTAGGGTAAGCTTGATTACTTGCTAGCTCTACCATTCGATTCGTTCCTTTCTGAGTATTGATACCTCTGTTAGCATATCTATATATTGCTCTAGATTGTCCAAGAAGCAACAGAGTGTCAGTTATTCTGTAAGACTCTACCGATGCCAATACGTCAAGTAATGATTTATTACCAGTCTTGCCTATGGCTTCTAAAATGGTAGAATTAAATACGTTATCCACATCGCTAGTGTCTTTGTTCACAAATGCATTCATAAGTGGATCTACAGTCTCTAAATTGCCAATTTGACCTAGTGCATATGCAGCAGCAGTTCTTACTTCTATAATAGGATCTCCTAGTATTTCCACCAAAGAATCAATTGATAATTCGCTTTGAATACTAGCCATAGCATTCACTGCGGCCAATCTATAACCAGGATTAGAATGATTAAAATAAAGTAGAACACTATCGATGTTTTGCTTATCCTGATGATTGTATATTCCTTGATATACTAGATCACTGTTAGCATTATTAATATCTGTAATGATTTCATTGCTCGGAGGCACACAAGAATTTATTGTAATCATCAGAGCCATCAATAGCCAACTTATGATATGTATGTATCTATTCATCTATTAAATTTCAATTTAATGTATAGCATAAGATTATACTGCAAATATTGTCCCAAAAAAAAAGAATAAATATTATATAATTATTATACTCGTATTAGACTGTAAGTCAACACTTTATGTTAAAATTGTTGATTTAATAGATCGTTTTGGCATAAAACTTGTTTCTAAAGTAATTATATCAGTAAAACAAAATTGAATACCACTTTTTAAATCAAATAATCATCAAAAACATCCCATAATAGTAATGATGAAGTCAATTAAAACAATTATCTGTATAGCATGTCTAATACCATTAACCTCTTTTACATGGTATAATGCCACAGAAAGACTTGTAAGTAACTATATAAATACCTACGCAGAATTAGCCGTGATAGAAATGTATCGATCTGGAGTACCTGCTAGTATTACATTGGCTCAAGGGCTACATGAATCCAATTACGGACAGAGCGATTTAGCAACTAGGGCCAATAACCACTTTGGTATCAAATGTAAATCTTACTGGAAAGGACAAAAATATTATCATGAAGATGATGATTACAATAGAAAAGGTGAACTAATAGAGTCTTGCTTTCGGGCTTATAATAATCCTGTAGAAAGTTATGTAGACCATTCAAACTTTTTAATGTATTCTTCTCACTATGGTAAGCTATTTAACTTAGATAAAACTGATTATAAAGGTTGGGCATACGGACTTAAAGAGTGTGGATATGCTACTGACATCAATTACAGTAAGAAGCTGATTTCTAAAATAGAAAAATACAATTTGACCCAATACGATCACTCAGATAATCCTTACAGGGCAGTAATAAAAGGTGATTCACCAAAAAAATAACATCTTATATAAAATATAAATTGAATTAAAAAACACATTAGACTTTTATGCTTTTCAACACATAAAATCTAAAAATAATTTTTGCGCTTTCTCAAGGCGTTTTAAATAGGCCGTTATCCAGCAGACAATAAACCAATCTCGAGAGTGACTTTGTTAATAAGTATTTTCGTTTTGCTGGATGCGGTTCTTTTTTTGAATTCTTCTAAAAATTAAACCGCATATTTGAAGTGTAATGTAGCTAAGGTAATCGTCAGGTCAAATTAGAAGACGATAGTAAGAATCTTACACAATGCAAATATTATAACATCTTTCATTAATATAGATTGCTATCTAACTTCTATCACTGGCTGAAGAGCTAGAAATACTTTTAGTGTCTTAGACTTCCTCCTTTCTAGAATTTGTTTTTAATTCTTTTCCGAAAGCGCCTTGTGTATATCAGTATAACTAGCCTGGTAAGCAGGTATCAATGCAGCAACTATTCCTAGAGCTATAGATCCTACAAACAACCAAGCATCGCCCGATATCACTCTCCATCCTGTAAAATCGTACCTATAACTCGCCTGAAGAAACTTGGACATGATTTCCATACCTCCGTGACTGATGATCATACCGACTACAAATCCTATGAAAGATAGAATGATGCCTTCTATAACAATCAACATAAAGAGTATTGCTCTGCTTCCTCCCATTACTCTAATTAAAGATAACTCATACTTACGCTCTTTCATTGACTTATACAGCGATATGAAAATACTAATTGCTGAAACGAATGCTATAAGAATAGCCAACCATCGGATCGCATCTGTACCTACTCCGATTAGGGAGTACAGTTTATTTATTTCGTATGGCGGCGACGCGGCTTGCATATCTGTATGTTCATTTATAGCCCTTGGAAGACTAAGTGTGCGATAATTCGTTTTGTCTTTATACTTAATTAATAGAGATGTAATATCTTTATCTGGATGCTGTAGTAATTCTTCATTAGATCTTACTGGAGGAGTGTGATGCACATGATCGTGGCCTGCATGATCTTCAGCAGCGTGATCGTGTACCGCCCATACTGTAGATGGATTAGTCAATATTAATTGATCTACAACAGAGCCACTTGGTTTGAGTATTCCTACTACATTAAATGCGCTATGATCATGAGCCAAATCTGCATCATCATCAAATCCATGAGAACTCTTAAAGCTATCTCCTATCTTGAGTCCTGTGGACCTTGCCACTCCTGCTCCTATAGTTACATCTAGATCTTGTGCCCATATTTTGCCCTGATCAAGCTGAGCATTATACAATTCAAGGATACCATCGTTAGTCCCTACTATCCGGTGTCTTTTATAACTATCTCCAAGGCTAAGAGGAACAGATATCTCTAGTAGAGGATGGCCAGAATTAAGAAAGGCTTTCGCCTCATCAACTGTGATATTTCCAGTAGGATTATCGATATGATACATACTACAAAGTATCATTTGGAGTGGGCTACCCTTCGCTCCTATTACAAGATCAATATCCGCTAGATTTTTTTCAAAATTTTCTGAGAGCTGCGTATTCAACAACATCAAAAATGAAATCAGACCAATCCCTAATCCAAATAAAATTATACTCAGAATAAGATTCAGAGGATTAGACACGATATTTTTCCAAGCTAACTTTAATACGCTCATGATATCGTTATTTTATTATCTATCATATCCTTAAGTCTAGTATCATGTGTCACTATTACAAGAGCTGCTCCAGATTGTTTGGCCTGAGTCGATAGTAAGTCTAAAACTGCCTGACAATTGGAATCATCTAATGCAGAAGTAGGCTCATCCGCTAGGATGACTGCAGGGTTATTGACCAATGCTCTAGCTATAGCGACTCGTTGAATCTCGCCCTGTGACAATTCATTGATTTTACTATTGATTTTATGACCTATTTGTAAATTTTCTAGTAACTCCTTACATCGATTTTTATCTATCTGCTTCCCTGCTAGTTTTTGTGCTATCGTGAGATTCTCAAGCACATTTAGCGACTTAATAAAATGAAACTTTTGAAAGATCACACCAATATATTGACCTCTAAAATGATCCAGCTTTTTATCCGATAGTTCTGATAGGTTCTGGCCCGCTATAGATACAGATCCTCCCTTCGCTCTGATAATACCTGATAGCAAATGAAGTAAGGTTGTTTTTCCTACTCCAGACTGCCCTAACACAAGCATCATCTCACCTGCATCACAATTGACATCAGGAAAAGACATCAGCTCTTCATTGTCATATTGAAAAGATAAGTTTTGAGTATTTATCATAGTATCAAAGATATTAAAAATAGTAACGTCTGAATATGAATATAGTTAGAGATTAGTTCATAAAGAGACTAATTGTTTTACTTCTAATAAGTATCTAAAAATCTCCAAACCGAATCTTTAAATTAATGGTGCAATCAAAAATATTTTTATTTTCTGTAGATGTATGAAATTGATCCGAAAGTTGAAATATCACGTCTTTTACTAGACGGTTATCTAACCATTTAATGATCTTGCCCTATAGTTTTTATCAGTCCTCTTCGATGATAACTGCTTCTTCCACCTTATACATTAGATGGTTAATATCATTATCATTGAGCCGAAGTATGCCTTTGAGAACAATCGGATCAGCAGAAAATTCAACGCCTTCTAACGATACTACCTCCATCACAGTCTCTGGACCAGCACCTCCACAGAAGAAACACATATTGTATGGAAAAGCAGACAAAATAAATTCCTTATGAGACTTATAACCCTCCGTAGGTACTATGTAACCTTTGACTGTAATCTCCTTGCCTTCGAGCGCAACAATCTGATCTGAAAATACTGGCATATCGACTTTGAAACCCATGAGTTCGTCGTATACTTTTTTAAATGTAATCTTGCCTAGTGTTTTCCATGTACCTTTTGATGGACTCTCCACTTGTGCAGATCCAACCATTATTGTCATTGCTAATAAGAGTGTAGCTATATATTTCATATTAATGTATAATGTAGTTTTAAAAGATCATCTCGGCGTCATCCAAAGTATAAAGTAGATTATTCATGTCTGTAGCATTAATTCTCAGTATGCCTTTTATCGTTACTTTATCTTCTGTAAACTCTACCTTTTTCTCACCATTCATAAACACTTGTGCTGCCGTTTCTGGGCCAGCCTTACCACAAAAAAAACACATGCTCTGTGGATATCTTGACAACATAAAATGGCTTTGAGCCCGCTTTCCAGTCAGCGGTATGATAAATCCTGAAAGCTCTACTTCCTTGCCGTCCAATTGTTTTGCGATTATACTTACTGTTGGTTTTTGAATTTCCATACCAAGCGATTCGTCATACTCTGTAGATATAGATACCATACCTAGAGTATTCCAGTTGTCTTTGGATTGCATCTGCGCAGACATACTTCCTGTGATGGTAATTAATAAAAGTAAAATCGTATGTTTCATAATTAGAAAACGAATGTAGTCTATCTGAAATTCGTAATTAAATATTATAAATTTGAATGAAAAAACAAGTTTAATCGTTTATAATAAGCCGCTTTTTATAACCGTATTTCCTTTAATACTACAGCCTAAAGACCCTTGTTTATTTTCATAAAAAGTAAGATAAAGGTTAATTAGATTTCGCATGTTTTTTTCTTCAATAAAAATCACTCTTTCACTACAACCTTACGCGATTACTCGTGGATATAGATCTATAATAACTCTATCATTTATGTGTCAATCTATTTTGTCTTTAAATCAGTTTTAGAAGATATAATTAACGGTATATCCTCGCAATATGATGCTTGCTAAAAAAAGATATTAAAAGCAATAATCTGAGCTACTACACCCACCAAAAAACCTCCTGTAATATCTCTAGTATCATGTGCCTCTAAAATCAATCTGCTAGTGGCGACTAAGCCACAAAGCAATATCACTACACCTAGTATCAGATTGATATGAATATTATAAACACCAAGACTTCCTAATGAAATCAGTGCGTGCCCATAAGTAAAATATTGTCTTATAAAAAATATACCCATCAAGAGTCCTCCCATACCCACTGAATGAAGACTAATCTTAGAGAAGTTGTTCACAAAAAAACTTATAAATAAGGCTATCGTAGACCCTAATACGAAGAACGAGAACACTTCTGATATGTTAGTATTGTCCTTGATATTCATAAATAGCCATAAATAAAATATACCTGTGACGATCAGTGGCCCTACCCTCTCTTCTTTGCTCTTCATCTCAAGCGACTCGATGATATTGAGCGCTTTCATCATGAGTACGGCTATTAATGGAAAAAAAACAGATAAGATCACCACAGTAATCAAAAACAACTCTTGACCTTTATCCCCAGCCAATCCGAATAAATATGGATTGAACTTGAACAATACCAATAGCACATATGTCATCATAAACATTGGATGCATGATGATGGATATTAATTTAGCGCTAAGTCGTGCTGTAGTATTCATGTTGTAAAGGTAATGAGTTTTGAATGGAGTAGTAGTATTTCTCGAAATACAATACATTAGAAGAGTACTAATAACTATTTTGGAAATTGTATTATTACATTTTCATACAGAGAGTTTGAGTATAAAAACCAATAGCCAATTAAATAAAAGCAAATGGCTCTCAAAATGAATCAAATAACAAGGACAGTATATTACAAACAAATTTCGATGGCTAAATCCACTTATCACCTCATATTATGTACTATTTTTTGTCTCTTCGGACCAATACTAATTGCTCAAGATGACACTAATCAGCAAAATACAGATGCTAAATTTATCAAGGATATTCACAATCAAATCCTGACTGATGGAGAATGTTACGATTGGCTCACTGAGCTAACCACTGATGTAGGCGCTAGGCTAGCAGGGTCTCCAGGGTCAATAAAAGCTGTAGAGTTCATGGAACTTAAAATGAATTCAATAGGCTTCGATAAAGTATGGACTCAAGAATGCAAAGTCAACTACTGGGACCGGGGTGAGGAAGAGAAAGTATACATGACATCACCAAGATCACAAAGACTCAATGCTCTCTCTCTTGGCAATATGATAGGTACAGATGGAAAAGTACTAGAGGCAGAAATTATTGAAGTAAAAGGATTAGACGAAGTAGAGATACTTGGAATTGATAAAGTAAAAGGTAAAATCGTATTCTATAATAGACCAATGGACCCAACACAGATACGTACCTTCAGTGCATATGGAGGAGCTGTAGATCAACGCGTATATGGAGCATCCAAAGCAGCCGAATATGGTGCTGTAGCTGTACTTGTAAGATCTATGACCACAAGACAAGACGATGTACCACACACTGGTACTAGCGTTTACGACGAGGAAATTAAACAAATACCAGCCATATCGATATCGACCAATGATGCCAATATGCTGAGTGAGCTACTACTCAAAGAGCAAGTAATCGTCTCTATACAAAACAACGCTCAACCAATGGGTGAAAGAACCTCTCATAGTGTTATAGGCGAAATCAAAGGTTCGGAGTTTCCTAACGAAATCATACTCGTAGGAGGGCATCTCGACAGCTGGGATGTAGGAGCTGGCGCTCATGATGATGGCGCAGGATGTGTACATAGTCTCCAGGTGGTACGCACGATGCTAAAGCTTGGATATAAGCCAAAGCGCACTATTAGATGCGTCATGTTTCAGAATGAAGAAAATGGCCTTGCTGGAGGCAGGGAGTATGCACGCATCAGCAACGAAAAAGGAGAGTACCACTTGGCCGCCTTAGAGTCTGACTCTGGTGGATTTGTACCTAGAGGATTTAGTTTTGAGGGCCACACAGATGTGTTGAAGCCATTCTATAAGCATGTCAGTCAATGGCTTCCTCTACTTGAGTCGTATGGTCTGCAATTTAGCACTGGAGGATCAGGAGCTGACATAGGACCACTCAAATCACAAAAAGGCCTACTCATCGGTCTCAGGCCAGATTCGCAAAGGTACTTCGACTATCATCATACTGATATTGATAGAATCGACGCTGTAAATCAAAGAGAACTAGAACTTGGCGCTGCAGCCATGACTAGCCTTATTTACTTAATAGACAAATACGGGTTACAATAATTACTACAATGAAAAGCGTAAAACTAGGTGAACATAAATTCCAAGAGTACTTATCTGCAGAGGTTATAGCGAATAAGGTCGCGGCGCTCGGTGCGAAAATCAACAATGACTATACCTCTGACGACCCACCTATAGTCATAGCCTTGCTCAATGGGGCATTCATATTTGCGGCAGACCTTTGTCGACAATTTGATTTTGAATGTCAACTACAATTGCTACGAGTGTCTTCATATAAAGGCATGGAGTCAACAGGTAAAGTAAAAATAGATCATGACGCAGAGCCTGACATGAACAATAGACACATCATAATAGTAGAAGATATAGTAGATACTGGTAATACATTGGCCGCATATCTCCCTACTTTAAAGACTAAAGGAGCTAAGTCCGTTAAAGTCTGTACATTATTGCTAAAACCAGAGGCGGTCCAGCACGATCTAGAACTAGCATACGTAGGCTTTGAGATTCCTAACAAATTTGTGATAGGATACGGCCTGGACTACAACGGTCGAGGACGTAATCTGGGCGCGATATACAGCATTATGGCAAATAAGTAACTTATTTGATTTATAATTTGCCAACTCCTGGTTGAGCGCATTGATGATCAAAAAAATTATTCCTGGTAGGACTATATTTAAATGAAAATTATTATAAATTTGACCCCGCTAACACAATGACCTATGGTGTAATTGGTAACACGGCAGTTTTTGGTTCTGTTATTCAAGGTTCGAGTCCTTGTAGGTCAACAAAAGGGAGTCTCACGACTCTCTTTTTTTATATACATATATTGATAATCAACACTTTATGTATTTTGTATATATCCATTTATATAAAATAGTTAATTAAAAGTGTGACCCAAACCGTGACCATATTGATTTAGTCACGGTTTTTATCTATTTTTGAGGAAAGCGAATTTAATATGCTAAAATCGAATTTCTACCTCAAAACAACCAAAGACAAGCAAGTTCTGAGTTCTATTTTTATGCGCGTTCACTTGAATGGTCAAGCGTTTCAATACGGAACACGTAAAAGTATAATCGTTGATCTTTGGGATTCTGATACACAAAGACCAACAACCACAAAAAGCGCCATCTCTAGATATAAGAGTAAATACCCAAATATTGATCTAGATCTACAAAACATAAAAATACATTTAGAGAATATTGAACGGATCTTTAGTAAAATCTACACAGAGCATTCTATTGGCTCTAATATGATTGATACCAAAGTTTTTAGAACCAGACTAGACAAAGAATTAGGATATAACAAGACCAAAAGCAAAAAAGATACAAAACTATCTTTTGAGAGCTACCTAGATCTTTTTATAAAGGAAATTACCATAGGTGATAGATTAATACAATCTGGAACTGCTAATGGTAGAAGATACAAGGAAGGAACAATTAAAGCCTACGAAAATCTGAACTTTCGACTAAAGGCTTTTAAAAAGCATATAAATAAATCAACTTTTAATTACAAAGACTTTAACATTGACTGGTATAATGCTTATACTCAATATGCGGTTAGTAAAGACTATCACCCCAACAGTATAGGCAATACTATAAAGAATCTAAAAGCGATCTTAAATAGAGCCAAGGATGAAAACCACCATCGAGAAGAAGGCTACAAAGTGAGAGCATTTAAAAAGATTACTACTAAAAGCAACAAAATATACCTCACAAATGATGAGCTAGAACTTCTATACAAGCTAGATCTATCGCAGGTAGAACATCTAGACCGAATAAGAGATATCTTCCTTTGTGGCTGTTACACAGGTCTTAGATACTCTGACTATTCACGTATAAGTAAGGAGCATATAAAAGAACATGATACATATAAGGTCATTGACATTATTACTCTAAAAACTAACGAAAGGGTTATTATCCCTATGAAACCAGAACTAGTTGCAATCCTATCAAAATACAGTAACTCATTACCTAAGAGCCACGAACAAAAGATCAACCAAAACATCAAGACTATAGCTGCGAAGGCTGGAATTAACATGGCTATCGAACAACAGCTTATTACAAAAGGTATGACGACTATTAAACAGGTGTCTAAGCACAAACTAATAACAACGCACACAGCACGTCGAACGGCTGCAACTCTTATGTATTTGGCTGACATACCGACCATTGATATAATGAAAATCACAGGACACAAGACTGAAAAACAGTTACTAGACTATATCAAAGTATCGAAAGTAGAAACAGCAAAGCGTCTTTCTATTAACCCATATTTCACAGGAAATAAACTAGTCAAAGCATGAGCAACGAGAAAACATTCAAATGGTGCAATGAAATACTAAAGACACCTACTTACATCAAGGAGTTAAAAGATTATGAACTTGAAGATTTGTCTCAATACGTTCATAGTAGCATTAGAGAATCAAAAAAGAAGTGTATGGATATAGCTTCTTTGAACGTCACAGAAGATCGCGACTTTGAGATGATACTACAAGATTTATTATCTAGTCACGGCTGGTACAATAACTATCTTCAAATAAAAAACATAACCGACGATGAAATTATACGACGTGACTATCTAGGGTATGAGGTAGATATTGATGTTGATAAATTTAAATCAAAAAAGTCAAAATTTGCACTCTTAGAAGTATTGGGAGTATTGGATTACCTCAAAAATACCAATCCAAAAACAAAAGAAATTTACAGAAATTCTATGAAAAACTTTTATAGTATTATCTCAATAATTTTAGGTTACGAAAATGAAATTACTCCAACATCGGGAACATTCAGATCATTAGATAGTAGGGATGGAACAGATCACAAAGACGTTAAAAATATGCCAAGTATAGAAAATTGCATTTTACTCGAATTAGAAAAGTTTGGCTACAAATAGCTGATAATCAATAGTTTGCAAAGTTGTGGGAATAATTATAGTGTTCCCACAAAATTCAATGATGAGATTTGTCGCAAATCAAATAACACAATAGTTATGAATAGGCAAATATTGGTACAAGATACCACAATCGAAAGTTTACTGGAACAAATTAACAATAGTATAGAAACCACTATTGAGCTCGTATTAGATCGAAAATCTAAACAACCCATACTAGATAAAGAATGGTGCACTATCAAAGAAGTATGCTCTTTGTTCGACGTTACCAAAGCGACTGTACATCTCTGGATTAGAAAAGGAAAACTCACTAAATACAAATTAGGATCTAGGTCAACAAGGTTTAAGACTGATGAAGTGAGGACACTCCTAAAGCTAATAGAACGTAAACGAAATTAATGCGGTCTAACCACTAGCTCACATTCCAATATCACAATCATGTTATGTACCTAATCGAAAATCTAAATAGACAGCTACATCTGACTATAAGAGTGTATCAATTAGAGACTTTTCAATAAAACAAAAACACCCTCGAAAGTACGAATCTCGAAGGCGTAAATCTTAGTTAAAATCAAATCGTAAGGGGAGGCATTTTAGTCACTTGCACAATATATTTTTTAGAAATGAAAGACAATAACAATAGAGTAAATAAACTACTAGCACTCCAGCAAGATAAGCTTTGCGCCATACCAGCTCATTCTGATGCAAAAGCAAAAGGATATAAAAGCCCTTGTGGATCATGGAAAGTATTCCAAAGTAGATTTCCAACCGAATCAGAATTGAATGAAACATTAAGCAAACATATCGAGAATGCGTTTACCGGGATCGTCACGGGCAAAGTATCTGGCAACCTAGAGGTTATAGATATAGATTGTAAATACGACAAGGATGGAGCGTATAACGAAGCTGATAGACTTGAAAAGTCTGGCAAACTTTGGGAGCGATTGCAGACAATGATAAAGAACTCTTTGCCGCAGTTTTACGACAACATGATCTATGAAACAACAACCAGCAAAGGCTTTCATATTTTCTACAGATGCGAAACAATAGCCAAGAATCAAGCACTTGCAAAAGGAATTAATGATAAGGTATTGATTGAGACTCGTGGCGAAGGAGGGTTTATCGTTTGCGATCCATCTGATGGTTATGAATTCCAATCTGATGGTCTTGATTGCATACCTACTATAACTGTAGAAGAGCGAGAGAAATTACTTTTCATATGCAGAACCTTATCTGAAAAAACTATCTCAATAAAAACAGATAAAAAAGATTTCAGCATAAATAAAGCTAAAATCAAGAACACATGCTACGATAGATATAACCAAGCGACTTCTATTGCAGACTTACTAGAAACGGACGGCTTTACTATCTTAGGTGAGCGTAACGGATGGATTGACGTGTTAAGGAGTGGTAATGATACTAAGTCTTCAAAAAGTGGCGGTATAGCTATTACTGACAATGTAGAGATACTCAATATGTTTTCATCATCGACTCGATATCCATCTGGTAGAGGATTAACAGCATCGTCTGTATTTCATATCCAGCAAGGTCGTGATCTTGATAACAAAACTGATTGGACTGAAACAAGAAAAGATTTACAAGAGCTTGGTTTTGTGGATGAAGACTGGAGTGATAATAGAAAGGAATTGATCTCAAGAATCGCAAACAAATGTTTAGCACAAAAGGAGGTTTCTAAAGAGTCTATTGATAGAATGATAGAGACTGATTTAAGCGAGATGATAACAGAAGATGATGAGGAAGGACTAACAGAAAAACTGACTATAGGAATACAATCTTTAATTGAAAAAGGATTTAATCCAGCACGGAATTTTTGGGTTGATGTAGAAAAGAGAAAAGGCAAATTAGTACCCCAGATGGATTGTGCAGCATTGAAAAGATCACTTCAATTGTACGGACTACATAAGGTTAATATCAACGGAGATAAGTTTGTCGGTCTAGTCAATACAGAAACTAAGAGAATACGGATATGCGAGAAGGTA